>Ga0209805_1001970_pt1 | contig 12102 bp, 8 predicted proteins | sample GraSoiAngelo_148_FD_185905 | JGI IMG/M metagenome (GOLD analysis project Ga0209805, IMG submission 185905) | Grasslands soil microbial communities from the Angelo Coastal Reserve, California, USA - 14_1009_09_20cm (SPAdes) (version 2) | ecosystem: Environmental > Terrestrial > Soil > Grasslands ... | reverse complement strand
TTGCGCTCGTACTCATAGTTCCCGAAGAAGTGGACGCGGTCCTTGACGATCGGGCCGCCGACCGTGCCGCTCACCTGCGAATCCTTATAGGGCAGCACTCTCTTCTGAATGAAGTCCGCGGCGTTCCAGTTGTCGCGGCGGAAGTAGCCGCCGAAGGTGCCGGTCAACGTGTTGGTGCCCGACTTGGTGATGGCGTTGACCATCATGCCCATCGTGCGGCCCTGCGTGGCGTCGAACCGGTTCGTCGTGAGCTGGAACTCGGCGATGGAGTCGCGGCTGTAGCGCGGCTGGTTCTGCGCGCAGCAGACCGTCAGTGTCACGGACTGTCCGTCGACGTTGGTCTGGAAGTAGCCCTGGCGATCCTGCGGCACTTCGCTGGACGCGTTCGTCCGCGAGCCGGCGGAGAGCATGGTCAGGTCCATCCAGTTTCGGCCGTTGATCGGAATGTCCTGCATCTGCCGCGGATCGATGTTGCTGGCGATGGTCGACGATGAGGTGTCGAGCAGTGGTGCTTCACCGGTCACGGTGACCGTTTCCTGCAGCGATGACACCTGCATGTTCAAATCGAGGGTGACCTGGCGGCCGAGAAGCATCTCGATGCCTGGGCGGTTCACGCTGGTGAACCCGGCCAGCTCCGCCGTGATCTTGTAGACGCCGGCGCGCACGGGGATACGATAAATTCCGCGCTCGTCGGTGACGCTAGTGAAGGTGTTGCCCGAGGCCTCGTTGGTCGCGGTGACGGTGACGCCTGGAAGAACGCCGCCGGTGTTGTCCTTGATGGTTCCACTGAGCGTTGCATCCTGCGCGTAGGCAAGGAGTGGCAGCGCCAGCATCGCGACGGTCAGACGGACCAATCGCCCGAGTTTCATCAGAGCCTCCTTCTGGTAAACCACGCGTATTTCGAGAGGCCAAGATTATATACAGGATGATATAGCCTGGGAAAAAGGTGAAAACGATGAAGGCGTGGGTCCTCGGCAATCCGGGCGAGTTGACGCTCGTCGACAAGCCCGTGCCGCGCCCCGGCACGGCCGAAGTGCTCGTGCGCATCGACGCGACGGCGATCTGCGCGACCGATCTCGAGGTCATCAGTCACGGCCCTCCGGCGGTGGTCGGCGGCGAGCCGCCGTTCAACAAGAACTTCACACCCGGCCACGAGTACATGGGCACGATTGTCGAGGTCGGTCCGACGGTCGACGAATTTGTCGTCGGCGAGCGCGTCGCGGTGGAGATCCACGCCGGCTGCGGACGCTGCGAGCGCTGCCGTCAGGGGATGTACACGTCGTGCCTGAACTACGGCCGCAACTACGGCGAGTTCGACAAAGGGCATCGCGCCAACGGCTTCACGACAGACGGCGGGTTCGCGCAGTACGCGGTCAATCACGTCAACACGCTCGTGCGCGTGCCGCAGCATGTCAGTGACGAGGTCGCGACGCTGATCGTCACCGCCGGCACGGCGATGTACGGACTCGATGTCCTCGGCGGCCTCATCGCGGGTGAAAGCCTTGTCGTGACCGGCGCGGGACCGATCGGGCTGTCCGCGGTCTCGGTCGGCAAGGCGCTCGGCGCCGGTCCCGTCATCCTCACCGACATTGTCGACAGCCGGCTGGAGGTTGGTAAGCGCGTCGGCGCCGACCGCGTCATCAACGCGTCAAGCGAAAACGTCGTCGACGCAGTGCAGAAGCTGACGAACGGGCGCGGCGCGGATCTGGTGTTCGAATGCTCGGGCGCGTCGAACGCGGTAAACGAGGCGATTCACATGTTGAAGCGCGGCGGCCGCGTCTGCCTCGGCGCGTTCTCGAACACGCCGTCGCTCGTCGATATTGGCCACGTCGTCAGCAACAACATTTATCTCTACGGCATTCGCGGCGAAGGACAGAGCGCGGTCAAGCGCGCCGCGTCGCTCATCGCCCAGAAGAAGCTCGATCCGTCGCCGCTGCACACGCATACCTTTGCGTTCGATCAGCTGCTGGAGGCGATCCGCTATTTCAGCGACAAGGTCGACGGGGCGATCAAGGTGGTCATCAAGCCCCAGGAATTCCGGGACTAGAATAGCGCGATGAAACTCTCAACATTTGCGTCGTGGGCGACAGTCGTCTTCGTGACGGCCGTTGTGGCCGTCAATGCGCAGCAGGCAGCGACGCCCGGTGCGAACCGGCAGGCGGAATTTGGCACGTTCCCGTCGCGCGAGTTCCTCCGGCTCAACGCCGACAAGTTCAAGTGGACCGCGACCGAGGGCAACAAGCTTGGCGTGCAGACGGCCGTGCTCGAAGGCGACCCGTCGAAGCCCGGGTTCTACCTCACGGTCAACAAGTTCCCGCCGAACACGATGAGCCGCCCGCACACGCATCCCGACGAGCGCCACTGCGTCGTGCTGAAGGGCACGTGGTACACGGGCGAAGGAACGAAGACATGGGAGCACGCCAAGGAAGTCGGTCTCAAGCCGGGCGACTATATGCGGCATCCCGCGGGCGGCCTGCACTACGACGGCGCGCACGACGAGGAAGTGTGGGTTCTTATTTCCGGCTATGGCCCGACGCGCGCCGACGTCCTCGACAAGGGCGAGCTATTCGGCAAGATTAAATGAGGCCCGGCGTCATTTTTGGAGGACATATGTTGAAACGAATGGCGGTTGGAACGGCTGTCGCGGCGCTCGCCGCCATGGCGCTCCAGATCCAGGTACACGCACAGCAGCCGCAGCAGCAGCGCCGCGCGGTCGGCGGCACGACGGCGGGCAACGACGCCTACCCGACCGACGATCAATGGAAGAACTCGAAGGAAGCGCAGGCGCTGGTCGCGAAGGCGAAGGCGGCCGCCGGAAAGGACGAGAAGCTGGTGTCACGCTTCGACAAGGCGTGCACCGTGCTCGGCCCGCAGCGTCCCGCGGTGCTCCGCCAGAACGCCGGCCTGCCGCCCGAGCCGCAGCGCCAGGTCGACATCGTCAAGCTGTTCGACAACTTCTATTTCTTCGGCTTCACCACGGTCGGCGCGTGGGCCGTCACGACGAATCAGGGCATCATCCTGATCGATTCGCTGAACACCGTTGACGAGGCGGAGAAGATCATCGAGCCCTCGCTGAAGAAGGCCGGCCTCAACCCGGCGGACGTGAAATACGTCATCGTCGGCCACGGCCACTTCGATCACTTCGGCGGCGCGCCGTACTTCCAGCAGAAGTACGGGTCGAAGGTCGTGATGAGCAAGCTCGATTGGGACATGATCGAGCGGCCGAACCCGAACGCGCGCGGACCGCAGGCGAATCGTCCGCTGCCGAAGCGCGACGTCGAGATCACGCAGGACAACCAGAAGGTGACGCTCGGCGACGAGACGATCACGCTGCGCATCACGCCGGGGCACACGCCGGGCACGCTCGCCTACTACATCCCGGTGAAGGATCACGGCAAGTCGATGAACATCCTGATGCTGTCGGGCGCGAACATCACGCCCGATCGCGCGTCGCTCGATGCGTTCAAGAAGGCGCTCGACTACGCGAAGCAGCAGAAGGCGCAGGCGCTCATCAACGGGCACCCGGGACTGTTCGGCGACGAGATCGGCTGGATGGAGCAGGTTCGCAGCAATCCGAACGGACCGAACCCGTTCGTGCTGACGACCGACGAGTTCGCCAAGTTCGCCGACATCATGAAGGATTGTGCTGAAGCTCGGCTCGTGGCGATGGACTACAAAGGGACGAACTAGCAGATCTGCCGGGTCCGAAAGGACCCGGCCTGCACTACTGGTTATTTCGCGAGAGGATCGGGGCGCAGCTGGATGTGCATGGCGATCGGCGTCTGACCCTTACCGGTCTCCATATGGAAGGGCGTGCGTGTTGAAGTGGTGACCCACAACCCACGCCCCTTCCATCCCCCGTTCGGGTTGTCGATGCGGCCGTCGATCCCCTTCGAGTAGGTCCCCATCGGATACGGCACGCGAATGGTTACCCACTTGCCGTTGTTCAGCGCGAGGTAACCGTCGGACTCGTTGCCGGTCGCGATCGGCGTGTTGTCGCCCAGGCCGAACGAATTCTTCTGATCGACCCACGCCCAGTAGCTGCCTTCGACGCTGCCCGGTTTCTCGAGGTTCTTGAACTGCGGCAGCGGCTCCGCGTAAAACGTCCAGCCCTCGTCGCAATGCCGTCCCGTCGCCTTCGGCCCGTTGAGCGGCGCCTTGCACTTGCGGCGATCGAAGCTGGCGAGGTGACCGCTGCTCAGTGCGACCCAGGCGACGCCGTTGCGGTCGACGTCCATGCCGCGGACGCCGTAGCCGCCCTTCTCGGCCGGCACCTCGAACCGCTCCGCGAGCGCGGTCTCGTTCGGGTTCGCGCCAGGCGTGAGGCGGATGATCGAGCCCGGATATGCGTTGACCGAACCCCAGATTGATCCATCCGGCGCGGGATTCACGCTATAGAGCTCGTCGGCGATCAACTTGTCTTTCGCCGGGTCGATCGGATCCTTCGGCCCGACGTACGGGTCGCGCTTGCCGTTGCCGTTGGTGTCGAGCACGAGGCCCGTCCACCCTTCGGACTTCTGCGCGTCGTGCGTCTCGTCCCACATCTTCGTGTTCAGCCAGCCGAAGATCGAGTGGCCCATGCCGAGGTCGTTGAACCAGAGCGTGTTGTTCGCGTCCTCGGCGAAATTGAGGTGATGCGCGTGGAAACAGAGGTCGATGTAGGAGAGCTTCTTCGTCTTCGGGTCGTACATCGCCGCCTGCCGCACGGCCTCGTTCATCGGGAAGCGCTTCGCGGAGGGATGGCTCGATCCGGCGCGGCACCACGCGGGCGTGGCCGGCGGACGGATGCGCGCGGTCATCCAGAGGCGGCCCTGGCCGTCGAACATCGCGTTGTGCACGTCGCTGCGGCTCGTCCAGATGTTTTCATTGTCCCAGTACGGCGACGGCTTCAGATTTGGCCCTGACGCAACCGGCGTCTTCGGATCCTGCGGCGGCACGTCGAGCGCCGTCACCTTCGATGTCGTCGGGTCGAGCACGGGAGTGTTCTCGGTGCTCATCTCCGGCGAGCTGTACACCAGACCGTTGGCGTTGACGGTCGGGTTGCGCCGATCGGTGACCGCGAGATCGTGGAGATAGGTCTTGTCCGTCCCCCAGTTCCACTCCGTGATGACGATGTTCCGCTCAACGCCAGTGGGACGCGGCGGCGCGGGCGGCAGCTCGCCGCCGGCGATGCGATCCGTCCAGTCCGCGAACATCGCCGCGGTGCGCTGCACGCCCATGAAGCCGAACATCTTCACCATGTCGCCACCCGCCTGGCCCGACTGGATGCGGCGCAGCCACGCATCCTTCGTCGACGGGAATGTGCCCAGCTCTTTCGGGACCTCGCGCGTCGCCTTGTCGCCAAGCTGATGACACGTCATGCAGCTGCCGAAAATGTCGCCGGTCTTCATGATTGACAGGAAGTGATCCTGGCTCTTGATGTTCGTGGTGAAGTTGTTCGTCCCGCCCTTGCCGGGGAACTCGCTCGCGTCAGGGATGTCGAGCAGCGACATCCAGTACGCCGCGGGGTAGTACTGCGCCGCCGCCTTCGCATTCGGCGCGACGACCGCCGTGAGATTCAGCGTCTTCCCCGGCGCGGCCTTCACCTTCTGCGAATCGACGAGGCCGTAGCCGCGGACCCACACGTCGTAGTTCGCTTTCGGCAGATCGGGAATCAGGTAGCGGCCGCGGTCGTCGGTGACGACGATCTTCGCGACGCGCGTCGGCAGCTCGCGTGTTTCCGCGATCACCCAGACGCCGGCTTCCGGTCCTTTCGTGCTCGTCACGACACCGCCGATGTCGTCGTTGTCGATCGCGATCGCCGCGCCGCTCTGCTGCTGCGCGGTGATCACCGCTATCGCGCTCCACACCAGCGTCAGACACGTCGTCACGCTGGCCCACGAACGAAATCCAACCTTCATCTGCGTTCTCCGTAGGGATTGGTCATCAAGCGTTGCCGATCCGCATTGTAATCAACGAGCGCGTGCGCCCGAAGACCTGCACCGGCAGCGATATCGGTCGCGATTGTTCGTACAATGCCGCCAGCGATATGTCCGACGACCGTCCGAGCGCGCCAGGCTGGTGGCAGACGCTTCCCGGAATCCTGACCGGTGTGGCCGCACTCATTACGGCGGTGACCGGTCTCGTCGTGGCGTTCAATCACACCCGCAGCCGGGCCGAGGACATCCGGCCTGCATCTCCGCCGGGGTCCGTGGGTACGCCGTCCGGCGCTCGGGCAGTCGCGCTCCCCGCGTTGAATCGGGTGATGCTCGCCGGTGGCAGTACTGTCGTGACGATCCTTTCCGCGCAGGTCGAACCGCTCGACCGCGACAGGCGGTCGCTGAAGTTCGTCGTTCGCCACACCAATGCCGGTCGCTATCCGGCGAACTTCTGGAGCAGCTCCTACCGCTTGATCGTTGACGAGGTCCCGCGTGCGCCGACCAACTTGCTGGACGAAGTCGTGGACGGCGGCAGCGCGAAAGAGGGCGAAGTGGTGTTCGAGCTGCCGACGACCGTCAAGAGCGTGGTGCTGCAAATCAGCGCCGGCGACGACAAGAGCCGCATTCCGTTCACGCTGCCGTGACCGCGAATGCGATGCGAGCGACTCCCGTGCTCCGAGACGGACACATTCAATAAAATACGCGATTATGAAGACACACCAGACTTTGTCCCGAGCGAGCGGCGCGAGTCGAGGGATTTCGCGGCGCGGGATGGTCAAGGCGATGGGGGCGGTAGCGGGCGCGGCGATCGCCGGCGATTCGCTGCTCGCGCAGCGTGCATCACCGCCGACGGTCATCAGCAATCCGCCGCGCGACTTCAGCCAGCCGACGACCTACTTCAGCGATCCCGATATCCTCACCGTCGATCCGTCGTTCGATGCGGTCGTGCTGCCGAACAACGCGATCAAGCGGCTGTGGACCGGCGGCCTCTGGCTCGAAGGGCCGGCGTGGAGCAGCGTCGGGCGCTTTCTCGTCTTCAGCGACATCGGCAACAACGTGCAGATGCGCTGGCTCGAGGACAACAATCAGGTGTCGACGTTCCGCAGCCCCTCGAACAACAGCAACGGCAACACGTTCGACTATCAGGGACGCGAGATCTCCTGCGAGCACCTCACGCGCCGCGTCGTCCGCTACGAGCACGACGGGACGGTCACGATTCTCGCGAGCAAGTACAACGGCAAGAGTCTGAACTCGCCGAACGATGTCGTCGCGCATCCGGACGGCAGCATCTGGTTCACCGATCCGGGGTACGGCGGGCAGATGTTCGAGGGAACGCCTGATGCGGCCGGCACGGGGTTGAACCAGGCCGGGCACGTCAATCCGCGCATCGGCGTGTCGCCCGACGTGGGACCGTTTCATCGCGAGCTGCCGACTGGGGTCTACCGCATCGATCCGAGTGGACGCGTCGATCTGCTCGCGGACGAAGGCGTGCTGCCGGATCCCAATGGCCTTGCGTTCTCACCCGATCAGAAGAAGCTCTACGTCGTCAGCTTCGCGAAGTTCCCGGGCGACACGGGACGCGGCGGCGATCGCAGCGTCTACGTCTTCGACATCGGCGCGAACAACCGGCTTGGCGCACCGAAGCTGTTCAGCGATTTCATGATCGATGGCGTCAAGTGCGCGCCCGACGGCATTCGCGTCGATGTCGAAGGCAATCTGTGGGCGGGAAGCAACGCCGGCCGCGAGCTTGGCCACAACGGTGTCACCGTCTGGAGTCCTGCAGGCAAGCTGATTGGCCGCATTCGCCTGCCCGAGGTGTGCGCGAACATCACGTTCGGCGGACCGAAGAGGAACCGGCTGTTCATGTGCGCCAGTCAGTCGCTCTACGCGGTGTACGTGAATACGCAGGGCGCGGGGCCTGCATAGAGGTCGTTCGAATCGTTCGAGTCGTTCGGATCGTTCGAATCGTTCCGTTCGAGAACGGCAGAACCGGTTCGAACGGCCCGAACGCTCCGAACGGTCTAGAAACGCAACTGACACCCGAGCTGCACGCGTCGCGCCTGCGACGCGGATGTTGGCTGGCCGAAGAGCCGCGACGTCATCGTCCCCGCGTAGTTCGTGAAGTTCACGCGGTTGAGGATGTTGTCCGCCTGCGCGAAGAATTCCAGGTTGCCGCCCGCGCCCGCGCCACCGCCGCCGCGATCGGGCGATGGACGGTTGAACGCGAACTGGCGGCCGAGCCGCATGCTCAAGTCGCCCCAACGCGCGGCGCCGCGCGCGCTGTTGCGGCCGATCACATGTCCCGATGCATCGAGCGGCCGATCGTTGATGACGAGATCGTGGTTGTCGTCGATCCCTGTGGTGATGTTGTAGGGCGCGCCTGACTGATAGACAAGCCCATTGACCGACAGGCGAAAGCCGCGGTACGGCGGGAGAAAGAGATTCGTCTGCAGGCGATGGCGAATGTCCTGCGACGAAGGGCCCCACTCCGCGTCCGGGTTGTAGCTGTCGACCGGCAGCTGCGTCGGGTTGTCCGAATGGTTCTTGAACTGCGCCAGCGTGTAGTTCATGCCGACGTTGATCTGGCGCCGCGGAACCGCGTATGCCAGATTGACGTTGAGGCTGTCGCGCGCGGACTTTCCCGTCGACTCGAACTGCGTGACGCTGCCGATTGACGGTTCAGGCCGCAGGCCCGTGACCGGATCGGGCGTGTTGATGTCGCGCGACCGCATCTGGTTGCGCCCGCGCAGCATCTGATAGCTGACCATCGCGCGCAGGTTCGCGCCGAGGGGACGTTCGATGCTCGCGGACGCCTGATGCACGTGCGGCATTTGCAGATCGGGACTCGCCTGAATGCGTCCGCCGGGCTGGACGACCGGCACGCCGCCGAGCGCCGTGCGGCACGACGCATCGGCTGACAGCGCGAATGGATCCGGATACCCGGGGCAGTTCACGCGCAGGTCGCGCTGCGCGATGCCGTTGACGCGCAGCGTCTGGTCGTAGAGTCCTGAATCGTACCAGTCGTAGAACAGTCCGTAGCCGCCGCGGATGATCGTCCTGCTGCTGCGCGGGCTGTAGGTGAGGCCGAGGCGCGGCATCAGGTTCAGCTTCTCTGCGATGAGCGACTGCATCTCCTGCCGGACGCCGACGCTGATCGTCAGCGTCCGCGTCGTGCGGATGTCATCCTGCCAGTAGAACGAGCCCTGGTACGCGGTAAACGAGGTGTTCACCTCGCCGAGCCGCTGCGTGAACTGCAGCGGCGTCCCGGCGCGATACGCGTCGAGGCTGCTGAAGGTGAACGTGCCGGCGGCGTTTCGCGCGTCGTAGTAGCGGTAGCGGCCGCCAAACAGCTCGAAGCCGACGCGTGTCGCGTGCTTGCGGCCGATGGTGAAGTCGAGGTTGTCGGCGATGTCGAACGTGCGCTGGTTCGAGCGTGTGTTGATGCCGGACCCTCCCGAGTTGAACGCGTCGAGCACGTTCACCGACGCCGCCGGCGAGACCGACAGCTGGTTGTTCCAGGCGTCGCGATATTCCACGTGAAATTCGTTGAGCGTCGAGCGCCCGAACAGCCCTTGCACCTGCGTGCGCAGCTGTCCGTTGCCGTTGTCGCGATTGTTCGCGCGCTCCGGCAGGTTGAAGCCGCCGACGCCGCCGTTGCGCGACACGTTCTGCTGGCGCTGGTATTCGATGCGCAGCGTCTGCATGGGGGTCAGCGCGTGCTCGATGCCGACCGTCCCGAACGTGTTGTGCGAGGGATTGGAGACGAAGCCGAGGAACGGGCTGCCGTCCGGGTTCAGCGCGTAGATGTTGGCGGCGGTGTTCGACTCGTTGTGTTCGACATTCAGGCGGAGCGACGTCTTCCGCGCGACGATCGGACCGCGGATGCCGCCGCCGACGCGTGCGATGTTCTGCGGCGTCTTCGTGGCGGCAAACGCATCGCGCGCGTTGAAGATGTCGTTGCGGAAATTCGCATTCAGGTTGCCGTTCCACGCCGTCACGTTCGGCCGCGTGATGATCTCGATCTGCACGCGCCCCGCATCGTGGTTGTCGGCCGCGAACGAATTCGTACGGAAGCGGATCTGGCGGATGTCTTCCCGGTTCGGCAGCCGGCCGCCAGTGAAGCCGTTGACGCGGAACACCGCGCCGGTGCCGCCCGCCATCTGCTCCAGGATCGCCTGCAGCTCGTCGGGGTCGTCGGGCAGCTGTTCGACGATGCTCTCGTCGAGCACGTTCACCGTCTCCGCGCTCCCCGACGCCTGAACGGCCGTCGCCGAGTCCTCGACCTGCACCTGTTCCTGGAACCCCTCGATGGTGAGCGTGACCGTCTGGTTGTTGGCGCCGCGGCGCAGCGTGACCGGTACGTCGCGCGGCGTGAAGCCGCCGGCTTCGACGTGAATCTGCGCGGCGGCGGCGGGCAGCGCGGGAATGTTCGCGACGCCGCGGTCGTCGGCCGTCACCTTCACGGCCGCCGTTCCAGGCGCCGTCACCGTGACGACCGCCTCCGGAATTCCCGCGCCCGTCTGATCGAGCACGACAACGCGCAGCTGCGCGGGCGCCGCCGGGGTCTGTGCCAGCGCCGGCACCGCGATGCAGAGAGCGGCGAGAGCCAATGCGGCGCGCGTCATTGCACGAAGGTGTCGGCCTTGAAGTTCGGATTGATCTTGAAGCTCTTGATCTTGAGCTCTTCCTGCGTGATCCCCTCGGGCCCGCGCGTGATCAGGTGCGGCAGCTTGATGCCGTTCACCGTCTTGTAGTCGCCCATGTGCAGTTCGAGCGTCGCCTGCCCCTGCGGCGGAGCCGCCGGTGCTGCCGCACCGCGCCGCCGGACATCGCCGCCGCGGCCTGCCTGGCCGGACCACGTGATCATCAGCGGCAGGTGGGTGGTCGGCTCGAGGAAGAGGCGTGTCGGAACGCCGTTCGCCGGCCGCACCTCGAGAACATCAGCAGTGCCTTCGGGCGCCTGCGCGGTGCCGACCCACGCCGCCTGCCCATCGGTCGTCAGCAGCCACACGAGCGCCAGACGCGCGAGCTCCGCCTGACGCGTGCGGCGCAGCAACTCCTTCGCGCGCTCGTCGGCGGGAACGGCGTCGCCCTGCGCGCCGGCATTCTGATTCGGATTGCGTCCGCGGTCGAAGCCGCCGCCGCGGAAGCCGCCGCCACCGCCGCGATCGCCGCCGCCTCCACGTCCGTCGCGCGGGAAGCCTCCGCCTCCGCCAAAGCCGCGGCCCGGCGTCAACCCGCCGCTCGAGTCATCCCACACCTCGGTGCCATTGAGCGCCTCGGTGCGTTCGGCATTCGCGCCGGCAAATCCGGTGATCTCGCTTCTGCGGTACTTGTCGGGGAGCTCGAGGAAAACGTCGAAGTCGCCGTCGATGACCTGATCGGGACCGGTGGAACGGAGGAAAGTGCCGGAGACCTGCAGCCGCTTGATGGCCGCAAGCTTGTCGTCTCCGCCAACGGCCTTGCGCGCGGCGGCCAGCAGTGCAGCCCCCTTGGCCGCATCCTGCGCGGAGGCGAGTTGCGAGGGCAACATCCCTGCGACGAAAACCGCCAAAACCACCGCCGGAAGTCGCTTTAGCACATCGGTTACTACTTGGCACCCGGGTCAGGCGTTTACCTACGGTCAGACCGCGCTTTTGACGACGCCGCCGTCCACGCGCAGCGCGGCGCCTGTCGTCGCCGACGACAGGGGGCTCGCCACGTACGTCACCATCGCGGCGACTTCCTCGGGCCTGGCAAATCGCTTGATGAGCGATGTCGGCCGCACCTTCTGAAAGAACTCCGTCTCGAACTGCTGGAACGTTTTGCCTTCACGCTTCGCGAGGGCCTCTACGAAATCCTCGACGCCGCGCGAGCGCGTCGGGCCGGGCAGCACGCTGTTCACCGTAATGCCCGTACCAGCGAGTGACTCCGCAAGCCCGCGCGAGACCGCGAGCTGCGCGGTCTTCGTCACGCCGTAGTGAATCATCTCCGGCGGAATCTGCACGCCGCTCTCGCTCGAGATGAAGATGATGCGCCCCCAGTTCTTCTTCTTCATCGCCGGCAGATACAGCCGCGCGAGGCGCACGCCGCTCAGGACGTTCACTTCAAAAAACCGGTTCCACTCTTCGTCGGTGATGTCGAGGAAATCCTTCGGCTCGAAGATGCCCAGGTTGTTGACAACGATGTCGACGTCCGGATACTT
>Ga0209805_1001963_pt1 | contig 12122 bp, 13 predicted proteins | sample GraSoiAngelo_148_FD_185905 | JGI IMG/M metagenome (GOLD analysis project Ga0209805, IMG submission 185905) | Grasslands soil microbial communities from the Angelo Coastal Reserve, California, USA - 14_1009_09_20cm (SPAdes) (version 2) | ecosystem: Environmental > Terrestrial > Soil > Grasslands ... | reverse complement strand
GGGCGAAGCTGCACCACCCGCGCTGGTACCGGGAAGTGACGGGTGGTCGACGCTGAGCAGCGTGCCGGGCAGCTCGCGCAGGAGCACCCCGGGTCGGGCGAGCTGCTGCGGTTTGCCGCGGGGCTCCTGAGGGCGCAGGCGTCGTTGCGCGCTGCGGACCTCGCCGGCGTGGCGACCGCGGCCCGGCCGCTGCTGGAATACTGCGCGAGCAAGGGCCCGCCGGAGCTGGCGAAGGACGCCCGGGACGCGCTGGGCGGGGGTTTCGATGCCCGGCTGCGCGCGTACTGGGACGCGGGGGAGTACGACTACCTGGCGCGTGCCGCGCTCCAGCCGTACGCCCGGATGCTGAGGGAGATCGGGCAGGCGCCGGGGCGCGGGGTGTCAGGCACCTGCGTGTTCTGCGGCAGCGGCGCGTGGATCTCGTCGCGCCGCATCCCTCCGGGCCCCGGCACCGGCGAGGGTGCGATGCGCATGCTCCATTGCGCCCTCTGCGCGTTCGCCTGGCAGGTCGGCCGTATCCGCTGCCCCGCCTGCGGGGAGGAGGATCCGGGGAAATTGCCGTTCTTCACGGCCCCGCTGCATGAAGGGGTGCGGATCGAGGCGTGCGACAGCTGCAAGATTTACGTGAAGTCGATCGACCTCAGCCTGGATGCGCGGCGCGTGCCGGAGATCGACGACCTGGTTTCGCTGTCGATGGATCTGTGGGCGACGGAGCACGCGTACGTACGGATGGAACCGGGGCTGGCGGGGCTGTAGCGCTGCGCTGGAGTGTTCACGCGCGGGTTTGCGGAAGGCGACCCGGCCCCGACTAGCGCAGATCGTCGAGCGACGAAAGGATCTGCTCCCAGCCCTTCCGGTGATTCTCGGCCTCGTCGTCGGGCAATCCGGAATGAGTCAACCTGACTTCGGTGCCGCCGCCCTTCGGCTCGAGCTCCACGCGCACTACGGTCTCGAGACCGTGGGTCGCCTCGGACATCCAGGTCTGCTCGAAGAGACGCGGGCGCTCCAGGCGGGTGAACCGCCCGTAATGGGGCCAGCGCTTGCCCTGCCACTCCACTTCGGAGTGCCAAAGGCCGTCGACCTTCGCGTCCATGATCAGGCGCGTGGGCTTGAACCAGCGCTTCACGTCCGCGGGATCGGTCCAGGCGCGGAACACGCGCTCCGGAGGGGCCTTGAGTTGGCGGGTGGTGGTGACGGTCTTGGGCATGTCAGTTCTCCTCTTCCAGGAATGCGTCGAGCGCATCCAGTTTCTCGCTCCAGAACCGCTCGTAGCGCGAGGTCCATCGGGAGATCTCACGCAGCGGCGCCGCCCGCAGCTCGAGGTGGTGCTCGCGGCCGGAACGGCGCCTCCGTACGAGGCCTGCGCTTTCCAAGACCTTCAGGTGCTTGGAGACCGCGTTCAGCGACATGGGAAAACGCGCGGCGACGTCCGTGACCCGGGCCGGCCCGCGGGCGAGCCGGCTGACGATGGCGCGGCGGGTCGGGTCGGACAGCGCAGCGAAAGACCGGTCCAGGGCGGCGGACATCACGCGGTATATATTCAACCATGAGGTTGAGTATGTCAAGAGCAGCTTGCCCCGACGATCCGCGAGCAAGGGCTTGCACAGACCATTCTCAGGGGAGCCTGGAGAGCCGGACCCAGGCAATCACCGCGCGCTCTGCGCCAGCTCGTACGCGGCCCGCTGGTCCAAGGGGTCGGCCAGTCGTCGCGATGATGCGCGCCGCGCCCCGGGGCCTCACCCGTACTGGGGCAGCTCCGGCTCGCTGTCGCTCGAAAGGGCCGCCTTCCACAGCTCGGCGAGCTTCTCCTGGGGCACTCCGAGCAGGTCGCCCTCTCCCCGGTACCAGGACTTCCCGCCCGCTTCCGCGAGTACGATGGCGCCTCGCGGCGAACGGAGCGAGACGCGCCACGCAGCCAGGGTCGATGCGCTCTCGCGCATCCGGATGTGCACCCGCTCCCGCGATTCCACCTCGACGGCGTCCATTGGAGGCATTATTGCACAGCGCCCAGGAGGTCGCATGGCGGAAGTCGCATACCGATCGAAGGTCCGGGTGGAGCGCATCAAGGGGTCCCTGCGGCACGCGTGGCTTCCCGTGGAGCCGGCGCCGGTGAAGTTCGGCACGCACGGTGCCGTGGCCGCCCACTATGGCGCCAAAGAGGGCACATACGAGCCCCACGCCACGACGCTCGACTATCTGGTGGCCGCCGCAGCCGGTTGACTCGTCGGGACCTACGGAGGCGCGCTGGAGGCGCGTCAGATCCCCGCATCCGCCGGGAAGCTGTCCGCGGAGGCCGAAGGCGAGGTGGAGTTGGAAGGCAGCACGCTGGTGATCCGGCGCATCCACGTGAAGTTGTCCTTGGAGTGCGCTCCGGAGCAGCGGGAGACAGCGCAGCGCGTGCACGGGTTCTACGCGCAGAACTGTCCGGTCTACCGGTCGATCCACCCGCAGATCGCCGTCACGACGGAAGTGGCGTTCCGCTGATCGACGCGTCGAGGATCTCGATCGGATGCGCCGCCGGCAGCCGTTTGCCGCGATCGCGCAGGATCTTCTGGATCTGCAGGGTACAACCGGGGTTGGCGCTGGCCAGCAGGTCCGCCCGCGTGGAGAGCACGTTGTCGACCTTGCGCTGCCCGATCTGCTCCGCGCTCTGCGGCTGCACCAGGTTGTAGATCCCCGCGCTCCCGCAACACTGCTCGCTGTCGGGCACCTCGACCAGCGTGACTCCCGGGATGGCGCCGAGGAGCTTGCGCGGCTGCGCCTTGATGCGCTGGGCGTGTACCAGGTGGCAGGCGTCGTGCATGGCGATGCGGACCTGGAGGGGACGGCGAGGAGCGCGCGGCGGCAACACGGCCAGGAGCTCGTTGACGTCGCGCACCTTGGCGGCGAACGCCCGCGCCCGCGCATCGTCGGGAAACAGGCGCGCATAATCCTTGAGGTGCGAGCCGCAGCCGGCCGCGTTGATCACCACCGCATCGACCGGCTCGCCCGAGAAGCGCTCGATCAAGTCCCGGGCGAATCGCAGCGACTCCTCCTCGCGGCCCGCGTGCATGGAGAGCGCTCCGCAGCAACCCTGCCCGCGAGGAATGATCACTTCGCATCCTTCGGCCGCGAGGACGCGGATCGTCGCCTCGTTCACACCGGGATTGAAGACGCGCTGCACGCATCCGGCCACCAGCGCGACTCCCATCCGCCTCTCTCCCGCCGCCGCCACCCGCGCCGGCAGCCGCGAGAACACGCTCCGCAAGGTCACCGCCGGTTGCAGCTCCTCGAGCTGACGCATGCGGGGCGGAGAAAGCTTCAGCACCCCGCTGTGGCGGACCAGCCATCGCATCCCCGTCCAGACGTACACCAGCAGGAGCGCCGCCATCGCCCGCAACCGACGGGGATACGGGAAGACCTGGAAGATCATCCAGCGGTGCAGCCGATCCCAGAATCCCCGCCGGTACTTCCGCTCCACGTACGCGCGCGTCTCCTCGATCAGCACGTCGTACCGGACGCCCGACGGGCATGCGGTCACGCACGCCATGCAGCCCAGGCAGCGGTCGAAGTGCGCGGCCACGGTCGGCGTCATCGGCATCTCCCCGGTCCGCAGCCCGCGCATCAGATCGATGCGGCCCCGCGGCGAGTCCATCTCCTCGCCCCAGTTCAGGTACGTCGGGCAGTGGGGCAGGCAGAAGCCGCAATGGACGCAGTCGTCGATCAGCTCCCGCTGTGGCGCCGTCATACGACGAATCTTCCGGGCGCAAGCAGTTCTTCCGGGTCGAGCTGCCTCTTCACCGAGCGGTGCACCGCGAGCGAGGCGGGCGCGGGCCCCCAGTCGCCCGGGCCGGTCAGCCATCCGCCGAGCGCCGTCAGCTCGCGCCTGGCGCGGTGCAGCGCTTCGGCCTCGACGGCCGCGCAGGAAGCAAAACCGAGCCCGAGCGTCGGCAACCATTCGAGGCGCGCCCGCAGCGGAGCCAGCGCCTTCGCCACCTGGGCCGCGTGTGTCGGGAGCCCGCCGAAACGGAGCCGCACCGCACCCTCCGCGTGCCCCGGCCACTCCGCCTCCTCGAGCTCGCGCAGCTTCTCGCGCTGCGCCCGCACGCCGGAGTGGAATCCCTCGAAGCGGAGATAGACGTCCCATCCCGCCCCTTCCCCGAGCGCGATCATCGCCGCCGGCTCGAGCTGCAGCGCGCGCACGCGGCGTACCAGCTCCAGCGGGTCGCTCCCGCGCGCCCGCAGGGTGACCGTCTTCTCCGGCAGCGGATGGACGCGGAAGGTCGCCGTGGCGATGAAGGCGAGCGTCCCGAACGAGCCGCACATCAGCTTGGGCAGGTCGAACCCCGCCACCGTCTTCACCACCTTGCCGCCGCCCTTCGCGCGCGTGCCGTCCGCCCGCAGGATGGAGACGCCGATGATCAGATCGCGCACGGACCCGTATCTCGTCCGCAGCGGCCCGAACGAGTTCGCGGCGACGATGCCGCCGACGGTCGCTTCGACGGGGTGGGGAGGATCGAGCGCCAGCCGCTGCCCGCTCTTCGCCAGTTCCCTCTGGAGCTGTGCCAGGTTCACTCCGCACTCCACGGTCACCACCTGATCGGCGGGCGCGTACTCCACCACCTGGTTCAGCCTGCCGGTGGAGATCTCCAGATCGACCGGCGGCCCCGGCGGCATCGCTGTCTCGCCGCCGACGAAGAGCACTGTGCGGTCGCCCTGCGCGAGCAGCGCCTGCACCTCGTCGATCGAGCCGGCCGTTACGCGCGCCACGCTTCCCCCGACAGCTCGGTTGGATGCGGCCGGTACAGTCCCGGCTTGTCGCCGCAGAGCCGGGGCGAAGGAAAGACCTTGCCCGGATTGAACGACCCCCCTGGATCGAACGCGCAGCGCACGAGCTGCATCGTCTCCAGGTCTGCTGCCGAGAACATCTCGGCCATGTAGGGCGCCTTGTCGGTGCCCACCCCGTGCTCGCCGGTGATCGATCCTCCGTAGCGCAAGCAGATGCGCAGGATCTCGCCGGACATCTCTTCGGCCTTCTTCTCCTCGGCCGGGTCGCGTCCGTCGAAGAGCACCAGCGGGTGGAGGTTGCCGTCTCCCGCGTGGAACACGTTGGCCACCCGCAGCCCATAGCGCCGGCCGAGCGCGGCGATCTCCTGGAGCACGCGCGCGATCTCGCTGCGCGGGATGACGCCGTCCTGCACCAGGTAATTGCGGGCGATGCGGCCCACGGCGGCGAAGGCGCTCTTGCGCCCCTTCCACATCAACTCCCGCTCCGCGGCGTCCTTCGGCACGCGGATCTCCAACGCGCCCGCCTTGCGTGCCAGCTCGATGGCATTCGCGGAGGTGTGGTCGCATTCGTCGGCCACCCCATCGACGTCCATCAAGAGCGCCGCCCCCACCTCCGGCCAGTCCACTCCCGTAGCCGCCTTGGCCGCGACGATGGCGAGCGTGTCCATCATCTCGATCGCGGCAGGCACGATCCCCGAGGCGATGATGGCGCTCACCGCGTTTCCTGCCTCGGTGGTCGAGGGGAAGGTGGCGAAGAACGTCCGCGTCGCTTCCGCCTTGCGCAGGATCCGCAGCGTCACTTCCGTGACGATCCCGAGCAGCCCTTCGCTGCCCACCACCACGCCGGTCAGGTCGTAGCCCGGCTGGTCGAGCACCGGCCCGCCCAGCTCGGCCACACTCCCGTCGTGGAGCACCATCTGCAACCCGAGCACATGGTTGACGGTGAACCCGTACTTGAGGCAGTGCGCGCCGCCCGAGTTCTCGGCGACGTTGCCGCCGATGCTGCACACGCTCTGCGAGGAGGGATCGGGGGCGTAGTACCAGCCCTCCGGCCCGATCTGCTTGGAGACGTCGAGATTGATCACCCCCGGCTGCACGCGCATGAACGCGTTCTCGAGGTCGACCTCGAGGATCTTGCGCATCCGCGAGAGCCCGATCAGAACGCAGCCGGGCACCGGGAGCGCGCCGCCCGAGAGGCCAGTCCCGGATCCCCGCGCGACGATGGGCAGACGCGCCTCGCGCGCGATCTTCACGCAGCCGACCACTTCTTCCGTGCTCGCCGGCAGCACCACCACCCCCGGCGTCACCCGGAAGCTCGCCAGCCCGTCGGATTCGTAGGTGCGCAGCTGCTCGGGCTTGCTGATGGCGTACCCCTCGCCCACCACCGCCGCGAACCGCGAAACCAGCGCCGCCGGCAGCGGCGGGGCCCGCTGCTTGTGCTCCGCCTGGGTGGCGCCGGGAGTCTCCTGCTTCATTCGAGCAGCTCGTAGGCGGGGAGGGTGAGGAACTCCACGAACTCGCCCAGCGCGAGCTCGTCGAGGATCTTGCGCGCTTCCTTCAAATGGGACACGCCTTGCAGCTTCCCGAGCTCGTCGTCGCGGAGCTTCTCGTACAGGGTCCGGTCGATCTGGCGGCCGTCCGCGAGCTTCGCCTTGTTCTGCACCCACTGCCAGAGCTGGGCGCGGGAGATCTCCGCGGTGGCCGCGTCCTCCATCAGGTTGAAGATCGCCGCCGCGCCGTTGCCCGAGAGCCAGGAGGCCAGATACTGCAGCGCCACCGAGATGTTGTTGCGCATCCCGTTCTCGGTGATCGTGCCGCCCGGCACGCGCGTGTCCTGCAGCTCGCGCGCCTCCACCCGCACCTCCTCGCGCTTGCGCTCTTTCTGGTGCGGCTTGCTCAGCTTGCGTTCGAAGACTTCCTTCGCCACCGGTACGAGGTCCGGGTGCGCGACCCAGGTGCCGTCGAACCCGTCGGCCACCTCGCGCTCCTTGTCCGCGCGGGTCTGCGCCAGCGCCTTCTCGTTGATCTCCGGGTTCTTCCGGGTGGGGATGAACGGCGCCATGCCGCCCATGGCGTGCGCTTCGCGCCGGTGGCAGGTCTTCACCAGGAGCTCGGTGTACGCGCGCATGAACGGCACCGTCATCGTGATCTGCTGGCGGTCGGGAAGGATGAGGTCCTTCCGCGTCCGCAGCTTCTTGATCAGCGAGAAGATGTAGTCCCAGCGCCCGGCATTCAGCCCGCTCGCGTGATCGCGCAGCTCGTAGAGGATCTCGTCCATCTCGAACGCCGCCGGGAGCGTCTCGATCAACACGGTTCCCCGCACGCTCCCACGCGGAATGCCGAGCTTCTCCTGCGCCAGCACGAACACGTCGTTCCACAGCCGCGCCTCCAGATGCGACTCCATCTTCGGCAGGTAGAAGTAGGGGCCGGTGCCGCGATCCAGCGTCTCGCGCGCGTTGTGGAAGAAGTAGAGGCCGAAGTCGGCGAGCGCGCCGGCGATGGGCTTGCCTTCCGACTCGAGGTGTTTCTCCGGCAGGTGCCAGCCGCGCGGCCGCACCAATAGCGTCGCCAGCTTCTCATTGAGCTTGTACGTCTTGCCCTCGGGCGAGGTGAACGAGAGCTTTCGCCGGACCGCATCCATGAGGTTGAGATGTCCCTGGACGACGTTGCTCCAGGTGGGAGAGAGAGCATCCTCGAAGTCGGCCATGAAGACGTCGGCGCCGGAATTGAGCGCGTTGATCATCATCTTCCGCTCGACCGGCCCGGTGATCTCCACGTGACGCTTCTGCAGATCCCCCGGCGTCGCGGCCACCTTCCAGTCGGCGGAGCGCACCTTCGCGGTCTCCGGGAGGAAGTCGAACGACGCGCCGGCAGCGAGCTTGCGGTAGCGCGCGGCGCGCTTCTCGAGCAGCTCCTGCCGGCGCGTCTCGAACGCCCGGTGCAGCTCCTCGACGAAGGCGAGCGCCGGTTTCGAAAGCACCACTTCCGACGCCTTCGCAGTCACCTCGATCATCTCGGCCTCCAGCGGGGGTGATACGCCAGCGGGGAAAGAGCGTCCAGAGGTGAGGAGAACGAGTGCGCGATCGAGCGTGCCAGCCCCAGGCCACCCGCAAGGCAGCAGTGACGATCAGCTGGCCTGCGCCGTGACCAGCACGGTGCAGGAGCGCGCACCGTGCGCGCCGATCACCAGCGCCTGCTCGATGTCCGCCGTCTTCGAAGGACCCGACAGCCACATCGCGAATCCGGGCGAAGGGATCGCGATCCGCTGGTAGGCCTCGTGGAGGTTGTGCACCAGGCTGTCGCCGCGCAGGACCACCGCGAGGTGCTGGGTGAGGAACGCAGCCGCCCGGTTGGCCCCGCCGTGATCGACGATCCAGCAGGCGCCGTTCTCGGCCACGCCCAGCTCCGCCGGCAGCACGCAGAAGTCGACGTCGCGCAGATCATGCGGATCGCCGATGGAGGAGAGATCGACGTTTGCTTTCGCCACTCCGGGGACGAGGGAGACCACCTTGCGGGCGGCCGCGTACTCCGGAATCGCCGCAAGCGCCGCCTCCAGCGGCCCCTCCACCAGCACGCAGCGTCCGCCGACCTCGACCACGCTCTTCGCGAATCGCTCACGCACGTCCGGATACCGCACCGCCGAAACGCGCCCGATGTCCGGCAACGGCACCGTTTGCGGCGCGGCGGCGCGCAGCGCCTTCAGGATCTCATCGCGCGCGGACACGTTTTCTCCATTGCGCGCGGAAGCTCTCGCGCGGCATCGGCGGCAGCTCGCGCTGGCGCGTCCACGGGTTCGGGACGTACCGTGCAAAGATCCGCGCCAGCTTTCCGAAGAAGCGATAGGCCCAGGTGCGCGCCAGCACCCAGCGGCCGACCCGCGAGACCACGCGCTTGCGCAGCGGCACCAGCCCTTGCGCGGCCAGCTCGCCCCGCCAGGCGAGCAGCTGGTGGTGCAGATCGATGCGGACCGGGCAGACGTCGCTGCAGGACCCGCAGAGCGAGGAGGCGAAGGGGAGATCGGCGTGCTTCTTCGGGTCGACGTGCGGCGCGAGGACCGAGCCGATGGGGCCCGCGACGGCCACGCCGTAGCTGTGCCCTCCGCTGCGGCGATAGACGGGGCAGGTGTTCAGGCAGGCCGCGCAGCGGATGCATTTGAGCGAGTTGCGGTACTCCTCGCGCGCCAGGATCCGGCTGCGTCCGTGATCGACGATCACGATGTGCATCGAGGCGCCGGGGCGGGGGCCGTGGAAGTGCGAGGTATAGGCGGTGATCGGCTGCCCCGTGGCGCTGCGCGCGAGCAGCCGGAGGAAGACCGCCAGCTCCCGCGGCGAAGGAACCAGCTTCTCCACGCCCATGCAGGCGATGTGGATCGGCGGCAGCGCAGTGCCCAGGTCCGCATTGCCTTCGTTCGTGCACACCACCACCCCTCCAGTCGAGGCGATGGCGAAGTTCACGCCCGTGAGCCCCGCCTGGGCGGCGAGGAACTTCTCGCGCAGGTGCACGCGCGCCGCCTCGGTGAGCTGCTTGGGATCGGCGAGTCCGCGCGGCGTCCCCAGCTTGTCGTGGAACAGCTCCCCGATCTCCTCCTTCTTGAGATGGATGGCCGGCATCACGATGTGGGAGGGCGGCTCGCGGCGGAACTGCACGATCCGCTCGCCGAGGTCCGTGTCCACCACCTCGACGCCGTGCGCCTCGAGGTACTCGTTGAGATGGCACTCCTCCGTGAGCATCGACTTGCTCTTCACCAGCCGCGTCACGCCGTTCTCGCGCAGGATCCCGTGCACGATGCGGTTGTGCTCGTCGGCATCGCGCGCCCAGTGCACCGCGGCGCCTGCGGCTCTGGCGTTCCTCTCGAACTCTTCCAGATATTCGGCAAGGCGCGAGAGCGTATGCGCCTTGATCTGCGAGCCGAGGCTGCGAAGCTCCTCCCACTCCGGGACGAAGCTGCGGGCGATGTCCCGCTTGTTGCGCACGAACCAGACCGCCTGGTCGTGCCAGTGCAGGCGCGCATCGTTCTTGATGAACTCCGCGGCCCGCGCCGCGTGCTCGGTCATCGGGTGGCCTCCTCCAGCAGCTCCGCCACGTGCAGGACGCGCAGCTTCTTGCCGTCGCGCCGGATCAAGCCCTCGAGGTGCATGAGGCAGGAGACGTCCCCTCCGGCGATCGCCTCCGCTCCAGCCCGCTCGTGATCGGCGATCCGATCGCGGCCCATCGCGCAGGAGACCGCTTCCTCGGTGACGGCGAACGTCCCGCCGAACCCGCAGCATTCGTCGGCCCGCGCCAGCTCGACGAGCTGCAAACCGTCGATGCCGTCGAGCAGCGTCCGCATCTTGGAGAACGCCGGCACCAGCCGTTCGCTGCCGCTGCCGAGTCGCAGCTCGCGCAAGCCGTGGCAGCTGTCGTGCAGCCCGACCTTGTGCGGGAAGCGACCGCGCGGGCGCGCCCGGAGGACGTCGTGCAGGAACTCGCAGAGCTCGCGGGTCTTCGCGCGCAGGCCGGCGACACGCGGGTCGCCCGGCAAGACGGTCTCGAAGTGGTTTCGCACCATGCTGGTGCAGCTCCCCGACGGGCAGACCACGTGCTCGTACGGCGCGAAGACCTCGAGCATCTTGCGCGCGAGCGGCCGCGCGTCGTCGAAGAAACCGGAGTTCGCCATCGGCTGGCCGCAGCACGTCTGCGCCTCGGGAAAATGGACCGTCACCCCATGCCGCTCGAGGACCTCCGCCGTGGCCAGCCCGACGCGGGGATAGAACTGATCGACATAGCAGGGGATGAAGAGGGCGACGTCCATCGCGCGCGATTGTAGTCCGATGGACCGTCACGGTGCATGGCCGCGGGCCTCTGCAGCTCAGGCTGGCCTGGTCCGCGGCTCCCCGCTGCGTCTGCGCCGCAAGAGCAGCATCGCGCCGAACCACGCCGTATAGAAGACCGCGAGCGTCGCCGCCGCGACCGGCAGCGCCGAGCGCTCGTAGCCGGCGCGGCGCAGGACGACATGGAGGTCGCCCGCGAACCCCGGTCCGAGCAGCGCCAGCGCGACCAGCACCATCCTGGAGGCGAAGGCATGGAACCGCTCCGTGTCGCGCCCCCGCTCGACGATGCGGTGGTAGGCCGCCGGCGACATCAGTATCACGGTCGCGAGCGCGACGAACCCGAGGCTGACCAGATGCACCATCTGGACCGGATGCGGCAGCTGCGAGAAGGACTCCATCAGGACCATGGCGAGCTGGAATCCCAGCAGCGCCTGGGCGCCCGGCAGCAGGATGCGCGCCTCCGTCAGCACCTCGACGATCTTGTGTTCGAGCGGCGTCTCTTCCACGGCGTCCTCCGGTTCCTCATCCTGCTGACGATCCTTGCGGGCGAAGTGCCCGTACCAGAGCCCGAGCGCGGCGGCGAGAGCGATCGCGCCAGACGCAGCGCCTCCTGGCGCTCCGGCGATCCGGTTCCCGGCGACGGCCAGCTCGAAGCTGAGTCCCAGCCCAAACGGCAGCAGGGCGACCCCCATCACCGTCATGACGAACCGGTGGAATCGCGCGGTGTCGCGGCCGTGCTCGACGATGCAGTGCCGTGCGGGCGGCAGGAAGAGCAGCAAGAGCGTCAGCAGCAGCGCGAAGAGCGCGGCGATCTCCAGCGCTCGCTCGGCCGGTCCGAGCTTCTCGTAGCCCTTCTCGAAGAACGCCCGGTACTGGAATCCGAGGAGGACTTGCGCGCCGAGCATGAGCATGCGCGCCTCGTCGAGGGAGTTCTTCACCTTTCCGCGCAGGGCCACGCGACGAATCTGCGACGCATGCGCTCCAGCCGCAAACGGCCGGGCGCCAGCCCGAGGGGAGGCTGGCCTGCCTCGATGCTCATTGGACGAGTCGCGCGGCCGCCTCGGCGCCGGAGCGCGCGACGTCGGGCACTCCCACCCCGTCCCAGGCGGCGCCCGCCAGCTCGAGCCGGGGCAGGTCGGCAACCAGCTCACGCGCTTCACGGACCCGTTGGCGGTGACCGGGCGCGTACTGCGGGATCGCCGCTTCCCAGCGCACCACGCGCACGTACTCGGGCGTATCGCGCACGCCCCAGGTCGCGCGCAGGTCCGCCATGAGGGCGCCGACCAGCGCATCGTCGGCAAGGGCGGCGCGCTCCGGATGCCGGGCACCGCCGCAGATCGCGGTCACCAACGCACGCCCCTCGGGCGCCCGCCCCGGCAGCATGCTGCTGGGGAGCAGCGTGCCCAGTGCGTGGAGGGTGCCGTCTGCGTCGATCATCCCGAACCCGCGCGGCAGTCCGCCCTGACGCAATCCGAGGTGGACGACCGTCACCGGTGCGCTCTGGAACCGGCAGGCCGCATCGGCAAACTCCGGCGCGAACCCGTG
>Ga0209805_1001962_pt1 | contig 12124 bp, 9 predicted proteins | sample GraSoiAngelo_148_FD_185905 | JGI IMG/M metagenome (GOLD analysis project Ga0209805, IMG submission 185905) | Grasslands soil microbial communities from the Angelo Coastal Reserve, California, USA - 14_1009_09_20cm (SPAdes) (version 2) | ecosystem: Environmental > Terrestrial > Soil > Grasslands ... | reverse complement strand
AAGCGCGAGCCGGGGAAAGACGGGAAAGGCGTGCTGCTCAAGAACGTCAACTATTTTAACGCGGTGCAGAACGACGGCTTTCAACTATACAAGTCCCTCGAGCATCGCGCCGACCTGAACGGGCATCAGTTCTCCTACTCGGATCGCAACGCGTTCCTCATCACGATCGTGTCCCAAGACGGGCCTGCACGATAGGCAAGAGCCAACTCTTCTTGGGCTGCAGCGCTGTAAGGCTGAGCCCAAACAAGAGAGCGCAAGCAAAACAACGGTCTGTAAAAGAAAAGAGCCCGCCTCCGATTTGGTAGGCGGGCATTTTTTTACCTGGGCGTGCCTAAAGCCGCCTGCGTTTCGAGAATTTGCTGGGATATTGCGTCGCTTTGGGCGCTTTTTGACCCGCGGTCGAAAAAAGTGGGGTTGCTCCGAAATATTCGAGAATCTCGCTGCGTACGGTATGTGGGAGGCCTATATATGGGCGCAAAAGTCGAGGAGGAGTGGAAGAAAGGGAGCGCGGAACTGCTGATTCTGTCGCTGCTCGAGGATCAGCCGCGCCACGGCTACGAAATCGGCAAGCTCATTGAAGTGCGCTCCGGGGGCACGCTCCATTTTCATGTGGCCTCGCTCTACCCGCTGCTGTACCGGCTCGAAAAGCGGGGCTGGATCCAAGGGCGGTGGGTAGAGAAACCAAATAAGAAACGGAGGCGGTACTACCGGCTGACGGCGGAAGGCCAGCGCGTCCCGGCGCTGCAACGCAAGAAATGGCAAGAGTTTGCCGGAGCCGTGGGCCGAATCGCGGGAGTGCAACATGCCTGAATGGAATTCGGAGATTAGAAAACGTTTGGGGGGACTAAGTCTTCCCGCGGGACGGGAAATCGAAATTGTCGAAGAGCTTTCGGATGATCTTCAGCAGAGATACGAAGAGTTGCGAGCGCGCGGCGCGGGAGAAGATGAGGCTTTTCGCGAGGTGATGGCGGAAATCGACTGGGGGAGCTTTGTCCCCGAACTACAGGTTACGGAGAAAATGCCGCAGCCAGACACGGTGCCTGAGGGCGCGGCGGCCCACGTGATCCGTCCGCGGCTCTGGCGGCGGTCCAGGAAGAAATTCACAGCCTCGACCCCGGTCTGCCGGTGGAGGACATTCGCACGGGGACAAAGGTGATTGATCAGGCGCTTTGGTGGTCGAAGATTGGCGTGGGCCTGCTGGGCGCTTTTGGGCTGCTGGCAGTGGGTCTGGCCTCCGTAGGCTTGTACGGAATCATGGCGTATTCGGTGAATCAACGACGGCGCGAGATTGGAGTGCGCATGGCTCTGGGGCCGAATCAGGGAAGCGTGTCGCTGCTGGTGCTTCGTCAAGGAATGACGGTGGTGGCGAGCGGTGTTGTCGTGGGCATGGCGCTATCGTTGCTTCTGGGGCGAGCTCTTTCGCGATTCCTCTATGGCGGAAGCGGAAGCGATCCGCTCAGCCTGGTGGGAGCGTCGCTCGCGCTGGTGGGTGTGGCATTTGTTGCGTGCTACCTGCCGGCGCGGAGCGCAAGCCGCGTCGATCCCCTTGTAGCTTTGCGAGAAGGGTGAAGGGCGTTGTCGCGCGGCGCCGCTCACGCGACACTAATGCGAACGGAGTCGAGCGGGAGCCAGCGATGACTGAGCCCGTGTGCGTCGTTACTTTTGAGGCGAGGATTCGGCGGCGAGGCGCTTGGCGGCTTCACGCACTTTGCGAACGTAGTCGCTTCCGTCGCCCGAACCCACCAGCTTCAGGTAAATGTCCAGATCCTGAACCTGGGACTGATAGTCTCTTTCTTTTGCATGGAGGTCGGCACGCACCAGGTAGGCATCCGCGTACTGAGGTTTGCGGAGGAGAGCTTCGCGCAGGCTTTTCTCCGCCTCGTCGAAGTGGTTCTGGCCCAGCAACGCAATTCCCAGAAAGAGATGGCCCTCCGCCGAATCGGAGTCGGTTTCCAGGCCGCGACGGATCAGACGCTCGGCCTCTCCCGGCTTGCCCTGGTTGCACAGGAGCAGTCCGTAAGCAAATTGCGCGGGAGCATAGTGACCTCCGCTGAGATCGATCGCTTTTTGAAAAGCTTCCATCGCCTTGTCATTATGATTCAAGCGCCACTGCGCGACCCCGATGTTGTAGAACGCTTCGTAATAATCCGGGTAGGCCGCCGCGGCTTTGTTAAAGTGCGCGAGACTGCGGACGAAATCTTTTTTGGCCATGCCATTGAGCCCGCGATAATACTCGTCCTGCGCTTTCGATGGAATTTTTAGCTCGCGCACGGAAACTACGTATGGATTTGCGTCACGCGGAGGGGCGCTGGACGAGTTGAGGTAAAGAGTGACTTCCGCAGGAAAGAGACTGACTTGAGCGATGGTGCTGGCAAATCCGTAGCCGCTCTCTTCGGCGCTGACTTCGTACGCTCCCTGCGGAAGCTCGGGAAGCTCGAAGTGGCCGCTAAAGTCAGTCAGCACGGTCTGGATCATTCCTGACGATAACGAGCGAATATGGACGAAAACTTGAGAAGCCGGCTCGGAGCTTCGGTTCCGATATACCGTTCCCAGAATTTGTCCGGCGCGGCTTCCGAAAGGCAGATCCGAGGGAACGTCAAAAGAGGAGAACTGCGCGCGCGCGGCTGGAGCTTGCGTCAGCAACGTAAGCATCGCAAGAAGAAATGAACCAAGAGGGAGTTTCAACTTCCAGGCCTGCGAAATCATTACAGACACCTCGACGTGGTCTGAGCTGGCGAAACTTTTTTTTGACGGGTGCTGAAAAACGCGAGCGTTTTCGTGGTGGAACTTCAAAATACGGGGAGGAATCAGTGCCCGCCGATGCCGGAAAAGTAATTCGAGCGAGCAAACTCCGCAGTTCTACCAAATGGGGCCTAGGATCCGCTGTGCTCAGGGAAATTTATTCCTTGAGCAAAGTTCTTCAGCATCCTGCCGGGGACCAAGGGCGACTGGCGGGAGTAAATTCGCGGGGCGCTGCATGCCACTCTACGACGTTCGAAGTAGTGGTTTCACCTGCGCCGCCGTTGCACCGTTCTCTCCCGAGTGCCAGCCGTCGCGTGGGCGGACTAGCATTAAGAAAGGCAAGCTGTGTGCCAAACAAGAAGCCAATCGTTTTGACCTTTAAGTTCCTGCGAGGGAACTGGATGCAGAGGCCTGAACGAAATACGCGGTCTCCCGGCGCTGATCTACGAGGGAAAATTGCATGTAAATTTGTCCAAGAATGTTCCGATTCTTTTCTACGAAGATATTTTTGACGGGCAAATACCCGATGAGTTTTCTGGAGGATTTACCTGCTGAGAAAATCGTGAAATCCTCGAGGAACCGAAGGGTCATGAAATGTATTGGAGGGACCAATGGTCTGAAAGGACATACTGCTTTCCGTGTGCCTCTTTGCGATTCAGCCATTAAGCACCATTAAGCAGACCCGCTCAAGGTCTGCCACCACGGAACATTTCCGCACAGGAAGGCGTCTATTCTGCACAGAGTATTGACGGCGCGGGTCACCCGGGGGAGAATCGCGCAACTCGATGATTCAGCTTGAAAATGTGACAAAAGAATATGACCTGCCGACTGGGAAGGTTGGGCAGCTCGTGGCAGCGGACCACTTGACGCTGGATGTGCCGACGGGCGAAGTGTTTGGGCTGGTGGGGCCAAACGGTGCGGGAAAGACGACGACGCTGAAGATGGTTTGCGGGTTGATGCTGCCGACGGCGGGGCGGGTCACGGCGAACAACATTGACGTCGAACGCAACCCGGAAGCGGCCCAGCAGTATATCGCGTATTTGGCGGATTTCTTCTCGGTGTACGACGATCTCAAAGCCTGGGAGTACGTGGAACATTTCGCGCTGGCCTACAAGCTGGATCCGGGAAAGGTGCGCGAGCGCGTGAAAGAAGTAATTGCGCTCATGGGACTCGAATCGAAATATGACGCGATGGTTAGCGGGCTTTCGCGCGGGACGAAGCAGCGGCTGGGAATCGCGCGAGCCATCGTGCACGATCCCCCGCTGCTGGTGCTGAACGAGCCCGCGTCGGGGCTCGATCCCAAGGCGCGGCTGGAGCTGAAAGAACTAATCCGGCGGTTGAACCGCGGAGGGAAGACAGTCTTCATCACGTCGCACGTACTCCCCGAGCTGGAAGAAATCTGCACCTCACTGGCAATTATGGAAAAAGGGAAGTTGCTGCGCGTGGGAAAGATTGAAGACGTGATGAGCGGCGCGGGACGGACGAAGCGCGTGCGGATCAAATTGGCGGCTGCGGGATTTGCATTGGGAGCTTGGCTGGCGAGAAGGCCGGGCGTAAGTGAAGTGAAAGAAGAAGGTCTCAAAGTGGAAATGGTATTTCCGGGAAGGGACGCGGAGTTGGCGGCGCTGGTGCGCGATGCGGTCAACGCTGGAGCGCCAATCTGCGGCGTAGAGGAAAAAGTGGAGTCGCTCGAATCTCTGTTCTCGAGACTTTCGAGCGGAGAAGTGATGTGACGGCGCTGTGGTCCAATCCGGAATTCCTGCGCAACGCGCGGGCGCAACTGCGGCCGGGAAAACTAGCCGCCACGGCGTGCATCTGCGCCGCGCTTTCGATCGTGATTGGCTATGCCAGTTCGCACCAGAATTATCAGCAAGTGGCAACGGGCCCGGCGGGATGGGGCCTACAGGTCGTGGAAATCACCTTTTGGTTGCAGGCGCTGATGCTGGCGGCGGGCGGTGGAATCGCGTGCGTCAACAGCATCCATCGCGAAAAAGAGCAGAATACGTTTGATTACCAGCGCGTGACGCGGATGACACCGCTGGAGTTGACGCTCGGGAAATTGTTTGGCGCACCGGACTTCGCCTATTTCGTCTTCCTGTGTCTGATGCCGCTGGCGCTGTTTGGGGCGGTGATGGGGAAGCGGCCGGCCCTGACGGTACTCGCGGCGTACGCGGTGTTGTTGATCGCTTCGCTGGCGGTGCACACGCTGGCGCTGCTGATTTCGTTGTTGACCATTCGCGGATCGCATACCGCGGCGATTCTGGTGTTGCTGGCGATTTTAGGCAGCGGGGTTTCCAATACCACAGACTCTCTTTCCCACTTTCAGGTGCACGCGTTCGGCCCGTTCTATGCAGCCCAGGTGGGGCAAACGGAAGGCGGGGAGCTAGCCTCCTCGGATGTCGACACATTCTTCGGGAAGCAAGTTTCTCATGTCCCTTTGCTGCTGGTCATTGATCTGATGTTCGCGGGTTGGTTTCTCCTGGCGTTGGTTAGAAATATAAAAAAGGATCCACACTACTACGAGATTTATTCGCCTTTGCAGGCCTTGGGATTCGCCATGTTCCTCAACGTGCTGTTTGTGGCGTTTTATCAGTGGCAGCACACAACTCTCTTAAGTCCTCAGGGCTTTCGATTCCAGCGCGAGACTCCAATGCGGTCTCAGACATTCTTACTGTCGCTAAACATCGCGGTTTTCTTCGCTCTGGGCTTGGCAGCGATCCGCAACCGGGAGCGCGTGCGAAGAATTCTACGCACTCGAGAGGGAGGAGCGAGTTGGCTGGACCTGGCCTGGCCGGCGCCGCTGATGGTGGCCGGGACGGCGGCCGCAAGTTTGCTCATTGTTGCGGGAGTGGCCTTAGGACGCTCTCCCGAGGCGGAGTGGGACTTGAATTTTACGGTGTTTCGCGCGCTGTTCTTTGCGGCCTGGATTTCGCGCGACCTGCAGTTCCTGCAATGGATGAACCTGCGGCGCAGCCAGCATCCGCTGGTCGTGGGCGCGCTGTTCCTGATCATTTTTTACGTGTGCGTGATGATTCTGATGGCTCCGCTGGGAATTTTTTCCAGGGCTGAACGGACGGCGTTTTCTGCGTTTGCCGTTCCTTCGGCTGCGCTTATGCTGGACCACTCGAAATGGATTTTGCGGCCGGCGATTTGCGTCGCCGCGTTTGTCGCCCAGTGGTTGCTGGTTGCTCTGTTCGTTGGCCTGCAGAAGAAATCGATTGACGAATTGAATTCGCCTACAACCGCACCCGCTGTGGCCCCCGTCCCGGCGCAAACCTAAATTGATTTTCAAAACTTAGCTTTGCTCTATCGTTTGTTTATCGATCGGATTTTGAAACGAGTGTTGGTAACGTCAGTCCGAGTTTGTCGCAAACCGACTGCTCGCCTCCGTTGCTGACAGGTGGTAAGTGATCAAGTTCAAGCAAACAGCGTGGCCCACGTGTTTGACCGGACAGATTGAAGCCCGCAATACATTTAACCTGTTAAAACTAAAAGGGTTACGTTACGCCATGAAAGCGCTAGCAAAATTGATTTGCCAGAGGCCCCTCTTTTGACTTACGTTTGCCGAACTCCAGCGTCTGAGTGAGCTGCGGAGCACGTGGCGGAGCCTCGGGGGATCCCCATCTTGCGTATTCAATTTTTCCCGTTGACTTAGCACTCTTTTGTTGCAACATGCGTTGCTGCAGCATCCTGGGAGCCCGCTCCGCCCGAGGAGGCTTCCTGTTTGCCGTGGGGCCTTCGCCTCGCGTTGAAAATAGCTTGGGAGTTGCACTTCGGAAGCTGGTGGAGGAGGGGAAATGAGAAACCTGAGGCTATCTGTGTTCGTTCTCGTCGTTCTACTGCTGGGGCTCATGGCGGGATTCATGCCGGGGTTGACGATGGGGCAAGTGGCAACCACCGGGAAAATCGCGGGCGTGGTTACCGATGCTTCAGGAGCCGGGGTGCCGAATGCCACGGTGACGGTCAAGAGCACGGCGCTGATGGCGGAACGCACCACAACTACCGGCGCGGACGGCGCGTATCTGTTTGACCTCTTGCCGTTGGGCACCTATGAAGTCAGCGTCACTTCCAAAGGTTTCAAGGGATTTACGGAAACGGGCGTCGTCCTTACGGCCGGCTTCACGGCAACGGTCAATGCGAAACTGCAGGTCGGGGAGGTAACCGACGTTGTGAGGGTCGAGGGAGAGAATGTGGTAGACCTGCAGAGCGTTCAGACGGCAACAACGTTTGATCAGACGCTGCTGCAAGACATTCCCAGCGGCCGCGATCCCTGGTCCACCGTGGCGCAGATGCCGGGAGTCACCTCCAGCACCTTCGATGTGGCGGGCAACAACAGCTATCAGCAATCTGCCATGCAGGTGCACGGCAGCACGCAGGCCGAACAAATCTACAGCTTTAATGGGCTGGATTTGAACTGGCCGGGCGCCAGTGGCGGCTACACGCAGTTCTACACGAATCATGACTCGTTCGATGAGTTTCAAGTGGTGGCGGATAACGCGCCGGCCTCTGTGCCCATCGGCGGCATTTACATGAATATGGTGACGAAGTCGGGGTCGAATGAATTGCATGGCCAGGCGGCTGCCTACTATCTGACCGCTGCCTTCCAGGCTGGCGTAAAGCAGCCTTCGAACGCAGTCGTAAACACCGGTTCCCCTTTCGATATGACCCTGGATACATCGGCCAGCCTCGGCGGACCGGTCATTCGAGATAAGTGGTGGCTATTTGGCTCCTATCGTCGTTATGACCTCAGGCAGCGCATTCTCGCGGTAACTGATCAGGCGCACAACCCCGTCGTCGACGTGAATCACCAGACCAACACAGACCTCCGCAGCGATTGGCAGATCAACCCCAAGAACAAATTCAGCTTCATCTGGCTTTATAACGAACAGAACCGCTTCTTCCGGCGCGACACGACGTACCAGTTCGTCACGGAAGACGCGAGCTGGAAACAGATTGAGCCAGCTTACATTGTGCAGGGATTGTGGACCAGCCAAGTCACCAACAATTTCCTTCTCGATTTCCGCGTCGGCTGGAACAAGATCATCTTCCCTCTCAGCTACCAGGCCAACTCCACCGGCCTGAACCTGCAAGACATTGGATACTCACAAGAGAGTGGTGCGGCACCCTTTGAATTTCAAAACCCAGCTTGGGTTCTGAAATGGTCCGCCAGCGGTTCATGGTACAAGCCCAACTGGGCCGGAAACCACAATTTCCAGTTTGGGTTCGAGTGGGGGGATAACTACAACTCGTACATCTATAAGGTAAACGGCGGGATCAACGCCATCTTCAATAGCAACCCCACCGCGAACCCGCCGCAACCTGTCTTTTCCCAACCCTTCCAAGTGGTGGCCTACAATACGCCGACTACGCAGAAGAACTATTTCCGAGACACGAGTTTTTACCTGCAAGATACCTGGACTCCGAAGCCCCGCCTCACGCTGAACCTGGGGATGCGCTACGACCGCTTCACGACTTACTATCCCGGGCAAACAACGAACTCCAGCCTGACCTTCCCTCAGCTCTTCAAGGCAGGTTTTAGGTTCCCAGCGTCCGGAAACCTCGCGGACTGGAACACCGTTTCGCCGCGGATCGGCGTGGTATTCGACCCGACGGGGAAGGGTAACTCCGTCGTTCGCTTTGGCTATGGCATTTACTACATCATGCAAGGCACAGGGCTTGCCGAGACGGCGAACCCAAATGGCTTGATCACGCTGACTTTCCCATGGACCGACACAAACGGCGATAAAATCCCGCAACTCAGCGAATGGCTTCCGGCGAATGCCACACCGGTTGCCTCATCGGGCGGAGCGCAAATCAATTCCAGCATGAGCCGTCCCTATTCAGAAGAAATCAGTGCGGGGTACGAAAAACAATTGTGGCGCGACCTCCGCGTTGGAGCCACCTACTACTACCGGACAAAAAAGAATCTGTACGGAACCGAAAACGCAGCGGTTTCGAAATCGGATTACGTGCCTATCACCACGCTGAACGGCAGTCCGATCATCAATCCCCTAACGAACCAGCCAATGACGCTCTACAGTTTTCAGCCAGCGAATCCATCAAAATATGGGCTTTTCAACAACTTGGTGACGAACGTTCCCCAACTGGACAACAACTCGTACGGCGCGGCTGAGTTCACCGCCGTCAAGCGCCTGTCTCATAAGTGGCAGATTCTCGGAGGATTTACCATTCAGCGCCAAAAAGGCGTCTTTGGCCGGGGTTTCTCTGACGAGGCCACCGGGGACAATTTCACCGACCCCAACAATGAAATCAACAGGAACAACAACTACCTCAATTTGGATTCCACCTACGTTTTCAAAGTGGACAGCACCTACGAGCTTCCCGGGAAATTCGGTACCAGTGTGAACTTCCAGCACTATACGGGTTTTCCCATTCAGCCAACGGAGACTTTCAGCATCCCGAACGGACAGGGCACTCCCGTTGGAGAGACCGTCATTCTTCAACCGGCGGGAATCCAGCGACTGCCCAGTGTGAACCAACTGAACCTGCGCCTCTCGCGGGAATTTATCTTCCGTGACCGCTGGCACCTTTCGCCAACTGTCGATTTCTTCAATTTGACCAACTCTCAAACCGTTATAGCGGAAGTCACGCAGTACACCCCTCCGGGCGGCGGCTTCTACTTGAAGCCCGCACTGGCCATCAATCCGTTTGTGACGCGGTTTGGTCTGCGCTTTACCTTCTAGCGCGGACCTATAGCGGCATGGGCCTCAACTCGGTCCGTCTAAACGGCGGGTTGGGCGAAAGAACACGCTCACCTGCCGATTCCTTGCGTGACAGGCATTCGACTTTTCGCATAGACTCCGTTCCAAAGAACTCGTTACACGGAAACTTCGGTAGATTTGGAGGCGCTATGTGCCTTGGAAAGCGTGTGTTGGGGGCGACCATTGCCATCGCTGCGGCCTTGGGATGCGCCGGCTATGTGCTCGCGCAGACTGCGAGCCGGAAGTCTGCTCTTACGATTGAGCAACTGATCGAAATCAAGCATCCCTCGGATCCGGTGTGGTCGCCGGACAACAAGCATGTGCTGTTTACCTGGGACCGCGCGGACATCAAGAATTTATACGTGAGGAACGCGGACGGCAGCGGTGCGCCGATCGCGCTCACCTCGTTTCCTGAAGGCGGAGTGGCCGGCGCATTTTGGAGCGAAGACCGAGAAAGCGTTTACTTCGTGCACGAAGGAGATTTGTGGAAGGTTCCCGCGGCGGGGGGCGAGGCCAAGCCTGCGTGGAGCAAGCCGGATCGCGGCAGTGGATTCGTGCCGTCGCCCGACGCCAAGCGCGTCGCGTTCGTGCGCGAAAATCGCGGCGAAGAGCAAAGCGCGCGGAAAGGAAGCGATCTCATCGTCCGCTGGCTCTCCGATGGAACGGAATCGACCATCGCGCATGATGACCTGAGTATTCGCGGCATCGTGTGGTCGCCGGACGGAAAATCTGTCGCGTATACCGCTGGCTCAAAGATTATTCATCACGATGAATCCCCGGCGTACTCCGGCGCGAAGATTATTTATCGCGTCTCAGAGTACGTGCCTGGGCAAATGTATGCGCTGAAACTGAGCGGCGGAAAACCTGTGGCCATCAGCACGCCCGGCGAGTACGGGGGATTGGCCTGGATCGACGCCAATCGTCTTGTTTTTGACGGCCAGTCGAGGGACTTCAAAAAATATTTCATCTACGTTGCGGATGCGACCACCGGCTCCGTAAAAACCATGCATGAAGTGGATGAAGAAAAATTCTGGAGCATTCCCGACTGGGGCGAAGCGGGAGCGCAGCCCTGGCCTTCCCCTAACGGCAAGTGGATCGCGTTCCTCAGCGACCAGGACGGCTGGGATCATCTTTACGTAATTCCCTCTACCGGAGGCAATGCAGTGCAGATCACCAAGGGCCGCTTTGAAGCGTGGCGTCCGGCGTGGTCGCACGACAGCACGCGCATCGCGTTTGATGCCAACGTGGAAGATCACCCCGGCGACCGCCGGATTGGCATCGCCACCATCGGCGACGATCCCGCACAAGCGACGATTGCCTACATCACGCCGGGAACGGGAACGAACATCGAGCCGCACTGGTCGGAAGGCGACGGCCGGCTGGTCTACCAGCACACCGACACGCACAACAGCGCCGATCTGTACAGCATCGCCACACGCGAGGCTGCACAGCCAGTCCGGCTGACGGACTCCATGCCGCTCGAAATGGATCGCACGCGATTTGTCGAACCGGAGTTCGTGCATTATCCAGGACCGGACGGGCAGCAGGTGCCGGCCTGGCTTTTTGTGCCCAAGAATCTCGATCGCACCAAAAAGCATCCGGCGATCTTGTGGATTCACGGCGATGGCGTGAACCAGAACTACGACGGCTGGCACGTGCAGCGAAACTATGCCGTCTACTACAGCATTCATCAGTATTTTCTGCAGAAGGGCTACGTGGTGCTTGCGCCTGATTATCGCGGAAGCATCGGCTATGGCCGCGATTGGCGCACCGGCGTGTACATGGACGTGGGCGGAAAAGACGCGAAGGACGCCTGGATGGGCGGAAATTATCTGAAGTCGCTGCCCTACGTCGACGCGAATCGCATCGGCGTCTGGGGCTTAAGCTATGGTGGCTTTTTCACGCTAATCGCGATGACGGACCAGCCGAAACTTTTCCGTGCCGGGGTGGATGTGGCTGGCGTGGTGGATTACTTCATGTATTACTCCGATCCGTACCACGGCGATTGGACCGCGAGCCGCATTGGAACGCCTGAAGAGCACCCGGACGTTTACAAGAATGCTTCGCCTATTTCGCGCATTGACCGGCTGGAGCGGCCGCTGCTGGTCTTACACGGCACTGCGGATGTGAACGTGCCGTTCCTCGAGTCCGTCTGGCTCATCGATGAGGCGCTGAAGAAACACAAGGGCGACTTGGTTTCGTTCATGATCTACCCTGGAGAATTTCATTACTTCAGCCGGGAGCATGTGCTGCGCGATGCGTGGCATCGCGTGGACCAGTTCTTTGACACTTACCTGCGAGCGCCCTCCACACCTGCAGGCGCTGCGAAAACGCGCTGAGAACAGAAGTCCGCACAGAGGGAAAAGAGGCCTGCCACCTTTACTTCTAGGAGCAGATTGCCGGGGGCCGCGAAAGAATCAACATCAGAACCAGGATGACCGACACGAGGAATTTCATCGAGGACACACTCCTTGCCGTCCGCGATCCGGTAGGCCAAGAAAAAGCCCGGGCGCGACACCGGCAATCCTTCGAGGATGACGGCAGTCTATGGCGGCGCGGTTTAGCCAGAAACTGGACAAAAGACGCAATTCCGGGGAGTTGGCACTGCGGGGGGTACGCCTGCCCCAATGCACTAGAATTGCGTCTTTTGTCCAGTTTCT
>Ga0209805_1001961_pt1 | contig 12129 bp, 9 predicted proteins | sample GraSoiAngelo_148_FD_185905 | JGI IMG/M metagenome (GOLD analysis project Ga0209805, IMG submission 185905) | Grasslands soil microbial communities from the Angelo Coastal Reserve, California, USA - 14_1009_09_20cm (SPAdes) (version 2) | ecosystem: Environmental > Terrestrial > Soil > Grasslands ... | reverse complement strand
GATAGTGTTAGCGGTTGCCCGGAGAGCTGGATTGAAAGGGATGCGATCGCCCCGTCTCCAATGTTCGAAATCTGAATGTTGAGGCTGGGCGTCTGGCTTAGCTGTTCAAAGTTTATGCTCGCTCTGACATGGTGTTTTGTGGTAAGGAGGGTTGAGCCGCCTGTTTGGACTGCAATGTCGGTGTGGGAGCAGTCAACGCTGTTGCTGAGAGCTTGGGTGCAGACCCCGCTGCCGCTTGTCCGGGTCGTAGCCGGCTCCGCTGCTGTGTTCAGGTATTGGTCGTTGGTATAGATGATGGCGGCCAATCCGGTCGTCGGGCTAGCTGCTATTCCGAAGTCGTCTAGAAGGTCCCTGTTGCCCGTGCATGTGACGCCTGATTCGCATACACCACCGTAATGGATTATTCCCGAGGCTGTGTTCTGGGTGAACTTGCTGCCCGGCGTCGTTGCGGCAAGGTTCTGGGCGAAGTACACTTGCCAAGAGGCCGTCATCGGATAGTTGTCGGGTGTGTTGACGCCGTCGTAGTAGCTTGTGCCGTACCAGACTACGTCTAGAGCTCCGTTTCCAAGAGCGCTACTCCACGGAAAGATAGCAGTGTTAGACGGCGTCTTGTTGATCTGATATGGTCCAGACCAAGTCTGTCCGAAAGTAGTGCTGAAGCTGTAGTACATGTTATGGTCATCAGTGTACACGAGGTAGACGTTGCCAGCTTGGTCGACGCTGACGTTTACGAACTGGTGTCCGTATCCAACTGCAGTGTTGGGATTGACGTAGACGGGATAGTCGGTGAAGCTGAGGCCGCCGTCGATTGAGACTGCTATCCAGACAGCGTGGGTGCTACAGCTTAGGCAGGAGACTTCGCCGGCATTGGCGATGCTGCTGAAGGATTGGTAGATCAGGTGGTTGTTGGGGTCGATGGCAAGGTTTCCGATCTCGTTCTGGTATAGAGCATGCCATGGATGGTTAGCGTCAAACGCGTTCGCAACTTGGGCGTATGTTGCGCCGCCATCGTAACTGCACGTTACGAAAATGTTGTTGGTTGTGGCGTATGCATGGTAGGAGACGCATACTTTGTTGGCGCCGTCTGCGGCGATCCATTCCCTGTCGTCAACTGGGATAGTTGCTCCGGTAGGGTTGAGGATGAACGAGGCGCCTCCATCGTGGCTGGTGCTGACGTATACGTTTGCGAGCGGCGGGGTTGTGGCGAGGCTGGCTACATAGATGTTGTAGTGTCCGTTGGTGTTGAGCGCGGGTGCCACTGCAATGTCGGTGTCTCCTCCTGCTGGCGAGAAGCCAACGCTTCCGGTTGAGACGCTGTCAGGCAATGGTAAGGTTGTGAAGTGGTTGCCGTTGTCTGTGGATTTCCATGCAAAGGTTCCGCCGCAGAGGCCACCTATGACGCAGAAGACGTTCTCTGAGGAGCCGTAGAAGTTGCCTGATGGGTCGGCTCTTATTGCTGGCTCGCCCTCAGTGTTCTGGCATGTGCCCGCGCCGTTTGGACAGGTGACTCCGACGCTAAAGCCATGTCTGAATGGGTTGCCTGCTAGCTCATAGTTGGTGAATGTTGGAGTGCTAGGGCTGGCGGCATAGGCAGGATGCAATGCTGTACCGACTATCACTAGGGTGCTGGTTAGCATTAGGATTGAGAGCAGAATTGTTGTTGCTTTTCTTGATGGTTCGAGAATAGGTTTCATCGAGAATTCTGAGCGGTCGTTGGAAAGATAATCATTGTTCCGCGCGGTGATAATTTCGAATTTCGATATTTTCGAAACTCGATATATCTAAACGATATATTTCGATATACGAGTAGATCATACCGGTAAGGGAGCGCTCGCGTGGACTCTTAGGTCTATCCAATTCGCATAGCTCATGGACTGGCGCGGACAATCACTGTATACTAAGCAGTTTGACCAGCACGCATGTATGACCTTGTCGCTGGTGTTGTGGAGATGATGCATCAGCTCAGAATTTACGAAATCTTCGAGCAAAACAAGGCTGCGTTTCATGACCGATTTCGCGACCACGCGGCGCGGATTATGAAGTCCTACGGCTTTGACATCATCGCAACGTGGGAATCAAAAACGAATGACCCTTCAGAGTTCGTATATTTATTGGCGTGGTCCGATGAGCAGGCGATGCTTAGAGCTTGGGGACAGTTTAGGGCCGATGAAGAATGGAAGAAGATCAAGAAGCTTGCGAACACTCAGCATGGTAACCTAGTCGGGGTCATCGAGGAACGGACGCTAGTCCCTACAAACCATAGTCCATCTATTCGTCGAACGAAACTCGACAGCAAGTAGTTCAGACCCAACAAACTTCATTCCGCTTCGATGATACGAGATGAACCGGGATGATCACTTCTGCCACGGCGGCTTTACGTCCTTGATCCGGGAGGCAAGTGCCAAGCCCAGCAAGCTCAACAGTACTGCCGCAAATAGGGCGTAGCGGAACCCAGTCACTACGCCTTCCAACGCGGCGTACGACCCGACGCCGGCAGCGGCAGGAGGATCAAAAGCTCCGGCGATCGTCAAGAGTACAGCCAAGCCGAGGGGAAAGCCTATGCGGAAAGATGTGCTGATTACTCCGGAAGCGAGGCCCTCTTCACCCGGCTTCGTTCCGGCAACCGCTGCGAGGTTGACAGCGGGGAACCCAATGCTCGCGCCGAGGGTCCAGACTATCATGCCGGGTAGTACCAGAAAATAGCTCCCTTGTGCTGATATCACGGTAAGAAGGGCAATCCCCACCGTCGCAAGACTTGTTGACACTAGAAGGGTACGTCTAGCACCGAGTCGATTCATGATTCGGGAGGCACCCCATCCGCCCACGAGGAAGAAGATTACTGCGCTAGGAAGGGTTCCGAGACCCGCGTAGAGGGGTGAGTAGCCAAGGATGTTCTGAAGGTAGATCGTGATTATGAACGAGACTCCTCCTACAGTCGAAGTGAGGACAAGGGCAAGGGTGTTCGCCGTGAGTACGGACCCGCGCTTGAGGAATGCTGGAGGTATCAGCGGCGATTTAGAGCGTGATTCAATGGCAAGAAATGATGCGAGCACGAGCACCGATAGGCCCAGCGGGACGATTGTATCTAATGAGTCGAAGCCCGAGGTCGCCGCGTTGGTCAGTCCGAAGACTAGGAGGATCGTTCCAAGGGTCACGGTTATGGCGCCGGGCACATCGAGACGTTGATTCTTGAGCCAGCCCTCGGTTTTTGGGAAAAACCTCTGGCTAAGAAGAGCCGCTGCAATCCCAATTGGAACATTGACGAACATGACTGAACGCCATCCAAAAGCAACTGTCAGCGCTCCTCCCGCAACGGCCCCGGCTGCGAATCCGGCCGAGAGCACGGCTACTAGAACCCCGAGCGCCTTGTTTCTTTGGGGGCCTTCGGGAAATATTCGAATGAAAATCGCAAAGGCCGTCACTGTTGACATTGCGGCTCCGATTCCTTGCAATGCCCTGAAGACGATTAGTATCAAGAGGGATGGGGCCAGACCGCCCGCCATCGAAGCGATGGTGAACAGGACAATCCCCGCAATGAAGATTTTCTTCTGACCGTAGACATCGCCTGCTCTTCCCATGAGCATGAGAAAGCCGGCGAGGGTTAGCCCGTAGGCACCTATTACCCATTGAAGGTCAGCGTATGAAGCCAGGAATTGGGTCCGAATAGTAGGGAGAGCCACTTGAACGATGGAGAAGTCGATGATGTCGAGAAAAGACGCCATTATGATTAGTGCGAAAATGAGACGGACGTGCTGAGTGGCCTGTGCGCCGCTTTCGTTAGTCTGTTCCAAGGTCTCCAAACTCCTTCCACGAAAACGTCGTATTTGCTGACCGAGTTTTATCCATTTCAGTCATATTGATCACGTGTTCTATCGGCTGTCTTCCTCGACCGGACGATGAGAAAATTGAGATGAATAATGTCGGAGAGTTAGCTAACACTAATCCTCTATAGTCGGATTCCATGACAGCTCAACAAAGCCTAGAGAGTTCGATTGGATTGTAGCCGAATCCCCGCGTTGACCGAAGTCCGTAAAGTCAGACTATTTGGTGGGCGAGCTTGCGCCCTTGCCGAAGAAGCTTTTCGGACCAGGTCTAGTAAAGTAGACTGGGATGACTATTCCAGCAATAGTTCTGATGATGCCTCCGATGAAGCCCACGTTGCCTCCATAGACGATCTCAGATATTCCGAGCCCTATCGAGATGACATAGATTATGATGCCCGCCATCCAAGCCCATCTTGCCCCAGTGTAGAATCCGGCGCCGAGTGCGAGGCCGAGAATTCCGAATATGATGACTATAATCGCGAGGGGGAAGGGTCCCGAGGCCATTCCAGCAAGCACTGAGGCGCCTCCAAAGAGGGAGAGCAGGCCTCCCGCGGCGGCGACGATCGCGATTATCGCGACACCAACTGGTCTCTTAGGCTTCGGCGCAGAGGATTGCATCAAATCTCGACTTCTCGTTGGCATGATAAGCCTATTGGACAAACTAGTGGCTAGAAGGCTACGAATTACTGCATGGTCTCAGCGTGCCGCTGTCTTTGCAGGCGCTACTGTTTGCGGTCTAGATTTTCCAGAGGCTTCGCGGGAGTTGTGGCATCAAATTTCCAGGGCTTGGATGTGTGTTGACGGCGGCTACTGGGTGATAATTGGGCGTGTCAAGTCTTGAAGCGTATACTGCTAGAGCGAATGCCCATAGTCGGTCGTCATGGGTCCCGCTGACATGCGAGAACTGTAGCTGGCCTGTTTTTGATAGTTGGAATCGTTCCGCGCTCATTTCGTTCATCAGTTCAGGGTCGCGTGGGAAGTGTAGGTGGCCGTCTTGCATCTTCCGTTTGAAATAGTCCATTATCTCCTGCTTCTTCGGTAAAGAGAGAAAGATTCCTTGCGCGTTCTTTAATCCTGATTTGTACGCGTCCTGGACGAAGAACTCACCGACACCGGTCTGGTCGATGTAGATCCGGGACACTGTCTTCAGCCTCTGGTTCAGGAGGTTTAGATATCCAGTTACCGCGGAGAAGGCGGTGCCCGGCGGGAAAGCCGTTTCGTGCACGAGATATACGTCTCGCCCAATTTTCTCAACAACAGCCACCGCTGACAGGTCAATCTTCGGAGCGAGATCAGTGCCCACGAAAAACTTTCCAGTCTTTGCCAATCGTCCGCTTATCACGTCATCCTTGGTGAAAGTCTCGGGACCTTCAGTCACGCAACTCTCGATGAGCTCGAGAGGCAGGTATGCGTCCTCATCGTCCGCAAAATCTGCTTCCATCTCCCGCCTCCATCGTCCCGGGTCCGTTTGATACTGCCTGCGAATCTTTTCCAGAAACTCTGGGTCGATTGGACCGTTCGGCTTCAGCGCGTCCTTGTAGCTTGCATGGTGGCGCGAGAAATCTCCGAACTGTTCATCGTCTGTCGCTATGTGGTAGAACAGAGTGCCCCTGGACCCCGGAGTGCTCGTCCCATAGAAGCTGCCGTTGGTAGTGCTCAATGCGAAGATTATCGCGTCATACAATTCCTTGTCGTGCTCGATGTACGCGAACTCGTCCAGCACGACCACGTTCAGAGTCTCCCCGCGAATGGTGTCGGGATTGTTTGGCAGAGCCTCTATCACGGACCCGTTCCGAAACGCGAGCCTCCCCTTCCTCGGCGGACCCTCGAGCACCTCCCGTCCCAGCCTCGACAAGAGTCTGGAGATCTTGTCTACCATCTTCAGGCTTTGCCGCTTGCTTGGAGCAACAATCGCAGCTTTGAACCCTTTCCGGGTGAGAGCGTTGAAGAGGACCGCTACTGCCATGGCGAGGCTTTTGCCGCTCTGCCTCGACCAGCGGGCGAGAATAAACTGGCTCTTGTCTCGGAGGAGTTTCTCTTGATAGACTGTGGCTTTGAAGCCTAGACGTTTGAAGAACTCAACCACATCGGTCTCGTCGATTAACGGTCGGTCGCTAGCTTCGTCCCATTCGCGCTTCTTCTCAAGATTCTCGTAGTACCGGTTGATCTTTTTCCCAGGCGATGTTATCATCTATATCTCAAGCTCTACGGGCTCGCTCTTCGATCACTAGCGCCATTGGATGCATCTGCGGGCCCGGTGGTCTTTCGCGGTATCCGCCCTGCGGCTTCCAGCTCCTTGAGCCGCCTCTCCCATTCCTGGTACTGCTTGTCCCGCAAGACTGTGTTCAATACTTGGGCCGTGTTCGTATGCAGCTGGGTCCATTTTTCGCGAGTTTTTGGGTCAAGCTTCTGATTCATCATCATCTCACGTGACATTGCAAGACTCTGATCAAGTTGGTCGATTATCTGGGACCGAAGCTCGTTCTCGTCCCGGTCGTTCCCTTCCATTACGCCTGGTCACCCTTGTCGGTTGCTTGCCTGGAAAGTCGTTCTTCTGTTTCCCGTGCCTCTCTTCTGAGACCTCGTCGGGGTCTGGGATTCAGCGCTTCTTGCCAGAGTCCAAGCGATTTCACTGCTATGCTTCCCAGCAACCTGATCTGTGCCTGGTCCAGGGTCCCTTCCTTGGACCCTTCCTCTAGGCGGTCCAGGACAATACGGCTCAGCCGTTGAATGTTGGCTAGCAACTCTTCGCGCTGGCGAGCCTCCTTGATCTCTTCTACCAATCTCTAACCACTACCTCTTTTTTTTTGTTGGCAAGCAGACATTCTCGCGACGTGCGTCCCGTCCCGTAATCCATTCACATTCCAGAACGCCCGTAGTATCGGGTGATCGTTTCTTGGTGTTACGAGACTAGCTCAGAGTTACGAGAGTGTCGCTTATGGCCGACACTCATAGACTGTCCTTCCTGACTATTAAAGAGAGTCCATCCCTAAATGAATAGTTTCGCTCAGACTAGCCCGGACCAATCACTGACTAGGAAATACTATCGGCCATGTCCAGGGCAAAGTTCTTTCTTTCGATCTGTTCAGCAGATGATTTGTTTCATGGAATTCCCAGTAGAGCCTTCTTCACAGCCATCTCGGGGTAGAAGCCTCGAGAGGGCTCCTTGGTGCTACTTGTTGTGGGGCGTGCCGGCTGTTCTCGTCGTGGTTGCCAGCGCGGGCTTATGGCGCTTCGATACTTTCTCTTACAGGTAGAGGAGTTGTTTGGGTAATCGCTGTAGCTTGGGCCGGAGTAGGCTGCTTCCTGAACGGTCGATCCTGCGGCCGAGTCCACTGTAAAATAGATGGAATCGCGTTTCCACTTTTCGCCATAGTAGGAGCGTTGAACGTGCTTTCAGTCGTCTCGTTCGACTGGAACCTATTCTGGCTCGCTTTCATCGTCATTCTTGTCGGGAGCTTCGTTCCTGAATGGACCTGGAAGAAGTACTCGTGATGAGTGATATGGCGGGGTCCGACGATGTGTGTAACTACCCCGGTTAAGACCTCCAAGCGTTAGGGAGGATAGTCATGTCAGAATCGGAAGATACTGACATTATTCCTTCGCCAACCAGTATTGTACATGCGCCTACGGACATCACCACCATGAATTCGTCCCTTGCCAAGACAGCTATCCCAAGCCAGGACTCACTGGCGAAGGTCACCTACTACAAGCTCGACCTTGACACTATCCTTGACGGGCTTATTCCTGATCCGCCTCCGGAATCGGGCGGCAAAGACAATGCTATTCATCACTTGAACATCATAATCTTTGGAAAGCCAAACACTGGCAAAACCACGTTGGCGGAATCGATTTCCCAAGCGTTAGCGCGTAGATATAGTCAGAGGAATGTGAAGGCACTGCGCGCTTCGCGTGACCTTCCAGGTTTGTTTGAGAATATCGACAAGCTCTTCGGCCGTTTCCGGAAGCCTCCGAAGGCGATACTCTTGTTTGCTGATGATATGACGAAGGCGCTGAGAAAACTTTCTGGGACCGTCGAGGTGAAAAATTCCAACGGACAGTTGGAGAAGATGCGGAGGATCGATTACTGGCTGGACAAGTGGTACGACATTCGAGGCGAACTGTTCAAGCGCGGAATGCGCCAAGGCCTCGTGGTGATGGTCGCCGGTCTCCACCGTTTCTACGGGGGCGATATAGATCTGCGGGCTGATGCGGACCTGTTGCTTGTCAGAAGCACTGGAACACCCGGCACATTTGACGCGAACAAGGTCGAGAAGATGCTCGGCTCAGTCGTCTACTACGCCATGCGCCAGCATGAGGTTGACGCGCTTCGGGACAGGAAGGAACTTGCATGGACCGCTTTTGTAGCAAAGACCGGGTCGGGGGTCTTCCGTGTGCCTCGTCCCTCTGTCTCCACAAAATGGCTGATGCGAAACGTTGGATCTAGCGAGACCTCTCAAGAGCTAGCTGTCGAGGTGGATGAGCCCAGGAAGAAATCAGCTGTCGAGGAAGTTGAGTCCAAGAGGAGAACATCGCTTGAAGAGAGACCTGCCGTTCAACCAAAACAGCATCTTCAGCCTAAACAACATCGGAGCAAAAAGGGTCGGCGTGTTGCAATCGTTGTTGTGGCCGCTGGGATCTTGATGCTAGCGGTCTTGGCTTGGAAGTATGTTTGGCCTTTTCTCAAGATCTGATCGCGTAAGTCTCGTCTTCCATTCTTTTCTCAGCTTGGCGGGCTGAAACTTGGAGGTGTCATGGCGGGAGCAGGAGGAGCTGAGATGGTACCTCTTTTGCTGGAACGGTAGGCATAGTAGAAGTCGACTGCCGCTGCTCCGAGAAGGAGAATCCCGAAGTAGAGTCGATAACTAGTGTGAGTCGTGTAGGAACGCAAAGCGTACACGGTCTCAGTGGCATTTGCTAGCCCCGCCCCGTGGTCAAAGAAGAGAGTGTAGGTGTCTTGAATATTAGCTGTATAGGAGAGGCTTCCCGAAGCAACGTTCGTAACCGAAGACAAATAATTGAACGGATTCTTCGCCTGGTACGAAGCGAACTGAGCACTGGTAAGAACATAGAGGCTTACTAGCATCCCCGAGTTCTCCTGGAACGTTACGCTAAGCGAGTCGGAAGGATTCAGTGGATAATGCAGTTGGTAAGCCAGCCCGGGTTGAAGGCTGAAGGTGGACTGGAAGGATGTTGTTGAAGTGTAGGTCACGAACTGGTAGATGCTGAAGCCTAAGAGGAGAAATGCGCCAACGAGAATTCGCCCGGTGCGGGGATCCAATTCACGTTCGTCTCAGATCAACACGCAATAAGTTCTTTTCGGACAAAGTGCCTGTTACCTGAGACGGTTCCAATGACAACGGATCCTCGGGCACGTCTGGTGGGCAAATCAGCCTTTCCAGAGTCCTATTGCGGCCCCTGCTAGAAATGCGACTGAGGATATCGGTAACAGGCTAGCGAGTCCAACCGCTTGGGCGGCTACTGGTTGTGCCCCGTTGAAGACGTAGTAGATTGTATTTACTGAAGGCATGCTCCAAGCGAAGTTGAGGTAGCCTGTGACCACAAGCAGTCCGACCAATGCTACGATAGCTAGGGCGAGCTTGATCGCTCTCTTGATAATCACGCCTAGTAGGATTCCGATGATGAATGTTGTAACGGACAGCACGGAGGTTAGAGTGGTTAGGTCAAGACCGTTTGCCATTTCGAACCGTATAGTCTTCTCTCTCCTGGTATAAGGGGCTATACGTGGGAGAAGTCGCAAGAAGATGTCTAGAAGGCGAGGGTTTTACGGCGGGATAATCCGTGGTACCGAAACAGGCTGGTTGTTCGAGCTGTTCCTTAACGTCGACCGGCCGAATTTGATAGCTATTCAATCACAAGGAGGGCTTGAAGACCCATCGGCCCGGACGTGCATACTATGCAAGGATCCTAATCGTACAGTCGCGCTATCTAATTGACGAGATCTTATCTTTCCTTTTCTACTAACTTTTCTTTTCTGTTATCTTTCTTTTTCTAGTAACTATTTCTCGACCCCCCCGGGGGTATCTGAAAATAAAAAACTCCTTCACACTTTACGTCCAAAACTAGCTTCGAGAATGGTGCGGGAGGTGGGATTTGAACCCACGAACCCCTACGGGACAGGCGCCTCAGGCCTGCGCGTCCAAGACCCTCACAGTCGACGGGTCTCTTTGACCTGGCTTGGCAACACGAGCCGCCCCACAGACAAGGCGGACTCCCGCAAACACCAGGCCCGCTCCCGCAAAGACCCAAACCCAAACGACGCCCCTAATTGGCTTTCGCCAGCCAAGACAATCCACCAAAAATCTGGGCAATGTTTAATTGAACCCCGCCCGGAACCCCACACAAACCCTGCTTATCCAAGCTAACAGGAACAATGTCCCCATGGCCACCCGGCGCAGAAAAACAAGACGATTACGCGGAAGCCGGTGCCACGGCTGGGGACGATCCGGACAACACCGAGACAGCGGAATGCAAGGAGGACACGGAAACGCCGGATGGAAACGCCACCGCTGGAGCAGCGTCATACGCTACGGCTGGGAGATCGGAAAAGCAGGCTTCACACCCATCAACCCAAAAAACCAACGAACAATCAACATAGACCAGCTAACCCAGAACCTCCAGACACTATCCGAACAGGGCAAGACCAAACCCGCCGGAAACCGGATAGAAGTCGACCTAGGCCAGATAGGCTACACCAAACTACTAGGCAACGGAAGAGTCACACAACCCCTCAGAATTATCGTCGCACAGTGCACCGAGAAAGCAGCGAGCAAGATATCCCAAGCAGGCGGCGAAGTAGTACTCCCCAAACCCGCCGAAGCCAGTAAAGAAGGCTGATCCCAAACGGTCCGCTTCATCGAAATCTTCAGACCCCTAACCCGCATACTCCCCAGCGTCCGCCCCCCTGATCGAGAGGTCGGATTCACAGAGAAGCTCATCTGGACAGCCCTAGCGCTGGTCATCTACCTCGTGATGGCTGAGACCCCGATCTACGGCGTCCCACACTCCGGAGGAGTCAACGATCCCTTCGGACCCCTACGAGTCATCTTCGCCAGCCAGCGAGGCACACTCGTCGAACTCGGAATCGGACCAATAGTCACAGCAGGACTCATACTCCAAGTCCTGTCCGGCTCCAAAATGATCAACGTCGACTTCAGCAACCCAGGCGACCGGGCACTCTTCACCGGAGCAAGCAAAGTACTCTCCGTATTCATGACCCTATTCGAAGGACTCGCCTTCCTACTCGGAGGAGCATACAACGTCACCAACTCCGCAGGAGTACAGACCCCGCCCAGCCTACAGAACGAGTTCTTCATCCTCGTACAACTAATCTTCGCTGGAATAGTCATCATCCTACTCGACGAGATGCTGCAGAAGAAATGGGGCTTCGGAAGCGGAATCAGCCTCTTCATCGCCGCAGGCGTCTGCCTCCAGATAGTCTGGAGCAGCCTCGGACCAATCTCCCCCGTCTCCGACGGAAAATACCTGGGAGGAATAATCGCCTTCTTCCAATCCCTAGGACCAGTACTCGCCAGTCCATTCAGTTTCACATCATGGCAAGCCGCGCTCTACAGAGGCGGCAACCTTCCAGACATGCTCGGATTCATCACAACGATAGCAGTGTTTCTAATCGTCATCTACCTCAACGGGCTGCGAGTCGAAGTACCAGTCTCCTACGCTAGATATCGAGGATTCCGAGGACGATTCCCCATCAAATTCTTCTACGTCTCAAACATACCCGTAATCTTCGCAGCAGCCCTCTTCGGAAACATATTCTTCATCGGCCAACTCATCTTCAACAGATACAACCCCGGATGCTCCAACACAGGAATAAACTTCTGGCTAAGCTTAATCCCCGGATGCTACCAGTCCCAACCACAGACCGGACAACTAATCCCCATCAAAGGCTTAGCATACTACACGTTCGCTCCACGATCACTGGGAGTCGTGCTCGGCGACCCGATACGAGCAGGGGTCTACATGCTCATCTTCGTCCTTGCCTGCGTCTTCTTCGCAGTAACGTGGGTCGAGGTCGGTGGAATGGACTCGAAGACAGTCTCCAAACAACTCATCGACTCGGGAATGCAGATCGAAGGATTCCGACGATCCGGCTCAACCATTAGACAAATCCTCGACCGGTACATCCCCGCAGTCACAGTGATAGGCGGAATCACAATCGGAGTAATAGCTGCCAGTGCAGACTTCCTCGGCGCCTTCGGCACGGGAACAGGAATCCTGCTCACCGTAGGCATTATACAGCAATACTATGAAATTCTTGTAAAAG
>Ga0209805_1001955_pt1 | contig 12141 bp, 16 predicted proteins | sample GraSoiAngelo_148_FD_185905 | JGI IMG/M metagenome (GOLD analysis project Ga0209805, IMG submission 185905) | Grasslands soil microbial communities from the Angelo Coastal Reserve, California, USA - 14_1009_09_20cm (SPAdes) (version 2) | ecosystem: Environmental > Terrestrial > Soil > Grasslands ... | reverse complement strand
TCCGAGGCGACCAGCCGCATCTCAACCTGCGGCCCCTGGCCGAAGCGCACGGCATAGTTGAGTACCCCATCGACGTCCTCGAAGGCCAGGCCGGCGAGCTCCTCAGCCCATCGGTCCATCCTGAGCGCCCATTCCCGATCCGTCAGGGCCCGCAGGGCCCAGCCGGGGCGTCCGTGGGCGACGCCAGCGAGGGCTTCTGCGTCCTCGCGATTCCCATGGCGCGATGCGATGAAGTCAACGACTGCCGACCGTCCCACCGGCGATAGCGCGATGACCTGGCAGCGCGAAAGGCATGTGGAAAGCAAATGGTCGGCATACGCCGTGGTCAGGATCAGCACGGTGTTAGGAGGCGGCTCCTCGAGCGTCTTGAGCAAACAGTTCTGCGCGGCTTCGGTCATCCGCTCGGCATTTGCCAACAAGGCGACCCGCAAGGGCGCGACGAAGGGCTTGAGGCTCAGGAACTGCTGAAGCGATTGGTCGTGGGCCTGCGCCCCCCGTTCCGGATGAAACCGGATTTCGTCGATGCTGATCGCTTCCGGCCGGTCATCCGACCAGAAATCGGGATGGACTTCGAGGCGGCGCGGCTGCCCCTCGCCGAGCAGCAACTCCTCCGCGAGCGCCCGGGCGAGCGCCGTCTTGCCTATGCTTTCCTCGCCGGTCAGGCAATATGCATGGGCCAGCCGGCCGGCGCCCCGGTGGGCCCGGAAGATGCTGAGGGCTCGCTCGTGTCCGGCGATCGCCGCAAAACCTCGCGCTATCGTGGGGGTCGACCCGGCCCGACGAATACGCGACGCTGGCATGCCGCCCACCTTAACAAGTCTTTCCTTGACCGCGGAAGGAAGCCATTCCTATGCTGTAGGCGTTTCCGACAGCGAAGCTGTCAACTTGTAGGCATCGTCCGCATTCGTCGCCGCCAACGTCACAGCACCATTTCGATGGATGCCGAAGAACCCGACCAGCAGAACAAGATCCGGGAGCTACAGGCCGTCGTGGCCAAGGGCCTGAAGGGCATCAACGAATGCCGCTATGCGGCCGACTGCGAGTTCGCGCGCGCCTGCCCCGGGACCTGCTAAACACCCAACCCCTGACTCGCTGTGCAGGGTTGCTATAATCCATAAAGTTTCCTTTATATGAGGTCCACGGCACTGCTGGCAAACCCGTCGCTCCGAGAGTTCCGCGCCCACTACCAGGCGCTGGCGAGCGTGCCGGCGTCCGGGAGATCACCGTGCAGGAGCTGGCCGATGCGATCGGTGTCAGCCAGCCACGCCTCAGCTGGCACCTGCGGATGCTGCGCCGGGGCCAGCTGGTTCGTGCTCACCGCGAAGGGCGTACCGTCCTGTATTCACTCAACCGGGAAGGCTTGAACGCTTTCCATCGAGAACTGTCGACCCTGATCGCGCCTCGACCGCGGGTTCGGGCGCTGGAGCATGAATGGAGCGAGGTGTAAGCAGCGATGGCAGAAAAGAACGGCACTAGGCACAACGGTCGAGCCGCGCGGGCAACCGTGGTCCGCACGGACAGCCGGTCGCGACGGAAGGTACGGGTGGCGATCCTGGGGGTGGGCAACTGCGCCTCGTCGCTAGTGCAGGGCGTTGAGTACTACCGGGACGCGAAACCCGGCGCATCCATCCCGGGATTGATGCACGTCGACCTCGGCGGGTACCACATCCGCGATATCGAATTCTCGGCGGCCTTTGACATCGACAAGGACAAGGTCGGCAAGGACCTGGCCGACGCGATCTTTTCCGGCCACAACAACACCGTCAAATTCGCCGACGTGCCGCATCTCGGCGTCAGGGTCGAGCGCGGCATGACCCACGATGGACTGGGCAAATACCTCTCCGAGATCATCACCAAGGCCCCCGGCCCAACCGCCGACATCGTGGGCATCCTGAAGGAGACGAAGACCGACGTGGTGGTCAACTACCTCCCCGTCGGCAGCGAAGAAGCCGTGAAGTGGTACGCCGAACAGGTGCTCGAGGCGGGTTGTGCCTTCGTCAACTGCATGCCGGTCTTTTTGGCGCGGGAGCCCTATTGGCGCGGCCGTTTCGAGAAACGCGGGATCCCGATCATTGGCGACGACATCAAGTCACAGGTGGGCGCGACCATCGTCCATCGCATCCTGACCCGGCTGTTCGAGGATCGCGGCGTCAAGCTGGAGCGGACCTATCAGCTGAACTTCGGGGGCAACACCGACTTCCTCAACATGCTGGAGCGGGAGCGGCTGGTCTCGAAAAAGATCTCCAAGACCAACAGCGTGAAATCGCAGCTCAAGGCCGATATTGGCGCCGAAAACATCCATATTGGACCCTCCGACTACGTTCCCTGGCTGGGTGACCGAAAATGGGCCTACATTCGCCTGGAGGGGCGCTCCTTCGGAGATGTCCCATTGAACGTCGAGCTCAAATTGGAAGTCTGGGATTCCCCGAACTCGGCGGGCGTCGTGATCGACGCCATCCGGTGCTGCAAGCTGGGACTCGACCGTAAGCTCGGCGGAGCGCTGGAGGCTCCCTCGTCCTACTTCATGAAGTCGCCACCGACGCAGTACACCGATGGCGTGGCCCATCAGCTGACCGAGGCGTTCATCGCCGGAACCGCACCGGACGGCGACACGGCGGCGCGCGTCGGGACGGCGCCAGTGCCCGAAGCGACCGCGCGCCCCTGATGATCCTGCCTCCCCTGTTCAAGCTGGGGAACTGGGTCATGCGGGCGCTCCCGCCCCGCGTTCGTTATCCGCTGGCCGCCCTGACCGGCCGCTGCGCCTTCTTCCTGATGCCCCGGCGCCGCCGGGTCGCGTTCGAGAACTTCGGCCAGGTGCTGGGCCGCCCCTGGGATGACCCGCAGGTAAAGCGCACGGCGCGGCACGCCTTCGGAAATTACTTCAAGATGTTCGCGGATTTCATGCTGATGTACAGCCTCAAGCCCGAGGAAATCCGCCGCATGGTGCGTCCACAAGGGGTAGAGCGGATCGATCGTGTGCTGGCCGAAGGCAAGGGCGCCGTCGTGGTGACGGCCCATGTCTCGAACTGGGACATTCTCGCTGCCGCATCAGCGGTCTACGGCTATCCCATCAGCGCAGTGACCAATGAGCTTCCCAGCGGAGGGCTCAACGAGCTCGTGATTGCCTCGCGCGAACGCATCGGGATGAAAATGATCCGGCTGGGGCCCAGCAGCCTCCGCCACATCCTCCGGGCCCTGGGCCGAAATGAGTTAGTGGCGCTCGCGAGCGACCTGTACAGTGGTGACCGTGGCGTCCGGGTGCCCTTTTTCAATCGGCCCGCGATCTTCCCGGCCGGCCCGGCAACGATCGCCTTGAAAACCGGGGCGCCGATTCTCCCCGTCTGGATCCGCCGCCAGCCCGACAACCTGTACGTCGCCGAAATCGAGGAGCCGATCGAGGTCAGCCGCAGCGGCGACACCCAGCGCGATATCCAGCTGACCACCGAACGCATCGTCCAATTCTTCGAGCGGATCATCCGGCGCGAACCCGACCAGTGGCTCGTCTTCCTGCCGGTCTGGCGGCTGGACGCGCCGCCCAGTCCCGGCTCACCAGTGCAACCAGTCCTCGATCCATCGTGATCACCTACATCGGCTTTCGGCTGATCGAAGGCGTCATCGCCCGCCTGCCGCGCCGGCTCGCCTATGCCATCGGCGTCATCATCAGCACGCTCGCGTTTCCCCTTCTCGCCCGCCAGCGGCGCGCCCTGGAATCGAATCTAAGACAGGTGCTGCCGGAAATGGCACCGCCCCAGCTCCGTAAGCTGGCCTGGCGGAACTGGCTCAACTACACGAAGGCCTGGATCGACTTCTTCAAGATTCCGCGGACGGATCGTCGCCAACTGGGCAGCCTGCTGACGCCGATCGGCCTGGAGAACCTGGATGCCGCCATGGCGCGCGGGCTCGGCGTCATCGTCGTAGCGCCGCATATGGGATCGTGGGAGCTGGCGGCCGCCAGCTGGGCCGCCTCGTTTGGCGAGATCGGCATCATGGTGGAGCAGATCGAACCCCGCCGGCTGTTCGACCACGTTTCCGCGCTTCGCTCTCGAATGGGCATCCGGGTCATCCCATTGAGCCGGACCGGCGCACGCGACATCATGCGAATGCTCAAGGAGCACCGGATGGTAGTGCTCGCCATGGACCGCGACATCCTCAACACAGGACAGCAGGTCAAATTTTTCGGCCGCTCGACTTCATTTCCCACCGGCCCGGTTGAGATTGCCCTCAAGACCGGAGCGCCAATCCTGCCGGCTTTCTGCATCCGCGACAGCAATGACGCCTACGTCGCCATCGGCGAACCGCCGCTGTTCCTCACGCGGAGTGAAGATCACGCGGCCGATGTTCGAGTTGCCATGGAACAGATCCTGGCCACGTTTGAACGGTATATAAAGAGGTATCCGGACCAGTGGCACGTGCTCGAGCCGATCTGGCCGGAGAAGCCTATCGTCCCGGTCGTCACCATTCCGTCACCGCCGGCGCAGGCCGCTGTGGGCGATTAAGGAGGATATCGTGGGCAAAGCCGACTTCCACATGCACACGTCCTTGAACGATGGGACGGCCACCGTCCGGGAGGTGCTGAACTACATCAGGGACCGCACGGACCTGGACGTGATTGCCATTACCGATCACGACCGGCTGACCGGCAGCTACGAAGCATTGGAGCTGGCCAACGAGTATCTGTTCAATGTGGTTGCCGGCTGCGAAATCACGACCCTCCATGGCCACCTGCTGGCCCTCTTCATCGATAAGCCCATCCCGATGTGGCGTCCGCTGGACTGGACAATCGGCAAGATCCACGAGCAGGGCGGCCTGGCGATCGCGGTGCATCCCTTCTCCATGCTCACCCGCAGCATCGGATACCGCTCCTTCGACGGCATCATGAAGAACACCTCACCGGAGATCTACTTCGACGCGGTCGAGACCTTCAACCCGTCGGTGGCCGGACGGACGTGCGCCGCCAAGATCCATCGCCTGAACAAGAGCCGATTTCATCTCCCGGAGGTCGGCTGCTCGGACAGTCATCACCTGGAGGGGATCGGCACCGGGTATACGACATTTCCGGGCAAGACCGCCCAGGACATGAAGAAGGCCATCCTGGCCAGCCAGACGAAGGCGTTTGGCGAGTACTGGGATTTCCTGACGCACCGCCGCATCGCACAACTGAAATTTCAGCGGATCGGTCGCAACTGGGCTCGCATGGGACGGTCCGCCGTCCGGGCATTCGCCAGGGGTTGACGCGATGAAGGGAAGCAGGTGGGCGACTACCCTTCCCCGGCGGGGAAGGGATTGAGATGAAGATCGCGCTGGTGTCGGCCTACGACTACGCGCATCCGGGTGGGGTCACCGAGCACGTCCGCCACCTGGCCGCCGGCCTGCGGCGGCGCGCCCACGAGGTCACAGTTTTTGCCCCGTGTTCCGACCGCGAACTGGCCGCGGCGGAACATGACTTCATCCGCGTCGGGCGACCCTTTCCTATCCCGATGCACGGCTCGGTTGCCCGCATCACGGTCAGCCTGCATCTGACTAACCGGATCAAACATTACGTCCGGGACAGCGGCTTCGACGTGATCCACTACCACGAGCCCCTGATGCCGGTGCTGCCGGTTACCGCGCTCCGCTTCTCCAAGACCTGCAACGTGGGCACCTTCCACGCCTTCGCCCGTTCGAACGTTGGCTACTACTACGGCAAGCCATTGCTCAAGCGATACGTCCGCAGGTTGCATGCTCGAATCGCGGTCTCAAACCCGGCCCGAGAGTTCGTCCGGCATTACTTTCCGGGTGATTATCGCGTCATCCCCAACGGCATCGACCTCAGCCGCTTTCAGAACCAGCCGCCCTATGCCGAGCTTCGGGATGGCATGTGCAACCTGCTGTTCGTCGGCCGCCTGGAGTATCGCAAGGGGCTCGGGTATTTGCTGCGCGCCTTTGCCCAGCTGAAGCCTCAGTATCCGAAGCTGCGCTTGATCATCGTCGGCGATGGGCCGCTGCGCCGCTGGTATGGCAACTTCATCGCCCGCAAGCAACTGGACGACGTGGTGATGGCCGGCTATGTACCCGCTGCCGAATTGCCCCGCTACTACGCCAGCTGTGATGTCTTCTGCTCGCCGGCGACGGGTGATGAGAGCTTCGGCATCGTGCTCCTCGAAGCGATGGCTTCCGGGAAGCCAATCGTCGCCACCAGCATCGACGGCTTTCGGGAAGTCGTGACCCACGGCCGGGAGGGCTTGCTGGTCGAGCGCAAGAGCCGCCGGCAGCTCGCCTACGCGTTGCAGACGTTGATCAACAATTCGGCGCTCCGCGCCGAGATGGGGATGGCCGGCCTGCTGAACGCGCGCCAGTACGACTGGGAGCGGGTGATCGACCAGGTGGCCGGTGTCTATAAACAAGCCATCGACCTGGCCCAACCGGCACCGTCGGTTCGGCTCGAGCCGAGCTTGAGCCCGCGCTGATGTTTACCCAGAAATTCCAGGCCTGGGTGCGGCGCTGGGCCGAGCGGCTCGTCGGCGTGTTTCGCGACTCGCCGATCACGCCCAACATGCTCACGCTCTTCGGTCTGGTGATCACCGCCCTCGGGGCGTTGCTGGTGGCCATGGGCCAGCTCCTGGTAGGTGGCGTGGTGCTGGCGTTCGCCGGGCTCTTCGATATTTTCGACGGCGCCCTCGCCCGCGCGGCCGGCAAAGTCTACAGGTACGGCGCCTTCCTGGACTCGACGGTCGACCGGTATTCAGAAGGCGTCGTCTATCTGGGCATCCTGATCTACTTCCTCGACCAGCACGATGGGCTACGGCCGATCATCGTCTTGATCGCGCTGGCCGGATCCTTCCTGGTGAGCTACGTCCGGGCTCGCGCCCAGAGCCTGGGCTTCACCTGCGACGTGGGCATTCTCGCCCGGCCGGAACGGGTCGTCATCATCGTTGCTGGGCTGTTGCTGGAATCGGTTGGCCTCAAGATCGGGGCCTGGACTCCGTTGACCGTCGCCCTGGTGGTCCTGGCGGTCGGCACGAACTTTACCGCGGTCCAGCGCGTCTGGGTTGTCTGGCAACAGAACCGGGCGGAGCTCCGTGAGATCCGGGGCCGACCGCCGGCCACAGACGCCGAGCGCGCTCCCGGTCCCCAACCGGTCCGGGCAGCGATGCGGCGCTTCTTCGAAAATCTGGGCAAGACCTAGGTTCTTCGGACTCTAGGTATCATGTGGGCGTGCAGGTCGCGATCTACGCTGACCATGATCCCGGCGGCAAAAAGCTGATCGCCACCCTGCGGCGCCGGCTAAAGAACGAAGAGATCCGCGCCTGGCAGGTAAAGAAAACAGCACCCTTCACCCTGATCCACTCGGGCGATCGCTATACCAAGATTCGCGTCACCTTCGTCCCGGCCGGCACCGCGAGCTTCAGCCGCGCCGCCCGAGCCGGTGCCCTCGGCGCCTTCCGCAGCCCCGAGCCGGCGCTGCTCGCCACTATCTCGGAAGGACCGTCCGCGGATCGGGTGCTCGGCTTCCTGGTGGGCATGCTAACCCGGCACGCCCGCCCCCTGGGCGTTTCCGGCGTCGGCATCCCGCTCAGCGCTTCCGCCTCCACGCGCTAGCTCCTCTCCGTTTCCGTCGCCACCCCACCCCGTAACCCGAACAGGTGCCGCACCGGAGTCTGCCGGCGGAGCACTTCCGTCAGCTCGAACGGTATGCCGATGCATCCGGCGATAACGGTTAGGTACTCGGCCCACCGACGGCGCCGGGCCAGCCCGATCGCCTCGGTCAATTCCAGAGCCCCAAATAGCACCGCGCCGATCCCGATCAGCAGCACGGTGCGCGACGAAAAGCCACCGATCGGGCGAAGCACCGTGACCATCAGCCGCGGAATCAACCGCCGTTCCGGATTGACGTCGAGTTCGGCGACCCAGCCGCGAACCAGGCCGACCACCCCGCTGCTGTTCGTGAGCAGCGCCCCGCCCAGGATGGCGACCAGCGTTCCCCGGATCGCCCGCTCCAGGATGATTAGCCGCACCACTGTATCGACCGGCTGCGTCTCGCGGCCCAGCTCGCGTTTGACCTTTTGCCAGAACGTCACTGTGGCAGCGCCTCGAGGAGGCGATCGAGATCGGTGTCGCTGTTGTAGTAATGGGGTGAGGCGCGCAGGAAGTCGCCGCGCAACGAGATGATGATGCCCGCGTCCCGCAGGCGGCCGTGCAGTTCGACCGGCACCATTCGTGGATGACGGAATGACACGATGCCCGAACGTTCGCTGGCCTTCCCGGGGGCGAGCAGCAGCTCGTAACCGCGGCGTGGCAACTCCTCACGCAAGCGGTCCGCGAGCCGAAGGACGGTCGCTTCGACGGCGAGCGGACCGGCGCGCAGCAGCAGGTTCACCGCAGCTCCCATACCGAGAATGCCCGGATAGTTGGGCGACGCCTCTTCGAACCGCCGGGCATCCGGTTTCAGCGTGAGCTCGTAGTCGAAATACTCCTCATCACGCACCACGCTGTCGGTGCCGATGATCGCCGGGTGGAGCCGCTCCAGCATGCGCGGGCTGACGTAGGCGAAGCCGGCACCGAGCGGTCCGAGCAGCCATTTCTGGGCACCGGCGCACAGGAAATCAACGGGAAGCTGCGACAGGTCGATGCGCAGCGCGCCCACGGCCTGGATGGCATCGACGATGAGGAGCACCTCTTTGCCAGAAAGCGCCGTGCCCAGGGCGCTGAGGTCCACGCGAAAGCCATTCCAGAACTGCACCGCGCTGACCGCCAGCACCCGGGTCCGTTGATCGCAGAGCCGGCTGACGGCCCCGACATCGATCCGTCCATTGGCGGAGCGGTACAGGCGGAGCTCAACGCCCTTGCGGCGAAGGTCCATCCAGGGATAGATGTTGGCGGGAAACTCGCGATCAACGCCGACGACGTTGTCGCCCGACTCCCAGTCGAGGCCCGCCGCCACCAATCCCAGACCGGTGGTGGTGTTCTTGATGAACGTGACGGACTCCGGCCTGGTCGCTACCAGTTCGGCGACCCGGTTGCGCACCTGGCCGCGCAGCCGCTCCCAGTGCTCGCGCTCAAAGGGCTCTTCAGCTTGCCGCGTGAGGAAAACCTCCATGGTCGATCGTACCGGCGTTGCCAGAGGAGCGATGGCCGCGTTATCGAGGTACGCATAGCGCCGGGTGATGGGGAAGAGTCCACGCATCTCCTCGGGCGTCAGCGGCATACGTTGGGCACACTACACTAGGGGTGTTGGTCGAGGCTGGCGTCATCGATGTCTCGGACTTCGCGCGCGTCGACATCCGCGTCGGCCGGATTCTCGAGGCCGAGCTCTTTCCGCAGGCGCGCAAGGCGGCCTACAAACTTCGCATCGACTTCGGGCCGCTCGGCACCCGCCGGTCGAGTGCCCAGCTGACCGCGCACTACCAGCCAGATGACCTCCGTGGGCGGCTGGTGATCGCCGTCACGAATTTCCCGCCCCGCCAGATCGGACCGCTCCGATCCGAAGTGTTGGTGCTGGGCGTGCCGGACGCGGATGGCGGCGTCGTCCTGCTGGAGCCGACCCACGAGGTTCCGCTGGGGGGACGGGTGTTTTGAGGTCCCGGCGCTGATGCCATACCTTACGAGCGAGTGGCACGACCGGGCCACCGGCAGCCAGGGCTGGTTCGTGATCGATCGACTGGTCAACGGCATGTGCTCGGGCGGAATCCGGATGCGCCCGGGTGTCACGGTCGATGAGGTTAGCGATCTGGCCCGCACCATGTCGCACAAGATGGCCGTTCTCGACATCCCTTACGGCGGAGCCAAGTCCGGGATCGACTGTGACCCCGCCTCTCCGCAGGCACCGGCTGTACTTCGCGGGTTCATCGACGCGATCCGCCCCTTCATTGCCGAGCGCTACGCCACCGGCGCGGACCTGGGGACCCGCGAAGACGACATTATCGCGGCCTGCCAGCTCGTTGGTCTCACGCATCCGCTGCAGGCCGGTTTCAGGACCGAAGGTGGGGCCGGCCTCGATCGCGTCAAGCAGGCCCTGGCCCTGACCAGCGACGGGGTGCCGATCACGGAGTTGATGGCCGGCTATGGCGTGGCTGAATGCACCATCGAGGCTGCCGACGCGCTGGGCCTCGCGGTGCGCGGTGCCCGCGTTGCGCTGCAAGGGTTCGGCAACGTGGGCGGTGCCGTGGCGCGGTACCTGGACCGGGCGGGCATCCGCCTGATCGCCGTCGCCGATATCGATGGAGCCATCCTCGATGACGATGGTTTGGATGTCGCCCATCTGCTCTCCATCCGCGACCGATACGGCCGGATCGACCGCAAGCGGTTAACCGCACGTGTCCGCTGCGCTCCCGAGGCGGCCTGGCTGCAGCAGCCGGTGGACATCATGATCCCGGCCGCCATTGGCAACGCGATCCGGATGGACAACCAGGCAGCCATCCGGTGCCAGGTTCTGGTCGAGGCGGCCAACAATCCGGTCACGGGCGAGACCGAGACCCAGCTGGAGCGGCGCGGAATTACGATCCTGCCCGACTTCGTCGCCAATGCCGCGGCCGCATTCCTGTTCTGCGGCTTGCTCGAGCGCCGGTTGCAGCCAAACCTCGAGTCGATTTTCGGCGAGACCAGCCGGCAGCTGCGGGGCACGACCCGCGAATTGCTGGAGCGCGCCCGCCGCGGAGGGATTTCACATCGACGGGCCGCGGAAGAGATCGCGGAAGCCCGAATGCAAGCCAGGAAGGCCTAGTAACGCCCGGCGGCGTGCCGGCGCATCATGCAGTCATCCATGACGACATCGAGGCCTGCCACGCGGGCCCGCTCGGCCGCCCCTTCGTCGACCACCCCGTCCTGCAACCATAGAGCGCCGGCCTTGATTGCGATCGCGTCGTCCACGATCGGGCCCACGAATTCCGAGCGTCGAAAGACATCGACGACATCGACCGGCTCCCGGACATCACGTAGCGACCGATAAGCCCGTTCGCCGAGAACCTCGTCGACATGAGGATTGACCGGGATGATGCGATAACCCACCCGCTGCAGGTAACGAGCCACGCCATGGCTGGGCCGCCGCGGATCGGGGCTGAGGCCCACAACCGCAATCGTGCGCGCCGCCGCGAAGATCTTCGACACGACATCGGTCGCCCGCGGATCCACTGACTCAACTCTACAATGGGCGCCGTGACGCCTTCGGCTCGACTGACGCCCGTGCCCGCCGAAATCATCGACGCATTCCGCGCGGTCGCCCCCACGTTGGAAGACTTCGCCCGACAGCATGACCTGCTCATCGAGCGTTACCGACGCGGCAAGCCGGCATGGGAGCTCCGCTTTGCCCGACGCGTGGGCGGAGAGGCGGTCATCACGGTCAGTTATCGAGAGCGGACCGGTCATGTGCTCGACGTCAGCGTCACCTGGTGGGTCGATGACCGCGAAGCGCATACCCGGCGCTTGCGATCGGAGAAGGTCGGGGTCTACGATCGGCGGGTCATGCCTACCGAGCTTCGTCAGCGGCTCGTGGCGGCGCTAGCCATGGTCGACCGCTGGACCCCGGTCGACCTCGGACCGCCACACGGTCCATTCAAGGCCTGGCCGGACAGCCCGGCGGGCGCCACCTTGCGCTCGCGGTGACCGAGCCAGCCGACCGTTCCGAGGAGGACGAGCTGTGGCTGGCCTTCGGCCGCGCCGTCGGCTTCACGCTGGCTGCCATCCTGCTGCTGCTGGGCGGCGGCATCCTTGTCATCGTCCTGGCAGCGATCTTCCTCGGATTCATCTTCGGCGGCTAGCGCAGCCGCCGGGCCTCGCTCGCGCGCGGCGGCGGGACCGCGTCCGGATGAAGTATGCCGGCCATGATCTCCACGCTGTCGACCAGCCGCGGGCCGGGGCGGCTGAAGAACGCGTTGCCGTCGACCACCCAGACCTCCCCATCCAGCCGGTCGTCCGGCACGCCGGAGGCCCGCAGCTCTGCCAGGCTCCGCTCGAGCGAAAAACCGCAGGCGGAGATGACCACGATCTCGGGACGGGCCTCGGTCACGTCCTGCCACCGGATCGCATGGGCGGGCCGTCCGGGAGATCCCAACAAATCTCGGCCACCCGCCCGATCGATCAGCTCGGGAATCCAGTGCCCACAGTTGAACGGCGGAGCGGCCCATTCGAGCAGCACCGCCGAGCGGACGCGTCGACCGGCTACCCGGT
>Ga0209805_1001953_pt1 | contig 12152 bp, 16 predicted proteins | sample GraSoiAngelo_148_FD_185905 | JGI IMG/M metagenome (GOLD analysis project Ga0209805, IMG submission 185905) | Grasslands soil microbial communities from the Angelo Coastal Reserve, California, USA - 14_1009_09_20cm (SPAdes) (version 2) | ecosystem: Environmental > Terrestrial > Soil > Grasslands ... | reverse complement strand
GGATCCACATCGGTCCCACCGTTGCAGCGAGCACGAAGCCGAAGGCGAGGCCCTTCAGGAACAGCGCGCCGCTCACGCCTGCAGCGGGACGTGGCGCGGCTGCGAGGCGACGCGGTCGAGCCAAGCGCGCAACGCCGGGTATTTCCCCAGGTCGAAGCCGCCGTCGGCGGCGCAATGGGTGTAGGCGTAGAGCGCGATGTCGGCGACGGTGTAGCGGCCGGCCGCGAGAAACGGCTCGCGCTCCAGATGCTGCTCCATGACGCCAAGCGCGCGGCGGCCGCGGCTGTGCAGCCGGGGAAGCTGGCTGCGCTCGGGCGAATCGGGCGATGTATGGCGCATGATCGAGCGCGCCACCGCGACGTAAGGCTCATGGCTGTACTGCTCGAAGAACATCCACTGCAGCACGCGCGCGCGCTCAAGCCGCTGCCCGGGCAAGAGCGGCGTTCCGTCCGCGAGGTAGTTCAGGATCGCATTGGATTCAGGAAGAAATTCCCCGTTTTCGAGCTCGAGCGTCGGCACCTTGCCGTTCGGATTCTTGGCGAGGAATGCGGCGCTTGCCGTTTCCCCCTTGACAGGATCGACCTCGATCCAGCGGTAGGGCAGGCCAAGCTGCTCGAGCGTCAGCTTGACCTTGTAGCAGTTGCCCGAGTCCGACATTCCATACACTATGAGCATGCGCCCGATTGTAGCGGTCCATCCACCAGGATGCGTCGCCGCATCCTGATCCCGATCGCTTGCGCTGCGCTCGCCGCCACCGCGTGCACGCCGATGCAGTGGGTGAAGCCGCAGGCGACGCCGCAGCAGCTCGACCAGGACGCGGCGCAGTGCCAGCAGGAAGCGTGGCGCGAAGCGCGCTTGCGCACCTGGCTTTACCGCCCGATCGGGCCCGCGATGCTGCAGGACGCGCAGGGTCGCCGCTTCCTCGTATGGCCTTCCTCGCCTTTCGGCGATCCCTTCAGCGACCAGCTCATGGACGAAGCGCGCCTGGCGAGCTTCTGCATGCGCTCGAAGGGCTACGAACTGGTGCCGGTCGAGCCGAAGAACCAATGAGCTGACAGGCCGCTAAGCGGAAACGATCCAGCCTTCCGCGCCGTATGCGCCTGCCGGCAGTCCGTAGCGCGGGCGCAGCGCCGCCCACGCCGCCTGCGTCGCGCACATCACCGCATCGAGCAGGTCCGCCGCGCCGTCGCCGACGACGGCGCGTTCGAGGCCGTCGCTGAGCCGCACGCGAATGCCGAGCGGATGTCCGGCGCGCAGAGCCTCGACGATCCGCCTGCGCGCTGCCTTGCGCAGGCCGTTCTGCCGGCTCGCCGTGTCGCTCTTGTACGAATCGCGGATGCCGAGCTGCTTGCGAGCGAGCAAGCCGGGATAGGCTTCGAGCGCGACGCGGTGCGGGTCGCCGTCGCACAGGGCAGGCACATGCACGCCCGCCCGGGCAATGCGCTGCGCACCTTCGTGGAACATCAGCGCGACCGGCGGGTTGACCAGCTTCATCGGGCTGGACGAGCCTGCGGGAAGGTCGGTCGCGCGGTGCGCATATTTGCTTCCGGCCGGCCTGGAATTTCGGTAGGCATCCAACGTGCAGCGAAGTTGCTGACGGGTGAGGCTGGAGCAATGTGAAACCAGCGCCTTCCACTCGAGCGGCCAGCCGAGATCACGGCACAGCTCGGCCGGCATTCCGAACGGAAAATCGAAGCCGCCGACCCAAGGGCCGGGTCTGGCGAGCATGGCCTCGAAGGCGTTGAACGTTTCCAGCCTTTCAATTGCGTGGATGACGAGGGTCATCCCTTTCATCCGCCCGGCGGCGACCGTGATGGGCTTTCGGCGGCACGGCGCCGAGGTGAAGTCAACACCGAAGATCTTCAATCTGCGATCTCGGTTGTTCAGCGTTCATGGCTGTCTCCTTCCCGCGTACGCAACAGGTATTCGTACGGCGGAACCGTTAGCAGCCGAAGCTCCTCCTCCAGCACCACTTCCTGCGACGCGAGCGGGCCGTACTTGGTGAAGGCCAGGGTATCGGTTCCGCTCCCTACAAAAACATTTTTCGGCCAGCTGCCTTTCGGCAGGGGCAACAGGATCTCCCGGATCGACCGCTCTTCCCGGCTCTGGTTATCGCGGCTCTCGAGCCGCACGCGGCGGGGCTCCGGGAACACGGCGTGCACGATCGAGTCGGAGGCGAGCGCTTGCGCCCACGTATCGCCCGACACGGCGTAGGCCGTGGCGTTGACGCTGCAGGATTCCGCCAGCGCCACCAGCTTCGTCGCCAGCCTCTCGGCGCAACCGGCACAGAAGATCATTCCCGCAGCAATCAACAGGGCTTTCAAGTGGAGCCTTCGCTCCGTGGTCAGGCGACTGCACGCAGTTTCGCAGCCGAGAGGTTGTGGATGCGCCCAAAGCCAGCGACGAAGCGCGCATCGCGCGGTGAGATCTTCCAGAAAGAAAAGTCGGCGAGCTCGAAGTTGACCGCTTGCTCGGGAAAGCGCGCAAGCCACAAGCGCTTCAACTCTTGCTGATCCGGGGGCAGCTGAGAGGCTTCGCCCCGGATCGATACGCGCATCAATGTGAATGGATCGGGACGCCCGTCGTCGGTCTCGGCGATCGACAGCGCGACGCGCGGATCCTGCAGCATGTCCTGAGTATGCCAGGCGAGCCGGCTGACGTGCACGTAGAAAGAGGAGAGATCCTGCTGCGCCATGAAAAGAGTCATCGAGACGAGCGGCGCGCCGCCGCGCAGCGTGCCCAGATGCGCGATGCGCCCCTTGTGAATCAGCGTGGCGAGCGAGCGTCCGGTGTCGGCGTCCACAGCGTCGATTGTAGTATTCTCGCGCGATCGTGCGATACGAGCTCCTGGTCGGCCTGCGCTATACCCGCGCCAAGCGCCGCAACCGCTTCATCGGAATCAACTCTCTCGTGTCGATGATCGGGATCTTTGTCGGCGTCTGGGCGCTGATCGTGGTGCTTTCGGTGATGAACGGCTTCCAGAAGGAAGTCCGCACCCGCATCCTCGGCGTCGCCTCGCACGTGGAGATCAGCAGCATCGACAACCGGCTGCCCGACTGGCGCTCCATCGCCGCGCTCGCCGCGCAGCACCCGCGCGTGCTGGCCGCCGCGCCTTTCGTGCAGGCGCAGGCGATGCTCTCGGCGGGACAGGCGGTGCGCGGCGCCCTGGTGCGCGGCATCCTGCCCGAGGAAGAGGAGAAAGTCGCCGACATCGGCCGGCACATGCGCAGCGGCTCGCTCTCGGACCTGCGCGCGGGGGGGTTCGGCATCATCCTCGGCGCCGACCTGGCGCGCGGGCTCGGCGTGCTGCCGGGAGACAAGGTGGCCCTGATCGCGCCGCAAGGTCTCGTCACCCCTGCGGGGGTCATCCCGCGCCTCAAGCAGTTCACCGTGGTCGGCAGCTTCGAGGTCGGCATCGTCGACGCGGACGCCGGCCTCGCGCTGGTGCACCTGCGCGACGCGCAGACGCTCTACCAGCTGGGCGAGGCGGTGAGCGGAGTGCGCCTGCGCCTCGACGACCTGTTCGCCGCGCGCAGCGTGGCGCGCGAGCTGATGGCCAGGCTGCCGCAGAACGTGTTCGCCTCCGACTGGACGCGCAGCCACGCCAATTTCTTCCGCGCCGTAGAGATCGAGAAGCGCGTGATGTTCATCATCCTCACGCTGATCATCCTGGTGGCCGCGATCAACATCATCTCCACCCTGGTCGTCGCCGTGACTGACAAGCAGGCCGACATCGCCATCCTGCGTACGCTCGGCGCCGCGCCCGCCTCGGTGATGCAGATCTTCATCGTGCAGGGGATGGTGATCGGCATCGTCGGCACGCTGATCGGCGCGGGACTGGGCATCGTCACCGCGCTCAACATCGACGTCATCGTCCCGGCGATTGAAAGCGCATTCAACATCAAGTTCCTGTCGAAGGACGTGTACCTGATTCCCGAGCTGCCTTCGGACCTGCAGGCAGGCGACGTCGGCTCGATCGTGCTGATGGCGCTCGGGCTGTCGTTCTTCGCCACCCTCTACCCGAGCTGGCGCGCCGCGCGCGTGAATCCCGCCGAAGCCCTGCGGTATGAGTGAGGCGGTCCTTGCCTGCCGAAATCTGAAGAAGACGTATCAGGGTCCGACCCCGGTCCCGGTCCTTCTCGGGGTCGACCTCGACGTCTATGCGGGCGAGCGGGTCGCGATCATGGGGCGCTCCGGCTCGGGCAAGTCGACGCTGCTGCATCTTCTGGGAGGGCTCGACACGCCGAGCGCGGGCACCGTGCTGATCCAGGGCAGGCCGTTGTTCTCCCTGAGCGAGGCCGAGCGCGGCGAGGTGCGCAACCGCACCCTCGGCTTCATCTACCAGTTCCATCACCTGCTGATGGAGTTCACCGCGGCGGAAAACGTCGCCATGCCGCTCTTCATCCGCCGAGTGCAGAAAGAACTTGCCTTGGAGAGGGCAAAACAACTCCTGTCGGAGGTCGGCCTGGGCGCGCGCCTCGAGCACCAGCCGGGCGAGCTCTCCGGCGGCGAGCGCCAGCGCTGCGCCTTCGCCCGCGCGCTGGTGACCGAGCCGGCCTGCGTGCTCGCCGACGAGCCGACCGGCAACCTCGACGCGCACACCGCCGACGACGTGTTCGACGTGATGCTGCGGCTGTCCGCCTCGCGCGGCACCGCGTTCGTCATCGTCACGCACGACCCGGACCTCGCGGCGCGCGCCGGCCGCGTGCTCGAGCTGAGGGACGGCATCCTGCACGCGATGCGCTGACATGAATCTCCTGGAGGTCCTGCTGTTCCTGCTGCTGTGCGCGCTGGCGCTCGGCTGGGCTTCGCGCCGCTTCGGCCTGCCCTATCCGATCGCGCTGGTCGGCGGCGGCGGCCTGCTCGGCTTCATTCCCCGGCTGCCGCAGCTCGACTTCGATCCGCAATTCGTGCTGGTCCTGGTGCTGCCGCCGATCCTTTATCAGGCGGCGCTGCTGACCTCGTGGCGCGATTTCAAGGCGAACCTGCGCACCATCTCGCTGCTCGCCATCGGCCTGGTGCTCGCCACCACGCTCGTCGTCGGCGCGGCGCTCAAGGCGCTGATCCCGGAAATTCCCTGGGCCGCGGCTCTCGTCTTCGGCGCGATCGTGTCGCCGCCCGATGCGGTCGCCGCCACCGCGATTCTTTCCCGGCTCAACATGCCCCGGCGCATCGTCACGGTGCTCGAAGGCGAAAGCCTGGTCAACGATGCGTCGGGCCTGGTGCTCTACAAGTTCGCCGTCGCGGCGGTGCTGTCCGGCACGTTCTCGCTGTCCGATGCGAGCATCGAGTTCGTGCTGATTTCCGCCGGCGGCATCGCGATCGGCACGCTGCTGGGCGGCGTGTTCGTCTTGCTGCACCGCTACCTCGGCGACCCGTTCATCGAAGTATTGTTGTCGCTGTCGGTGCCTTACATGGCCTACGTGCTGGCGGAATCGGTGGGCGCCTCCGGCGTGCTGGCGGTGGTCGCGGCCGGGCTGCTGCGCGGGCGCTACTCGCCCGCCATGGTGTCGGCCGAGATGCGCATCCTCGCGCGCTCGGTCTGGAACATTCTCGTCTTCATGCTGAACAGCCTGATCTTCATCCTGATCGGGCTGCAGCTTTCCGGCATCATCGCGCGCTTGCAGGGCTACGCCGGCTGGGACCTGGCCACGTATGCGCTCGCGATCAGCATGATCGCGATCCTGGTGCGCTTTGCCTGGGTGTATTTTGCCGAGTACCTGCCGGCATGGCTTGGGCGGCTGTTCCGTCGCCAGGTCGCGCCGCCGCTGCCCGGAGAGGCGTTCATCGTCAGCTGGTGCGGCATGCGCGGCATCGTCTCGCTCGCCGCCGCGCTCGCGCTGCCGGCAGCGACGCCCGAGGGCGGCGAGTTTCCTTACCGCGACCTGATCATTTTCCTTACCTTCGTCGTCCTCGCCGTCACCCTCGTGGTGCAGGGCCTCACGCTCGCGCCCCTCATCCAGCGTCTCAAGTTGGGCTCCGATCCCGGCGCGCAGGCCGAGCAGCGCAAGGCGCGCCTGTCGATGGGCCGCGCGGCGCTCGCGGCGATCGAGCAGCACGCCGCCGAGGACGGCATGCCGTCGGAATTGGCAGAGCGCATCCGCGCCGAGTTCGGCGACCGCATGGCGGCCGCATCGCCGCTCGCGCAGCAGCCCGACAGCACCCCCGCACTGGCGAAGCGCCTGCGGCTCGCCGCGGTGCGCGCCGAGCGCGACGAGCTGATCCGCATGTGGCGCGACGCGGAGGTCAGCGACGACGTCCTGCACCATCTCGAAGAAGAGTTAGACTACGAGGAATCTCGACTGTAACAACAAGGGGGCGCGACGGATGAGCAAGACGCGGCAAGGCTTCACGCTGGTGGAGATCGCGATCGTGCTGGTGATCATCGGGCTGCTCCTGGGCGGCATCCTGAAGGGGCAGGAAATGATCACCCAGGCGAAGATCAAGAACGTGATCGCGGACTTCTCCGGCGTCTCGGCGGCCTACCACGGCTACCAGGACCGCTACCGCGCCATTCCGGGCGACGACCCCAACGCGGACACGCGCTGGGCCCTGATGACCCCGGCGCCGGTGAAGGGCGACGGCAACGGCATCGTGGCGGGCACCTACAACAACGGCGGGGCGACGTGCACCACGGCGGTGGAGGCGTGCAGCTGGTGGGATCACCTGCGGAAGGCCGGTTTCGTCTCGGGCAACGGCGCGCAGCAGCCTTTCAATGCGCTCACCGGCCAGATCGGCGTGCAAACGGGCGATGGGGCGGCCTCGCCAGGACCGACGCTGCTCAACGCCGCGGGCGGCAACGGCTTCGTCGGACTGATCATGTGCTCGGCCAACCTGCCCGACAAGATCGCCATCGCGGTCGACACTCAAATGGACGATGGCATCTCGAACCAGGGCGCCGTGCGCGGCCTCAGTCAGACCGCTCCTAATCCGAACGTCGGCACGGGACAGGTCGCAACGCAGCCCCCCGGCTACGAGGAAACGGGAACCAACATCTACGTGCTCTGCCGCGCGTTCTAGGGTCTGCGCCGCCGTTTGCGGGCGCGCCACGCGGCCCGGACGTGGGCGCGCCAGGCGATCTCCACTGCGATGTAGCCCAGCACAGCGAGCGTCAGCGCTAGCGCCATCAGCCCGAGCGCGAGCGGCCTGCCGAGCCCGAGCATCCAGGCGCCGAGCGCGCGCATCGACCCCAGCCAGTCCGACCAGTCGAACGCGAATGGCGTGATCCCGGCCGCGGCGTGGTCAAGGCCGAGAAGCAGCCGCCCGTACTCGAAGGCGATCACGTAGAGCGGCACGATGGTCACGGGATTGGTGTAGAGCGTCACGATCAGCGCCACTGGGATGTTCTTGCGCAGCGGGATGGCGAGCAGCAGCGCGCCCAGCATCTGCAGCGGCCCGGGGATCAGGCCGCAGAACAGGCCGATTGCCACCGCGCCGGAGACCGACCGGCGATTCAGGCACCAGAGATTCGGCTGGTGCAGCCAGCTGCCGAAGGGCTTTGCCAGCCGGCTCGAGCGCACGGTGTCGCGATCGGGCAGGTATTTACGGAAATACTTGCGCGGCACTGGATGTCAGCTTGCAGGAAGCGGGTGCGTTGCATTCTAGATGACCCTGACGGCGCTCGCGTTCGCGGCCGGCGCGGCGCTGCTGCAGCAACAGGCGCAGCTGCCTCGCGGTTCGAGTTCGTCCATCGGGCGTCCCTGGAGAAAACGCCGCGCCGCAACAATCAAAGCTGCGTGCTGCGCGTGGCAAGCGGCGGCGCTTCGATGCTGCTCGCCAAAGATATCGAGCGCTTCGCCGAGAGCTAAATCATTCAAACCAACAAGTTTCTTGGCACGGAGGTGCTGCTGGTGCCGCACGACGGCGGGCGCGCATCCGCTGAATTCATCCAGGCCATGGCGCCGCGCCGGGCGGTGGTGCCGGTCGGACACCGCAACCGCTTCGGCCATCCGAACCGGGAAGTTCTGGAGCGCGATCGCGCGGCGGGGGCGCAAATCCTGCGGGCCGATCTGGACGGCGCCGTCTTGGTGCGCCTCGCGGCGACGCGCATCGAAGTGCAGACGGAGCGGCGTCGCCGCGCGCGGTATTGGCTACAATGATTGCGCGGATTCTCCGCGACCTTAGCGCAAACCCACACCAGAAGAGAGGCGAGTCATGGCCAAGAGGGAAGGCGACACCGTCTATCGCGTCACCGAAGTGATCGGCACCAGCAGCACCTCATGGGAGGATGCGGCGCGCAGCGCAGTCAAGACGGCGGCGGGCACCTTGCGCGACCTGCGCATCGCGGAGATCGAGAAGCTCGACGTCAAGATCGAGGACGGCAAGGTGGTGCAGTTCCGCGCCCGCCTCGCGCTGTCGTTCAAGTACGAGGGCTGAGCCTGTTCAGAGCGGTGGTGCGCATCACAGGCGCCGGGCGGCTCGCAGATTTCCGCGAGCGCCTGCGCTGGCTGATGGTGCGTGACGTCGATGCCGAGGACTACACCGAGCACCATGCCGACGGTGTGCTCGAGTATCGCTTCGAGCCGAGGAACGGCATCCCGTTTCCGGCCTTCGCCGCGGCGTCGGGTGACTTTCCCGAGCTGCGCATAGAAGCGGAATGGCTGCACGACGGCGTGCTTGGCCGCGCGGTGCTCGAGAACGGCCGCGTGGTGCAGGAGAGCGCCGCCCGGCCCGGCTCGGCAGCGGTCGATATCAGCGTCGCCGAGGATGGCAGGCTGGTCCTCGCCATGGCGTGCCGCAAAAGCGACGACGCACTCATCGGCTACGCGGCGACTTCCGAGCGGCACACGTATTTCCGCAGCCGCGAGGGCAATCTCGAGCTGGTGACGCCCGATACGCCCGACGCGCCGCTCGAAGAGCTCGCCGTCGGCTTCGTCGGGGAATGGCTCTGGTATGACGAAGAGGAGGCGCCGGTCGAGCGCGCGCGCTACGCCGATTACGGCTACCCGGTGCGCGGCGCGAATCTCAAATCGGAGAAGCTGGCGCTGTTGCGGCCGAGCGGGCTCAAGTTCTCCTCGCTCGACGCAGCCGGCCGCGAGGTGCGCGAGGCGCTCATCGCGCAATGGCTGAACCCGGCGTAGCCATCGAGCCGCGGCGCCGCTCGGTGCAGTGCGCGTCGCCGAAAGGCCTGCACCGCGTCGCGTACCTCGAGTGGGGCGACCCGCGCAACCGCGACGTGCTCGTCTGCGTGCACGGCCTGACGCGCTCGGCGCATGACTTCGACAGCCTCGCGCGCGAGCTGTGCGGCCAGTTCCGCGTCGTCTGCCCGGACGTCGCGGGCCGCGGCGACTCCGACCGGCTCGCCGATCCGATGCTCTACGCCGTGCCGCAGTACGTCGCGGACATGGTGACGCTGATCGCGCGGCTCGACGTCGAAGCGGTTCACTGGGTCGGCACCTCGATGGGCGGGCTGATCGGCATGGCGCTCGCCGCGCAGGCTGCCACTCCGGTGCGCAAACTCGTGCTGAACGAGGCCGGCCCGGTGATCGCCAGGGCTGCGCTCGAGCGCATCGCGACCTACGTCGGCCTGCAGCCCGAGTTTCCGGACACGGCGCAGGCAGAGGAGTACGTGCGGCGCATCTCGGCGCCCTTCGGGTGGCACAGCGATGCCGAGTGGCGCCTGCTTACCGAGAGCTGGGTGCGCAAATGCGACGACGGCATATATCGCCCGCGCTATGACCCGCGCATCGCGGCGGCTTTTGCGGTTCCGGAAAAAGACCTGGAGCTATGGCCGATATACGATGCCGTGCGCTGCCCGACGCTCGTGCTGCGCGGCGAGCTCTCCGACATGCTCAGCCCCGAGACCGCGGCGCAGATGACGCAGCGCGGCCCGAAGGCGAAGGTGATCGAGATCGCCGAGGTCGGCCACGCGCCCACCCTGATGCATGCAGACCAGATCGCATTGGTGCGAGACTTTCTCTTGCAGGGAGAGCAGCAGTGAGAAAAATCCTGTTGTTGTGCTTCGTCGCTACCCCGGTTCTGGCGCAGTCGACGTTCGACTCCGTTCGCTCAAAAGGTTACCTGCAGTGCGGCGTAAGCACGGGCGTTGCCGGGTTTTCGCAGCCCGACTCCAAGGGCGTGTGGCGCGGCATCGACGTCGACCTGTGCCGCGCGGTCGCCGCGGCCGTATTCGGCGATGCGAACAAGGTGCGCTATACGCCGCTCACCACGCAGCAGCGCTTCACCGCGCTGCAGTCGGGCGAAGTGGACCTCCTCGCGCGCAACACCACTTGGACCCTGTCGAGGGACACCAGCCTCGGGCTCAACTTCGTCGGCGTCAACTACTATGACGGCCAGGGCTTCATGGTGCCGAAAAAGGCGAACATCAAGAGCGCGAAGCAGCTGAGCGGCGCCACCGTCTGCCTGCAGCCGGGGACGACGTCCGAGCTCAACCTCGCCGACTACTTCCGCGCCAACAACATGAAGTTCAAGCCGGTGGTGATCGAGAAGCTGGAGGAAGTGCTGAGCGCCTACTTCGCGGGGCGCTGCGATGCGTTCACCACCGACCACTCGGGCCTGGTCGCGCTGCGCGCTTCGCGCGCGCCGAAGCCGGACGAGCACCTGATCCTGCCCGAGATCATCTCGAAGGAGCCGCTGGGACCCGCCGTGCGGCACGGCGATGACCGCTGGTTCGACATCGTCAAGTGGTCGCTTTTCGCCATGCTCGAGGCCGAGGAGCTCGGCTTGAATTCGAGGAACATCGACGCCCAGGCGAAAGGCCCGAGCCCGACGATCCAGCGCTTCGCGGGCGCGAGCGGCGACCTGGGCACGCTGCTCGGCGTGGACAACAGGTGGGCCTACCAGATCGTGAAGCAGGTCGGCAATTACGGCGAGAGCTTCGACGCGAACCTCAAGCCGCTCGGCTTCGAGCGCGGCTTGAACCGCCTGTGGAGCCAGGGCGGACTGATGTACGCGCCGCCGCTGCGCTAGATCGTCGCCGAGCCAAACATGCAGCAGATGCGCACACCCCTCGCGATGACCAGTCCGACGGCCACCCTCAACGCCGACGAGCGCCTGGTCCAGCCGGAGTTCACCGCCACGGCCACCGAGTATTTCCGCATCTGGATCGTCAACCTTTTCTTCACCCTCGCTACCCTTGGGATCTATTCCGCTTGGGCGAAGGTCCGCAAGCGCCGGTATTTCTACGGCAGCACGCGACTGGACGGCGATGGCTTCGACTACTTTGCCAGCCCGAGGGCCATCCTCAACGGCAGGATCATCGCCTTGTCCGTCTTCGCGATTTACGCCGTTACCGGAGAGCTCTACCCGCAGTCCCGCTATGCGTTCTGGGCCGCGGCTGTGCTTGCGTTTCCGTGGCTGGTCGTTCGCGCGCTCGGCTTCAATTCGCGCAATTCGGCCTACCGCGGCTTGCGCTTCGATTTTCAGGGAACGACGAAGCAGGCCGCCCGCGTCTATATCGGCATGCTCGCGGTCGTCGTCCTGACCGCCGGGCTCGCTTTCCCATGGTTCATGGCAAGGCAGAAGGCGTTCGTCGTGTCGCAGCACGCGTTCGGCACGAGCCGCTTCGAGTGCGAAGTTCCGGCCCGCCGCTTCTACGGGATCTACATCCGCGCCACGTTGCTGTTCCTCGCTTTCGCGATCCCTGGCATCGCGCTGACCGGCTACCTCACTTTCAAGCAGTACGACGGCAGCATTTCGCTTCCGGGGGCATTCGCGTGGCTGGCTTGGCTCTTGCCGGTGGTGCCGGTATACATCGGGTACGCAGTTTCCTTCGCCTACGTGCAGGCGCGCTCTGCGAATTTGCTCTGGAGCAAGGTCCACGGGCCCGGGCTGAGGTTCGCCTGCACGCTTTCCGCCCGCAGGCTCACGCGGCTCTACTTCGGCAACGTGATCGCCATCGCCTGCTCCGCCGGCCTCCTGATCCCGTGGGCCGTCATCCGTACCTTGCGCTACCGCCTCGCGAACTTCTCGATGATCGTCGCGGGAAGCCCGGTGCACCACATGAATCCGTCGCTCGCGCCGGTCGGCGCGAGCAGCCAGGAGCTGGGCGACTTCTTCAACGTGGACGTGGGCGTATGAGCGTCATCGAAGCCGATTATTTCGACGGCAAGAGCTCGGTCAAGCGGCCGGTCGGCATCGTGGTCTCGCGCGGCAAGCTGAAAATCATCGGCAGGGATCTGGAGCAGGAGTTC
>Ga0209805_1001952_pt1 | contig 12154 bp, 7 predicted proteins | sample GraSoiAngelo_148_FD_185905 | JGI IMG/M metagenome (GOLD analysis project Ga0209805, IMG submission 185905) | Grasslands soil microbial communities from the Angelo Coastal Reserve, California, USA - 14_1009_09_20cm (SPAdes) (version 2) | ecosystem: Environmental > Terrestrial > Soil > Grasslands ... | reverse complement strand
GCCTGGCTGACGACCTCGGGCGATGTCGATGGTTTCCCCTTGGTGCCGGCGGAATCGACTGGGTCTACTTTTTGAACTTTCGTACTGGGCTTTTCGGGATCGACTTCACAAACCAGCCGCTCAAGCTCGAAGCGTGACAAGCCCGCCGCCCCATAAGGCCGGCGGCCAGTAAGCAGGTAATACAGCAGTACTCCCAGAGAATAGATGTCAGTCGCCGGGGTAACCGGCTCACCGCGTACCTGCTCGGGACTGGCGTATTGGGGAGTCATGGGCCGTCGATCGCTTAATGTGACCAGTTCGGTTTGGAAGCATTCGGGATTGAGCAGCTTGGCAATCCCAAAATCCATCAGCCGCGGAATCCCGTCGTTGGTTATCAGAATGTTGCTGGGCTTGAGATCGCGATGGATGACTAGTTTCTGATGTGCGTAGTGCAGGGCTTCGCATATGGTGCGGAACAATTGCAGACGCTTGGGGACGGACAACTTGTGGGAATCGCAATATTGGTCGACGGGGATTCCCTCGACATACTCCATGACCAGATAAGGCAGACCTTCTTCGGTGCTGCCTCCATCGAGGAGTTTGACGATGTTGGGATGGTCCAGTGCTGCCAGTGTTTGGCGTTCGTTGCGGAAGCGGCGAAGGATGTCATCCTTGCCAGCACCGGGTTTGACCATCTTGACGGCCACGCGCTTGCGGTACTCGCCATCAGCTCGCTCCGCCAGGTAGACCACCGCCATACCGCCGTGCCCACACTCGCGGATAATTCGGTAAGCACCGATCTGCTTTCCCACCATGGCGTGATCGGGAAAGGAAGGAATCTCACTGGCGGGAGACTCTTCCAGGAAAGAATCGTCGTAATGCAAGAGCAGGGTCTCAACTTCCGCATAAAGAGACTGGTCATTCCCGCACGCCTGCCGAAGGAAAGCCTCGCGCTCACCCGGGCTTTGTTCCAAGGCGGAGCTGAAGAGATCATTGATCTGTTGCCGCTTCTCAGACATCACTCTGGTTGCGTTCCAGTTCACGCGCCAGCCACGCCTTGGCAACGTTCCAATTCCGCTTGACTGTCGCTGGGGAGATAGAAAGAATGTCGGCTGCCTGCTCGACGGTCAAGCCTCCGAAGAAGCGTAACTCTACGATGCGGGCCTGCTGGGGATCCACCTCGGCAAGCTTGATGAGAGCCTCATCCAGAGCGACTACGTCCGCAGTTCGCTGCTTTGAAACAATGACCGATTCTTCCAGATACACTTTGCCGGAGTTGCCTCCGCGTTTGGCGGCATGGCGGGCGCGGCCATAATCAACCAGGATTCGACGCATCAGTTGCGCCGCAACCCCGAAGAACTGGTTTCTGTTCTCCCACTGAGCTTCACGCTGATTGATCAGACGGAGGTAAGCTTCGTGCACGAGGGCGGTCGCTTGCAGAGTATGGTCGACACGTTCCTGTTTGAGGTAGTGCGAGGCCAAGCGCCGCAGTTCGGAGTAGAGCAACGGAACCAAGGCGGCCATTGTCTGTTGCTTCCCCCCGCTTAAGTCCTTTAGGAGGGTGGTCACGTCTTTGGGTGCCGGATCCATCCGCTACCTCCTGCCCACGCCGCCGGGCTGGATGAGTTGCGCTCAGGGTGTGGAGTGGCAGTCTAGTTCTTAAAACTTCGAAACGAGGTATAAAGACAAGAATAGAAAGGCCGAGCCCCGCGACAGCATCCCCGTTAGCGTCGCGAGTGTTTTCGTGGCGTCATATATACCCTTAGTAGGGCACTAAATCAACAGTGAAGGGCAAGCAGATGGCGGGAGCGCGAGCGCTCTTGATGCCATGGGGAAGGGAACTGCGTCCTATCCGCTACGCAATTTTTCCACAGACGTACCAAGAAAGAGAATTGTGCCTGACTTTTCCCGGTTGCTATAGTCGCAATTAATCAAGCCCACTTTATTGGTTAGGTGAAGATCTCGTTGGCTGTGTTTGTTTTGCGATTGCGAACTTCGCTCGCAGCATGCTTCAGCGAAGAACGCCCCTTCTTAAAGTGAGGGAGACTCGTTGACAGCGGTTTATCTCGGGACCTTCGCGCTTTCACTCATACTGTCGTTTGTCCTCACCAGGTACGTGAGGAATCTCGCGGCAGAGCGCGGATGGTTATCTGCTCCAACTTTCGATCGGCATCTGCACAATACTGCGCTTCCACGGCTCGGTGGCGTAGCGATTGTCTTCGCATTCTTCTTCAGTGTTGCTGCCGCTATTTTTATAAGCTGGTATTTTCACAAGCTCCAACCCGGATTTCCTTTTCAAAAATTAGGGACGATCCTAATCCCAGGAATTCTGATTTTTCTGCTGGGGATTTACGACGACATTCGCAACATAGGACCTTACGTGAAGTTTGCAGTGCAGGCGGTGGCCGCCAGCATGCTATTTGCGGGCGGTTTGCGGATCGATGGTTTGCCGGTGCTCTTTGGCGCACACAGCTTTCCCTGGTATGTATGCTTGCCGCTTACGATTCTATGGGTGCTGGCCGTCACCAATGCGTTTAACCTGATTGATGGCTTGGATGGCCTCGCGGCTGGATCCTCTCTGTTTTCGACTTTAATCGTTTTTGTAGTTGCCTTGTTGAGCCAGTCTTCCCTGGTTGCTCTGATGACGATCGCCTTGGCCGGAGCGATCCTTGGTTTTCTCCGTTACAACTTCAACCCGGCGACAATCTTCCTGGGAGATTGCGGAAGCCTGTTCATAGGATTTCTGCTGAGCGCGCTTGCATTGGAAGGTGCGCAGAAAGCTCCTACCATCATTGCCATCGCCATACCGGTTGTTTCGTTCGGCCTTCCCATCCTTGAGACGACGCTTTCGCTGCTCCGCCGCCTGATCAGTGGACGGCCGCTTTTCACAGCCGACCGCGAACACATTCATCACAAGCTGCTGCAGCGCGGACTTTCACACCGGCAGGTGGTAATCGTCCTATACGCGGTGTCAGCATTGTTTGCGCTGCTCAGCTTGTTTCTATTATGGCCGACGGGAAGCACTCTCGGGCTCGTTCTTGCCGTTCTAGGGACCGGCATCTGGATAGGCGTGCAGCATCTTGGATATCTCGAATTCGGGGAACTGCGCCGGGTAGCTCAGAGAACCATGGAGCAACGCCAGATCTTTATCAATAATCTTGCAATTCGACGCGCAACCGAGGAACTGAAAGCCACGCGTGATTACGATCAATTGTGTCGAATTCTTGAAGCTGCCTTCAGCAGCAATGACTTTGACGCATTCCATTTGAACCTCAAGCTGCTGCCCAATGATGATCCCGGTCAGGTGCCGGTAGAAATCTTCCACCCGCGCCGGGAAGCTGCATCCTTTTATTGGAAAAAAAATGGGCAGCCCGGCTTGCGGGATAGCCTACCGTCATGGAATCTCACTCTTGATCTGATGACCTCGTCAAATCGCCGGCGTGGATCGATGACTATTCAGCGCTTGTACACGCAACGTGATCTACAGTTGGACGTGAATCTGCTTACTGCCGTTTTCCCGGTGGCTCTCGCCGATGCGCTGGATCGGGTCTTCAGTCAACCCCGCGAGGTAATAGCTCGGCCGGAACAGACTCGGACTCTGGTGGCCGTGCAAGCCGGGTGATGATCGTTCCTTTCCTTGACCGCACCTAAGGACCAATTACAATCTCAGTTATTCCCAAGTCCGGCAGGCAAGATTTGTGACCCGCGACCTGGAATCGGCGAAGCACTCTAGTATGGATGTTCTCCACGTAGTTGGCGCTCGTCCTAATTTCATGAAAGCCGCGCCGGTTCTGCGCGCATTGACTACGTCAGCCGGAGTTCGCCAGACGCTGATCCATACCGGCCAGCATTACGATTCAAACATGTCTGGCGTCTTCTTCCAGCAGCTCGAAATGCCTGAACCCGATGTGAATCTTGGCGTCGGTTCCGGCAGCCACGCTCAGCAAACGGCCGAAATCATCGCGCGGCTGGAGCCTATCATTCTGGAGCGCAAACCGGACCTGGTCCTGGTTTACGGCGATGTAAACTCCACCATGGCTGCCGCCCTGGTTTGCTCCAAGCTTCTTGTGCCCATCGGGCACGTTGAGGCTGGACTGAGATCCAGGGATCGCAGTATGCCGGAAGAGATCAACCGGCTCATCACTGACCAGCTTTCTACTCTGCTCTTTACTCCTTCGGCTGATGCCGACGAGAACCTGCTTCGCGAAGGAGTCGAATCCGCGAAAATTCATTTTGTCGGGAATGTTATGGTGGATACGTTAGTCAGACTCTTGCCATTCGCCGAGGCACAGTCCAGCCGAGAACTTCCGCAGCGCTTTGCTCTGGTAACTCTGCATCGGCCGGCTAACGTAGACGATCTCCCCTGGCTGAAGCGAATGCTGTTCGCGTTATCGGAGTTGTCCAACGATCTTACGGTGCTGTTCCCGGTCCATCCGCGCACGCGGCAGCGCATCGCAGATCTCGGACTTGAGGCGCTCTCGAATGGCCGGTTACGTCTGCTCGAACCCAAGCCTTATCTGGAATTTCTTGCGCTGCAGCGCAAAGCAACTGTGGTGATTACGGATTCCGGAGGCATTCAGGAGGAAACTACATTTTTGGGAGTACCTTGCCTCACGGTGCGCGAGAATACCGAACGTCCTATCACGGTTTCCAGTGGGACCAATGTGTTAGTAGGACGCGATATCGCGCTTCTTCAAACGGAAACCAGCCGGATTCTCAGTGGAAAAAAGAAGGCTGCTACTGCCATACCGCTGTGGGACGGCCAGGCGTCAGGACGGATTGCAGAGGTAATCTTGCGGGGCCTATGACGTGGAGGCTCGTCTAGAGTTGGGCGTTCACGTAAGAGTTAATTTCGCAGTTCAGCGTGATTTCTTCGAATTGCGGAGTCGTCCATTCCATGCAGTTCTCCTCTAAAGGTTCTCAGTATACCGTGTCAGGCAAAAGACATCCACTCACAATCTTCTGATAGAAGATATCAAAGCGCACATCACGAAAAACGTTTCCATGAGTTATTCACAGCCCAGAACCACCCCCGACACTTTCTCCTTGGGCTGCATGCATTTACCTTTCTAACTCATTTTCGAAGCGGAGGAATTCTCGCGGATGTCAGGCCGTCTTCGTGCCAGTGATGTCAGTTTTGTCTCATTGCAATCAGCAGTTTTTTGTGTGCAATGCGAACTCATCTGTGAGAACAACACCGGGTTTTGTCTAGCTTGTGGCAGCCAAAGTCTGCTCAGCCTCTGCCGCGTTCTTGGGGGATCCCTTCGCGATCAGCAAACCGCTCATTTGATCGCCGACGCAGAGCTTGATCGGCTGGTCAGGGAGCTGCTGCGTACCGTTCGTTCGTCGCCCGCGCCGCAATCTATGTTGTCGCAATCTGTGTTGTCGCAATCTATGTTTGCAGACCGACGGGCGTCGCGAGAAATGACAGACTGCTTGCCCATTACTTCGCTGCCCGGTCGGCATCACCTGCGTACAAGAGAAACGGGCTTACCAGAACAAGGCTTACCAGAACAAGGCTTACCAGAACAAGGCTTACCAGAACAAGGCTTACCAGAACAAGGCTTACCAGAACAAGGCTTACCAGAACAAGGCTTACCAGAACAAGGCTTACCAGAACAAGGCTTACCAGAACAAGGCTTACCAGAACAAGGCTTACCAGAACAAGGCTTACCAGAACAAGCCAACCGCCAGAGTTTTGATGATATGGCAATTGGAATAGAGTTGGATTTGGAACCGGGGATCAGCATCATTGCTGAGCGTGCGCAGGCTTTGACCGGGGCGACTGGGGCAGCAATCGCGCTGCGCAAAGGAGACGAGATTGTTTGCCGCGCGCGCACCGGCCGCACTGCTCCCGATCTCGGGGTTCGCTTGCAGGCCAATTCCGGCCTATCTGCCGAATCGGTGCGCACTGGCGAAGTCCTGCTCTGTGACGACACAGAGAGCGATCCGTTTGTGGATTTGGCGAGCTGCCGCCGTCTTGGTGTCCGCTCCATCCTGGTGGCGCCGTTGCGGCAATTCCGCAGAACTCTCGGGATTTTTGAAGTTCTTTCATCCGCTCCCCACGCCTTTGATCACACCGACGCGACTACGATGCAGTTCCTCGCAAGCATGACGGTGGCTGCCATTTCACGGCTTTCATTGATCCGGCCACTTCGGGATTAGGCGTGTGGCGATAGACTAATTCGGGCCTCCCGCCCCTAAACGATACTTACATCGAGCACAACTCGGGGTAATATGTAGGGAGATTTCCCCCCATGGAGCCCCTGGAAGCCAACCCGGCGGTTGCCAGAAGTGATGCGGCACATTTCCCGTTCGAACGCCGCCGGCGTCCACGCCAGAGAGTCCACAGTCCGGCTTATGCCAGCTTCAGTGGGCCATCGAGCGGCATGGTGCTGGACCTGAGCGAGATCATCGACATCAGCGAAAGCGGAGCCGCCATTCAGACTTCTTCCCCGTTGGAAGTGAACGGCACCTTTAACTTGTGCCTCGACCTTTCTGAAACAAAGAGTTATATCCACACTACTGGCTTCGTAGTGTGGGCCGATGGAACGGGACGGGTAGGCATCCGTTTTCCTGAGATACCTGATGCGTCTCTTCGCGAACTACAGGAATGGTTGCTTTTCAATTCACTGATCGCGTGCGCGAACCACGCGGCTAAGGGGAAGCAGCTGGCTGACCGTCCCGCTGCAGCAGAATCGGAAGTCGCCAGGGCGGACACCCACACAGTGGCTCCCGATGCGATGGGGATAGCGGAAGCGACTGACGGCGTGGCATCCGATTACAGCGCAATGCTGTCTGCGCTCTCCGCGGTGCAAGTCGAGGTAAATGCTCTTAGATCCGGGGTTGACGCCGCTTTGGATTTATTAGCGGAGCGAGCCCGGGCATTCAGCCGCGCATCCGGTGCCGCCATCGCGCTGGCGATTGAAGAGTCACAAGCAGAACATAGAGCAGTAATGGTTTGTCGCGCCAGCGCGGGCTCTGATGCTCCCGGGGTTGGTGCGCGGCTGCAAGTTGGGTCGGGCTTCTCGGGCGAATGTGTCCGCAGCGGGAAACTATTGCGTTGCGATGATTCCGAAACCGACTTGCTGGTGGATCGCGAGACTTGCCGTCGCCTCGGAATCCGCTCCATGGTTGCGGTGCCTGTTCGTAATGGGGAGAGGGTTATAGGACTATTGGAGGTTTTCTCTCCCGTTCCGTGTGCGTTCGGAGAAACAGAGGACAGGACTCTGGAGCGGCTCGCGAACATTATTGCTGCGACAGTGAGTCAGCCGCAGGCATCGCGAACACAGGGTTTGGCAGATCGGAACGTGGTCTCGTCCGTAACCAACAAGATCGCGAATTCTGTAAACCCTGAGTCTTCAATTGCACCCCTTGAGAGGGCAGAACCTGATAGGTTGCATGGCATTCCTATCTCTCGTTCTCATCTAATTCTGTTGATCGCGGTTGCCGCCACGGTAGCCTTGGTCTTGGGATTCCTGCTGGCTCCAACAATCGAGAGCAGATGGGATCACCCGGCTGCACCGCAACAAATAACGTCCGCTAAGATCACTAAAACTGCGGGGATGAAATCTCGGGCCGAAGCGAGCACTTTGGATGATCTGCGAAGCTTGGCTCAGCAGGGCGACACTACAGCCGAATTCACATTGGGTGCCCGCTACGCGACGGGAGATGAGGTCCCACAGAGTTATTCCGAAGCGGTTCGCTGGTTTTCCAAAGCGGCAGAGCAAGGACATGTAGTCGCTCAAGCCACCTTAGGGGCGTATTACTGGGCGGGACGCGGTGTTCCTCAGGATGTGAGCAAGGCCTATTTCTGGTCCATTCTGGCTCGCGCGGGTGGCGACGAAGCCAGCAAATATCGGGCAGCGGTGCTCACGTCTCGCATGAGCCGTGCCCAGGTGCTCGCCGCCCAGCAGCAGGCTGACGAATGGATCCACCAGCACCAGCTCGCCAACCAGTCAAATCCGGCCCAGTAAACCTGATCTTAAGCGCTGCAGAACGTCGGCGGGTAGGTGCCGTGTTGCACTTCCATCCAGTAAAATAGAGCTTATGCCAACCCTGCGCGAGGTCGTCGATGAGAAAGTTCGCGAGGGAGACCTCTATGAGAAACTCGATCGCAACCGCGTGCGCTGCTACGCCTGCGGACATTGCTGCCCCATCCCCGACGGCCAACCTGGGGTCTGCAAAGTCCGGTACAACAGGGGAGGAACGCTCTATGTACCCTGGGGCTATGTCGGCGGCGTCCAGTGCGATCCGATCGAGAAGAAGCCCTTCTTCCACGCCTATCCGGGATCGCTTGCCTATAGTTTCGGAATGTTGGGATGCGATCTGCACTGCGGATATTGCCAGAACTGGGTTACGTCACAGGCTTTGCGCGATCCGAATGCCGTGTCGCCTCCACTCGAAGTCACTCCTGAGGCGCTGGTGCGCGACGCACTTGCCCAGGGCGCAAAGGTGCTGGTCAGCACATACAACGAACCTCTGATTACGAGCGAGTGGGCGATCGCGGTATTCAAAGAAGCTAGAGCAGCGGGGCTAATCACCGGCTTTGTTTCAAACGGCAATGGCACGCCACAGGCGCTCGAATATCTACGTCCCTGGGTTGATCTGTACAAAGTTGATCTCAAGAGTTTCAATGACCGTCACTATCACGAACTGGGCGGCCGTATCGGACCGATCCTTGACACCATCCGTCGTCTGCACGATATGGGATTGTGGCTCGAAATCGTTACCCTGCTTATTCCCGGCTTCAATGATTCTGATGATGAACTTCGCGGCTTAACGGAATTTCTTGCCGGCATCTCGCCCGATATTCCCTGGCATGTGACTGCTTTCCACAAGGACTATAAGATGACCAGTCCGGAAGACACCACACCCCGAGATCTGCTCCGGGCCACGAAAATTGGAAAAGAAGCGGGGCTTCGCTACGTCTACGCGGGTAATCTCCCCGGATTGGTTGGAGATTTGGAAAACACACATTGTCACCACTGCGGCGAGACGCTGATCAAGCGCCACAGCTATCTCATCGAGGACTACCATCTGACCTCCGAAGGATGCTGTCCCAGGTGTGGCACGGTGCTGCCCGGCCGATGGGCGCCCAAGTTTGATGGGCAAATAGCTGCTGTTCCTTTCTTGCCGCATCGAGCTTCCCGTTTGGTTACAATCCTCGGTCAGCAGTAATCCTGACTGGCCCGACTACGTGCTCGCTTACTTACAACGACTGAATTCCTTCGGTGCGGTGATCCTCCTTTCGCTGTGGTGTGCCGGGTGTTCGCCTCAAGATTTCCTGACACGCCGACTAGCGGCGGATCTCATTGCCGGGTCAGAGACTTTCAAATCAACAGACCACTTTTGGCTGCGCACCGGGCTTATTTCTAACAAGGATTATGTGTCACCTGAGTACCTGGTGTTGCAGCAGAAGGGTTGGATCAATGGCACCACGGTGCGGTGCACCGCTAATGTAACGCCTCCACCGTGTTGGGAAGTTGCGTTGACTCCGATCGGGGTAGAAACGTTTCGCGACCTGATTCACAGCAGCGATAGCGGTAAGCAATACTTCAGCATACCGACCGTGCGCCGGGAACTGGTTGCGGTGACCGGCATCAGCAAGGGTGGCAACTTTGCAGATGTGAATTTCACCTGGCGATGGATCCCGCTCAACGAAGTTGGTGCGGCGCTCTATGCCGGTGATGCCCATTACAAATCAACCGTCGGCTTCAGACACTACGATGACGGCTGGCGCTTGCTTGATGGCAACGGTGCGAAGAGTAGCCAGACTCTGGATGAAGCACTTAAGAATTCTGAACCTGCGCCATAAGGCGAGGCTCGATTTGTCCGGCCGCGCATGCGGCGACGCATGCTGGTAGATAATTCTCATAGAGGCGGAATTGTGGGGCACTTCTTGAAACGCAACGTTGTGCTTTTGGTTTTCGTTTTAAGCACATCGTTACTGCATGCCGACGACCTCGACGACCTTGCCCGCGACTTCTGGGCGTGGCGAGCCATGGAACAACCAATTTCAACTGATGATATCCCACGTCTGGAACGTCCACCGGGTTGGGGGCCCGACTGGTCACCCCGAACAGTAGTTAGTTATCGCCGGCGACTGGACGAGTTCGAAGCGCGTAGGGGGAAAATGAACCTGTCTTCTGCGCCGATTCCGCGGCAGGTGGATTATCGGCTGATAGGCTCGGCAATCGCTCGGGTTCGGTGGGAATTGGATTTGAACCGTGGCTGGCAACGCAACCCGAACTTTTACCTGGACCAGAGTCTGGGCGCGTACTTTAATCTGCTACTGCCACCGCCTCCGTTCGATTCTGCGAGAACACGCCACATTGTTAACACGATGGCTTCCATCCCAGGCACCATCGAAGACGCGAAAGAAAATCTCACGCAAGCGGTCGGCCCGTTCGCCCGTCTGGCCCTCGATCAACTGCAGGACATAGGTCCACGACTACTGAAGTCGGTACAGGAACTCAAGCCACTCCTCGATAGCGAAGGTGCGCGGGACCTGGATGCAGCTACCAAGAAAGCCATCACTGCATTGGAGTCGTACCGCAACTGGCTGAAGCAGCGGATGCCCTCAATGTCCTCCCAAAGCGCGATCGGTCGCGACGCTTATGTCTTCTTCCTGAAGAATGTTGCTCTGCTGCCATACACACCTGAACAATTACTTCGTGCAGGTCGCGACGAATGGGCGCGCTCGGTTGCATTCCAGACCTACGAAGAGCATCGCAATATTGGCCAGCCACAACTCGCGCTCTTTAAAGATCAAGCCGAGCAGATAGCGCACGAAGAAAAAGACGAACTTGCGGTTCGCCAGTATCTTGAGGCTAAAGACATCCTGACCGTGCCCAAGTGGGTGCAACACTATCGGTTTGCTGCGTTGCCGCCATATCTTGAGCCGCTTTCCAGCATTGGTGAAGACGACTATTTCACCGGGCCCACTCACCCTAAGGAGAACGGCATTCGTTACATTGCGCCACCCAGTCCCAGCCTCGGCTATTTCCCTCTGACGACTGCTAAAGATCCGCGTGGTGAGATCGTTCATGAGGGCGTGCCCGGCCACTATTTTCAACTGGTGCTGTCATGGGCAAACCCTGATCCGATTCGCCGTCATTACTACGATTCCGGAGCCAACGAGGGTATCGGTTTCTATGCAGAGGAAATGATGCTGGAAGCAGGTCTGTTCGACGACAGCCCACGCACTCGCGAAATCATCGACAATTTCATGCGCTTACGCGCGCTGCGAGTGGAGGTGGACGTCAGGCTCGCGCTCGGGGAATTCTCTCTTGATCAAGGGGCGGAATACCTCAAGAATACCGTTCCTATGGATGGGTCTACGGCTCACGCTGAGGCAGCTTTTTTTGCTTCAAGTCCAGGCCAAGCCATCTCGTATCAGATCGGCAAGCTGCTGATCATCAAATTTCTCGCCGACGCACGGCGCCGGCAGGGCGACGCCTTCAACCTGCGCGGATTTCACGATTTTTTGTGGCAAAACGGCAACGTGCCGATTGCACTCCAGCGCTGGGAATACCTTGGTCTTAAGGGTGATGTGGATACGCTCCAACAATTGCATTAGCGGATGATGCCTGGGAAGCACCGCCTATCGTGAGCTGCCCGGTACGGTTTTAACCGTAGTAGGTATCGCACCTCTAATATGACCGGCAGTCGAAAAGTGAGTTTCTGATTTGCGCTCGGCACTCCGCCCGTTGTATATCTCTTTGCGGCCACAACTTCTCCTATGATCAACAAAAATCCGCTTGTCGCCACTGTGTTGGCTGTTTTTCTTGTCCTCCCTCTCCCCGCAGCGGCGCAAAAGCCGCGCGTCACTCTTGACGAATTCTTTAATTCAGTTGGGTTCACCGCGCTCAAGCTTTCACCAGACGGCAATTCGGTTGTGATCGGCATCGAGCGCGCCGACTGGGATCAGCAAATCTATCGCAAGGATCTGTGGCTCTATCGTGATGATGGTCACGCCACTCGGAATCTGGTTCAGCTAACGCAGTCGGGGCACGACACTAACCCGCAATGGTCGCTCGATGGCCATTGGATCGCGTTTCTGTCCGAACGCAAAATCTCCTCTGGAAAAGAAGGAGATGCCGCCGATGACTCGGAAGGCAAGGGCAAAGAGATCAGCCAGCTTTACCTAATCTCACCAGGTGGAGGCGAGGCA
>Ga0209805_1001951_pt1 | contig 12154 bp, 15 predicted proteins | sample GraSoiAngelo_148_FD_185905 | JGI IMG/M metagenome (GOLD analysis project Ga0209805, IMG submission 185905) | Grasslands soil microbial communities from the Angelo Coastal Reserve, California, USA - 14_1009_09_20cm (SPAdes) (version 2) | ecosystem: Environmental > Terrestrial > Soil > Grasslands ... | reverse complement strand
GACGACGACGACGGCGAAGACCGCGGAGAACGGAAAGGTCCGTGAAGGCCGCTCGACGCGCGAGGCGATCCTCGAGGCGGCGAGCCGGCTGATCCACGTGCACGGCTACAACCACACCTCGCTCGACGACGTGCTGCGCGACAGTGGCGTCGGCAAGGGCAACTTCTACTACTACTTCAAGAGCAAGGAAGACCTGGGCTACGCCATCCTCGATCAGATCATCGGCTCGTTTCTCGAGCGCACGCTCGAGCCCTGCTTCTCCGACCCCGAGGGGCAAGCGCTCGCGCAGATCCGTTGCTTCCTCGATCGCCTTCTCGAGGTGCAGCGCGCCAGCAATTGCGTCGGGGGCTGCCCGCTCGGCAATCTGGCCGCGGAGCTCTCCGACGTGCACGAGGGATTCCGCGCGCGCCTGGCCTCGGTGTTCGCCGCGTGGCGCGAGCGACTGACCGAGGTACTCCGCACCGCGCAAAGCCGGGGGACGGTCGACGGCACATGCCGGCCCGAAGCCGTTGCCGATTTTCTCGTCGCCTCGCTGGAGGGCGCGATCTTACTCGCGAAGCTGACGAAAGACATCGCCGTCATGGAGCAGTGCGTGGCGGAAACCAAGCGGTATCTGTCGCTGTTCGAGCCGAGGGTATGACGGCCATGGACACGACGAAACGGGACGGCGACGCGGCCCTGGTCGAGGCCCTGCGCCGCGAGGACCCCGAAGCTCCGGAGCAGTTGGTCGAGACGTACGGCGACCGCGTGTACCGGCTCGCCCTGCGCATCACCGGGTCGAACGAGGATGCGGAAGAGGCGGCGCAGGACGCACTCTGGACGGCCGCCCGGAAGATCTCCACGTTCAAGGGCGAATCCGCGTTCGGCAGCTGGCTCTATCGGATCGCCGCGAACGCCGCCTATCAGAAGCTGCGCGCCCGCCGGTCGAAGGCGCACGAGATCGCGATGGACGACGTGCTCCCGACGTTCGACGACGACGGCCGTCATTTCGAGCCGATGGCCGACTGGTCCGAGCGGGTCGACGAGCAGGCGCTCCAGGGCGAGCTACGCCGGGTCCTGGGCGAGGCGATCGACGGGCTGCCGCCGGACTACCGCACCGCGCTCGTGCTCCACGACGTGGAGGGCCTGTCCAACCCGGACATCGCCGAGACGCTCGGCATCAGCCTGCCGGCTGTGAAGTCGCGGATCCACCGCTCACGGCTCTTCGTCCGCAAGCGGCTCGCCGAGTACATGAAGACGGCCTGAGACCCTGACGCCGGAGGGCTCCGAGAGCGGCGCGCTTGTTGACGCAAGACGTCAGCGTGTGGTCTCATGGAGCCTCGTCGAAGTCGCCGGCTCAGAAAGGTCTGAGAATGGAAGCCGTGATCGCGACCGGAGGCAAGCAGTACTGCGTGACGACCGGGCAGGTCATCTCGGTCGAGAAACTGCCGGGCGAAAAGGGCGCGGCGGTCGAGTTCAAGTCCGTCCTGCTCGTCAACCGTGATGGCCAGGTCATCTCGGGCGAGAAGGCCCTCAGTCGCGCCAAGGTCTCCGGCGAAGTCGTGGCCCAGGGGCGTCGCCGGAAGGTGAGAGTCGTGAAGTTCAAGCGCCGGAAGAACTATCGCCGGAACCGCGGCCACCGCCAGGCGGCGACGACGGTCCGAATCACGAAGATCGAGGTCTAAGACGCGATGGCTCACAAGAAGGGCGTCGGCAGCTCGAGGAACGGCCGGGACTCGAATCCCCAGATGCTCGGCGTGAAGCGGTTCGCCGGCCAGTTCGTGACGGGCGGCTCCATCCTCGTCCGCCAGCGCGGGACACGGTTCAAGCCCGGACTGAACGTCGGGATCGGCTCGGACGACACGCTGTTCGCGAAGTTGGACGGCTTCGTGAAGTTCGAGCGGCGTGGTGATTCGCGCTTCGTGAGCATCGGCTCCAACCCGGTGTGACCTCCGCCGGGGCCCGCCCGGGCCCGCGGTGCACGGCATGTTCGTCGACGAGATCGATGTCTTCGTCAAGGGCGGCGACGGAGGTGCCGGCTGCGTCAGCTTCCGCCGCGAGAAGTTCGTCCCCTATGGAGGCCCCGACGGCGGCGACGGGGGTGACGGCGGCAGTATCTGGCTCGAGGCCGCTCCCGCGCTGACGACGCTCCTCGACTTTCACTATCGCCGGCACTACCACGCCGAGCGCGGCACCCACGGCCAGGGTTCCAACCGTCACGGGGCCAGCGGGGACGATCTGATCCTGAAAGTCCCGCTCGGCACCGTGGTCGCCGACCGCGATACCGGCGAGCTCCTCGGCGACCTCACCGCGCCCGGTCAGCGCATTCTCGCGATCCGCGGCGCGCGGGGCGGGCGGGGCAACGCGCGCTTCGCCACCTCGACCAATCAGGCGCCTCGCCGCGCCGACCTGGGCCGCCCCGGTCCGGAGCGCTGGCTCCACATGGAGCTGAAGCTGCTCGCCGACGTCGGCGTGATCGGCTTTCCGAACGCGGGAAAGTCGACCCTGGTCTCCCGGCTTTCGGCGGCGCGACCGAAGATCGCCGATTATCCGTTCACCACGCTGGAGCCCACCCTCGGCATCGTGCGCGCCGCCGAAGACCGCTCGTTCGTGATCGCCGACCTTCCGGGACTGATCCCCGGTGCCGCCGAGGGCAAGGGGCTCGGGCATCAGTTCCTTCGCCATACGGAGCGGACACGCCTCCTCGTGCACATGCTCGATCTCGACCCGCAGACCGGGCGCGATCCGATCGACGATCTCCGGGCGATCGACCGCGAGCTCGTCGCGTATTCGGCCGAGCTCGCCGGGCGGCCCCAGATCATCGTGGCCAACAAGGCGGACCTGCCGAGCCGCGAGCGGATCGAGCGACACTGCGCCGAGAACGGCCTGACGCTCTTCGTCATCTCAGCCGTCACCGGGAGCGGCCTCACCGAGCTGGTGCGCGCGGTCGTCGCGCGGCTCGACTCGCTCTCGGCCCAGGAGGCCGGATCGCCCGACGCGCCGCCGGCGTCGAGCCCTGGTCGCTCGGGAGCGCGCAGCCGATGAGCGGCGCGCGCCGGCTCGGCCGGGTGCGGCGGCTCGTCGTGAAGGTCGGCAGCGGGCTCGTGACCACGCCGGGCGCCGGCGTCAGCACCGCGCGCGTCGACGCCCTCGCGGCCGACATCGCCTCGGTCAGCGAGGGGCGACGAATCGTCCTGGTGTCCTCCGGAGCCATCGCGACCGGCATGGCCCGGCTCGGGCTCGTCGAGCGGCCGCGCTCGATTCCCGAGAAGCAGGCCGCCGCGGCCGTCGGCCAGTCGGCGCTGATGTGGCAGTACGAGGCGGCCTTCGGTCGTCATCGCATCCCGGTCGGCCAGGTGCTGCTGACGGCGCAGGACATCAGCGACCGCGCGCGCTATCTGAACGCGAAGAACACGTTGCTGGCGCTCCTGAAGTTCGATGTCATGCCGATCGTCAACGAGAACGACACCGTCGCGGTCGAAGAGATCAAGGTGGGCGACAACGACAACCTCAGCGCTCTGGTCGCCTCGCTGATCGACGCGGACCTCCTGGTGCTCCTCACCGACGTGGACGGCCTCTACACCGACGACCCATCCCTCAACGCCCGGGCGCGCAAGCTCGACACCGTCGACGCCGTCACCGACGAGATCGTGGGGCTCGCGCACGACCGCGTGGATCGCGTGTCGGTGGGGGGCATGGCGACGAAGCTCCAGGCCGCGCGGAAGGCGGCGGCGGCGGGGGTGCCGATGGTCATCGCCAGCGGGCTCGAGCCCGGCGTGCTCCGCCGGATCCTCGAGGGCGAGTCCGTCGGGACCTACTTCGCGCCGAAGGCCGACCGCCTGGGGGCCCGCAAGCGCTGGATCGCGTTCGCGGTTCCGCCGCAGGGACGCCTCACGGTTGACGCGGGAGCCCTGGCGGCATTAACTCAGCGTGGCAAGAGCCTCCTGCCTTCAGGCATAGTCGAGATCGAGGGCGACTTCGACTCGGGGGAGGTGGTGGCTCTCCTGGGGGGCGCCGGCGGCAAGGAGTTCGCCCGCGGAGTCGTGAACTTCGATGCGACCGAGCTCCGGAAGATCCGCGGAGCGAAGACGCAGGAGATCGAGCACCGGCTGGGGTACAAGAGCTTCGATGAAGTGATCCACCGCGACAATCTGGTGATTCTCTAGGACGTGCGCGCTGCAAATGGATCGCGCGCGCCTCTGGACGAAGGGATGAGGATGGATCCGAAGACTCTCATCGAAACCCGCGCGCGGGCGGCGCGGGCGGCGGCGCGCGCGATGGCGCTCTGCCCGACCAAGACCAAGAACGAAGCGCTGCAGCAGATGGCGCGTGGTCTCGTGGAAAAGAGCCAGGTGCTGCTCGAGGCCAATCGCGCCGACGTCGAGCGGGCGCGCGGCCGAGTGGCCAAGGCCTTTCTTGATCGCCTGACGCTCACCGAGTCGCGCATCGAGGAGATGGCCCAGGGTTTGAGGGAGATCGCCACCCTTCCCGATCCGGTGGGCGCCGTCGTCGAGTCGTGGCGCCGTCCCAACGGCATCGAGATCTCTCGGGTCCGCGTGCCTCTCGGCGTGATCGGGTTCATCTACGAATCTCGGCCCAACGTCACCGCCGACGCCGCCGGCCTCTGCGTGAAGTCGGGCAACGCGGTCGTGCTGCGCGGCGGCAGCGAGGCGATCGAGTCGAACATGGCCATCGCGGCCGTTCTGGCGAGAGCCCTGGAGAAGGTGGGCGCGCCCCCCGACGCGGTGCAGTTCGTCGACACGACCGACCGGGCCGCGGTGGCCGCGCTGCTCGAGCTCGACGAGCTCGTCGACCTGATCATCCCGCGCGGCGGTGAGGAGCTGGTGCGGTGGGTGAGCCGCACCTCGCGCGTGCCGGTGCTGAAGCACGACAAGGGCGTGGTGCACGTGTTCGTCGACGCCGACGCCGACCTCGCGATGGCCGGCGCGATCGTGGTCAACGCCAAGGCGCAACGGCCGAGCGTGTGTAACGCGCTCGAGACGCTCCTGGTGCATCGCGAGATCGCCCCGCGCCTCTTGCCGTCGCTGGCGGCCCGTCTGACCGAGGCGGGCGTCGCGCTCCGCGGATGCCCGCGCACGCTCGGGCTGGTGCCCGGGATGAGCGCGGCGACCGACGCCGACTGGGACGCCGAGTACCTCGACCTGATCCTCTCGATCCGGGTGGTCGATGACCTCGACGCCGCCATCGAGCACGTCGCGCGCCACGGCACCGGTCTCGCCGAGGCGATCGTGACCAACGACCTCGGCCACGCCCGCCGCTTCACGCGCGAGGTGGACGCGGCCGCCGTGCTCGTGAACGCGTCGACCCGGCTGGTCGACGGGAGCCAGTTCGGGATGGGCGCCGAGATGGGCATCTCGACCTCTCGCGTGCACGCCCGCGGACCGGTCGGCGTGAGGGAGCTGACGACGACCAAGTTCGTCGTGCAGGGCGACGGGCAGGTGCGGGACTAAGTGCGGCGCCCGATCGAATCGACGCGGCGCTGATCTTGGCGCGCACGGCTGTCCTCGGCGGCTCGTTCAATCCCATCCACTATGGACACCTGCTGCTCGCCGACGACGTGGCGGAGCTGCTCGGTCTGGACCGCGTGCTGTTCGTGCCCGCGTCGCGGCCGCCCCACAAGTCGAACGCCGACCTGGCCCCCGCGGCGGACCGGTACGCGATGGTCGAGCTCGCGATCGCCGGCCACTCGAAATTCGCCATCTCCGACGCGGAATTTCGCCGCCCCGGGCCCTCGTACACCGTCGACACGCTCGAAGCCCTGGGCATCCCGCGCGACGAGCTGTTCTTGATCGTCGGCTCCGAGACGTTCCTCGACCTGCTCACCTGGCGCTCGCCCCGGCGCGTGGCCGAGCTCGCGCAGCTGGCCGTTGTGCCGCGGGTCGGCAGCGCGTTCGATCTGGAGAGCGCGGCGGTCCGGAAGGTCGCGCACGAGATCGGCCACGAGCCCATGGTCGTCCGCGCCGGCTCGCTCCCGATCTCGGCGTCGGATCTCCGACGCCGCGTGCGAGAGGGACGGTCCATCGCCTACCGGCTTCCCGAGGCGGTCGGCGCGTACATCCGCGCCAATCGCCTCTACCACGCCGACGGGTCGTGACGACGCCGTCGGCCGAGTGGAAGGCCCGTCGCGCGGCCCGCGCCGCGCTCGACAAGCGCGCCGGCGATCTCGTGGTGCTCGACGTCCAGCGTGTGTCGAGCGTCACGGATTACTTTCTCATCTGCAGCGGCAAGTCGACGACGCACCTGGAGACGATCACCGAAGCCATCCGCGTGGAGCTCCGGGGCGAAGGGGTGAACGTCCTGCACGCCGAGGGCGTCGCCGAGAGCGGCTGGGTGCTGCTCGACTACGGCGACGTGCTCATTCACGTATTTCTGGAAGACACGCGGACCTACTATGCGCTCGAGCGCCTGTGGGGCGACGCGCCGGCCCTGACGCTCGACGATTCGTGACCGGGACACCGGCTGGGGGGGCGTTGTTGGTGTTGCGCGCTCCCAGGGTGCGTGCTAGCGTTGGTTGCTCGATTGCGCGCCCTCGGTACGGAAGGAGGTCCACATGCGCAAAGATCGGCTCGCGTACTTCAAAAAACGACTTGTCGAAAAGCAGCGGCAGCTGACCGAAGAGGTCGGCCGGACCGCTTTGTACGGAAAAGACGCCGAAGACGACTCGATCAAGGACCTGGGCGACCAGGCCAATACCGCGTACACGAGAGAGTTCTTCTTCGAGCTCGGCAACGGCGACCGGCGGCTGCTCCGCGACGTCGTCTCGGCCCTCCAGAAGCTCGACGACGGCGCGTTCGGCTCGTGCGAGCGGTGCAACGAGCCGATTTCCGAAAAGCGGCTCGAGGCGCTGCCGTTCGCGCGTCACTGTATCGATTGCCAGCGCGTGATCGAAGAAGAGGAGCGGATGGCCACGGGCTAGTCGTGCGTCGCGCCCTCGCGCTTCCGTTCGGTCCCTACGAGGAATCGCCGCGCCCGTGACACTGCCCGTCTCGGTCCGTTCGCTGCTCTCCCTCGGCCTCACCCTCAAGAGCCTGTTCAAGGTCGGCGCGGGCCGGCGCGCCGAGGCCGACGATTCGCCCACCGTCGAGCTCCTCCGCCGCGCCGAGGAAGCGCGGCGCCTGGGCCGCAGCGACGAGGCCGCCACCACCTTCCGGCTCATCCTCCAGACGCGTCGCGATCATCTCGTGGCGCTGCGCGGTCTCCGCGACCTCGCCGTGGAGGGCGGGCGCTGGCGCGAGGCGCTGGACGCCCAGCAGCGGATCCTCGGCGCCGTCGGCGCGACCGGGCGCTCGCCCGAGACCGAGCAGCTGGCCGCCATCTACTACGAGCTCGGCCGCGCCGAGCTCGCGCGCGCCAATGCCGGCGGGGCGCTCTCGCACTTCAAGAGCGCGTCGCGGACCGATCGTTTCTTCCTGCCGGCGGCGCTCGCGCTCGGTGACGCCTACGAGCTCACCGGCGACCACCGCGAAGCGGTCCGCACCTGGGAGCGCGCCGCCGAGTCGCTGCCGGCGCTCCCGCTGCTCGCTCGGCTCGAGCGCGCCTATCGGCAAGAGGGGCGCCCGAGCCGCATGATCGCGCTCTATCGGTCGGCGATCGACCGTGCGCCGGACGATCTGGCGCTCGCCGTGGCGCTCGGCCGCGTCTTCCTCGAGCTGGAGATGCTCGACGAGGCCGCGGACCAGTTCGAGAAGGTCGAGGTGCGCGCGCCCGGCTCGGCGGTGGTCCACGCGCTCCTCGGCGCGGTCTTCGAGCGTCGCGGCGAGACCCGAGAGGCGTTCGAGGAATATCGCCGCGCCCTCCTGCTCGGCCACGCGTTCGACTGGCCGTTTCGGTGCGAGGCGTGCGGGGCGGCGGCGCCGATGTGGCAGGACCGCTGCGCTCAGTGTCGTCGCTGGAACTCGCTGCGCGCCGCCGGGGCGTAGCACCCGCCTTCCGTGCTCTCGAGCTTCACCCTGGCGGCGCTCGACCTGGTGTTCCCGGCGCTCTGTCCGGTGTGCCAGACGCTCCTCGGCGCCGGCCGGCGTGATCCTCTCTGCGGAACGTGCTGGAGCGCCATCACCCGTCTGGGCGACCCGTGGTGCCCCGTGTGCGGCGCCGCGTCACCGACCACCCGCGGCGTGGAGCGCTGCGAATCGGGCGAGTGGGTGACCCAGCCGGCCGCGTGGGTCGCCTCCGCCGTGTCCCCGTGCGCGGCGTGCACCGCGACTCCGCCGCACTACGACTACGCACGGTCGGCGGCGGTCTACGAGGGCCAGCTTCGCGAAGCGCTCCACGCCCTCAAGTTCTCCGGCCGCCGCGCCCTGGCGGGTCCGCTCGGCGAGCTCGCGGCCGAGCAATGTCTCGCGTCGCTGCCCGACGGCATCGAGGCGCTGATCCCGGTGCCGCTCGCGCGCGAGCGTGAGCGGGAGCGCGGGTTCAATCAAGCCGCCTTGCTCGCCCGGCGGATCGGCCGGCGGCTCGAGGTGCCGACCAGGCCACGGTGGCTCGCGCGCATCCGACCCACCCGACCGCAGAGCGACCTCTCTGCCGTGGAACGCCGCGCAAACGTTCGCGGAGCGTTCCGGGCGTCCCCTCGCGTCGCCGGCCGCCACGTTCTCGTCGTCGACGATATCCTCACAACCGGCGCGACGCTCGACGCCTGCGCGCGAGCACTGCGGGACGCCGGGGTGCTCCGTGTCGGGGTTCTAACAGTTGCCCGTGTCGTCCACGCGGCCGTATAATTTGGCGAGCTGGACTTTCCCACGGTTCCCACAAGGAGTTTGCCCATGAGCGTTCGTGTCGGCGTCAACGGGTTCGGTCGGATCGGTCGCGTATTCTTCCGGACGGCTCTGGAGTCGAAGGACATCGAGGTCGTCGGCGTCAACGACCTGGCCGATGCGAAGACCCTGGCCCACCTTTTGAAGCACGACTCCGTGCACGGAACGCTCAAGGCGGAAGTCGTGGCGAAGGGCGAGGCGATCTTCGTGGATGGACGCGAGATCCGCGTGTGCGCGCTCAAGGATCCGGCGACGCTCCCGTGGCGCGAGCTCGGCGTCGACGTCGTCGTCGAATCGACCGGGGTGTTCCGAGACACCGCCACCGCTTCCAAGCACATTCAGGCCGGCGCCAAGAAGGTGATCATCACCGCGCCGGCCAAGGATCCCGACGCCACGATCGTGCTGGGCGTGAACGAGCAGACGTACGATCCGGCCAAGCACCGTATCATCTCCAACGCCTCGTGCACGACCAATTGTCTGGCGACGACCGCGAAGGTGCTCGACGATCGGTTCGGCATCAAGCGCGGCTTCGCGTCGACGGTGCACTCGTACACGAACGACCAGCCCGTCCACGACTTCCCGCACAAAGACTTGAGACGGGCGCGCGCCGCGGCCGTGAGCATGATTCCCACGACCACGGGCGCGGCGACGGCCGTCGGCCTGGTCCTGCCCAAGCTCAAGGGCAAGCTCGACGGGATCGCGATCCGCGTGCCGACCATCAACGTCTCCGTGGTGGATCTGGTCGCGGAGCTCGAGAAGCCGGCCTCGGTCGCCGCCGTGAACGACGCGTATCGCGAGGCGGCGTCGGGCAAGCTGCGCGGGATCCTCGACGCGACGGACGAGGAGCTGGTCTCCTCCGACTTCAACGGCAACCCGCACTCGTCGATCATCGACCTGCCGTCGACGGCGCTGATCGAGGGCAACCTGGTCAAGGTGCTTGCCTGGTACGACAACGAGTGGGGCTACTCGTCGCGGGTTCGTGATCTGATCCGGTTCGTCGCCAAGACGCTGTAATTGTCGAAGCTGACGATCGCGCAACTGGATCTCGCGAAGCGGCGCGTCTTCGTACGCGCTGACCTCAACGCCCCGCTCGACCACGGCAGGGTGACGGACGACACCCGCCTGCGGGCGGTCGTTCCGACCATCCAGTACGCGCTCAAGGCCGGCGCGTCCGTCGTGCTGGCCTCCCATCTCGGGCGCCCCAAGGGAAAGGTCGCGCCCGAGTTCTCGCTGCGCCCGATTGCCGAGCGGCTCGAATCCCTGCTCGATCAGCACGTCGAGCTGGCGCCGGACTGTGTGGGCGCCGCGACCCTCGAACGGGCCCGCGCGCTCGGGCCGGGCCAGGTGCTCCTGCTCGAAAACCTGCGCTTCCACGCCGAGGAAGAGGCCAACGACGACGGCTTTGCCCGGTCGCTCGCGGCACTGGCCGAGTGCTACGTGAACGACGCCTTCGCGGCCGCGCATCGCGCCCACGCCTCGATCGCCGCGATCACGAAGCACCTGCAGCCGGCGGCCGCCGGGCTCTTGATGCAGCAGGAGCTGGCGGCGCTCGGCCGGATCCTCGAATCGCCGGACAAGCCGCTGGTCGCGATCCTCGGCGGCGCGAAGGTCTCGGACAAGCTCACGCTCGTTGAGCATCTGCTCGATCGCGTCGACGCGCTACTCATCGGCGGCGGCATGGCCTTCACGTTCCTCTCCTCGCTCGGTCACGCGGTCGGCCGCTCGCTCGTCGAGCCCGATCATCTCGAGACGGCGCGCCGCACGCTCGACGCCGCGCGGCGTCGCGGAGTGGCCCTGGTCCTGCCGGTCGACGCAGTCGTCGCCGACGGCGTCGACAGCGCGCAGGGGCGCGCGGTCGGAATTCGTGAGATCCCGGCCGGACAGATGGGGCTCGACATCGGACCTCGCACCGTCGAGCGTTTCACGAAGGCGCTGACCGGCGCGCGCACGATCGTCTGGAACGGACCGATGGGCGTCTTCGAGCGGCCCCCGTTCGCGGCGGGCACGCTCGCGCTGGCGCGCGCGGTCGCGGGCTCGCCAGCCTTCACCGTGATCGGCGGGGGCGACACCGTCGCCGCCGTCACGCAGGCCGGCGTCGCCGAGCAGATCGGCTACATCTCGACGGCCGGCGGCGCGTTCCTGGAGTTTCTCGAGGGCCGCACGCTGCCCGGCGTCGAAGCGTTGACGGACGCCGCCTGATGCGCACCCCGCTCGTCATCGGCAACTGGAAGATGCACGGCACCGTCGCGGAGGCCCGCACCCTCTCGACCGCAATCCGCGACGGGCTCAAGCGACCGCGCGGCGTGCAGGTGGTCGTGTGCCCGCCGTTCACCGCGCTCGCCGCAGTGTCGGAGATCCTGGCCGGCGCGCCGATCCAGCTCGGCGCCCAGACGTGTCATCACGAGCCCGCCGGCGCGCACACCGGCGAGGTCTCGGTGCCGATGCTCGCCGAGCTCGGCTGCCGCTGGATCCTCGCGGGTCACTCCGAGCGGCGCAAGGAGATGGGCGAGACGGACGAGCAGATCAAGCTGAAGGTCCGCGCGATCCTGTCCCACGAGCTCACGCCGGTGCTCTGCGTGGGTGAGACCGCCGACGAGCGCCGGCAGGGACTGACCTTCACCACGGTCGAAGGCCAGCTGCGAGCGGGGCTCACCGGGCTCTCCGCCGACCAGATCGGGACGGGCGCGAACGCGACGCCCGGCCAAGCGGCCGAGGTACACGGATATCTGCGGGGGCTCGTCTCCGAGCTCGCGTCCAAGGAGATCGCCCAGACCGTCCGTATCCTGTACGGCGGCAGCGTGAAGGCCGAGAACGCCGAGGCGCTCATGGCCGAGCCCGAGGTCGACGGCGCGCTCGTCGGCGGCGCGAGCCTCAACGCGCAGGGGTTCATCGGAATCGTACGAAAGGCGGCACGCATCGGGACCGCCTCCAAGGAGTGACCGAGTGCATATCGTCCTGACGATCGTTCACGTCCTCGCGTGCTTCGCCATCATCGGCATCGTCCTCCTGCAGTCGGGCAAGGGGGCCGATATCGGCTCGGCGTTCGGCGGCGCGGGCAGTCAGGCCGTCTTCGGCTCGATGGGCACGCCGACCTTGCTCGGCAAGATCACCACCGGGATCGCCATCGTCTTCACGCTCACGTCGTTCACACTCGCCATCTTGGGCGGCGAGCGCGGGAGCTCGGTCGTGCGCGAAGCCGCACCGCCCCCGGCGAGCGCACCGGCGGCCCCGGCGGCCCCCGCCGAGCCGACATCGCCGACACCGGCGCAGCCGCGCTGACCCCCATGCGTCGCGGCGGTCCGCTCCGCCTTCACGGCCTGCTCCTGCTGCTGGTGCTCGCCGGATGCAGGGGCGAGGCGGACAGCGCCGTGGAGGTCGCGGCGGGGCAAGGGTCGGCCAAG
>Ga0209805_1001950_pt1 | contig 12156 bp, 9 predicted proteins | sample GraSoiAngelo_148_FD_185905 | JGI IMG/M metagenome (GOLD analysis project Ga0209805, IMG submission 185905) | Grasslands soil microbial communities from the Angelo Coastal Reserve, California, USA - 14_1009_09_20cm (SPAdes) (version 2) | ecosystem: Environmental > Terrestrial > Soil > Grasslands ... | reverse complement strand
CCGCAGATAGGCTTCCGACACGTTGAGCTTTCGGTCCATCGCGAACACCCGCATGACCTCGGCGCCGTCGGCGCCGAGCGCGGCGCAGACGTCGGCCACCTCGTTGGCGAAGCACACCTTGAGCGCGTGGAACGCGTTCGCGGCGTACTTGACCATCTCGGCGGTGCGGATCGAGGTGTGCACGAACGGCGCCTGGACGCTCTCGTAGAGCAGGCGCAGCAGCGACGCGGTCGCGGGGTCGCCGCAACCCACGAGCGTGAGCGGCGGCCTGGAGAAGTCGTTCAAGGACGACCCCTCGCGCATGAACTCGGGGTTCACCGCCACTCGCGTCGCCGCCCGACCGCCGGCGCCCGCGAGGAGTGCCGGCACCAGGTACTGCTCGGCCGTGCCCGGCAACACGGTGCTACGGAGTACGACGGTGTGCGGCTCGGCGTGCTTGCGCACCGCCTGGCCGATGCTCTGGCCGGTCCGCACGACCGCGTCGACGTCGATCCGGCCGTTCGAGCGACTGGGCGTGCCGACGCAGATGAGCGAGAGGTCGGACTCGGCGACCGCCTGGTCGCTCGACGTCGTCGCCCGCAGCCGGCCGGCCCCCACCACCTCGCGCAGGAGCTCCGGTAACCCGGGCTCGACGATCGGCGAGGTTGCCGAGTTGATCATCGCGACCTTCTCGGCGTTGACGTCCACGCCGACGACCGCGTGGCCGGCCTTGGCCAGGCACGCCGCGGTCACGCACCCCACGTACCCGAGACCGAACACGCTAACTCGCATGGCGACGCGCCTCCTCGCATTGGTTTTCGAATTCGTCGACGACCCTCGGCCAGGAGTACCGCTCCTCGACGAGGCGGCGGCCGGCGCTCCCGACCGCGCGACGCCGGGCCGGATCCCGTAGGAGCGACGTCACGGCCCGGGCGAACGCGGCGGGATCGTCGGCTTGCAGAAAATCCCGACCCGGCGTCAGCGGGAGTCCCTCGGCGCCGATCGCCGTCGAGACCACTGCCTTGGCCATCGCAAGCGCCTCGAAGATCTTGAGCCGGGTCCCGCCGCCGATCCTGAGCGGCACGACGTAGACGGCCGCCTCGGCCATGTGCGGCCGGACGTCGTCGACGAGACCGGTGACGTGAACCCCGGCCGCGTCCGCGGCGGCCCGCAGGCGCGGCGACGGGTTGCGGCCGACCACGGTCAGGGTGGCGCCCGGCACCTCGCGACGAACCCGCGGCAGCACGGCCTCGATGAAGTGGACGATGCCGTCCTCGTTCGGGTACCAGTCCATCGACCCGGTGAAGACGAGCCGGCCCGGAACCTCCGCGACACCGTCGGGAGCGAAGTAATCGACGTCGACTCCCGTCGGCACCGCGCTCACGCGCGCGCTCGGCGCGACGGCGGCCAGGAGCCGGCGATCGGCGTCGGAGACCGCGATCGTCAGCCGGGCACGCGCGCACGCGAGCGCCTCGTAGCGGCGCATCTTGCGGCTCTCGAGCGCGAGCAGCGCGCGCCGCCACGCACGGCGCTCGACCTCGCGCATGCGCTGCCAGATCACGTGCTCCACGTTGTGGGCGAAGAGCACGGTCGGCGGCGTGGCGGCACGCGTGACGTTGGGCGCCGCCAGCAGGAAGTCCGCAACGACCAGGTCGACTCCGCCGCCCTCGAGGCGCCGCGCGAGCTCTCGGCCGAGCGCCGGCACCCGCGCCTTGTAGAGATCGACCGGCAGGGACGAGAGCCACGACCCGACAAGCGCGAGCGCGAAGCGCGCGCTTCCGCGCTTGGCCAGCGCCCACGGCACCGAGACGACCTCGCACTGCGGCAGCGCCGCCTCGAGCGCGCCCGTATCCTCCGATGGCGCGTGAGTCGTCAGGAGCGTGACGTGGTGGCGCCGCGACAGCTCGCGGAGCATGTGAAAGCTCCGGATCCGCCCGCCGGTGTTGACGGGCCAGAGGCCGCCGACCTTCACCCAGATCAGGCGCATGACGTTTCCGGACCGTGGAGCACATCGCCGACGTCCTCGCCGTCGAGGAACATGCGCTGCCAGAGCTCGAGGTTGATGAGGAGCCACAGACGGTCGCCGTGCTCGGCGGCGCCGCTTCGGTGCGCCTCGGCGAGCCGGCGCAGCGCGGCCGGGTCGAAGAGTCCGCGCTCGAGCGCCCGCGGGCCGAGCACGAGCTCGTCGACGAGCGGCCGGAAGGGGCCGCGAAGCCACCGGCCAACCGGGACCGGGAAGCCCATCTTGCGCCGGGTGAGGATCGCGCGCGGCACGACGTCCTGGATCGCCGCGCGTAACACGGCCTTCGTCTGCCAACCCCGGAGCTTCGTGCGCCCGGGCATCGCGGCCACGCGCTCGACGAACTCGTGGTCGAGGAACGGCACCCGGCTCTCGATCGAGGCCGCCATGCTCATCTGGTCCTGCTTCATCAAGAGCTCGACGAGGTACGTCTGGAGATCCGCATGACTCATCCGATCGAGATCCCCGCCCGGCGCGTCCGCGTAGCGCTCGAGCGCCTCCTGGTACGGATCGCGCGCGGCGAGCAGCTCCGGATCGGCGAGAAGGCTCTGCTGGAGCGTGGTCGGAAAGACCGCGAAGTTCTCGTAGAAGAGGTGACGCGGACCGGGCGGCAGGCCGAGGAACGTGCGGGTCGCGTACCGCCCGAGCCGGCGCGGCAGACGGCCGAGCGAGCGGCCGATGCTCCCGCGAAGTCCCGATGGCGCGAGCCGCCGATAGACACGGCCCAGGCGGTCGTTCCAGTGGGTGATCCGGTAGCGGTGATAGCCGAGGAACAGCTCGTCGGCGCCCTCGCCGGTGAGCACCACCTTCACGTCCTCGGCCGCCAGGCGCGACACGAAGTAAAGCGGCACGTCGCTCATCAGATGGCTGCGAACCGCCGCTTCGAGCCCGGCCCGGACCATGCCCGCCGCCTCGACCGGGGTCGTCGGGGTGTCGTTCACCTCGGCCGGCAGGCGCCAGTAGCGGCGCTCGCGCACGCCCTCGCGCGCGGACCAGGTCAGCGTGCGGCCGGGCAAGAGCTTCATCACGCCTCGGAAGAACGTCTCCGCGCCGGCGACGTAGCGGTTGGCGAGGAACTCGGGGACGATCGCCCGGTTGAGGGCCGGCGCCAGCCCGCTCGAGGCCAGGATCGCCTTGATCTCGGAGGCGAAGACGAGCTCGCGGTCGGTCAGCGCGTAGTAGAGCGGCTTGATCCCGAGCCGGTCCCGGGCCAGGAGCAGTCGCTGCCGCGGCCGGTCCCACACCGCGAATGCGAACATGCCCTGGAGCTTCTCGACGCAGCGCTCGCCTTCCTCCTCGTAGAGGTGGACGATCGTCTCCGTGTCGCTGCGTGTGCGGTAGTGATGGCCGCGGGCCTCGAGCCATGGACGGAGCTTCGCGTGGTTGTAGATCTCGCCGTTGAAGACGACCCACACGCTGCCGTCCTCGTTGGGCATCGGCTGGGCGCCGCCCTCGACGTCGATGATCGCGAGCCGACGGAACCCGAGCCCCACGTGGGCGTCGGTCCACAGCCCCTCGCCGTCGGGCCCGCGGTGACGCAGGACGTCGCGCATGATCTTGAGCCGGGTCTCGTCGACGGGCTCGAGCGGATTGAGACCGGCGATGCCGACGATGCCGCACATGGGGGGCCTAGCCCGCCCTCTGAGGGAGCGCCGGCTCACCGCTGACGCCGGCCGCCACAGCCCGGCGCACCGCGTCGACGAGCGCGCGCGCCGTCATGAAGTGCGCGTCTCGGCGCTCGAGCATCCCGATGAGCTGGCGCATGCGCGGCAGGGTGCGCTTGAGGTTGACGTAGTGGCGCGCCGCGCGGGTCGGCCCGGCGCCCCGGACACGCGGCTGCCCGGCGTCGAACTCCCAGGAGTGCAGGTACATCAGGTACGAGCCCCGGCGCGCGATCGTTCGCATCACGAGCCGCCTGAAGAACGCGGCGGGATAGAGCCGGAAGTAGCCACCGCCCGACACGGGCAGACTGAGGCCGCCCACCTGCTCGACGGGCAACTCGAGCTCGACCATCTGGTCGCCCAGGACGTACATCCCCGGCGCCACCGGTGATCCGAGATCGCCGAGCCGGCCGTAGCGATCGTGCAAGCCGAACGGATGGTGGCTCGAGTCGTAGTGGAAGCCGCACCCTTCCAGGATGGCCAGGCGCTCGCGATCGATGCTGAAGGACGGTGCCCGGTATCCAACGACTTCCTGCCCCCCGATCTCCTCGAGGGTCTCTTTGGCGCGGAGCACGTCGTCACGAAACTGCATCGGCGTGAGCTTCATCGGCATGACGTGACCGTAGCCGTGGCAGGCGATCTCGTGGCCGCCGTCGGCGATCTCACGAACGAGCTCCGGCTCGCGCTCGGCCACCCAGCCGAGCACGAAGAAGGTCGAGCGGATGCGGTGCTCCGCCAGCAGCTTCAACACGCGGCGCGTGGCTTCGGCCACCCGACGGGGGATCGTCTCCCAGCGCTCCGGTGGAAAGAGCGGCCGGAGGTTCTCGACCTGGAACCAGTCCTCGATGTCGAAGGTCAGCAGGCACGGGATCATACGAGGCGGTACCCCATGTGGCGGAACCGGTCGGCCTCGGCGCGTCCCGGGAAGGAGTGATACTGCGCCTGATGCCCGTTCATGGCGACCGGCCGAACCGAGCCCGTATGATAGCGGTCGAGCAGCTCGACCAGCGTGCGGGCGCCCTCGCGCTTCATCTTGCGGATCACGAGGTCGAGGTTCCGGTCGCCGTTGAGCGGCACCTCGCGCTGGAGCAGCACCGATCCCACGTCGATGTCCGGCGTCATCGTGTGCAAGGTGACGGTGATCGATTTCCGCTTGTCGTACATCTGCCAGAAGACCGGCATCATGCCGCGATAGGCCGGCAGCGGCCCCGTGTGGACGTTGACGCAGGCCAGCCGCGGCACCGACAAGAGATCGCGCTTGAAGATCTGTGAGGCCGCCACCGAGACCAGGAGGTCCGGCGCGACCCGACGCATCTCCCCGACGTACTCCGGCGCGTTGACGTCGTGGACCACCCGGCAGGGGATCTGATTGCGAGCGGCGAGCCGGTTGATTGTGCCGCACCAGAGAGAGCGCGGCGCCAGGAGATCGAGCGCCTTGACGAGGGCGAAGCGACCGGCCAGACGTACGAAGTCGAGCCCGCCGTAGAAGCGGTAGAGCTTCCGCGCCAGCGCCTGCCGCGTCGGCTGATTCAAGGGCGGGGTGATGTCAATGCCCAGGATGTCGATGCGTTCTCGCGGCACCGTGGCGAAGAACTCACAGAAGAAGACCGGCAGATAGAACGGATCTTCCTCGGTGATGATGTGGACGCGCAATGGACGCGGGCTCATGAACGGTCCACCTCCACCCGCCGCCACGTCACCGACGTGCGCCCGAGGTAGTAGGACGGCATCGCCCAGAACGCCGCGAGGTTCAGCGCCAGGAAGGACCTGGCCAGCGACACGACGCGGGTCACCACGCGCGGGGCGGGCCCGCGCCACCGCGTGAGCGCGACGAGGCCCACCGCGACGCCGGTCACGAGGGCCGTGCCGTAGCCCAGGCCCTCGGCCATCGCCGAGCCCGTCAGGACGAGCAGCAAGCCGTACGGGCACGCGAGCCGGGAGAGCTTGTGCAGCACGAAGCGGCCCCAGATCGGGTTTCGCGCCGGGTTGAGGCATCCGTCGACGTGGTGACAGATCTGGACGAGGCCCGCGAGCGTTCGCACCTTGCGGACGAACTCGTCGCTCGCCGAGCGCGTCGCGACGTCCAGGCTGCCGGCGCCCTCCGCCATGACGATCCGGCGCCCGGTGAGGGCCACCTTCAACGGCACGTACACGTCGTCGAGGATCGTGTCGGGCGGAATCTCCGGCAGGTCCTCGGTCCGGACCGCGTAGAGCGAGCCGGTGACCTGCACCATCGAGCCCGAGCGCGACTCGCACTTGCGCACGAACCCCTCGTACGTCCAGTACGCGTCACCCTTGACGCGAAGATCGCCGGACACCACGCCGACGCTCGGGTCGGCGAGCTGCGCCACGAGCTCGCGAATCGCGCGCTTGGTGAGCGCCTGGCGCACGTCCATCAGCACGGCGACATCGCTCGTGATGTGGGATCGCGCCAGGTTCAACGCCGTGGGCTTGCCGCTGCGTTGGCCCATCCGCAACAGGCGGATCCGGTGATCGCGGCGGGCCCAGGCTCGCACGATCGGGTCCGTCGCATCAGTCGACCCGTCGCTCACGACGATGATCGAGATCTTGTCCGGCGGGTAGTCCTGAAAGGTGAGCCCCCGGAGCTTGTGGCGAATCAACACGGCTTCGTTCGCCGCGGCCATCACGCACGTCACGCTCGGCAGGAGCGCGTCGGGCAGATAGCGGGCGGCCGTCGGGACCGGGCGCACGCGCGCGAGCCACGCCACCCACAACGCGTAGCCCGCGTACGAGATGAAGACCACGGCGAGACCTAAACAGACGAACGCTATCCAGATCATAGGGCACCAGGTGTTCTCCACGACGCCGGCGGCTTCATGCGGCGCTCAGCCGGCATCGAATGATTGCGGTGAAGAGCTCACGTGTCGGACCTGCCGCGAGGAAGCTCAGCTTACGAATCGGCACGGCTTCGAACTGCTCGACGGCGTAGCCGCTCTCGGCGACAAGACGACTGAAGCGGCGCACCGTCATGCCGTTGAGCCCGCCGTCGACCTCGGAGAACCGCGTCGCGCCGTCGCCGTTGAAGTCGGAGCGCCAGCGGATCAAGGCGCGCTCCGTGAAGATCAGGTGTGACCACGGGAAGATCGAGAACGCGTGGCCGCCCAGCGGGTGGAACCACGGCGGACCGAATGCCACCAGCACGCGGCCGCCCGGTCCGAGGAGCCGCCTCATCGACGCCAGCGCGCCGCCGGGATCCGCGTAGTGCTCGAACCCGTCGAGCGAGACGACGACGTCGACCGGTTCAGGCGCCTGGGTCGCGAAGACACAGCGACCCGCCACGCCGGCCTCTCGGGCCTTCTGTCGGGCCACCTGCAGCACGCTCTCGCGGATGTCCAGGCCGATGACCCGCCTGGCTCCGCGCTGGGCGATCTCGACCGCGTCGTCCCCGGTTCCGCATCCGAAGTCGAGTACGACCTTGTCGGCGCACTCGCGCCAGATCCCCGGCCCCAGCAGCACCTCGAGCTTGCTGCGGTCGCGATACGCCGCGCCGGAGCACAGGTCGCGTCGGGGCGGGCTGCCGCCGAGCCGCCGGAGGAGCTGATAGCCGAGCCGTCCGCCGATCACGCCCATCGGTCCGTCCGGATCTCGGGCAGCCCGCGCTCGCCGAAGGCGATGCGCTCGCCCGCGTCCTCGAGGACGAGCCCGACCGGCGCGCCGCTCGCGTCGATCACCGACGACACCGCGGGCGCCGCCGCCCGCGGGCCCGCGCTCGGAAGGAGCAGGGTCAGCACGCGCAGCGGAAGGGTCGTCACCGTGGAATAGACCAGGAGCGGCGCGGGCACCCGCCGTCCGTAGATCGGCGAGATCCAGCCACGCATCGGATCGAGCTCGCCGGTGTGCACGCTGGCCTTGAGCGCCACGCTCGCGAACGGACGGACGAGGAGCTCGGTCCCCGTCCGCCCCCGCGCGCGCGCCCAGAGCGTCGGATCCACGTGCACCTCGAGGGGCGCGAACTGGAACTGGAGGTCGACCTGATGCTCGCCGTCGCCCTCGAGGTCGTCGATGACGATCCAGTAGCTGCCCTTGACGAAGACCACGCGGCGCCGGTGCACGGCGCCGCCGCCCGGCGCCTCGACGTACGCGCGATGGTCGGCGTCGGCGAACTCGAGCTCTCGTGTCGAGCGCCAGTCGAGGAGTCGCGCGCCCGGCCGCTCCGCCCAGCGGAACGGCCCGACCGGCGAAGCCTGAGACTTGCCGTCCAGGACCACCGCGCTGTGCGCCGCGGTCGAGCGGAAATATTCGCGGCTCGCCGGATCGCCGGCGTAGCAGTACGTGCCGGAGTCGACGAGGTATGGCTCGCCGAAGACCGCGCACTGCACGCTCAGGAGATCGGCGTGGCCGTGCCCGCCGCTCACGGGACAGCCGAGCGGTCCCACGTCGAAGATCAGCTGGTGGTCGTCCGCCGACCAGCCGTTGCGCATGACCACGTAGCCGCCGTCGGCGAAGAGCCGCGATGGCGCATCGGCCGGGGGTGCCGGCCGGAGCGCGTCGAAGGCGTCGAGCCCGTCGGGGCCCAGGAGCCAGAGCACTTCGGGCGGCGCGCCGCCGGCCGCCCACGCGCAATCGGCGCGACCCAGGAAAGCCGCCGCGGTCGCCAGCACGCCGCGGAAGTCGCTCTGACCGCGCCGCGCGAGCGGCACCAGTGTGCCGCCGTCGGCATCGCCCATCTGCGGCATCGAGCCGTCGGGGAAGCGAACCGCCAGCAAAAAGTCGAGCATGCGGCCGACGCGGTCGCCCACCGCGGGCGGAATCGACCAGCCGTTGCGCCTGGACAGGATCAGCAGGTGCAGATAGAACTCGAGCGTGTAGCGCTGGTAGCCGGTCGACAGCTCGAAGTAGACACCGTCGTCGAGGATGTGGCGCGCGCTCTGCTCGACCAGGATCCTGGTGCCGAGCTCGCGCCAGTGATCGGCGCGCGGCAGCTCGGGGAAGATCAGCCCGGCGTAGACGAGACCGAGGGCTTCGCCCGTCAGGTGCGTGTTCGGCGAGAAGTAGTAAGAGAGGTAACGCTCGACGTGCGCGGCGTGAGCCCAGATCGAGCGGACGATACGATCGAACAGCGCGGGTGAGAGCACGGGCGATCCGCGGAGCAGCAGGAGCGCCCAGCACCACGAGATCGTCCTGAACGAGACCTCGAGGCTGCTGGCCCAGTTGATTCCGACGCCGGGGGGATTGGCGTCGATCCACTGCTCGACGTAGTCGGTGAAGGCGCGGGCATAGCAGAGATCGCCGGTCAGCCGGTAGGCCTGGCCGAGCTGGACCATCCACTGGTGGCGGTTCAGCTCCCAGACGACCTTGCTATCGCCGATCGTGCTCGGGTCGAGCGGATTCAGGCGGCTCCAGTGCTCGACGGGCGCGCGGCGTCCGGCGACCGGGTCGAGGCTCCAGTCGATCGGATCGCCGAACGACAGCGCCTCGTAGCCGAGGAGATCGAAACGGCCGCGGCACGCCGCCTCGGCGATCGCCACGGCCTCGTCGCGCGCGTCGGGCATCCGGTCGATCGCGAGGCGCGGCGTCCGGTCGCTCACCGCCCCCTCGAAGAAGTGACGCGGGGTGATCGCGCGGAAGCGCGCGAGGCTCAGACGATGGTCGGGGCCCAGAGCGATGGGTGCGACCATCCCGGTGCGCTCGAGAAGCTTCGAGGCTTCCTGGCGGCCCCGGCAGATCAGCTCGTCGGTCCCGGTGCGCGCGAGCCGCCGGATCACGCCGACACTCCCGCGTAGGCGGCCGCCCACTGAGCGGAGAGCCGCGCCCACGTGTACGCTTCGACCTCGGACCGCGCCTGGCGGGCCATGCGCAGGGCGCGGACCGGATACTCCAGCATCACGGTCACGGCCTTCGCCGTCGAGGCCGGATCGTCGGGCGGGACCACCAGGCCGGTCTCGCCGTCGCGGACGAGCGCGGCGATGTCCCCGGTCGCGGTCGAGATGACGGGCAGCCCCGCCGCGAAGGCCTCGAGCACCGACAAGGGCTGATTGTCGACGATCGACGAATTGACGAAGATGTCGGCGGCCTCGTAGAGCGCCGGCATGTCGGCCGGCGCGACGCGTCCGAGAAACCGGATGCCGCGGTCCCCGAGCACCGACGCGCGCCGCATCAGACGGGCTCGCTCGCTGCCGTCCCCGGCGATCGTCAAGGTCGCCCCGGGGAACCGCTCCCTCAGGAGCGCGAACGCCTCGAGCGTGACGTCGACGCGATAGTACGGATCGAGGTTGCGCGCCGAGAGAATGCGCGCGTGCGGCGGCATCCGGTCCCGATAGCTGAATCGCGTCGTGTCCACCAGGTTCGGCACGGCGCGCGCCGGGTAGCCGTATCGGACGAATACCGTCCGGAGGTACTCGGAGGGCACGACGATCTCGTGGGCGAGCGAGAGCCAGGGATGCACGAGGGCGCCCCAGCGCTCGAGGTGGTCCTCGGCCTCGCCGCTGTGATAGTTGAGCAGGATCCGCTTGCCGAAGCGCCGCGCCGCCAGGAGCGCCGGCGCCACCGCGATCAGGAACGACCAGTAGGACGCCGAGAAGACGTGAACGACGTCGGCGTCGCGAAGGCGGTGGAGGCTCGGGATGTAGAGCGACTGATTCAACACGGTCCGGGCATAGGGCCAGCGACGCACCCAGCCGAGCCCGCGCGGAAACCGCGGGTTGACCGGAACGAAGTCGACCTCGTAGCCCGCCTCTCGCAGGCCGTCGCACAGCGCATGCGCCTGGATCGACTGGCCGCCGACGATGTCGAGGCTCGGCGCCACCACCGCGATCCTCATGGCTCGAGCCGCGCACGCCCGGTGCGCACCCCGACGTCCGCCAGCGCCGGCTCGCGCCGGCCGAGCCCCAGACGCACCAGGAACGCGAGCGCCCGTCGGCGGAGCGCATCGCGCTCGGCCACGGTCACGACACCGAGAGCCCACACCGACACGACATAGACCGTCGCGAATGCGGCTCCGCTCGCGGCGAGCACGACGAGGGCTCCACCCGCCCCGACCAGCAGCCGCACGACGGCGGCGATGACGCCGGCGACGGCGGCGGCCGCCGCCAGCTTCGCGACGTCACCGAAGCGCGCCAGATCACGCCCGGTCACCTTGAGCACGCGCGCGAGCATCAGGCTCACCGCGACGCGATCGACCGCGTTGACGGAGACCATCACCACGATCGCGCCGAGCAACCAGTGGCGAGCCGTCACGCTCCAGAGCCCCAGCACCAGCACGGCGACCAGCGCGACGCGGATCCGCACCAGGATCGAGGTGTACGCCGGGTAGGCACGCAGGACCGGATCGCAGGCGCTGGTGAGAATGCCGAGCGGGATCAAGGTCAGGTTGACGGCGAAGATCGGCCAGCTCCCGCGGTAGCTCTCGGTGAAGAGCACGGTGACGAACTCGCGCCCGACGACGAGCAGGCAGGCGTAGAGCGGGAAGTACAGCGCGGCGAGCATCCGCACCATGCGAGCCAGGAGCTCCACGATCTCGCGCCGCTCGCCCTCGAGCTGGAGCCGGCCGACGGCCGGAATCATGACGCCGCCGACCGACTCGGCCACGATCTGGAGAAACGGCAGCTGGAAGCAGCCGACGGCGTAGATCGCGAAGGTGGCGGCATCGAACGAGCGCGCGACGAAGTAGTTGTGGAGATCGAGCTGGGCCATCGAGAGAATCGCCGCCGCCCCGAGGGGCAGCGCATAGCCGAGCTGCGCCCGCATGACCTGCCAGTCGCCGGCGGCCCAGAACCGCGGAAACCGGGACTCGAGATACCAGAAGAGGATCCCCGCCTGCACGAGGCAGTGGAGCGTGGCCGCGGTGATGAGCGCCTCGACCGTGGGCACGAGCCAGGCGGCGCCGACGAGCAGGAGCGTCTTGGACACATACGTGACGACGATCAGGCGGGCGGCCAGGGCGACCTCGCCGTTCCCGACCGCGATGATCTCGAGGAACGAGGCGGCGACCGCCAGGAACGCGAGCAACGCGAGCCCCGGTGCGTAGGGGACGAGCTCGCGGCTGCCGAAGATCGCCTCGAGGAGGCTCGGGCGCAGCAGCAGCGCGAGCGACGCGAGCCCCGCGACGAGCAGGTGAAACAGCGCGATGTTGAAGACCACCCGTCCTTGCCGATCCCCGCAGCGCGGCAGGAAATAGAACGCGCTCATCGCGAAGCCGAGCGGCAGGATCGTGATCGCGGTGTTGACGAGGAGGAACACCTGCTTGTAGAGACCGAACTCGGTCTGGCTCAGGCTGCGCACCAGGATGAGCGGCAGCGCGAAGCCGAGCGCGAAGGCCACCCCCTTCGCCGAGGCCAGCCAGACCACGCGGCGCGTGAGCGTCCCGCGCATCACCGGCGCTCCAGCGACGCCGCGGCCGAGTCGCGCCAGCCCGGCGGGTGCTTGATCGATTGCGTGGCGGCGAGGACGTCGCTGAGCGTCGCGGTCCCGCCGCCGAGGTCGCCGATCAGCCGGACCTCGTCACGCTCGAAGGCCGTGATCGGCCAGCGGAAGCGG
>Ga0209805_1001948_pt1 | contig 12160 bp, 9 predicted proteins | sample GraSoiAngelo_148_FD_185905 | JGI IMG/M metagenome (GOLD analysis project Ga0209805, IMG submission 185905) | Grasslands soil microbial communities from the Angelo Coastal Reserve, California, USA - 14_1009_09_20cm (SPAdes) (version 2) | ecosystem: Environmental > Terrestrial > Soil > Grasslands ... | reverse complement strand
CTCCCCAGCACCTCGTGCGGGAACGGAAACCAATCCGCCGTCATACCGTCGCGACTCGTCACCGCCCGCAGCGCCACGACGTGATCGTACGTGCGGAAGTCCCCCATCACGCCGACCGACTTGATCGGCAACAGCACCGCGAAGGCTTGCCAGATCTGGTCGTACAGGCCGGCGGCGCGAATCTCCTCGATGTAGATCGCGTCCACCCGGCGCAGCAGCTCGAGCCGCTCCGGCGTGACGGGGCCGAGCACCCGGATGGCGAGGCCGGGGCCGGGAAACGGATGGCGTCCCACGATTTCTTCCGGGAGGCCCAGCTCGCGGCCGACCTGGCGCACCTCGTCTTTGAACAGCTCGCGCAACGGCTCGATCAGCTTCCAGGGGAGGTTGGGCCGCAGTCCCCCGACGTTGTGATGCGTCTTGATCGTGACCGACGGACCCCCCAGGGGCGACGCGGATTCGATCACGTCGGGATACAAGGTGCCCTGGACCAGGAACCCGACGTCGCCCGGGACGTGCTGGGCCGCGTCCTGGAACACGTCGATGAAGGTATGGCCGATCCGCCGCCGCTTCTCCTCGGGGTCGTCCACTCCCTCCAGGGCCTCGAGGAATCGCGCGCCCGCGTCCACCACCTGCAGATCCATGCCCAGGTGTGCTCGGAACGTGTGCTCCACCTGCTCGCGCTCGCCCTGCCGCAGGAGCCCGTGATCCACGAAGATGCAGGCGAGCCGGTCGCCGATCGCGCGGTGGACGAGGCTCGCCGCGACCGCCGAGTCGACGCCCCCGGACAGCCCGCAGATCGCCCGGCGCTCGGGCCCGACGAGCGTTGCGATCCGCTGCACTTCCTGGTCGATGAAGTGCCCCGGTGTCCAGTCCGGCGCGCACCCGCAGATGGGGAACAGGAAATTGTGGAGGATCTCCCGCCCGCGCGGCGTGTGCGCGACCTCGGGATGAAACAGGATCCCGAAGATCGGCTGCGACTCGTGCTGGAACCCGGCCACCGGGGCATTGGCGCTCGATGCCGTCACCCGGAACTGGGGCGGCGGCTGCTCGATCCGGTCGCCGTGGCTCGCCCACACGGTGATGCACGCCTCCGGCTCGAAGCCGGCGAACAGGCCCGTGGCCTCGCGCACCGTCACGTCGGCGCGGCCATACTCCCGCTGGCGTGATGGCTTCACCTCCCCGCCCGACAAGTGGGCCACGAGCTGCATCCCGTAGCAGATGCCGAGCACCGGGACACCCATGTCGAGCAGCTTGCGGTCGGCCGTGGGAGCGCCGGGATCGAAGACCGAGTTGGGCCCGCCCGAGAAGATGATCCCCTTGGGATCGAACTGCCGGATGAACGCGAGATCGGTGCCGCGGGCGGCGGCGTGGATTTCGCAGTATACGTGCGCCTCCCGCACACGGCGCGCGATGAGCTGCGTGAACTGCGATCCGTAGTCGAGGATGAGGATGCGGTTCACCCCGTCCCCTTCCCTCCCGTGGCGGGGGGACCGCCGTGGTACCATGTGGTCGGCTCGAGCACCTCGCCCCGTAGCAGATCATCGAGCGTCTCGCGCTGGCGCGCCACGTAGTAGCGGTCGCCCTCCACCAGCACCTCCGGCGGTCGGGGTCGCTGGTTGTACGTCGAGCTCATCACGAAGCCGTACGCTCCGGTACCGAGCACCGCCAGGATCTCTCCGGGCACGACCGCGGGCAGCATGGGCGTTGTAGTGGCTGGGTCGCACGAAGTCCGTCATGCCGGCGTCCACGACGACGAACTCCTTCCCGCCCGCGTGCTTGCGGTACAGCACGCGAGTGAGCAGCACACCGGCGTTGGCCACGAGGTAGCGGCCGGGCTCGCACACCAGGGCGAGCCCCGCCTGCTTGATCGGGGGCGCCACGGCGTCGGCGAACGCCTTGGGGCTCGGCGCTTTCTCGTTGTGGTAGCGGACGCCCAACCCGCCGCCGACGTCGAGCGCGTCGATCGTGCCGATGCCCGAGGCGCGAATCGCCGTCACCAGCTCGAGCAGCTTCACGGTGCCACGGTGGTACGGCTCTACGTCGGTGATCTGGGAGCCCAGGTGCATCGCCAGGCCGCGCAGCGTGAAGAGCGGCTCGGCCGCGATGCGCTGCGCCACGCTCACCACTTCGTCGTACGGGACGCCGAATTTGGCCGTCTTCTCGCCGGTCTTGGTGTACGGGTGCGTCTCGGTGGCCACGTCCGGGTTCACCCGGATGCCGAGGGTGGCAGGCCGCTTGATGCGTCGCGCGACCGCGATCGCCGCGTCGAGCTCCGCCGACGATTCGATGTTCAGGTAGCCCACGCCCGCCCGGATCGCCTCGTCGAGCTCGAGCGCCGTCTTGCCGACGCCCGAGAACACGATCGCACCGGCCTCGAACCCGGCGGCGAGCGCGCGCCGCAGCTCGCCGACGGACACGATGTCGGCGCCGGCGCCGAGTGCGCGCAGCACCTTCAACACGCCGAGATTGCCGTTGGCCTTCACCGAGTAGCAGATACGGTGGGGCACGTCCTTGAGCGCGTCGTGCAGCGCGTGGTACTGCCCGCGGATCAGGTTGGCGCTGTAGACGTAGGCCGGCGTGCCGACTCGCTCCGCGATGGAGCGGAGCAGCGCCGGATCGAAGCCTAGTACGCCTGCGCCCACACCGCCTCCGCGACGCTGGGCTTGCCACACCACATGCACGTCTTCGGCACCTCGGGCGAGCGGAACTCGGGATCGGGCAGCACGCGCACGGTCGCAGCCGTCTCCTGCTTGATCTCGGCCTCGCAGGCCGTCGAGCCACAAAAGCCACCGTACGCGAATCCGCCGCCGCCTTTCATGAACTCGAGGAACCGCTGCTTGGTGACGCCGCGAATCGAGTGGGCCTCGCGCCGCTCGTGCGCGGCCTTGAAGAGCGCAGCCTGCACTTCGTCGAGCGCGGTCGCCACCGTCCGAGCGAGCCCGTCGAGCTTGACCGGCGCCTTGCCCCCCGCGCGCCGTGCCGTCATCACCTGTCCTGCCGCCACGTCGCGCGGCCCGATCTCGAGCCGCAGCGGCACGCCCTTGGCCTCCCACTCGAAGTACTTGGCGCCGGGCTTCATGTTTTCGCGCAGGTCGAGCTCGACTCGGACGCCGGCCCGCGCCAGTTCGTCTTTCACCTGACCCCCGACCCCTGACACCTGACCCCTTTCTTCTTCCGACTTCCAAATTGGCACGATCACCACCTGCACGGGCGCGAGCTTGGGCGGACACACCAGGCCGTTGTCGTCGGAATGGGTCATCACCAGGCCGCCGATCATGCGCGTCGAGACGCCCCACGACGTATTCCACACGTATTCCAGGCCGCCGGCCGCGGTCTGATACTGCACGGTGAACGCCTTCGCGAAGTTCTGTCCGAGGTTGTGCGACGTGCCCGCCTGGAGCGCCTTGTTGTCCTGCATCAGCGCCTCCAGCGCGTAGGTCCGCAGCGCGCCCGCGAACTTCTCGCTCTCCGTCTTCAAGCCCGTGATCACGGGCATCGCCATCCATTGCTCCTGGAACGTGCGGTACACCCCGAGCATCTGGCGCGCTTCGGCCTCGGCTTCGGCTTCGGTCGCGTGAGCGGTATGTCCCTCCTGCCACAGAAACTCCGTGGTGCGCAAGAATAGCCGGGTCCGAAACTCCCAGCGCACGATGTTGCACCACTGGTTCAAGAGCAGCGGCAGATCGCGGTAGCTCTGAATCCACTTGGCGAACATCGCGTAGATGATCGTCTCGGACGTGGGCCGCACGACGAGCGGCTCCTCGAGCGCCGACGCGGGGTCGGGCATCACCGCCTGGGCGCCGGCCTTGCCGGTGGCCTTAAGGCGGGTGTGTGTCACCAGCGCCACTTCCTTGGCAAACCCCTCGACGTGCTCGGCTTCCTTGGCGAGGAAGCTCATCGGGATGAACAGTGGGAAGTAGGCGTTCTGGTGGCCCGTCGCCTTGAACATGTCGTCGAGCGCGCGCTGCATCAGCTCCCAGATGCGGTAGCCGTGGGGGCGGATCACCATGCAGCCGCGCACCGGCGAGTAGTCGGCCAGCTCCGCCTGCATGATGACGTCGTTGTACCACTCGCTGAAGTCCTGCGCGCGGGGTGTGATCTTTTTGGCCTGGACCATCACTTGAAGACACCCTTACGAACTTTGGTCAACGCCACCTTGCGCTGCCGCCCGCTCTTGAGATCACGCACGACGGCCACTTTGGCTTTGCGCTCGTCGGGCCCGACGATCACGGCGCGGGGCGCGCCCCGCGCGACGGCGAGCTCGAGCTGCTTGCCGATCGGGGCGTCGCGTAACGCGTACTCGACGGCGATGCCGCGATCGCGCAGCTCATGGGCGAGCCTGAGCACGGGAGCCACGTCTTCGCCTCCCACCGCAATCAAAAAGGCGTCGAGTCGACTCGGCGCCTCGGCGGCTTTCCCGTGCTCCTTCAAGAGTTCTCCGAGGACTACGTCTCCCATCCCGAACCCGACGCACGGGAGATCGACCCCGGCGATCTCCTGGATCAGTGAGTCGTATCGGCCGCCTCCACAGATCGCCCGCAGCGACCGCTTGGCATCGAACAGCTCGAACACGAGCCCGGTATAGTAGGCGAGCCCGCGCACGATGCGGAAGTCGACCGTAACGAAGTCTCCGAGACCCATCGCGTCGAGCCGCGTGCGGCACTCCCGCAGCGGTTCCGCCGCGGGAGCCCCCAGCAGCTGCTCCACCGTCGCGGAGTCCTCCTTGGCCAAGAGGCTCAAGAAAGCAGTTACCGAGCCCTTGCGTTCAGGGGAGTCGCCCAGCGCCCGCTGCAGCCGCCGCTCGGTCAGCGCCGGCTCGTCGCCCCACTTGTCCAGCGCGCTCAGGACCCCCAGCATCTCGCCGGCCGCCACCGCGTGACGCTCTTGCAGCTCGTGCACCAGAATCCGACGGTCGGACACCCGCAGGCGGACGTCCGCCGGCGTCAGCCCGAACGCTCGCGCGATGTCGATCACGGCCGCCATGATCTCGGCATCGGCCGCCGGTCCCGCTTCGCCGATCACGTCCATGTTGAGCTGAAAGTGCTCGCGCAGGCGGCCCCGTTGCTGCCGCTCGTAGCGGAACAGCTGGGGAATCGAGAACCAACGGATCGGCTTCTTGAGGGCCTGCGCGCGGGCGCCCACCATGCGGGCCAGGGTGGGCGTCATTTCAGGCCGCAACGCGACCTGACGCTCCCCCTTGTCCTGAAACGCGTACAGCTGTTGCACGATTTCCTCGCCGCTCTTCTCGGTGTAGAGCTCGAGCGGTTCCAGTGGGGGCCCGTCGTACTCCTGGAAGCCGTAGCGGCGCGCCACGTCGCGCCAAGTGGCGAAAATGTAGTTGCGGAGCGCTAGTTCTTCGGGATAAAAGTCGCGAAACCCTGGGAGGGCTTGTCCTTGCATCGCAACAATTTACGCGACCGGCGCGAAGCCGGGCAAGCGGGCCAGCGCGTCGCCGACGGTGTGAAACGATCCGGTGACGATCACCGTCGCCGCGCCCGCGCCGACCCGCTCGAGCGCGCCGGCGAAGCTCGGCTCGAATGTACGTGCCACCGCGAGTCCGCCCAGCTCGCGCTCCAGCCGCCCCAGGTCCCAACGCCGCCGCTCCGGCGCGGTGTCGGGGACGGTGAACACGAACGCATCGACCTGCGGCGCGAGCGCGTCGATCATGCCGAGATAATCCTTGTCGCCGAGCACGCCGACCAATGCGTGACGGGGACGCGGCGGGTTGCAATCGCGCAGGGTCTCCGCGAGCACCAGCGCCCCGTCGGGATTGTGGGCCACGTCGAAGATCCATTTGCCGCGGACATCGAACCGGCCGGGCACATAGGCGCGCCCGAAGCTCTCGGGCCAGGTGTCGCCGGCCGGTCCGAACGGCGGACGCAGGCGGTTCAGGGCCTCGAGCGCCACCCACGCATTGGCCTGCTGGTGGCGGCCGAGCAGGCCCAGACGGCGCGTGGGGGACCGCGTCGTGTCGACGAGAATCACGGGCGCCGCGCCCCGCCGGCCGGCCTCCGCGGCGAGCTCCGCTCGCACGGCGGGGTCGCGCTCCCCCGTCACGAACGGGACGCCGGGTTTGGCAATGCCCGCTTTCTCCCGGGCGATCGCCGCGAGATCGGTGCCGAGGTAGTCGGTATGCTCGCGCGCGATCTTGGTCACCACCGAGACTAGGGGCGTGATCACGTTGGTGGAGTCGAGTCGCCCGCCGAGCCCCACTTCGATGACGGCGACGTCCACCCCCCGCGCCGCGAGGTCGGCGAAGGCGATGGCGGTGGTCGCCTCGAAGAAGCTGGCATCGAGACGCTCGATCTCCGGCTGCAGGAAGCTCGTCCACTCGGCGAAGGCCTCCTCACCGATCGGCACGCCATCCACCTCGATGCGCTCGCGGACCGAGACCAGGTGCGGGGACGTGTACAGCCCGACCTTGAGGCCGCGGGCGCGCAGCTCCGCCGCCACGAAGGCGCAGGTCGACCCTTTGCCGTTGGTCCCCGCGATGTGGACGGAGGGGAAGTGCCGCTCGGGATGGCCCAGCACGTCCAGGAGCCCCTCGGTCGGTCCGAGGCTCCACTTGATGCGGCTCCCTTGTCGTGCGAAGAGAAAGCGGCAGGCGTCCTCGAAGGACAGCCGGCTCAGTCGGCAGCCTCCGCCGGTGCCCGGCCGGCCATGTGGCGCAGCAGCTGGCCAGTGGTGTCGCGCAGCTCGCTCCGCGGCACCACGGCGTCCACCATGCCGTGCTCGAGCAGGAACTCGGCGGTCTGAAAGCCCTCCGGTAAGTCCTGGCCGATGGTCTGCTTGATCACGCGCGGGCCCGCGAACCCGACCACGGCTCCCGGCTCGGCCACGATCACGTCTCCCTGCATGGCGTAGGAGGCGGATACACCGCCGGTGGTCGGGTTGGTGAGTATGGAGATGAAAGGCACGCGCACGGTGCGCAGCCGGGCGATCTCGACCGACGTCTTGGCCATCTGCATGAGGGACAGCACACCCTCCTGCATCCGGGCCCCCCCCGAGGCCGAGACGACGATCAGCGCCATCCGCCGCTCGGCCGAGCGCCTGATGAGCCGGGCGAGCTTCTCCCCCACCACCGAGCCCATGGAGCCACCCATGAAGTTGAAATCCATCACCCCGACGCCGACCGGCATGCCGTCCAGCCGGCCGTACCCGGTGCGGACCGCCTCGAGCGGCCCCGCTTTGTGGACCGCCGTTTCCAGACGCTGCTTGTAGTTTTCGAACCGCAGGGGATCGGTGGACCGGAGACGCGTATCGAGCTCGTGCCACGAGCCCTCGTCCACGAGGAGGTCGATGTATTCCTGAGCGGAGATTCGGCGATGGTGCCCGCAATTGGGGCACACATTCAAGGCGCGAACGAACCGGTCCTTGATGTCGATGTGGCCGCACTCGTCGCACTTCTCCCACGCGTCGGCTGGGATCTCCAGCTTGACCCGTTCCGACGTGCGCGGCTTGCGCTCTTTCTTGAACCAGGCCATTCGCGCCATAGTTGGGGGGCTAGAAGGCGACAATTTGGGAGGGGGCCCGAGCCGGCGCTAGTCCTAGTTGTGTAACCCCTTGTCAGAGCTCAGCATACCCTGACTGGCGCGATTCCCATGCAACCCGGAGCGAGATCCCGACCGCCAACGAGCACGTGAGCAAGAACGAGCCGCCGTATGAGAAGAACGGCAGCGGGATGCCGGTGATGGGCAGCAGGTTCACCGTCATGCCCACGTTCTCGATGATGTGGGTGAACAGGAGCCCGGACATCCCAAAGACGCACAGGCTGGAGTAAGGATCGGTCGCCCGCCGCGAGATGCGCAGCAGCACGAGCACCAGTGCGGTGAACAGCGCGAGGGCCACGAGCACTCCCACGAAGCCGAGCTCTTCGCCCACCACGGGGAAGATGAAGTCGGTGTGCTGCGCCGGAAGAAACGCGAGGCGCTTCTGGGGCCCGTGGGTGAAGCCCTGGCCCAGGAACCCTCCGGATCCGATGGCGATCTTCGACTGGATGACGTGCCACCCGGTGGCGCGCGGGTCCACCTCGGGGTTCAGGAAGGCGAGCAGGCGGTTCTGCTGGTAGGGCGCGAGGCGGCGCCAGAACGGTACCGCAATGACGCCCATGATCACGTTCGCCAGCATCACCGCGAGCCCTTCCCAGACGTACGGACGCCACCACAAGAGCAGCGCGAACAGCACCACGATCCACGCGCCCCACGCCACGGTCGAGAACGCCAGGATCAACCCGATGACCGGCGATCCGAGCAGCAGCAGCAAGGAGGGCTTGGTGCCCGCCCAGTAGAGCATCGTGAACAGGACCGCGATGAAGACGATGGCGCTCCCCAGGTCGGGCTGTTTGGCGACGAGCAGCGTCGGCACGCCCGCGATCAGGCAGGCGGGCACGAGGTCGCGCAGCGTGGCGGGGGCTTCGCGCCGCTCGGCCAGCCAGCGCGCCAGCATCAGGATCATGGCGAGCTTCGCGAGCTCGGCCGGCTGGCCCAGGCGCAGCCCGCCGATCGAGATCCAGGAGCGCTCGCTCGCCGCGGTGCCCGCCCCGGTGCCGGCCGTGAGCGTGATCAGGAGCACCAGGAGGCCGATGCCGTAGGCGTAGGGCGTCGCCCACTCGAGCAGCCGCGGCGACGTGCGGTACATCAGGAACAACGCCACCAGCCCCACGCCCAGCCAGATCAGCTGTTTGTGCCAGATGGTGGACACGAACGTGGGCACGTCGGTCTGGCCGGCTGAATAGAGCGTCGCCAGCCCGTACGCCGACAGCGCGACCGTGACCGCGAGGAGCGGCTTATCGATCTCGCGGAGGGGGGGTCGCATTGCCGGTATCGGGCGGAGTGGCGCCCGTGTCGGTGGGCACGATGGTGGAATCCTCGATCGACGGCGGGCCCGGGAGGAGGCGCATGGGATGCGGCGCGGTGTCCGTTGGGAGCACGATCCGGACGTTCGACGCCGCCGTGGTGTCGACCCCCAAGTAATGCCCGATCACGCGCGTGACGAGCGGTGCCACGTAGGGGCCCTCGCGGGCGAACTCGATGATGGCGCCCACCACGATTTCGGGCTTCTCGGCGGGCGCGAACCCGATGAACCAGCCGTGCGCCGGCCCGTGGGGATTCTGCGCCGTGCCGGTCTTGCCGGCGATGGCGATGCTGCCGCCGAAGCGCCCCGCGCCGCGCGCCGTGCCCCGCTCCACCACGCTGATCATCGCCTGACGCAGCCCGGCGAGCTGCTCGGGCAGGAGGCCGAGGCTCACGTTCGAGCCGGCGCTGGGGTGAACCAGGTATGGGGGCCGGGCGCGCCCGTCGCTCGCCAGCATCTGGTAGAACCGCACCATGTTCACCAGCGTTTGCGCGTTCTCCCCCTGCCCGATGGCGAGGTTGAGCGTGACGGCGGACGTCCACCGGCGCGGACCGTAGACCCGGTCGTAGTAGTCCGTGCCGCCGGGGAACACCGCCGTGATCTCGCCCGGAAGGTCGATCCCGGTGCGGGAGCGGAAGCCCAGACCGCTGGCGTCCTCGAGCAGCGACGTGAGGCCGAGCTTCAAGCCCAGCTGATAGAAGTAGACGTCGCAGCTCTGCGCGATCGCGTCGGCGAGGGTCAAGTCCCCGTGGCCGCCGGCGGACCAGCACCGGAAGAAACGATTACCGTACTGCAGGCCGCCGCGGCACGGGATCGGCATGTGCGAGCGCAGCGTGACGATCCCGCGCTTGAGCCCCATGGTCGCGAGGGCCAGCTTCCACGTGGAGCCGGGGGGATAGAACGTCTTGATGGCGCGATCGAGCAGCGGGTGCGCCGGGCTTACGTTGAGGGAGCGCCAGTAGTCGGGATCCACGCCGCCCACGAAGGCGTTCGGGTCGTACCCCGGCGCGCTGTAGAGCGCGAGAACCTCCCCGCTGTTGGGATTGAGCGCCAGCACGGCGCCCCGCTGGCCCGCGGGAAAGATCCGCGCCACGTAGCGCTGCAGGTCCAGGTCGATCGTGGTGGAGAGCGCCCGTCCCGGAATGGGCGGCAAGGTCGAGGCGGCACCCGCCTCGCGCACCACGCGTCCCAGCGCGCTCACTTCCACGAACCGCACGCCGTCCGCGCCGCGCAGCGAGTCGTCGTACTCGCGCTCCAGCCCGTCCTTGCCGAGCAGCCCCCCCAGCCGCACCGGCGCCAGGCGCCGCTGCGCCCGCTCCGCCTCGGTCACCTCCCCGATGTAGCCCACCAGATGAGCCACGAGCGAGCTGTCCGGGTAGTGGCGTTTCGGCTCCGGCTGGATGAGCAGGCCCGGGAAGATCAGGCGCCGCTCCTCCAGCGCCGACACCACCGCGAACGTCGCATTGGGGAGGACCGCGCTCGATGCCAACGCTGTCGAGCTTTACGATCGGCGCGATGTGACGCAGCGTCGCGTGCAGCGAGTCTTCGTCCGCCGCCGGGAGGAGTGAGACGGTGTAACCCGGCACATTCTCGGCGAGCAGCTTGCCGTTGCGGTCGGTGATGATGCCGCGGGGCGCGGGGAGCGGGATCGGGCGCAGCCGGTTCGTCTCGGACTGGAGCTGGTACTTGGAGTGTTCGAGGATCTGCGTGCGGAAGAACACGACCACGAGCGCCGCCGCGGCCACCCACACCACCATGCGGACGAGCCGGAGCCGGCGATCGAGCAGGTGCGGGTGGAACGAGCTCATGCGTCGCTCAGCCGGACCGCGATGCGGCGGCCCACGAGCCACAGCACCAGCACGCCCGCGACCGCCGTGGTCAGGCTCTGGATCGGCGACCACACCAGCAGCTCCCAGCCGAGCATGCCGCCCTTGAGCTTCCCGGAGGCGAGCGCCACCGCCAGATTGCGGCACCAGGTGCCGGCGAAGAACAGACAGCCGTTCACGAACAGGTTCTCCGCGAAGAAGACCGCCTTGCTCCAGGAGGAGAGATACCCCACGAGCGTGTGGGCGAGCGCCCCGGCGCCGAACGAGGCGGGGGTGAGGGCGTCGCGCACCAGGCCCACGACGAACCCGGCCACCGCGCTCGGCCCGGGGCGGGCCCGGATGGTGTAGATCAGGAGGGCCAGCAGCAGGAAGTCGGGCGCGACCCGGTCGCCGCCGAGCCAGCGCCGCGCCGAGAACTGCAGCACGACGAGCACCGCCAGGATCACGTAGAAGCGGTACTTGTCGCTCCGCCTCACGGCGCTTCCCCGCTCGCTTCGAACACCGACCGCAGGTCTCCCCGCGTCGGCGTCCCTCCCAGGATCATCACGTGGGTGACGGCGGCCGGGTGCACGGCGGGGCGCAGCAGGTAGGTGCGCTCCCACCCCTCCGCCTCGGCCGCGACGCCGACCACGACGCCGATCGGGATGCCGCGTGGCATGACGCCGCCGAGTCCCGACGTGAGGATCAGCGTGCCGTTGGCGACGAGCTGCCGATACGCCACCCCTTCGAGCTCGAGCAGCCACACGCGTGGGCCCTCGGACCCGTGCGGCGCGACGATCCCGTACACGCTGCCGTCCGCCGCCATCGCGCTGGCCCGGAACTCGGGGTGCGCCCACGTCACCACCAGGCTGGTCTGCTGGTCGACCGTGCTCACGATGCCCACCAGCCCTTCGGGGCTCACCACGGCCGAGAGCGGTTTGACCCCCTGCTTCTTGCCGGCGGAGACGATGAACGTGAGCGGGCTCGTCGGCTCGGGCTCGCGCAGCACCTCGGCGGGGATGTAGCCGGTGCCGAGCCGCGTCCCCAGCCCGAGCAGGCTGCGCAGCCGGGCATTCTCCCCCCGCAGCTCGGGAAGGAAGGTGGCGACCAGGGCCGCCGAATCGCGCTGCGCCACGACGGCATCGTAGCGCGCCAGCGACGCGGAGAGACGCTCGATCTGCTGCTGCAGGCTCAGGAACGGCGCGAGCACGGTCTGGCGCAGAGCCCGCGTCAGCGGATCGCGCAGCCGCCCGGGAAGGCTCATGGCGGCGCCGGAGAGGAGGACACACCCGAGGAACACGAGGGTGTCCGCCCGCGACGCGTAGCGGTCCGCTCCGAGCGCCATCGCCTTAGGTGGTCAGGACGTTGCGGTATTTCTCCGGATCGTCGAGGATCCGCCCCGTCCCCCGCACGACGCAGGTCATCGGGTCCTCGTCGAGGTGGATCGGCAGGCCCGTCTCCTGCTGCAGCAGCACGTCGAGGCCGCGGATCAGCGCGCCCCC
>Ga0209805_1001946_pt1 | contig 12166 bp, 11 predicted proteins | sample GraSoiAngelo_148_FD_185905 | JGI IMG/M metagenome (GOLD analysis project Ga0209805, IMG submission 185905) | Grasslands soil microbial communities from the Angelo Coastal Reserve, California, USA - 14_1009_09_20cm (SPAdes) (version 2) | ecosystem: Environmental > Terrestrial > Soil > Grasslands ... | reverse complement strand
TGATTGCCGCTTTGGCTCCGAGCCGTTTGGGTGTCGCCGTACCATGATCGCAGCCCTGGCTGGTCGTTTGGAGGAACTCTGACAATTCTGATGATCGACGCTTTCATCATGCAGATCGGCGTGCAAGGCCCCTGGGGCATCATACCGGCGTATCTCAACGAGCTTTCGCCGAGCGCGGTTGGGCGACTAATGCCCGGCGTCGATCGCTATCGCAATAGGCTGGGCGCTAGCCGGCTTCGAAACCGCGACCATCCTAGTCTCCTGAGTCATTGAATTCTTACATATTGTTTGCGCTGTGCACGGCGAGGGTGCGAGAGGCGAAACGGCCAATGCTGCTGAGAATGGCATCGGCGCTTTTTGTCCATACAAAGGGCTTGGGTTGCAGGTTGTGAACGGCGATAAACTCTGAGATCGCAGCTTGTAATTCCCGCACGCTGTAGTGGGAGCCGCGCTTGATCTGACGTTGCGATAACAAGGCGAACCAACGCTCCACCTGGTTCAGCCAGGAGCTGTGCGTGGGAGTGAAGTGGAGCGTGTAGCGAGGGTGATGCAAGAACCACTTCCGAATCTCCTTGGTCTTATGGGTAGCGTAGTTGTCTAAGACCAGATGGACAGCCAGATCGGCGGGGACGGCACGATCGATCCTCGCTAAGAATTTGCGGAACTCGACCGCTCGATGGTGTGGCCAACACTTGCCGATTACCGATCCCGTGGCGATATCCAGGGCTGCGAACCGACTGGTAGTGCCATGGCGTTGGTAATCGTGGGTTCGACGTTCGACTTGTCCGGGCAACATGGGGAGGATGGGCTGAGTTCGGCTCAAGGCCTGGATCTGGCTCTTCTCGTCCACGCACAGCACGATGGCGTGATGAGGCGGGTTCAAGTACAGGCCGACTATATCGCGCACCTTGTCGACCAGCAGCGGATCATTCGACAACTGGAAGGTCTCGCTGCGATGAGGACGTAGCCCGAACGCTCGCCAGATCCGACTGACAGTGGACTGACTGAGTCCCGTTCTCGACGCCAATGCTCGACTGCTCCCGTGGGTGGCTCCTTTAGGAACCTGCTCTAGCGTGAGACGTACCGCCTGCTCCACCCGGTCATCACCGATCTGGCGCGGGGCCCCCGGCCGCGCTTCGTCGCCTAGCTCCGCAATCCCACCCGTGATAAAACGATTCCGCCACATTCCCACCGTAAAGCCGGTGGTGCGCAGTTTGGCGGCGACGGCGGCATTGTTCTGCCCGCGGGCGCACTCCAGAATAATGCGGGCGCGGAAAGCGATGGATCGTGAGTTGCGAGGTTGCTGGACCAGCCGTTGCAAAGTTGCCTTCTGTTCGGGGCTGACGACCAGCTTGCACTTGGTGGGACGACCTCGTGGATTCGACATGATCCACCATACGCCACGCTCATTATTTATGCAATCTATTTATGACTCATTAGACTAGAACTATTAGCATTTGTAGTCTCAATCGGTTCGGAGCAGAAGGTCAGGAGGTTTCCGCGGGAACTCTTAAGATCAAGACGTTACGCAGAAGCCAAGCAGGACTCGACTTGACTCGACTCTTACTACATAAATTTCCATTCTTGAAACGTGGATGATTGGCTAGAGTCATTTCTCTCCTCCCAACGTACAGCCAAAGAATGGTAAAGTAACCGAGTAATGACGTTAGGTGAGTGAATTCTATCCTAGAGATTGCCAGATCCGCCTGTTTGCGGAATTCTTTTTTCTGAGCATATCTTGGGTTGTCCAATTTTGTTCGGGGAGTCAGGTCAATGCGAATTGGGGTTGTAGGTTCGGGGTACGTTGGTCTGGTGGCGGGCGCTTGCTTCGCTGACCTCGGACATGACGTAATCCTGGTGGACAACGACCAGCAGAAGCTGGCCGCTCTTAAAGGCGGGGTTGTCCCGATTCACGAATATTTCCTACCGGAACTGCTACAACGGCATCGCGGCCGCCGGTTGCATTTTTCAGACGACTTGCAGGAAGCCGTACGTAGCAGTGCCGTCATATTTATTGCGGTCGGTACGCCTGCCACCGACAGCGGCGACGCTGACCTATCGTACGTAGAGTCAGTTGCGCGCGAAATTTCGGGAGCGGTGAATGATTACAAAGTGGTGGTCGAGAAGAGCACGGTTCCGGTGTACACGAGCGAATGGATCCGCAAGATCATCTTGCGCAATGGAACCGACCCCGCCGCCTTCGATGTCGCCTCCAATCCAGAATTTCTGCGGGAGGGTACGGCGGTAACAGATTTTCTTTACCCGGATCGAATCGTGGTTGGAGTGGACAGCGAGCGTTGCGCGTCAGTGCTTCGAGCAATCTACAAGCCGCTCACTGATGGCACTTACTACCAGCGCCAGGATGCTGTACCCCAGCCTGATCGTGCCCGCATTCCTGCACCCATAATTGTCACGAGCACAAAGAGCGCAGAACTCATCAAACATGCTTCAAACGCATTTCTCGCAATGAAGATTTCGTTCATTAACGCGGTGGCTTCGATATGCGAATCCGTCGGCGCGAACGTTCAGCAGGTTTGCCAGGGAATCGGAAGCGACACGCGAATCGGGCCTCGTTTTTTGAATCCCGGCATTGGGTACGGCGGCTCGTGTTTTCCAAAAGACCTGATGGCATTCCGATCCGTGGCGCGGGAGTGTGGTTACGATTTCCGATTGCTCGACGAAGTGATGAAAATCAATGAAGAGCAACGCCAACGTTTTCTAAGGAAGGTGCGCAGCGCCCTATGGACATTGCGCGGAAAGCGACTCGGCGTGTTGGGACTCGCGTTCAAGGGTGGTACCGATGATATCCGCGAGTCGCCAGCCATGCTTGTGGTCCAGATGCTTCTCCAGGAAGGCTGCCACATTACGGTATACGACCCCGCCGCCATGGACCGGGCCCGCGAGATCCTCAATTTTCGGGTTCAATTCGCAGAAAATGCCTATGAAGCGGCGAGCGGCGCGGACGCCCTCCTTATACTGACCGAATGGGACGAGTTTGCCTCACTGGATCTGGAACGCTTGAACGAAAAGCTGAAGTATCCGATAGTGATTGATGGCCGAAACTTGTACCAACCGGAGTTCATGGCCGAGCACGGTTTTACCTACTACAGCGTGGGACGCCTTCCCGCAATTCCGGAGAACCAGCCCGCTGGCGCGGGCGGTATTTTGCGGAACAACTACAAGAAAGCATGACCGCCCAACGCGCCCTGGTCACCGGCGGAGCCGGCTTCCTCGGCTCACATCTTTGTGATGCATTGCTGGGAGAAGGTTATTCGGTAATTGTCGTCGATAACCTCCTCACTGGTCGATTGACCAATCTAGATCACCTGCGTAACGAGCCACGCTTTGAGCTAAAGCAACTGGACATATGTGAACCCTTTGATTGCGGCAGGGTCGACTACGTATTTCACTTCGCATCCCCGGCAAGTCCGGTGGACTACATGGCTCATGGAATCGCCACCCTGAAAGTGGGTTCGCTGGGCACATTTCATGCTTTGGAAATCGCCAGGAAATATGGCGCGAAATACTTGATTTCTTCCACTTCAGAGTGCTACGGAGACCCGCTCGAGCACCCGCAAAAAGAAACCTACTGGGGCCACGTGAATCCGATTGGCCCGAGATCTGTATATGACGAAGCCAAGCGTTTCTCCGAAGCAGCCACCATGGCCTACCATCGCTATCACCACATTGACACCCGAATCCTTCGCATCTTCAATACTTATGGTCCGCGGATGCAAGTCAATGATGGGCGCGTTATCCCCAATTTCATGAAACAAGCAATAGGCGGCGAGGAGTTAACAGTTTACGGCGATGGCAGCCAGACCCGAAGTTTCTGCTACGTCAGCGACGAGATCGAAGGCATCATGCGGCTGGCAAGATCATCAGAGCACGAGCCGGTAAACATCGGTAATCCGAACGAATTCACGATTCTTGAGTGTGCCCGCCGCGTATTAGACGTCACCGGCTCCAAAAGCAAAATACGATTCGAAGCTTTGCCACAAGATGATCCCAGGCAGCGACGGCCTGATATCAGTAAAGCGAAAAGATTGCTTGATTGGGAGCCAAAGATTGATCTGGAAGTGGGATTGCAAATGTCGCTGCACTACTTCCAGACTGCAGCGCTTGAGCAAAAGGTTCGGAGCATATAACCAGTGGAGTGAAATTCACAGCGACAGCTAAAAGCCCAGGTGGCTGCTGGCGCTCTCAAGGCAATCCCGGCTCGAGGGCCTGTTGCGCATGCAACAGGCTGATCAACTGTTGCACGTCGTCGCGCTCCTCCGCCGTTTTCGGTTTAAACCGCACTCCCATTCCAAATCCGGGATGTACCGATTGTACGATGCCACGAGTATGTATTTTCAGGTCACGAGTACGGACCAGGATTTCGACTCCTGTCTCCGGAGGAAATGGGGAACTCGTTTCCACATAACAACCGCCCTCACTGATATCGCTCAAGCTGCAACGATGGGGAACGGGGATGCCCAACTGGTAGACCTCAGCTCCGAGTTGACAGGCGTGGCGGGATTCGCCACGGCGATTACCAGGTGTGGCGCGAAAGCGAGCCAGTCCATCGTCCGCGTCAGCGGGTTTGGAAACTGGATCTGACCCCTTGGAAACTGCTGGCTGTTCGATGCGCGCCGGCACTCGCGGAACGGGTTTTGCCTCTCGAAAAGCATTCTGGCGCAGCCACTCCTTCAGCAGTTTGCGGGACGTCTGCGGCACGTCAACAAAGCGCACTCCCACTCTGCCCGAAGAATCTTGCCACACAACTTCGCCGGCCAGGCGCACCACGCTGCTATGTCCAGGTAAAGTGAATTGGAAGTAAACCTTTTCAGAAGCTGGCAATTTACACTGGCTTTGGATTGCTGTTCCCTCTTCGCTTAAGTCAATCAGTGTAGCGCCGGCGCTCTCTACATTAGAGTATGCGATGCCGGCTGCGGTGTGCACTGGAATGCGAGGATGCCGGCGCCGCTCGCGACGCATTAGACCGCGCGCCGCACGCAGACTGCTTCTGGCACGCTCTACGGAAATCGGCTTATACAAGATGAAATTCGCACCCATCGCAAATACCCGTCGCACGTCGTCGTGGCTGTGAACCAGCGCAATTACCAGCGAGGTCCCGTTAAGTGGTGAGAGCCGGGCTTTTTTCAGAACTTCAGTCGCAGACTTGTAGTCGTCACAATCTACAATAATGGCGTCCACCCGAGCCTCAGACAGCTTTGCCGCAGCGGAAACAAAATCGCAGCAGCGCTCGCCTTCGATATCGAGCTCTTCTAAGATGCTCCGCAGTATTTCTGCCGCATTATCGTCGGCGCACACCAAGAGGGACTTAAGTACCATATTCTCAGAATCCTAGGATCACATACCCGCGGCGACAAGTTACTGCGGTAATCCCCAAGCAAGTAGGCGGTTTCACAGCCGAAACAAAGAGAATGTGCCAGGAAAACGGTAAAACGTAACTGCCACATTCTTACGATGGTTCGATTCGTTAACTGATGATTGCATGCACCTGGTGCGGCAGATCATTCGTTGTGATTTTTCCTGCCGATGTCATATGTAGAAATGTGACGGTAAGAGAACACCTGCACTGAAAGTCAGATATTGACCTGTCTGAAGGGTGTTGAGCCAGGCATTTGATTGTGGCACCCGTCACGAAACGTATCGGATTACTAACGTTACTCATCTGAATTACGTTACGAAGGTCCAGCGCCCCACCGCTGTACCCTAGTGCTTTGACGCCCTTCAACACTGTCCCTACGATGAAAAGAGTCTGTATCAGGCAACCGGGCGACGGGCACACTCCTCCTCTGGGGTTCGAACACTTCCCCTATCACCCCCACACGGCGGAACTTGGTGGACAGAGAAGCAAAGTGGAGGGGCGGCATGACGTTTGTAAACAAGAAGCTCAGCGGCACTCATACAAGCGAGAACGCAGGTTCGCTGCGTCGAGGAATCCGCGGCTTCTCCTTGCTCGAAATGTCTGTCGTATTGGCCATCATCCTGATCATCAGCTGTATCGGCTTCATTACCTTGCAGCCGAGTTTAAAGGACCAGCGCCTCACGACGGCGTACAACGCGACACTCATGACATTGCGCCGCGCTCGGCAGCTCGCCGTAGACCAGCGAAAGACTTACCTAGTGACGTTTAATACGGGGGGAGCGCCAGCCGTCCCGGACAATATCACGCTGAACATCCTGAATGCAGGGGCTGTCGGCCCCCTTATCAGCACAACTACCCTTCCTCCAGACGTTCAGTTTCTTCAGGTGGCAGTGGGTAGCACGCCAGACAATTTCGGGACTGGCGCTTTTCCCATCGACTTTAACGTCAACAACGGCCCGGGTGGAAGCAATGTCATTTACTTCAAACCCGATGGTGGGGCTTACGACAACATAGGCAGAATCAACAACGGTGTGGTTTATATCTCCCGCGTAGGAGAGTTCGGGACCTCGCGTGCCGTAACTCTTTACGGCCTTAGCGGTCGTCTTCGAGGGTGGAAGTTATACAAGAATCAAACTGCAGGAACATGGCAGTGGACTCAAATATGAACAACTCAAATCGGTCCGCGCGAAAACTCGCAGCTCGCAAGCCGGAATGCGGCTTCATGATGTTGGAAGTGGTGATTTCGGGGGCCATCCTGGTGATTGGTCTGGTCGCGCTGTTGGCGGTATTTAGCCTTTCCGTGGCCGCGACCCAGTCTGCCCAGGAAGACATGATAGCGAAGCAAGTAGCTTCCGAAGCCATGGAAAGCCTCTTCACGGCGCGCAATACCTCCCAAGTCACCTGGGCGCAGATTCAGAATGTAGCGGACGGCGGGATTTTCAAAAATGGCCCTCAAGTACTGCAAGATCCCGGTCTTGATGGCCTGGTGGGCACGGCGGATGACACCGCAGATCCGGACCCCAAATGCGCAGGACCAGCCAGGTGTTTAAAGACGCCTGGTCCTGACGGGATGCTTGGCACCAGCGACGACATCTATCTGCCGCTCAATCAGTTCACACGTGACATCCAGATTTTGCCAGTTCCCTCGCCAACTGGCGGGAACAATCCTTTTCTGAGACAAGTTACGGTCACGATTACTTACACCACGCCACAATTTCGGCAGGTGCAGAAGACTTACGTCATGAGCGCTTACATCTCGCAGTTCCGATAAGACTGAAGGGTGAGACATGCGGATTTCACGTCAAAATTCTAATCACGGCTTTACGCTGGTAGAACTGTTGGCCGCCCTGTTCGTGGGACTGATCATCTTGGCGTCGGCGACCTATCTGTTCAGCCAGGCTCTCAAGGCGAGCTTTATAATCAGCCAGCGGGCGGAAATGCAACAGAACGGGCGTGCCGCCGTCGGTCTGACCAGCAAAGACATCAGTCTCGCGGGTGCGGGCCTACCGGTCGGCGGCGTGCAGTTGCCGACCGCCACCGGGACCAATTCGAAGTACGGTTGCAGCCAGACGGCGTGCTATGTCGCCGGTCCATTCCCTGCCGGCATCGCCTATCCCAACAATCATCTTTACGGAGTGGTTCCCAGTCCAGGAATTGGTTTGCCGACGAGCGCCGGCGGCCCCAATACCGATATCATCACCGTCGTCTACACCGACAATACTTACGCTCTGAACCTGTACAAGGTTACGGCGTTCGGAGCTAACGGCGTCTCAATTTCCCTGATCCCACCCAATCCACAGCCCGTCCCGGCGGTTCCTCCCCTGTTGGATCCGGCATATGGAATTAAAGTGGGCGATTTAATTTTGTTGAGCAATAACAAAGGATCGGCCATCGGAGAAGTTACAGGAATTCCGGACAACAACACCATCAACTTCGCCGACTTGGATCCGCTGCGAATCAACCAGAGCGGCGCTGCCACCGGCAACATCAAGGCTATTATTGTGGCCGCAAACCCGTTAGGAACGGGAACGACAGCAACCCGGATTTTGGCCATCACATATTACGTCGATGTCCCCCCCGGTGCAGACGGCATTCGCTATACTGCTGACGATCCGCCAACCCGCCTCATGCGGCAGGTCAACGGACAGCCCCCCGTTCCTGTGGCAGAGAATATCGCCGACCTGCAATTTACTTATGACATTTTCGATGAGACTACTGGAACTGCAACCGCCAATTTGCCGGATGCAGGCCTCTCCACCGGCAAGTCCCCCAATCAGATTCGCAAGGTCAACATCATCAGCATGACCGCTCGTAGCGGCATGCGTGGTACCCAGAGCTTTCAAGCAGTTGACTTGGCGACATCGGTCAGCGTTCGCGACATGAGCTTCCGCGACCGATACCAGTGAATGGGAAAAGTTCAGGAGATTTGCTATGAGTGCAGAAAAACGCCGCGCAAGCGGATTTACGCTAATCGCAGTTCTGCTGCTAATGGTACTGATGTCAGCTTTGGCCATGGGGTTGATGTACATGGTCAATACTGAGGCTCGCGTCGGCGGCAGCGATCTGGAAAACAATCTGGCCTACCATGCTGCGGAAGGCGGCATGGAAAAAATGACTGCCGACCTGGCAACTCTTTACGCTTCCAGTCAGGCGCCGACCGTCGCCAATATCGTGGCCTTGGGCGGGTCTCCTCCCTCCATCACAGGGGTCAACTACGTAGACTACTCAATCACCGTCCCGACTAACCCTGATGGCACGCCGGTAAGCGCGGTCGATACCATAAAGTCGGGGCCCAATGCGGGCCTGATTGCGGAAATCACGCCAATGACGCTTTCCGTAACGGCGCAACGGCCCTTGGGTGACCAGGTGCATATGCTACGCACCGTCGAGGTAGCGCAGATCCCGGTCTTCCAGTTCGGCGTATTTTCCGACAGCGACTTGAGCTACTTCCCTGGCCCGAATTTCGCTTTTGCCGGTCGAGTTCACACCAATGGCAATCTATTCCTGGCCTCGGGCTCAAGCTTGACCTTTAAGGACAAGCTTTCAGCCGTCGGAGAGGTCATTCGCGCCCGGCTATCGAATGGCTGGGACACGGCCACGAACTACACCGGATCCGTATATATTCCCAATGCGCCGGCAGGCTGCAACGCTGGAGGGCCAGCGGCGAACTGTATTCCCTTAGGGTACGCTCAGGGGAGTAAGGTCACTGATCCAAATAGTGCCAATAACCCGGCGTGGAGCGGAATCTCAACGGGTACCTACAACGGCTGGATCATCAACCACTCCACTGGCGCCACGCCCCTCACTTTACCTTTTGTGGGCGGCGGAGCCACGCCGGTTCAAATCATCCGGCGACCCGCACCCGGTGAGCTTCCCGGCTCTACGCTAGCGACTTCTCGGTTATACAACCAGGCGCAGATTCGCGTCATGCTAAGTGACAACCCGCTGGAGAATCACTACGACGGCAAGCCCGTGGATGCAGATGATGTTGAGTTAGCCAGCAAGGTCCCTGCTACTCTGCTTCCTAGCGGATCGGGATGGGCACAAAACGGCGTCGCGGTGTCTGGCGTTGCGGGCACAGCTTATTTCGGCGAGGCCAGAACCGCTACTGATGCTGATTTCGTTCTTCCCCCCAATTTTCACGGCGCTGCGACGCCTGGGGGGACAACAGAATGGCCCCAGGTTGATGGCTATCTGCGGGTAGAAGTCAGGTACGCCGATGGCACCTGGCATCCGGTCACGCGGGAATGGTTGACACTCGGATTCGCCCGGCCACTCCAGCCCCCTGATTCTTCCGCCGGACGGCCTAACTCTATTCATCCCAAGGCAATCCTCATGTTCCAGGAACCAGCCGACCGCAATGGAAACGGGGTTTTGGATGGCACCGACCCTGTCACATTTACCGGAATCAACACTCAGTACAACTGGTTTCCGATCAACTTCTACGATCCGCGCGAAGGCGAGGCTCGTGACACCGACCTAGGGAATGGCACCTGCACACCGAACGGCCTCATGAATGCAGTTGAACTCGACGTGCGCAACCTCAGGGATTGGCTTGCTGGAACAATCCCTGGAACGGGTAATCAAGTGGATTGGGCGGTAATGAACGGTTACATTCTGTACTTCTCCGACCGACGCGGCATGATGCCGGATAAGAACGTCCTACCTAACACGAAGGTTGGTGAATACGGGTTCGAGGACGTGGTCAATGCCGCTTCTTCGGTCGGCACCCCCGATGGGGCGCTCGAGCCAAATAACCCGGGCACTGTCCAATCCCCGGAGGACGTTGACCAGAATGCAAAGCTGGATATCTGGGGAGCGTGGAACGTGGGTGAGGCCTTCGGCGCCGCAACTACTGCCGCTACGCACAGCCTTGTCTCTCCAAATCCCTTCACCCCTCGCATTGGAACCTGCGTGAGGACGGGCCGTAAAAACGCTGTCACAGGCGCTCGTCACGTTCTCAAGCTGGTGGACGGCACGCGCGGTAATCTTCCCACTCGGCCGGATGGCAAGGGAGGCTTCACCGTCGGCTCGGAGACCCCGGTCTATATCCAAGGCGACTACAACGCATCCGCTGCCGATAACGCGTGGGCCGATCCACACTCCGCCGCAGCTGTAATTGCTGACGCAGTCACGCTGCTCTCCAATGGCTGGAGCGATCTGAACAGCACTATTAATACGACTATCCCGGGCAACCGGGCGGCGAATCAGACCTGGTACCGCCTGGCGATCGCCGGAGGCAAGAACATCCCATTCCCACGACCGGGCACATGGGCGTCATCGCAGGACTTTGGAACCGATGGCGGAGTACACAACTTCCTGCGTTACATAGAAAGCTGGGGTCAGCCTCTGCACTATCAGGGATCGCTGGTCAGCTTGTACTATTCGCAGTACGCCACCGGTATCTTTAAGTGTTGCACAACCGTTTACTCGCCACCGACGCGCGATTACTCCTTTGACGTGTTGTTCCTGGATCCTGCGAACTTGCCGCCGGGCACGCCCATGTTCCGCGACGTGGACAACGTGAACTACCGGCAAGACTTCACTCCTTACTAAAGATATAAGCTAATCAGAAGCCCCGGTCGCTCTTGGAGCGAACGGGGCTTTTTGATTTTCGCCCTCCCAGGAATTCCTTTGGTGTCGTCGGGTCATATAATCACAAGATAGCTTCGACTATGACATCTCAAGCAGACAAAAAGTGGGGCAGCACTGTGCCGATGTCCATATTCACCGTTTGTGTGCTCTTCGGCGCGTGCCTATTTCTCATTCCTGCTTTTATCATCCGTCCATTTCGATACCAGTCTTCAAGGGCGCTTGCCATCGCATTAGGGGTAAAGCAAATCGCGCCTAGGTGGACGATGGTCGCAGTAGCATTAACGGTGATCCTTGCTGTGGTGCTCTGGAAGCGTGTTTCGCGGTGGCAAAGAGTCTTCTTCGTGGCCGGGCTTTTGCTTATCGCTTTTTCTGCAACCATGGCGCGGATTAATTATTTCGAATGGATGTTCCACCCAGTAGCTATCCCCGGATTTGAGCCGGCTGTGAGCGCAACGCTGGATGCTTCCGAAATGGTGATGGCGGTTCGTTTGGGCACCGATTCCCGCGCCTATCCCATTCGGGAGTTAGCCTACCATCATGTGGTCAACGATACTGTTGGCGGGGTGCCCATAGCTGTGACCTACTGAACGCTGTGCCACACCGGTCTGGTGTGGAAGCGGACGGTCGCGGGGCGCATTCTTCATTTTTATCTTGCCGGCATCAACAACCAGAATTTCCTGATGCGCGACAATGAAACCGGTACCTGGTGGCAGCAGGTTACGGGGAAGGCGATCTTTGGCCCATTGAGGGGATCTAGTCTGGAATGGATCGCAAACGATGAACTGACTTTCGCCCTATGGAAGACCGAATCACCCGCGGGACAAGTACTTGTGCCGGTTAGTTCCGATCTGAAGAACTATGAAAGCAATTGGGAACCGAAAGTCAGCAAGCTTCCGGTTGTGATCAGCTTTAAAGAAAGCGGCCTGGCAGATCGTGACGTCGTGGTGGGCTTGGAGATTCGCAATACTTTACGTGCTTATCCAACGAAAGCACTGTCCCCGGAGTCCCCCATTGAAGACCGCGTTGCCGGAATTCCAATTCTGCTGGCGGTCGGCCCCGACGGGAAATCTGTACGAGGATTTGTCAGGCAAGTGAACGGATCCGAGACCGATTTCTTTCGCAAGAGCGAGAGTCGAGATTGGACTCTCATGGATTCCTACACGGGCAGCGACTGGAATTTTCAAGGCTGTTCAA
>Ga0209805_1001945_pt1 | contig 12167 bp, 9 predicted proteins | sample GraSoiAngelo_148_FD_185905 | JGI IMG/M metagenome (GOLD analysis project Ga0209805, IMG submission 185905) | Grasslands soil microbial communities from the Angelo Coastal Reserve, California, USA - 14_1009_09_20cm (SPAdes) (version 2) | ecosystem: Environmental > Terrestrial > Soil > Grasslands ... | reverse complement strand
GAATTCAGTTCGCCAATCAGGCGAAATTTCATCCGCGAAAATATCTCGCGGGATTGATCGAGACAATTCCGGGAAACGGCTCGCACGTTTTCGAAAAGACAGCGGCGGGCAAATTCGACGCCGAAAAGCGCCGCGTCAAGGCGAATGGACATTGGATCAGCTTCGATCGCGTCGTGATCGCAACAGATAATCCATTAGTTGGCTTTGCCAGCATGACGGCAGCGACGTTGTTCCAGACCAAGCTCTCACTCTATAGCAGTTACGTCTTCGGAGCGCGCATTTCGAGCAGTGCTTTGCCCATGGCCATGTTTTTCGACACCAAAGAGCCTTATGATTACATGCGGATCGATCGACACGAAGATTTCGATTACGTGATTTTCGGCGGCGAAGATCACAAGACCGGTCAGGCCGAAGCGGAGGACAATTGTTACAACAACCTGCTTCTCCGGTTGCGCGGGATTTTGCCCGACGCCCACATTGAAAATCGCTGGTCCGGTCAGGTGATCGAAACGAACGATGGCCTTCCCTTTATCGGCGAAAACGCCGATCGACAATTCATCGCTACCGGATTTTGCGGCAACGGTATCACCTTTGGCACTGTTTCCGCCATGATGGCGCGCGATTGGGCAACTGGCAGGAAGAATCCGTGGGCGGATTTGTTTTCGCCCGACCGCAAAATTATTCGTGGCGGCGTGTGGGATTATCTGTGGGAGAACAAGGATTATCCCTATTATCTGATCAAAGATCGGCTGGCCCAGCCCGAAGCGGATTCAGTACGCGAGCTAAAACGCAACGCAGGCATGATCGTGAAATCAAAAAAAGGTAAGGTCGCTGCTTATCGGGATCCTGAGGGAAACGTGCACAAACGTTCGGCGGTTTGTACGCACATGGGATGCATTGTGCGTTGGAATGGGGCGGAGAAAACGTGGGATTGCCCGTGTCACGGCTCGCGTTTTAAAGCGACCGGGGAAGTAATTGCAGGACCGGCTGAAGCACCGCTGCCAGCGATGTGAGGCGGCTGCTCAGCCGCTTGGAACGCTTGGCACAAGCGCCTCCATCTCTAAACTGAGTTGGCAATGAGTTCAGAGGTCCGTGTCCGTTTCGCCCCGTCGCCCACGGGTTATTTGCACATCGGCGGTGCGCGCACTGCGCTTTTCAACTGGCTCTTTGCCCGACATCACGGCGGCACATTTGTTTTGCGAGTCGAAGATACCGACCGTGTGCGCAACACCGAAGAAGCGGCGGCTGCGATTTATGACGGTCTGCGATGGCTCGGATTAAATTGGGATGAAGGCCCGCACGTTGGCGGAGATTTCGGGCCTTATTTCCAAAGTCAGCGTAACGAAATCTACGAACGCTATTTAAAAAAATTGCAGAATGCCGGTCACATTTTCGAAGACCAGGGTGCGCTCCGATTCCGTTCGCCGCGCGAGCATGTGATTGTTGATGATCTCGTTGCCGGCAAAATCGATTTCGATCTTTCGAACGAACAAACCCATCCCGACATGACGGTGCGCCGCCCCGACGGCTCGTGGATTTTTCATTTCGTCAACGTGATCGACGACCTTGAAATGAAGATCTCACACGTCATTCGTGGCGAGGATCATCTTTCGAACACACCGAAACACATCGAGCTTTTTCGCGCTCTTGGCGTCGAACCACCGCATTACGCACACATCCCGCTTATCCTTAACCGGGACGGCTCGAAAATGAGCAAGCGCGATCAGGGTGCGAGCGTAGACTATTATATTAAGAGAGGCTTTTTGCCGGAGGCAGTCCGCAATTACCTTTGCCTGCTCGGTTGGTCGCCCAAAGACAATCGGGAAAAAATTCCGATCGAAGAAATAATCCCGCTGTTCGATCTGAACAAGGTCGTACGCGGCCACGCCACTTTTGATCCGGACAAATTGCATTGGCTCAATGGCGAATACGCGCGCGCGTTGCCGGATGACAGGTTTCAGCAGCTGGCCAGGAATGCCTTGCGCGCAAGCGGGGTGAAGCTGGAGAATTTTTCCGATAATTACATTCGGGCCGCGCTCGACACCTGCAAAGGAAAGATCAATACCTTTGATGAACTAGTGGCTTACTGCGGTTTCTATTTCACGGACGACATCGTTTACAGCCCGGAAGGCGTCGCCAAAAATCTTACGGCCGAAAACAAGCCACGACTGCAAGCCATCCATGAAGCGTTTGCCAAAATCGGAAATTTTTCGGCAGACGAAATTGAAGCTGCCATGAAAGCGACCGCGAAAGAGCTTGGTGTGAAGGCGGGTGCGATTGTGCATCCGACCCGTTTCGCCGTAACCGGGAGCAACGCCGGCCCAAGTCTCTATCATTTGCTCGAAATTCTCGGAAAAGAAAAGGTGCTCGCACGAATCGACCGCGCGCTAAAGTATCAAGGAGCGGCGGCTTCCAAGCCGCCGACTTAATAAAGCGGCGGTCTGGAGACCGCCGCTCCTTGTTTCAAGGGCGTTCCCTCGCTCTTTGATGGAGGGGCGAGCTCTGCGAGCCCGGTAGTGGCGTTGCAGAAGCTCCGCTCTCCAAGAATTGTGAGCGCTATGACCTTTTTGATTCCTTCGCCCAGGTATCCTTCAGCGTCACCGTCCGGTTCCACACTTGTTTCATCGCAGTGGAATCAGGATCCAGCGTGAAGTAACCGAGCCGCTCGAATTGATAACGCTTCTCCGGCGTCGCGTCAGCCAATGCTGGTTCGCATTTCGCGGTCACAACTTCAAGCGAATGTGGATTGATGAACGATTTGAAATCGCCTGACGCGTCCGGCTCGGCGGCAGTGAAAAGCCGGTCATAAAGTCGCACCTCGGCGTCATCGGCATGGGTCGCGCTTACCCAATGAATAGTACCCTTTACTTTGCGATTGGAGGTCGCGCCACCCGACTTACTATCGAGATCGACCGTGCAATGAAGCTCGGTCACATTGCCAGAGCTATTTTTCACTACTTCTTCGCACTTGATGATATAGGCATACTTGAGCCGCACTTCGCCTCCCGGTTTCAAGCGAAAGTATTTTGGCGGCGGAGTTTCCATGAAATCAGCGGCGTCGATAAATAGCTCGCGGCTCAATGGCACCTTTCGTCTTCCAGCATTCTCATCTTCCGGGTTGTTGATAGCCTCCAGCTCTTCCACTTTTCCTTCAGGATAATTCGTTAGCACCACCTTGAGCGGGTGAAGAACGACGAGCCGTCGCTCGGCCATGCGATTGAATTCGTCGCGAATGGTGTGATCGAGGACAGCCATGTCAGTCATGCTCGGATACTTCGTGATCCCGATGTTGTAGGCGAACGAGCGCAAGGCGCTGGCAGTAACCCCGCGCCGGCGCAGTCCGGCGATCGTGATCATGCGCGGATCATCCCAGCCGTTGACCAACTTCTCGTTAACCAGCTGAATCAGCTTTCGCTTGCTCATCACCGTATAAGTAAGATTGAGCCGGGCGAATTCGTATTGATGCGGAACTGGCGGCGGCAATTCCAGCGCCAGCAAAATCCAATCGTAAAGCGGTCGGTGCACTTCGAACTCGAGCGTGCAAACCGAATGGGTGATACCTTCGATATAATCGCTCAGGGTATGGGCCCAGTCGTACATCGGATAAATGCACCATTTGTCCCCGGTATGGTGATGAGAGGCGTGCCGGATACGATAAAGCACGGGATCGCGCAGCCAGACATTGGGCGCGTTGACATCGATCTTTGCTCGCAACGTTCGTGTCCCGTCAGGAAATTCCCCCGCTTTCATTCGCTCAAATAGATCCCGATTTTCTTGGATGGGACGGTTGCGGAACCGGCTTTCCTTTCCGAGACGGCGAAACTCGTCGGTCTCTTCCGCCGTCATGTCATCCACGTAGGCCTTGCCTTTAGCAATGAGGTCGACCGCGAATTGGTAAAGTCGATCGAAGTAGTCCGAGGTATATAGCGGCGCGCCACCCAGATTCTTGTCCGCCCAACCATCGATAAGCCAGTGCACGTCCGCCATGATGGAATCGACGTACTCCGTTTCTTCTTTCGTTGGATTGGTGTCGTCCATCCGGACGTTGCAGATGCCATTGAACTCGTGCGCAATCCCGAAATTCAGGCAGATCGATTTGGCATGACCGATATGAAGATAGCCGTTTGGCTCGGGTGGAAAACGAGTCACGATCTTGGTGTGGTTTCCCGTCCGCAAATCCTCCGCCACAACTTCGCGGATAAAATCGGATGGAGACGGAGCGACGGCCAGTTCAGTCATTGTAACTGTGCGACAGTAGCAGACGAAAGCGCTGATCGACAACTTTTGCGCCGATAGCTTAAATGCTAATGCGTGTCATCCTGAACGAAGCGAAGGATTCGCTTAGTTGATGGATTACGCTAGCTAGATTGTGTAACGGAGCAGCTTGGGCGAGGTCCCTCACTCCGTTCGGGAAGACATGAAGAAGAAGCCCGCGAAAGAAGTTTACACCCTGGCTGATCTCCGAAACTGGGAAGAGATCGATCTCCCCATCCGCCTCGGTGTTTTGGGCGATCCAGTGGCGCATTCGCTTTCGCCGCAAATGCAGAACGCAGCCTTGAGGTCATGCAAGATCGATATGCAATACGCGCGCTTTCAAATTTCGCCCGACGAATTGCAAAGCGCGCTCGACCTGATTAGCGAACTGAACTTTGTCGGAGTGAACTTAACTACGCCGCACAAGATCGTTGCTTCCAAATTGATGGAGGAAGTTGATGACAACGCAAGGCGCATCGGCGCGGTCAACACGATAAAGGTCGATAACGCAAAACTTCGTGGCTACAACACCGATGGCAAGGGATTCGCCCGCGCGATTCGCCACGAATTCGCGGTCGATCTTCGCGATTTGCGGGTGATGATCCTTGGCGGTGGTGGCGCAGCACGGGCGATCGCCTTGCAATGTGCTCGGGAAAATTGCGAGCGCCTCGTCATTACCAACCGCAATCTCGCTACGGCGCAGAAGCTGGCGGAGGAACTGCGAGAATATTTTACGGGCCCCAGGGTCTTGGGTCCGGTCCCGAGATTGCAGGCGATTCCGTGGGAAGAAGCGGCCATTCGATTCCAAGTCGCGCATCTTGATCTGATTGTGAACGCGACACCGCTCGGATTGAATCGCAGCGATCCCTCACCAATTCCGGCGCGATTGCTTGCCCCGCATCTAATGATTCACGACACGGTTTATGGCGAAGGCCGCACGCCGTTTGTGTCAGCCGCGATCGAAGCCGGCGCCCGCGCCGCCAATGGATTCTCGATGTTGCTGCATCAAGGCGCGCTCGCCTTTGAAATTTGGTTTGAACGCGAAGCACCGATAGAGGCGATGCGTGCGGCGTTGATGTAGCCGCTTCGCCCCTGCGAAGCGTCGCGTCGCGCAGAGCGCGACGGCTACAAATTCTCTCGTGCCATTTCCTGACCGCGTTTTGTCGCAGCTTCCACTGCGTCTGCGACTGCGGCGGCGACGGAGCGTTCTTCCATCACGCGCAAACCGGCGGCGGTCGTCCCGCCCGGCGTCACCACCATCTTAATTAATTCCTCCGGCGATTTTCCGCTCGTTATCATCATTTCGGTCGCGCCGAGCGCAGTTTGGGCAGCAAGTTGCAGTGACACCTGTTTGTTCAGCCCCATCTTTTCGCCACCGCGCGCCAGTGCTTCGATCATAGCATAAACAAAGGCCGGACCGCTGCCGGCGAGTGCGGTCACCGCGTCAATTTGTTCGTCATCGACTTCTACTACGAGGCCGATGGCACCGAACATCGTGCGAATTTTCTCGCGATCCTGCTCCGTCGCGCGCGGTCCGGCGGCAAACGCACTTGCCGCGCGTCCGATTGCGCTCGGTGTGTTCGTAAGCACGCGCATAATTCGCGCGGGCGTTACTACCTCCATCTGTGCGATGCGAATGCCTGCCGCGAATGACACCACCAGCTTGTCCGTAAGTGCAACGCCGAGTCCGCGCAAAACTGGGAGGACCATCTGCGGCTTCACACCGAGAAGAACAATTTCCGCTTTCGCAGCGATCTCGCTGTTCTCTGTCGTCAACGAAATGCCGAGCTCGTTTTGCAATTGCGTACGCGTCTCGACATTTGGCTCACTCGCCACGATCGCGCTCGGTGCGCAAAAATTCTTCAGGAGCAATCCGCGAATGACTGAGCCAGCGAGTTTGCCGGCGCCGATGAAGCCAAGAGCGTATGGTTTCACGCGGGTCTCATTCTGAGCGAAACGAAGAACCTCTCGCAAGTCGATTGCTCACGCTGGAGGGGCGAGCTCCTGCGAGCCCGGAATTTCCCCTTCGGCGTCGCGGGAGCTCTGCCCTCCATCTGAGTGGCGCGGTGATCGACGGTTGTTTGAGCACGGCTCAATTTGTCTGATATTACTGGAATGGTTACCGCAGGTGTAAACTATGGGCTGGATTTGGCGGCGGACATCGCGGAATTGAAACGCGAACGTAACGCCGTCATCCTCGCACACAACTATCAGGTGCGGGAACTTCAGGAAGTCGCCGATTTCGTCGGCGATTCTCTCGGGCTCAGCTATCAGGCAGCGAAAACCGACGCCGAGGTCATTCTCTTCTGCGGCGTCCACTTTATGGCTGAGACGGCCAAGATCGTCAACCCAACCAAGCGCGTCATTCTGCCCGATCTCGACGCCGGCTGCTCCCTTTCGGAATCCTGTCCGCCACCGGCACTAGCCGCGTTCTTGAAAAAGAATGCGGACAAAAATTATTACGTCATCGCTTACATCAATTGCAGCGCAGGCGTGAAAGCGCTCAGCGATGTTATCTGCACCAGTGGTAATGCCGAGAAAATCGTCAAGGCCGCCCCGCCCGATCGGAATATTCTCTTTGTGCCTGACCAGAATCTCGGCGCTTGGGTAATGGAAAAAACGGGGCGCAAAATGGATTTATGGCGGGGGACTTGTTACGTGCACGTCGAGTTCACGGCCCGCAGCATTCGAAAAATTCGCGAGCAACATCCCGGCGCACCTCTCGTCGCTCACCCGGAATGCACCGCGGCCGTGCGAATGCTGGCCGACGAGGTTTGTTCGACCGAAAAAATGGTCACCTTTTGCAAGGAATCACCGGCGCGAGATATCATCATCGTGACCGAAGCAGGAATGCTCCACCGCTTGCGTCGCGAAATTCCGGGCAAAAATTTTATTCCCGGCCCGACGGAACATTGCGCTTGTGCCGAATGCCGGTTCATGAAAATGAATACTTTGGAGAAAGCATTTAACGCGTTGCGCGATCTCGAGCCCGAAATCATTTTGCCCGAGCCGTTGCGTGCCCGCGCGGAATTGCCAATCCGGCGAATGCTCGAACTCAGCCGCTGAGCGGACCCTTGCCCGAAACAAAATTCCGCCTTCCGCGTTTACGTGCCTGGCACGCGCCGCGAAAGGCGGATAATCCCTACGCTAGCCAATCTTAGTCCTCGTCGAGGATAACGCGGTCGACCATCATCTGGTCGCCCGTGCCCACATAGTGGACATGAACGGGTACGCCGACTCTGATGCGTGTCTTGACCGTGTCTTCGTCAAGCGTTTTGCCGCTCTTGGTCACATAGGTAACAGTCTTGCCGAAGCGATAACGGCGCGGGCCACTGGTTTCTTTCAAAACAATGGCGCTGCCGGGTGTAAACTCGGTGATTGTTCCGCCGCCTTCCGTGGTCGTGGTTGTTGAGGTCGTCGTCTCCGAGACCTGGGCCCACGCAAACGGAGCAGCCGCGGCCACCGCAATGCTCAGTAGTAGTTTCTTCATCTTTTGGCTTTCTTTTTTTGGTTTGCGAGCAGGCGCACCATGCCCCGTGGAAACGGAGATAGCCGGCTGCTCTAATTATCATAAGAGTATCGCGACGCTCCCGATTGACGGCTGTGTCACATCAAAAACGAAAAGTTATATTTCGCTGAATAAATCAGGCACCGTCCCGTCAGGGGCGACTTTCCGTTTTCCATCACGCCTTGGCGGCGGCATATTGTCGCCAATGGAACCAACCATGGGCGACGGGGCCGAGGAGTTGCTTCAGACCTACACCGAAGATGGCGGCATTAATTATCTCGCTGCGGCCGCCATGCTTCCCTCGCGTTCTGCCATCGACGACGCCTGCGCCGAGCTGATGAGCCTGATGTTCCCCGGTTTTCGTGGAGAACCCCTGGTGGATTCGAGCGATCTGCCGGAAGTGACAAGAAGCCGGTTGCGGCGTTTGCAATCGCGCTTGAAGCCGGAGTTCTGCAAAAGCCTTGGTAAATATCCTCCAGACGCCACAGTAGAAAAACGCGCCGACGAGCTGCTGGCGGGATTTTTTTCTCAGTTACCGGCATTGCGCAAAATGCTTTGGACCGACATCGATGCGGCGTACGAGGGCGATCCGGCGGCGAAAAGCTACGAAGAAATCATCCTGGCCTACCCCGCGCTCGAAGCCATCGCCATCCAGCGCATGGCGCACGAACTCTATTTGCAGGAATTGCCTCTCATCCCTCGCATTATGACGGAGTGGGCCCATAGCCGTACCGGCATCGACATTCATCCCGGCGCGAAAATCGGATCGCATTTTTTTATCGATCACGGCACCGGCGTGGTGATCGGCGAGACCTGTGAAATCGGGACGCGAGTGAAGTTATACCATGGTGTGACGCTTGGGGCACGCAGCTTTCAGAAGGATGAAGACGGCAAAATCAAAAAAGGCGGGAAGCGTCATCCGACGGTGGAAGATGACGTGACCATTTACCCGAATTCGACTGTCCTCGGTGGCGAGACGGTCATTGGTGCGCGAAGTACGATTGGAGGTAATGTTTTTTTGGTGCAAAGCGTGCCGGCCGATTCGCTCGTTTCTTACGAGGAAACGCAATTGCACATTGTGCAAAAGCGCCCGCGTCTACGCGGACAAACCAACGGCAGTTTCAACGGGTGATTTATCTCGATTACAATGCGACCACGCCGCTGTGTGAAGCCGCACGCACGGCGATGTTGCCGTTTCTCGAAGGGAAATTTGGCAATCCTTCGAGCGTTCATGCTGCTGGACGAGAAGCGCGCGCCGCGATTGATGATGCGCGCGATGGACTCGCGGATTTGCTGGGCGCGAAACCGCACGAGTTGATTTTTACCAGCGGCGGGACGGAAGCGAATAATCTTGCGATCCTTGGGCTTGCTCGCAGTCGCACAGCGCGCGGAAAGCATTTAATCAGCGCGAAAACAGAACACCACGCTGTTTTGAACACGATTGAGCATCTGGAGAAACGCGAAGGTTTCGAGGTGACCTGGCTCAATGTTTCGCAGGCCGGGCAGATCGATCTCGATCAATTAGCCGATACGATCCGAGAAGATACCGTGCTGGTTTCCATCATGCATGCGAACAACGAGACTGGCGTGATTCAGCCGCTGCGCGAGATCTCAGAAATCTGTCGCGAGCGCGGCGTTCTTCTGCACAGCGATATGGTGCAATCGTTTGGAAAACTTGCGCCCGTCATCCCGAGCCAAAACGCCACTCCGGCTCGGAGCGAGGGGTCCCGCCATGAAAGCTTCAAGGTAACGCAGCGGGATCTCTCCACTCCGCTACTCTCCGGTCGGGATGACCTGCGGTCGTTGGTCGATGCCGCCAGTTTTGCGGCGCACAAATTTTACGGCCCCAAAGGCGCCGGCCTTTTATTTTTGCGCGGCGGAATTCCGATTGAACCAGTTCATTTCGGGGGCGCGCACGAAAATCAGCGGCGCCCCGGGACAGAAAATGTTGCCGCAATTGCGGGGATGGCGGCGGCGGCGGAATTTGTGGAACGCGATCGTGAACAGGAGCAGGCACGCGAAGGAAATTTGCGGGACCAACTTTGGCAGGAAATCTCCGCGCAGATCTCGCCAGTGGTTCTAAACAGTGACGTTCACCGGCGATTGGCAAATACCTTGAACATTAGCCTGCCCGCGCTCGATTCGGAGACAATGCTAATGGCGCTCGACCTTGAAGGCGTTTGCGCATCGAGCGGCTCAGCTTGCATGGTGGGGAGTGTGGTCGCATCGCACGTTCTGTTGGCGATGGGGCTGCCGCTCGCTTTCGCCCGATCAGCCATCCGTTTTTCCATCGGAAAATACACAACCGGAGAGGAAATTTCGGCGACGGCTGGGATTGTTTCAGAGATTGTGCAGCGAACGAATGCGAAACGCAGCGAGAAAACAATCTCCGTTTAGGCAGCTCGAATTCCTTTTCGACGCGCCGGTAATTTCCCAGTTGCCATCCGCGCAAGAATTGCAGGATCGCGCCCAGTCCCTTTTGCGGCGGCTCAACGCGGGAATTCTGACGGATCGCGTGCGGGTCGAGTGGAATGAACGCATGCGCACAACCGTCGGTCGCGCCGATTTCCGGCGTTGCCTCATTTCCTTAAATCCAGCGTTGCAAGAATTTGGGCCCGCCGAAATCGATCGGACATTGCGGCATGAACTGGCGCATTTGCTTGCTCATTTTCGTTTTGGCAAGCGACGGATCGAGCCTCACGGGCGCGAATGGCGGAACGCTTGTTGCGACCTGGGGATTAGTGGTGAGCGAGCCGGTCATACCTTACCGTTAGTCGGGCGTTCGCTGTCCCGTCGGTTCGTCTATTACTGTCAGAACTGCCAGGGGCATTTTCCGCGTGTGCGCCGCATTCGCCGGGCAACTGCCTGCCTGGCTTGCTGTCGAAAATTTTCAGGAGGAAATTACAATGAACGTTTCCGCCTCCGGCTTGTCAAAAGTTCCTCTTCAGTTAATTTCTCCGCGCTGTTAGCAAATTCTCCCCAGTGAAAATTCGCCACTTTTTTACAGCGGTCGCGGTCGCCTTTATCGCATCCACTTCGTTCGGCTACGTCCGCGAATTCGATAACGGCATCCCTCTCGCCTGGGTGAAGGATCGCACCGTCGTGATGCAGCTCTCCCTCGGCACCGGGACACGGACCTTGCGCGACGGCTTCACCTCGTTTAACGACTCCGCCATTGACGCGCTCAAGACCTGGAACCCACATCTCGCGCATCTTCAATTTTCCTGGGTCAAAAACTCACCCGTCACTCCAGCGGAAGGCGATGATGAAATGTCGGTCATGTTCGATAACAAAATTTTCGGCAGCGATTTTGAAAGCGGCACGTTGGCGGTGACTATGCTGGCCTTTCGCAACGGTAATTTCGAAGAGACCGACACCATCTTTAACAAGGCGGTCGCGTGGGACTCCTATCGCGGTGCCCTCACGCCGCCAGTCTTTGATTTTCACCGCGTCGCCATCCATGAATTTGGTCACACTGTCGGACTTGATCATCCGGATCAAGCCAAGCCGAAGCAAAACGTAGTGGCAATTATGAATTCACAGGTGAGTAATCTCGATACTCTCGCGCAGGATGACATCAACGGCGCGACCGCTATTTACGGCACCGGTCCGGCCTACAATTTAATTCCAGACGCGCCGGTGCTAATGGACCTTTCCGCCCGCGGCACGACCTATACCGGCAACAATGTTCTCATCGGCGGTTTTATCGTTCAAGGATCGCAACCGGTAAAATTGGTTGTCCGGTGTCTGGCCTTCTCACTCGCAAGCTATGGTATTTCTAATGCGCTGGGCGATTCTGTGATTTATCTCTATGACGCCAATAATAATCTCATCGCTTCTAACGACGATTGGTTTACCAGCAGCGACGCAGAAACAATTTCCAGCTACCATCGCGACCCCCCCAATAGCATCGAGTCGGCGCTCCTGGTCACTCTTAATCCCGGGAATTACACCGCGATCGTTAAGTCGTATTCTGACTCGCAACAAGCGGCCACCGCAGGAGTCGCGCTCTTTGAAGTTTACGATCTGCGCAAATCGGCCAGCCGCCTCGGCAACGTTTCCGCCCGAGGGCAGGTTGGGACCGGCAACAACATTTTGATTGGTGGGCTTATTGTCGGTGGGAGCACGCCCAAGCCGGTAGTGGTTCGCGCTCTCGGCCCAACCCTGACTCGATTCGGCGTCACCGGCGTTTTGGCCGATCCCTATCTCGAATTGCGCGACGGCAACGGTAATTTGGTAGAAGCCAACAACGATTGGCAGCAGAGTCCGGAAGCGGCAATTATCAGCGCCGATGGCAAGGCGCCCTCGAACACGAAGGAGTCAGCCATGGCCCGGACTCTTAGTCCGGGCAACTATACCGCGCTGGTCCGCGGTGTCGGCGGAACTACCGGTACGGCCCTGGTTG
>Ga0209805_1001944_pt1 | contig 12168 bp, 14 predicted proteins | sample GraSoiAngelo_148_FD_185905 | JGI IMG/M metagenome (GOLD analysis project Ga0209805, IMG submission 185905) | Grasslands soil microbial communities from the Angelo Coastal Reserve, California, USA - 14_1009_09_20cm (SPAdes) (version 2) | ecosystem: Environmental > Terrestrial > Soil > Grasslands ... | reverse complement strand
ACTGGTGCCGGTCCCTCTTGGCTATGACGTCCACACCCTACGTTGACGCCCTGGGGTGCCCGGTTGTGACACATCTCTCTCCAGGCGACGATCAGGACGACTGAGATGTGATGCGGCCTGCCGCCCGCCTCAAGTCTCTATCTCTGGGCCGCTTCTCTGACCCGCGTTTTCGCTCGAACCCGGTTTCAATTCGTGCCTGAATAATTCACTAGGCCGCTTCTCTTGACCCCATCGCTTTCAAGGAAGAGGTCAGGGGTTCGAATCCCCTCCGGGCTACTGATCGCGTCGTTGTCGGCGAAATCCGGAGAAGACTTGCGCGCTGCGCTCAGAGTCGGGGAAGCACTGCGCTTCCTCGGCGCTTGGATCGGTTAGGTCCGAAGGGCGTACCGGTATGGCATCGAGCATCGCAACAGCGGAGTGCGCGCGTGCGGCCCACCATCACCGGAATCGCGCATATTGGTGAACTCTGAGAAGACCGCCCGCAACCGATGCGCCTTCGCAGAGAAGGTGGTCTACCCGCCCGCGATCGCACCGATCACGAGGAAGGCTTCTTTCCCGGAGGCGACGTCGTCCGGCAATGGTCTATCCGGCGATTCGTGCGACAGGTCCTCCTGGCACGCGAAGAACCGTATGAACGCGCGGCGCTCTCGAGTGGTGTGGTCACGTATGGTGCCCCGCAGCATCGGATAGGCGGTCTCCAGTGCGTCGAGGACGGCGCGCTGCGTCACCGTGCCCTTCACGTCGAGCGCGACCTCGTTGCCGACGTGTGCGAGCGTCCGGAGATGGTGCGGAAGCACGACGCGGATCATTGCAGCGTCTGCACCTCCACCGAGAGCACCGCCGGAAGATCGCGAACGATCGCTGCCCAGGTGTCTCCGGCGTCCGCGGACGCGTACACCTGGCCGCCGGTCGTGCCGAAATACACGCCGCACTTGTCGAGCGCATCCACCGCCATCGCGTCGCGGAGGACGTTCACGTAGCAATCGGCCTGCGGCAGACCCTTCGTCAGCGCCTCCCATTCGTTCCCGCCGCTGCGGCTCCGGTACACACGCAGCTTCCCATCGGGCGGGAAGTGCTCGGAGTCGCTCTTGATCGGCACGACGTAGATCGTTTCCGGCTCGTTCGCGTTCACGTCGATCACGAAGCCGAAGTCGCTCGGCAGGTTCCCGCTGACTTCCTTCCACGAGTCGCCCGCATCGTCACTTCGCAACACATCCCAGTGCTTCTGCATGAACAAGACGTTCGGTCGCGAGGGGTGCATCGCGATCCGGTGAACGCAGTGGCCGATATCAGCGTTCGGGTCGGGGATGTACTCCGACCGGAGTCCTTGGTTGATCGGCTTCCACGTCGTGCCACCGTCGTCCGTCCGGAATGCGCCGGCCGACGAGATTGCCACGAACATTCGCTTGGGATTCTTCGGGTCTTCGATGATCGTGTGCAGACACAGCCCGCCCCCACCGGGCTGCCACCGCGGACCGCTGCCGTGGCCGCGTAGCCCCGAGACCTCCTTCCAGTTCTGAGCGCCGTCGGTGCTGCGGAAGAGCGCGGCGTCCTCGACGCCGGCGTACACCGTGTCGGGGTCCTTGAGTGACGGCTCGAGGTGCCAGACGCGCTTGAACTCCCACGGCCGCTGCGATCCGTCGTACCACTGGTGCGTCGTGAGCGGCTTGCCGGTCTCGGGTGATGCGTCGTACACGAACTTGTTGCTCTCGCCCTTCGGCATGCCGTCGGGTGTCTTGGCCGGTTCGCCGGGTGGCGTCCCGGGCTGATGCCACGTCTTACCGCCGTCATCCGACCTCTGGATGATCTGACCGAACCATCCGGTGGACTGCGACGCGAAGAGCCGTTCGGGATCCGCCGGAGAGCCCTTCATGTGGTAGATCTCCCAGCCGCCGAAATGCGGACCGCTGACGTCCCACTTCTTGCGCTGTCCGTCCGCCTCTAGGACGAACGCGCCCTTCTTTGTGCCGACGAGTACACGCACCCTGCTCATTCCCCTGGTCCTCCCGCTGCGGTTCTCCCGGTGATGCACCCGAGACTAAGGGGTCCGCGTTCTCGGCGCGGTTCGCTTTCGCCGCCTATCTCGACCTCAACTCCTTGACGCCGCCGCCTGCATGGTGTAATAAACCAAGTGGTTAAATAAGTCAAGGAGCGACATGGCTGTCGACCGCCTCAGCCTCACGTTCGGCGCCCTCGCCGACCCGACGCGGCGTGCGATCCTCGCGCGTCTCGCGAAGGGTGGCGCGTCGGTCACCGAGGTCGCGAAGCCGTTCGACATGAGCCTCCCCGCGGTGAGCAAGCACCTCAAGGTGCTCGAACGCGCGGGACTCGTGACGCGCGGCAAAGAGGCGCAGTGGCGGCCGGCGGCGCTCGAGGCGCGCCCGCTCAAGGAGATCGACGAATGGGTCGAGCGCTATCGCGTCATCTGGGAGCAGCGGCTCGATCGTCTGGACGAGTACCTGAAGGAACTGCAAGTGAAGGAGAAGCGACATGGCCGCAAGGGATAACGTCGTGGAAATGCCGATCAAGGAGCTCGTCATAGAACGGGTCTTCGACGCGCCGCGCGAGCGTGTCTTCGATGTGTTCACACAGCCGGAGCACGTGGAGAAATGGTGGGGGCCGAAGGGGGTAAGCAACACCGTCGCCGAGTTCGAAGCGCGTCCCGGCGGTAAGATCTTCATCGCCGAGCGTGCTCTCGACGGCGCGACGATCTACATCGCCGGCGTCGTGCGCGAGATCGAGCGGCCTTCGCGGGTTCTCTACGCGATCCACTTCGCCGACGCGGAGCGCAGGCGCCTCGCGCCGCCGGCCCACAGCGGACTCGGCGACACCTGGGACGACGAGATCGTCACGCTCGTCACGTTCAGCGCCGAAGGTCAGCGCACGCGGGTGACCATCCGCACCCTGTCGGGCTTCACCGCCGAGTGGGGCGAGAAGGCGCGGTTTGGCTGGGCCGAGGCGCTCGACAAGCTCGGTTACGCGGCGGTCGACGACATGACGGTCGCGCCACAGGGCGAGCGCGAGATCTTGATCACGCGCTCTTTCGACGCGCCGCGCGCACTCGTCTACGACGCCCTCACGAAGCCGGAACACGTGAAGAACTGGTGGGGCCCGCGCCAGTACGGCCCTGTGAGCGCGACCGCCGACTTTCGCGCGGGCGGCCACTACCGCTTCGCCCAGGGCTCGCCGCAAGGTGAAATCGCGTTCTCGGGCGAGGTCCGCGAGTCGTCGCCCGAGCGGATCGTCTACATCGAAGAATTCGAGGCGATGCCCGGGCATGCCGCGGTGACGACGGTCACGCTCGACGAGCGCGCGGGTAAGACGTTCATGACACTGCGCTCGGTCTACCAGTCGCCCGAGGACCGCGATGGCGTGCTCGGCTCGGGTATGGAGTGGGGTGCGCGGCTCTCGTACCTGCAGCTCGATGAGGTTCTGGAGGGGATGAAATGAACCAGAACATCACGATGTCCCGCCCGGAGCACTGCCGGGGCGCGTAGCGTATTCCGCGCATCACTGTCGGTACGATGGGCCGATGACCTCTCGGCTTCGCGTGCTCGTCGAACAGCCCACGAGGGGCAAGCGCTGGGTCGCCGTCGCGGCGGACTGGCCGGGTCTCGAACGGGGCGGCAAGACGGAGGACGAGGCGGTCGAGAAGCTCGCCCGCTACGTGCCGCGATATCTCCCGGTCGCGAAGCGCGTGCGCCTGGGCTCGGAGCTCGCGACCCAGATCGACCCCGAGGTCATCGGCCGGTACCAGGGGGTCGGCTCGACCGACTTTTGGGGCATCTCGTTCGCGCCCTCGCCGCTCGACCGCAAGCCGTTCGACGCGCCGTCCTTCGATCGCAAGGTGCGACTGCTGCGCGCCGCGTGGGCCGAGTTCGACCAGACGGCCGCCCGCGTCTCGGCGGAGCTCCGGCCGGGTGTCCGGGGCGGCGGCCGCGCCCGCGACCAGATCGTTCGACATGTTCTGGCGACTGAGGGTGGCGACTTCTCGAAGCGCGTCAAGGCGAAGTCCGAGCTGGAAGACCTGCGGACGCCGGGCCAACTCGCCCGACATCGCGATCGCTTCGTTGAGGCGATGCGCGCTTGGTACGCGCAGGGCAAGCCGCTCGGCAACTGGACGATCCCGTACTTGCTCCGCCACACCGCGTACCACGTGCTCGACCACACCTGGGAGATGCAGGACCGGGACCTGACGGACAACGCCTCCGCCGGATGACCGTCCGGCTCGACCTCACGCGCGCACAAATCCTCGCGTTCCGGCGGCATGTGGGCGCGCTCGACCAGCGGCTCCCACGCGGTTCGCGCTCGCTCCGGCGTGCGGCGTGGGCGGGCTTGCAGGACAGCATGCCGCGCGCTGCGCTCCTCTCCATCCATGCGCGCGTCGCGGGGACCGAGTCTTCGACGTTAGCCGACTCGTCGCTGGTCCAGCTTTGGGGACCGCGTCACCACGCGTATGTCATCGCGGCTCGGGACATAGCGCTCTTTACTCTCGGGAGGCTCCCAGACGAGGCCGGTCCGCGAAAGGTCGCGGAGGACCTGGCCGCTCGCCTGCACGCGCTTCTCGGTGGCGCGACGATGAAATACGGCGAGGCGGGGAGGACGCTTGGCGAGCACAACGCCAATCGCCTCAGGTACGCCGCCCCAACCGGTACGGTCCTGATTCGATGGGACGGCGCGCGGCAACCGACGTTCTGGACGGTGCCGCGACCCGAGGTCGACCCGCGCGACGCTCGTCTCGAGCTCGCGCGTCGATATCTGCACATCTTCGGTCCAACCACGGCCGAGGCGTTCGCTAACTGGGCGGGGATCAGCGCGCCGCGAGGCGTTGTGGCGTTCGATGCGCTTCGCAGGCGGCTGACGCCGGTGCGAACACCGGTGGGCGACGCGTGGATCCTCACGAGCGACGAGCCGACGTTCCGCGCGGCTTCACGGCCCGCGGCTTCCGCGCGGCTCCTACCGAGTGGCGACGCCTACTTCCTTCTCCAGGGACGCGATCGTGAACTCTTGATTCCCGACGCGTCGCGCCGCCGCGCGCTCTGGACGCCGCGCGTGTGGCCGGGCGCCGTCCTCGTCGCTGGCGAGATCGTCGGGACATGGCGACGCGGACTGGGGATCGTGACGATTCAGGCCTGGCGCCGTCTCACGCGCGCGGCACGCGCTGCGGTCGAAGCGGAGGTGGCATCCCTGCCGCTACCGGATTTCCAAGGGCGGGTCGTCGTTCGGTGGGAGGACTGACCAAATAACATCCGACCGTGGACGAAGCCGCGATCGTCGACCACATCCGCAAGACCTATCCGGATGCCGACATCCTGACGGCAGGCAGCGGGCGTTCTTCTCGCTCGATCCCGAGAAGCATTGGCCCAACTTCGTGACGCTCGTCACGAGCGACGAGTACGACTCGGCTTCGAATCTCAGCCGACCCGGGGTTTCCGGCTGAACATCGGCCTCAGCAAGCAGACGTTTGATGGGCTCGTCAGCGCGATCACGGATCCCGACTACACCGCTCTCGATCGGGTCATGCCACACCCGGTCTACGCACTTCAACACTGGGTCAGCATCCTGAACCCGACCGAGGCGACGTTCGACTCGATCGTCAAGCCTCTGCTCGACGAAGCACACGGCCGCGTCGCGCGATCCCGGCACAAGCTGGCCGTCAAGAAGTGACGATGCCCCCGACAGCGCGGGTAGTGTGGAGTCTGCACAATCGAACGCCAACGTCGTCTGGAACTTGGGGCTAGGCGAGATCGACGCAGAGTATTCGGTGACAAGGAGAGCCGCATGACCACTGAGACCAGCACTCCCGGCCACATCAGCCCGAAGCAGTTCCGCGAGTCAGAGGGTGTCGACGATTGGCGCGTCCTGGGCGACGGTGCGAACGCGTACTTCCGGACGGGGTCGCTCGCCGCAGGCGCCCGGCTCGTCCTTGCGATCGGCGAGTTGCCGGGCGTCGACGACCTTCAACCGGACGTCGACGTGCGTCGCGACGGTGTGACGGTGCGCGTGGTCGCGTTCGTCGAGGGCTACGGCGGGATGCTCCAGAGTCACGTCGAGCTCGCGCGCAAGATCTCGGCGGCCGCCCGAAAGTTGGGCTTCTCCGCGGATCCGTCGGCGGTCCAGAGCCTTCTCGTCATCCCTGGCGCGACCGATCGGCCCGGCGTGATGCCGTTCTGGCGTGCCGTGCTTGGATACGAGCCTCGACCCGACAGTCCCGCCGAGGATCTAGTCGATCCGCACGGTCGGACCGTGCCGTTCTGGTTTGAGCAAATGAAGGAGCCGCGTGCCGACGGCGGCGGCGCGATCCACATAGCGGTGTGGGTGCCGTACGAGCAGGCCGAGGCTCGCATCGCGGCGGCGCTCGCCGCCGGTGGCCGGATGGTGCGCGACGAGTTCGCGCCCTCATGGTGGACGCTGGCCGACGCCGCAGGCAACGAAGCCGACATCGCCACCACGAAGGGCCGCGACTGACCGGTCACCGATGGAGTACGAGGTCACGCTCGAGGATGTCCTGCCTCGCCAGCTTGCCGCGGTGCGCGGCGGAGCGTCACGCGCGGATCTAAGTCGAACGATTCTGAAGCTGCTCGACAAAGTCTGGCCGGTGCTGCGAGCTCAGCACGCGAAGACGGGCCACAACGTGGTCATGTACTTCGGCGGCCTCGAGCACATTGAAGCCGGTGTTGAGGTGTTCGGCGAATTCGTCGACGCCGGCGACGTGCGCCATTCGCGAACGCCCGCCGGATCAGCGGTGACCACCGCGCACTGGGGCGAGTACTCCGAGATGGCCGGCGCGTATGCCGCGCTCGAACGGTGGTGTGTGGCGAACGGCCGCCGGCAGACCGGGACAAGCTGGGAGGTCTACGGCGACTGGGCCGACGATCCCAAGGAGCGCCGAACCGATATCTACGCCGCCCTGATCGTGGGCGGCGTTTCGACGACGGACTCCTTACGCTTTAAGTTGGGGAGATGAACACCACTCCGATCGTCTTGGTTCCCGGTTTCTGGATCGGCGCATGGGCGTGGGACGAGGTCGCCGCGGCCCTGCGCGCGGCCGGGCACGACGTCACCGCGCTGACGCTCCCCGGACTCGAGTCGGTTGACGCCAACCGCTCCGCCATCACATTCGCCGACCACGTCGAAGCGATCTGCGATGCGGTGACGGCGGCGGGGCGTCCTGTCGTGCTCGCCGTGCACAGCGGTGCCGGGGCCCCCGGCTACGCGGTGACAGACCGCATCCCCGAGCAGATCGCGGCGATGGTCTACGTCGACACAGGACCAGCGAGGGGCGCGCTCGACCCAAACTTCGACGCAGTCGAGAAGCCGATGCCTTCGCTCGAAAAGCTCGCGGCGGAGGAGAACCTCGACGGGGTCACCCAGGCGCAGCTCGAGACGTTCCGGCGGCGGGCCGTTCCCGAGCCGGGCGCCGCACTGCGCGGGAGCGCTGAGCTGACCAACGATGCGCGCCTGGACGTGCCGAGCACGGTCATCTGCACGGGGTACACGTCCGCGCAGTACAAGGACGCGGTGAAGGAGGGCCAGACCTGGCTCGGCGGCCTGAACGAGCTCCGCAACGTGACCTACGTGGACCTGCCGACGAGCCACTGGCCGATGTGGTCGCGCCCGAAGGAGCTCGCCGTGATCATCGGCGAGGTCGCTGAGCGCGCGTCGGAGCGTGGCGAGGTGACTTCTCGCCGCGCTAACGCGCCGTGACCCAAGCGGCGGCTCAGTCCCTCCTCGCCGATGCGTCGATGCGGAGCATCGAGTCCGCGATCGAGAAGGGTCACGACGAAAGTGTTGGACGCTTCCAGGAATGGGTGAAGCACCCGGCCCTCGCCGCGGAAGATCGCGGGATGGACGAAGGCTGCGATCTCATGATGCGACTCGCGCGCGACGCGGGCTTTCAAAGGACCACGCGTATCGAGACCGATGGTCACCCAGGGGTCTTCGCGACGCTCGACGCGGGAGCCGCGAAGACCGTCGCCATCTATTTCATGTACGACGTGAAGCAAGCCGATCCCGCGGAGTGGTCGTCGCCACCGTTCAGTGCCGCGATCGTCGATAGACCCGGACTCGGGAAGGTCCTCATCGGCCGCGGCGCGGTGAATCAGAAGGGGCCGGAGGCGGCATTCCTCGCGGCGCTCCACGCGATCCGCGGAGCGGGGAAGAAGCTGCCGGTCAACCTCGTGCTCGTCGCGGAGGGCGAGGAAGAGATCGGATCGCCGCACTTCCGGCAAGTCGTCGCGAATCCCGACGTAAGGGCCGCCCTCAAGCGGACGATCGGCGTGTTTATGCCGTCGGCCTTTCAGGACCCCGACGGAAGCGTCTCGATCTTCCTGGGGGCGAAGGGCGTGGTCGAGTGTGAGCTCGTCGCGAGCGGCGAGAAGTGGGGACGTGGGCCGACGAAGGATGTGCACTCGTCGAACCGCGCCCGGCTCGATAGCCCCGCGTTCCATCTGGTCCAGGCTCTCGCAACCTTGGTCAATGCCGAGGGCGATCCGGCGATCGACGGGTTCGGCCGCGAGGTGAAGCCAGCCACGGCGGCGGAACGCGAGATGCTCGACGAGGCCGCGACGAAGATGAGCGAGGCGACAGCGAAATCACTGGCCGGTGCGACCCGCTGGGCTCACGACCTCCCGTGGCGCGCGACGCTCGAGCGTTTCATGTTCACGCCGACCGTAAACATTGAAGGCCTTGTCGCGGGCTACACCGGCCCGGGCGGCAAGACCGTCATGCCGCACCGCGCGGTCGCGAAGCTCGACCTGCGGCTCGTACCGGACATGACCTACGACGGCGCGATTGCCGCGCTCAAGGCCCACCTCGCGAAGCGCGGTTTCGGCGACATCGAGGTGAATCCGAGTGGCGGCTACGACCCAACAAGTACGGCCGCTGACGCGCCGATCATCAAAGCGATGCTCGCGGTGCTGAAGCGCGCCGCGATCGACCCGGTCGTACTTCCGCGCCTCGCAGGCTCGTATCCCGGCTACGTCTTCACGAACCCACCGATCAGTCTCGCGGCCGGTCATTACGGGCTCGGACACGGCAGCGGGGCGCACGCGCCCGACGAGTATTTCGTGATCGAGCCATCGAACCCGAAGGTCAGCAGTTGGGACGGCGCCGTCGCCTCGCACGTGGCGTATCTGTACGAGCTCGCGACGCTGGGCGGTTAGTCCGGATCTTCTCAAGGCCGTCGAGGATCAGATCGAGCCCGAACCCGAACTCACCGTCAGAACGATTGGATTTCTTGCCGTGCTCTCCCATGTGCTCGACGAGGTAGGGAAATCTATCGACGGGGAACTGCCGTCGGAACGCTGCCCCCATATCCGGGAGCTGCCTCGCTCCTGCCGAGTAACCGACCTCCCACATCGTGAACCCGAGGATGTGGCTATCCAGGGCGTGATACGCGTGATGGGTCATGTTGGCTGAGAAGCCAGCTTCGCGAAGTCGTCCGAGCAGTGCCTCCATGTAGCGCAGCCGCGCCGGGCCGATCCTGCCGGGCGACATCATGAGGCTGCAGGCCCAGCGGTGTCGCAGCAGGACCTGGTGGGCTGAGATCGCGCTTCGACGTAGGGCCGCCCTCCAGTCGCCTCCGTTTGAGGGCACCTCGATCTCACCGACGACGAGCTCGAGGATGCCGTTGACGATGTCGTCCTTCTTGGCGACGTAGTAATACACGGTCATCGCTTCGACGCCGAGCTGTTGCGCGAGGTTGCGCATCGTGAGCGCTTCAATTCCGCTCTTGTCGGCGATCTGAATAGCCGCTCGGAGCACCAGGTCCCGGCTCAAGCGGACACGCGGCGTGGTTCTGGCTTCAGCCTGTACAGCCATTCGGTCTTGACCAATCTTACACCGTAAGATAATCTGCCGAGAGGAATCTTACACCGTACGAAACTGGGGAGGGCAGAACGAGATGGCCGCCAACGCACCGACTCAACAGAACACGATGAAGGCGATCGTCCGCGATCGGTACGGCCCGCCGGATGTCCTGGAGCTCAAGGAGATCGAACGGCCGGCGATCGACGACGACGGCATCCTCGTGCGCGTCCGCGCCGCTTCCATCAATGCCTACGACTGGCACATGCTGCGAGGGCGCCCATCGCTCGTCCGCATCGTCGCTGGACTGCGAAAGCCCAAGAGCACTGCCATGGGCGTCGACGTGGCTGGTCAGGTCGAGGCGGTCGGGAAGAACGTGACGCAATTTCGACCCGGAGACGAGGTGTTCGGCTCGCGCACCGGCTCACTCGCCGAGTACGTGCGCGCCACGGCGAAGAGCTCCCTCGCGCCGAAGCCGGCCGGGCTGACCTTCGAACAGGCCGCCGCCGTCCCGATGGCGGCATCGACGGCTCTTCAGGGCCTTCGCGACAAAGGGCAGATCAAACCGGGTCAGAAGGTCTTGATCAATGGGGCCTCAGGCGGGGTCGGCACGTTCGCCGTGCAGATCGCCAAGGCGTTCGGAGCGCACGTGACCGCCGTGTGCAGCACGAGGAACGTGGACCAGGCCCGGACGCTCGGCGCGGACGAGGTCATCGACTACACCAAAGAGGACTTCACGCGCCGCGGCAAGCGCTATGACCTGATCCTCGATGTCGCGGCGAGCGGCTCGTTGTCATCTCGACGACGGGTGCTCGAACCGAGTGGAATCCTGGTCGGCGTCGGATCGGCGGACACTCGATACGGTGTGATGTCGATACTCGGTGGTCTTGTTGAGGCGGCGGTGCTGTCGCGGTTCGGGAAGCAGAAAATGCCGTTCTTTCTGGCGAAGAACAGCAAGGAGGACCTGATGGTCCTCACGGAGCTGATCGAGGCGCGGAAGGTCAGGCCCGTCATCGACCGAACGTATCCGCTCCGCGAGACAGCCGAAGCGATTCGCTACCTGGAAACGGGTCACGCGCGAGCGAAGGTTGTCATCACCGTGTGAGCCGGGCCTCGATCCAGGCGATCGTGTCGTCGATCACCGTCGAGCCGCTCGGCTCGTTGTGCGTCTCGTGATGGAGCCCCGGATACACGCGACGCGTCACGTTCGCGCGTCCCTCCAGTGATCGGGTGGCCCATTCGGGGATGACCGGATCGTCCGCGCCGTGCAGAACGTACGTTGGGACGGGCAGCGGTCCACTGCGCTCGAGCTCCCTCTGGACCCGGTGCTGCTCTCGGAGTAGGGCGCTGCCCAGACGCGCGGTCGTCCGATGCACGGCGAGCGGATCCGCGAGGTAGGCGGCCTCGACGGCCGGGTCGCTGGAGAGCGAGCCTTTCCGAATCCTGTTCGCGACCGCGAAGCGAGGCACCGTGGGGGCGAGGACGTAGGCGAGCCCACGCTTCCACGCGGGGACGACCGCGTCGATCGCGGGGGCCGAAAGAACGAGAAGGTCGGGTAGCGGTCGCGGCGGATGGGAGAGCACGTAGCCAAGTGCGATGAGTCCGCCCATCGAGTGTCCGTAGAGCACCACGGGGAGTCCGTCGGCCGCCGAACGGACCTCGGCGAGCCGATCCTCGACGTCGTCGTGGTACTGCGACCAGCGATCGACGTACGCGCGGTGACCACCCGACCGACCGAAGCCGCGCTGGTCATAGGTGTGAATTGCGAGCCCCGCGCCCGGGAGCTGCGACACGACGCGCGGGTAGCGGCCCGCATGTTCGGCAATGCCGTGCACGAGGAGAACGTGTGCGCGAGCGGTGCCGACGGCGGGCCACCGATACGTGTGTAGATCGAGCCCGTCTCGGGTGCGAACGGAGCCGACGGTGTCGTCCGACTGTTCGCTTGTCACCGAGCGCAGTGTGGACCTCATAGACTGCCGCCCGCATGCTCGCGTCCACAATGCCACCGGTTCAGGGCAGCAGAGGGTTCGGAAACTCGGCTCGCGTTTGGCTCGGCTGTGTCGCGTTCCTCGTCGTTGTCGAGCTGTACATCGTCCTGATCGGCGGAGGACTGGATAAGGATCCACGTACTGGCCTTTTCTCGCCGCTGTCCATCGCGGCATTCGGAGTCGCCGGGTTTGTCGGGATCTGGCTCTCGCATCGCACGGGATTCCCGGCGGCATGGGACACGCGGATCAGCCTTCGAAGCCGGGTCGTGTATCCGGTTCTTTTGGGAATTGGGATCGGCGTGGCACTCGTCGTTCACGACCTCGTCTTCCACTGGACCGCGGCGTACAAGGAGATTGTCGGCGCGCCTTCATT
>Ga0209805_1001939_pt1 | contig 12184 bp, 8 predicted proteins | sample GraSoiAngelo_148_FD_185905 | JGI IMG/M metagenome (GOLD analysis project Ga0209805, IMG submission 185905) | Grasslands soil microbial communities from the Angelo Coastal Reserve, California, USA - 14_1009_09_20cm (SPAdes) (version 2) | ecosystem: Environmental > Terrestrial > Soil > Grasslands ... | reverse complement strand
CCGCGGCCGGCTCCCTGCGTCTGATCCGCCGTCGCTTCGCGGACGAGGGCGGCATCGAGGAGGCGGCCGTTGGGGCCCCCTCCGCCGTCGAGCCACAGGCGGCAATAGGCGATGAGGTCGTCCGCGGTGCCGAACACGCCGGCGTGACCGGAAACCCCGCCCATGGCGTAGGCGTTGCTGTCGTGCACTTCGCCCCAGATGAGGCGCCGCCGCCACGTGTGTCTCCGGCCGGCCTCGCCGGCCATCCCCTGCTCGATGGCGGTGCCGTCCTCGGTCGGCGCGATGCGCTCGAGGAGCGCGCGATCGGGCAGGTAGCCTGTGTCGATCATGCCGAGGGGACCGAAGATGCGCCCTCGGGCGAGGACGTCCAACGGCGCGCCCAAGGTCCGGCGCACGACCTCGCCGAGCAGGATGAACCCCAGGTCGCTGTAGACGGCCGGCCCCCCGGGGACGGCGCCGGACACCCGCGCCGCCGCGCGCGCGACCACGGCGTCGTATCCCGCCGCCTCCAGGTAGAACGGGATCCAGGCCGGCAGGCCGGCGGTATGGGACAGCAGGTGACGCAGCGTGACGGCGGAGGGGCCGCACTCGGGGAGATGCGCGGCGACGGCATCGTCGAGCGCAAGCCGGCCTTCGGCCGCGGCCTGGAGGATCAGCGGGACGGTGACGACGACTTTGGTCAGGGACGCCAGGTCGTAGATCGTCTCCGGCGCCGCGGGCTGCCGGGTCGGGGTCAGCGACCGGTCCCCGACCGCCCACCGGATGATCCTCTCCCCGCGGTGGAGGACGGCCAGCACCGCGCCCGGATAGGCGCGGCCGATGCCCTCCTCGAGCAGCGCGCGGACCGGCGCCAGCGCGGGAGGAACGCGGCGCGGGTCCCCGACCGCCCCGCGCATCTCCTCCGCGTCTCCGCGCGCTCTCACGAGGGGCGGCCGCCCGCCGCGCCCGGCGGCCACGTGAACTTTCCCAGCACCGCGGCGTGGCGCGCCCCGGTGACCCGGGGGAGGTTCCCGGGGAGGCCCATCAGGGACGCGTGGCCGAGGAGCGCGAAGGCCAGCGCTTCTTTCGCGTCCGAGGGGACGCCGAACTCGTCGATTCGACGCACGCGCAAGGGCGCCACCGCGGCGGCGAGGTCCCGCAGCAGGGTCGGGTTGTGGACGCCTCCGCCCGAGGCGACGATCTCCTCGACGGGATGGCGGGGCAGCACGTGCCGGGAGATATTCAGCCCGACCGCCTGGGCTGTAAAGGCGGTCGCGGTGGCCAGCAGGTCGTCGGGTGGGACCGTGCCCCATCGGGTCAGCAGATCGCGGAGGAAGGGGCGGCCGAACTGCTCGTGCCCGGCCGCTTTCGGCGGGGCGGCGGCCACGAAGGGGTGGCTCATCAGCGACGCCAGCATCTCGCGGTGCACGCGCCCGCGGGCCGCATGCGCGCCGTCGCGATCGAAGGGCTCCCCGAACACGTGGCGGGCGAGCCCGTCGATGATCATGTTGCCCGGGCCGCAGTCGAAGGCATACACGTCCTCGCGCCGCGCCCCGGCCGGCAGCACCGTCAAATTGGAGATCCCGCCGAGGTTGAGCGCGATCCGGCCGGTGGGTCCGCCGAGCAGGAGCAGGTCGGCGTAGGGCACGAACGGCGCGCCGACCCCTCCGGCCGCCATGTCGGCGGCGCGGAAGTCCGCGATGACCGGCCGGCCGGTGCGCTCGGCGATCACCGCCGCCTCCGCCAGCTGGAGCGTGGCGGCGCGGCTCAGCGGATCGGCGGGGTCGCCGACGGCGACGTGGGCGACCGTCTGGCCGTGCGAGGCGATGAGGTCGACCGACTCCATCCCGTACCCGGCCGCCCGGGCCGCCGCCTCGGCGGCGGAGGCGAACAAGTCCCCGAGGAGATAGTTGAGGGAGGCCGCGTCCTGCATCGTGGCCGGCTCGGTGAACAGGTCGACCAACCGGTTCCGCACGCCGTCGGGATACGGCGTGGTGGCCCAGCCGCGGAGGCTGATGCCGGGCCGGTCCCCCGGCCGGTCGGTAATCTCGACGGCAGCCGCGGTGATGCCGTCCGCGGAGGTGCCGGAGATGAGTCCGATGATCGTCTTGGTGGGCTTGGCCCGAATGCGGGCGAACGGGTCGGCGGTCATGGGCGGGGCGTCGCCGGGGGCGCCGTCACGGGTCCCGCGGTCACGGCCCGGCCAGCGCCCGGCGGACGCTTCCCCCGGCGCGCGCCAGCCGCTCCGCCGCCGCCTCCGGGTCGAGACGGGCGCGGAGCATGATGATCGCGACCGGCGCACGCCCGCCGGCGCGGGCGAGGGCCTCGACGGCCTTGGGTTCGGCGACCTCGGCCGCGGCCGCCACGATCCGGACCGCCCGCCGGCGGAGCTTGGCGTTCGTCGCGGTCAGGTCCACCATCAGGTTCCCGTAGACCTTGCCGAGCTGGACCATCGTCAGCGTGCTCAGCATGTTCAGCACCAGCTTCTGGGCGGTCCCGGCTTTGAGCCGCGTGCTTCCGGCGATGACTTCGGGGCCCACCAGGGGCACGATGCTCAGATGGCACGCGGCCTCGAGCGGCGAGGCCGGCGTGCAGGCCACGGCGATCGTGGCCGCCCCGCGCGCCCGCGCGCGGCGGACGGCGGCGACGACGAACGGCGTCCGTCCGCTCGCCGCGATCCCGACGACCACGTCGTCCGGCCCGGCGCCCCGCGCGTCCATCGCCCGCTCGCCCGCGGCCTCGTCGTCCTCGGCGCCCTCCACAGCCTCGGTTACCGCCTGCGCCTCTCCCGCCAGCACCGCCTGCACGAGGTCCGGCGGGGTGCCGAACGTGGGCGGGCACTCCGCCGCGTCCAGCACGGCGAGCCGGCCGCTGGTCCCGGCGCCGACGTAGATCAGCCGGCCCCCGCGGCGCAGCGCTGCGGCGATGCGGACCACGGCGTCCGCGATCTGCGGGAGCACGGCTTCCACCGCGGCGGGGACGCGCCGGTCTTCCTCGTTCATCACCCGGGCCTGGTCGAGCGGAGCGCGGAGGTCCAGGTCTCGCGTGCGCTCGTTGATGGCTTCGGTCAGGAGCTCAGAGTCGCGCATGCCGCACCTCGTCACCTACGTTGGATGCCCAGGTCGTCCGGATCTCATACCGGTTCTCGGCCCGCCGGTCTCACACCCGCAGGCGCGGATCCAGGAGGTCGCGGAGGCCGTCGCCGATGAGATTGAAGCCGAGCACGATCAGGGCGATCGCCGCCCCCGGGAAGACGGCGGTCCACGAGGCAAGGGCCATGAACCGGCGGGATTCGGCGAGCATGTTCCCCCAGGACGGCGTGGGGGGCTGCGTGCCGAGGCCGAGGAAGCTCAGCGCGGATTCGGTGAGGATCGCCAGCGACAGGCTGAGCGATGTCTGCACGATCAAGGGCGCCGCGATGTTCGGCAGGATGTGGTTCCAGAGAATTCGCCCGGTCCCGGCTCCCAGCGCGGCGGCCGCATCGATGTACTCCAGGCCGCGGACGGCCAGCGCGCCGGCCCGGCTGACCCGGGCAAACTGGGGCGTGTAGACGATACCGATCGCCGCGATGATCGTCCACACCGCCGTGCCGGCGGCCGCCATGATGGCGATCGCCAGCAGCACCGCGGGAAAGGCGAAGATCACGTCCATCGCGCGCATCAGCACCCCGTCGAGCGTCCCGCCGAAGTACCCCGCGGCGACGCCGGCCGCGCCTCCCGTCACCAGGGCCACCAGGACCGACGCGAACGACACGGACAGCGACACGCGCGCTCCGTAGAGCAGCCGGCTCGCGACATCTCTCCCGAACTGGTCGGTGCCGAACGGATGCGGTCCGCCCGGCGGGGCCAGGAGGGCCTGGGGGGCCATGGCGAGCGGATCGCCGGGCGCCAGCACGGGAGCCGCCCCGGCGGCCAGGAGATAGGTTCCCACGATCACGGCCCCCGCCACCGCGACAGGCGTCCGCAGGAGCCGAACGGCGAAGGTGGGGCGCGGGCGCGGCGGCGCCGCCGGCCGCGGCCGGCGCGCCGCCGGGGGGCCGCTCATCGGTACCGCACCCGCGGATCCACGTACGCGTACAGCACGTCCACCGCGATATTGGTCAGCACGAACAGCATGGCGATGACGAGGACCACGCCCTGCACCACCGGATAGTCCCGCTGGGCGATCGCGTTGAGCGCCAGCCGGCCCATGCCCGGCAGTGCAAACACCTCCTCGATCACGACCGTGCCGCCGAGGAGATACCCGGCCTGAAAGCCGACCACGGTGATCACCGGGATCAGCGCGTTGCGCAGCGCGTGCCGGTCGATCACCAGGCGTTCCCGCAGCCCTTTCGCCCGCGCCGTCCGGACGTAGTCCTGCCCGAGGACCTCGAGCAGCGAGGAGCGGACGAACCGCATGAGCACCGCGGTCAGGACGACCCCGAGCGAGAACGCCGGGAGGGCCAATACCGTCAGGTTGCCGACGGGGTCGGCGAAGAAGCGGACGTAGACGCCGATCGAGGCGATCGGGAGGACGCGCCCGGGGAGGAAGAGCAGCAGCATCGTCGCCAGCCAGAAGTTGGGGATGCTGAGGCCGATCAGTCCCCCCACCCGGATGGCCGCGTCTTCGGCGGTCCCCCGCCGGATCGCGGACGCGATCCCGATGGGGAGCGCCAGGGCGAGGGCGAAGACGAGCGCCAGCAGGGTCAACTCCACGCTCACCGGCAGCCGGGCGAGGATGTCGGGCAGCACCGGACGGCCGGTGCGCAGCGAGACGCCGAAGTCTCCCCGCACGACGCGGCCGAGCCAGTCGGCGTACTGGAGCGGGAGCGGCTTGGTCAGGCCAAAGAGGCGCCGGAGCTCGTCCATCTGCGCCGGGGTCATGTCCACCTGGGTGCCGAGGAACATCTGGAGGGCGTTCCCCGGAATCAGGTGGATGAGCAGGAAGACGACAACCGACACCCCCCAGAGGACTGGCAGGAGGGTGAGGAGCCGGGCGAGGATGAACGCGGCCACGCGGCCCGGCCGGGCCGGGAGCGCGCCCGGCCCGGCGGTCGGTCATCGCTCGATCGAGGTCTGTTCCAGGTAGGTGAGCGCCCCGGTCGGGATCAGGCGAAACCCCTTGACGTACGGCTGCAGGACCGCCGATTCGTAGGGGGCGTACAGGAAGACCGCCGGCGCCTTCTCGACGAGGGCGCGCTGGAGGTCGTCGTAGATCGGCCTGCGCTCGGCGGCCGCCACGTGCACGCGGCCGCGGTCGAGCAGCCTGTCCACCGCGGCGTCCTTGAAGAGGAAGTTGTTCACCGCGCCGGTGCTGTAGAACGTCCGGTACAGGAACCGGTCCGGGTCGGGATCGCCGCCGCGGAGCTCGATCATCGTGTCGAAGTCGCGCTTGACCCAGCGGTTGATGTAGGTCCCCCACTCGATGTTCTCGATCGTGGGGGCGAGCCCCACGCCGCGCAGCTGGTTCTGGATCACCTCGGCCACCGCCAGCCCGCCCTCGTAGGTCGGCGACGCGACGATCTTGAACGCGGCCCCGGCGGCGCCCGCGTCCTGGAGCAGCTGCCGGGCCTTCGCCGGGTTCGGATGATACTCGGGAAACGCGCCCACCGGGAGCGCCCAGAGCTTCGCCGGCGCCGGCACCGGGCCGCTGACCACGCCGAGCCCGAACTCCGCGGCCTTGACGACCGCGTCGCGGTCGATGGCGTAGGCGATCGCGTCCCGCACCCGCGCGTCCGTGAACGGCGCGCGGGTCGTGTTGAACGAGAAGATGCGGAGGTTGAGGCCGGGCATCTGCGCGACGACGAGCCCCCGGTCGCCCTGCGCCTGCTTGACGACGCTGCCGTCCGAGATCGTGGCCAGATCGACGCTCCGCGTCCGGACGCCGGCCAGCAGCGAGGCCTGTTCGGGGATGATGCGGAACACCACCTCGTCCACTTTCGGCAGCCCCCGCTTGAAGTAGCGGGGGTTCCTGGTCAGGCGCATGAAGTTGTCGGGCACCCATTCGGCCAGCGTGAACGGTCCGGTGCCGGCCTCGGTCTTCTGGAGGTCGCCGGCGCGGAGGACCGCGGCCTTCTCGACGATCGCGGCGTTCCCGGACGCCAGCCCGGAAAAGATCGAGGCCAGCGGGTATTTGAGGTGGAGGCGGACCGTGTAGCGATCCGCCGCCGTGACGGTGTCCACGGGATCCAGGTAGGACCGGCCGGGCGAGGCGGTCTTGGGGTCGAGGATCCGCTCGATCGTGAAGACGACGTCGTCGGCGGTCATCTCCTCGCCGTCATGGAACAGCACGCCCCTGCGGAGGTGGAAGACGTAGGTCCGGGCGTCGGGGGTGTCCCAGGACTCCGCCAGGTCCCCGACCACGCGCAGGTCGGCGTCGTAGGTGACCAGCTTGTTGTACAGGAGGTCGACCCGCCGGAACGAGGAGAAGGCGGTGACCTTGTTGGGATCCAGGCCGACGATCTCTTGATCGACGCCGAGCGTCAGCGTCGCCCTGGCGCCGGCCGCGAAGGAACCCGCGGCCGGTCCGGCCGCGAGCGCCAGCGCCAGTCCAAGAGCCAGACACCGCCTCGATGGCATCGAGCACCCCCTATGCGCCCGTTCCCTGGATCGGGCCGAGCGTTTTGCGGTACAGGACCTCCGTGATGCCGCTGCGCACGTAGTCGGGGATCTCGCCGATCCGCCGGTACCCGCGGCGCTCGTAGAATCGCTGCGCCTCCGCGTTCCAGGCCGAGGTGAGCAGAAACACGTTCGGTCCGTGATCGAAGATGGCCGCTTCCACGGCGTCCATCAGCCGGCGGCCGGCACCCCGGTGCTGCGCGTCCGGCGCGACCGCGATGGTGCGCACGTACCCGCTGTGCGCGAACGTTCCCCGGACGCTGTAGACGGCGAACCCGATGATGCGGCCGGCCTCCTCCGCGACCAGGCCCCGGCACGGGCCTGCGAACACGTCGGCGAGCGCGCCCCGCGCGGCCGCCGCCGTCGTGACCCCATAGCGCGCCAGCAGCGGGGTTGCGAGCATGATGGCGGCGCAGGCGTCCACGTCGGCCTCGACCAACGGCCGGATCGTCACAGGCACGTATTCTCCGGACCGCCGCCGCGGGCCTTCCACATCCGCGATGGGATCGCGCCGCGCGGCGGTCGTCGAACGCAGGAGGTGGAACGCGTGGGCCGAAAGCAACGCCTCCATGATCGTGTCCGCCGGCACCGTGCTCGCCCCCGATCGCGATCTCAGCCCCGGATACGTCGTGGTCGAGGAGGGCCGGATCGTCCGGGTCGCGGCCGGGACCCCGGCGCCGGACGCCCCCGGTCCGGCCGCGGCCTTTCCAGACGGCACGCTGATTCCCGGCCTGATCGACCTGCAGGTCAATGGGGGCGCCGGCGTGGACTGTCTTCGGTGCGGCCCCGAGGGCTACGAGATCCTGGGCCGGTATCTTGCCGCCACCGGCGTGACCGCGTACCTGCCGACCATCGTCAGCGCCCCGCTCGAGGAGATGCGCCGGGCCGCGGCCTGCGCCGGCGCCGCGGCGGCGCGGCGCCGGCCGTTGCCCCAGATCCTGGGCGTCCATCTGGAGGGGCCGTACCTGAATCCGCTGCGCCGCGGCGCCCACCGCGCCCAGGACCTCCGTCACCCGTCGGTTTCTGAGATCGAGGAGACGCACCGCCGCGCCGGCGGGCTCTTGCGGATGGTCACGCTCGCTCCCGAACTCGAAGGCGCCGAGGCCGTCGTCCGCCGGCTGGCCGCCGAGCATGTCATCGTCTCGATCGGGCACACCGATGCCACGGCCGACGAGGTGGCGGCCGCCGCGGCCTGGGGGGCCCGCATGGTCACGCACGTGTTCAATGCGATGCGGGGGTTCCACCACCGCGAGCCCGGCGCGGCGGGGGCCGCGCTGCTGACCCCCACGCTGACGCTCGGGGTCATCGCCGACTTCGTCCACCTCCACCCCGCCGCGATTCAACTCATCGCGCGCGTGGCGGGACCGATTCGCGTGGCCCTGGTGACCGACGCGATCTCGGCCGCCGGGATGGGGCGGGGGAGCTTTACGCTCGGGGCTCAGAGCGTCGACGTCCGGGACGGGGTGGCGCGTCTGGCCGACGGCACCCTGGCGGGCAGCGTGCTGGCGATGATCCGGGGCGTCCACAACTTCGCGCGCGCGGCGTCGGTGGGGCTGCGGGAGGCGGTCCAGTGCGCGACCCTCGTGCCGGCGCGCCTGCTCGGCCTCAGCCGCAAGGGCCGGATCGCCGCGGGCTGCGATGCCGATCTCGTCGTGCTGGATCGAGAGGGAGACGTGGCCCTCACGCTGGTCTCCGGCGAGGTGGCCTTCCGGCGCGGCGCCCGGGGATGAGGCGAGCGTCCCCTACCCGCGGTCCGGGATTTTCCGAATTGCACCAAACGACCGGCCGATATTATGCTCGAATGCGAGCGGGGATGATTTGGGCGGCGGAGAATCCGAACAATTACCGGTTTTCTTGACAACCTGTTCGTCTTTTGATAGTAATTTCCTAATATCCGGATCGGCAGATGGAGTCCGGGTCCATACTTTCGGCCGGCGGCGGTCGTGTAGAACGCGGATCAGCGGCATCGCTGAGTCCCGATTCCGCCGTCAGGCGCGAGAGGGAGCGTGCCTAGGGTTCCGCGGCCTCCACGAGCGGCCGGTCAGGACCGAGCGGCACGGGCAGCCCACGCGGCGCCACACCTTCGGGATAAAAGCCCGAGGGAGAGGTTCCTCTCACTCAGAGGATCGCTCCCTCGGGCTTTTTGCATAGGCAGTCGGGGCGCAAGGCGGGGGGCAGGAGGCGGCGCGGCCCGCCGCGCACCGCGCCGGAGAACGAGGAGGGTCGCCCATCAGAAGCTCCGGTCTCTATCACCCACGATTTGAGCACGACACCTGCGGGGTCGGCTTCGTGGCCTCGACCGCCGGGCGCAGCCACGCGATCCTCGAACTGGCTCTCGAGGCGGCCGCCAACCTGACCCACCGCGGCGCGGTGTCGGCCGACGGCAAAACCGGCGACGGCGCCGGGGTCCTCACGCAGATCCCGCACCGGCTGCTCGCCGTGGACCTGCAGCGTCTCGGGGTCCGCGTCCACCGGCACAGCGATCTCGGCGTCGGCATGATCTTCCTGCCCCAGGCCGCGGGCGGGCAGGCGCGGGCTCGGGCCATCATCGAGGAGGCCGTCATCAGGGAAGGGGTGGTGCTCTTCGGCTGGCGGCAGGTGCCGGTGGCCGCCTCGGCCCTGGGCGCCGAGGCGGGCCGAACCCGCCCGGAGATCGAACAGGTCCTCATCGGCCGACCGGAGCGCATGCGGGCGGCGGAGTTCGAGCGAGCGCTGTACCTGGCGCGCAATGTGATCGAGCGGCGGTGGGAGGCGGAGCGCATCGGGGACGCCTACATTTCGTCGCTCTCCCACCACACGGTGGTGTACAAGGGCCTGTTCATCGCCCCACAACTCCCGCGTTTCTACGCGGATCTGCACGACCCGCTGTTCGAGACGGCGCTGGCGGTGTTCCACCAGCGCTACAGCACGAACACGTTTCCCAGCTGGCCGCTGGCGCAGCCGTTCCGCCTGCTCGCACACAACGGCGAGATCAACACGCTGTGGGGGAACGTGAACTGGATGCGCGCCCGCGAGGGCGCGCTGCGCTCCGGGGTCTGGCGGGAGCGGATGCGGGACCTGCTGCCGGTGATCCGGCCGGGCGGGAGCGACAGCGCGATGCTCGACAACGTCCTGGACCTGGTGGTGCAGTCCGGCCGGGACCTGCTCCAGGCGATGATGATGCTCGTCCCCGAGGCGTGGGAGAGCGACGCCGACATGCCGGAGCCCCTGCGGGCCTTCTATCAGTTTCACGCCGGCCTCACCGAGCCGTGGGACGGGCCCGCCGCCCTCGCCTTCACCGACGGCCGGGTCGCCGCGGCGGCCCTCGACCGCAACGGGCTGCGGCCCGCGCGCTACACGATCACCGACGACGGGCTGGTGATCGTGGCCAGCGAGGTGGGTGTCATCGACGTCGACCCCGAGCGCGTGGTCGAAAAGGGACGGCTGGGGCCGGGACGGATGATCGCCGTGGACACGGCGGCCGGCCGCATCCTGACGGACAAAGCCATCAAGGCCGAGCGGGCGTGGCGCCGGCCCTACGCCGCCTGGGTCTCCGCGGGGCGGGTTCCCCTCGAGGCGGCGGCGCGGGGAGGCGGACCGCCGCCGGCGGCGGCCGGAGCCCCAGCGGCGGCGGGGAGCGCGGCGTCCCCAGGCGGGCGCCCGGACGCGTCCTGGGACGGCGAAGACCTCATGCGGGCGCTCATCGCGTTTGGGTACACGCAGGAGGAGGCCCACCGGATCCTGGAGCCGATGTGGAAGGACGCCCTCGAGCCGGTGTGGTCCATGGGCGATGATACCCCGCTCGGGGTGCTCTCGCCGCGCCCGCGCCTCCTGTACAACTATGTCAAGCAGCGATTCGCGCAGGTCACGAATCCGCCGATCGACCCGCTGCGCGAGCGGCTGGTCATGTCGCTCGTGACGCTCCTGGGTCCCCGCGGGAGTTTCCTGGAGGAGAGCCCCGACCACGCGCGCCTCATCGAGCTCCCGAGCCCGCTGCTGACGAACACCCAGCTGGCGGACCTGCGCGCGCTGCGCGACTCTCCGTCGCGTGCGTCTTTCCCGCGGCCCAGGGGGGAGAGGGGCTGGAACGGGCGCTGGTCCAGCTCTCTAGCGACGCGGCGTACCACGTGGAGGAAGGCGCCGCGATCCTCGTGCTCTCCGACCGCGGCGCCGACCCTGCGCACGCCCCCATCCCGATGCTCCTCGCCGTCGGCGCCGTGCACCAGGAGCTCATCCGCCGGGGGCTGCGGATGCGGGTCAGCCTGATCGCCGAGACCGGTGAGGCGCGCGACGTCCACCACATCGCCGCCCTGATCGGGTACGGGGCCAGCGCCGTCAATCCGTGCCTCGTGTATGCGCTGATCGCCGAGGCGGCGGCGCGCGCGGGAGCCGAGCCGGCCGATGCCCTGGCGAGGTACCGCAAGGCGATCGAGTCGGGCCTCCTCAAAGTCATGTCCAAGATGGGCATCTCCACCGTCAGCAGTTACCACGGCGCGCAGATCTTCGAGGTCCTGGGCCTGGACCATGCCCTCGTGGAGTTTGCCCTCACCGGCACCCCATCGCGGCTGGGCGGCATCGGGCTCGGAGAGATCGCCGAGGACGTGCTGGAGCGCCACCGGCGCGCGTTCGGCGGCGCGTGCCCCCAGGGGCTGGGAGACCCCGGCCTGTTCAGGTTCCGGAAGGACGGGGAGTACCACGCGTTCCATCCCAACGTCGTCCGCGGCCTCCACCGGCTGGCGCTGAGCGGCAGCCGGGACGACTATCTCGCGTACGCGTGGGAGGTGATGCACCGGCCGCCGACGGCGCTGCGGGATCTCTTCGCGTTCCGACCCGAGCCCCCGGTTCCGCTCGAGGAGGTGGAGCCGGCCGAGGAGATCGTGAAGCGGTTCGTCGTGTCCTCGATGTCGCACGGGTCGCTGGGCAAGGAGGCGCACGAAACCCTGGCGATCGCGATGAACCGGCTCGGGGCGAAGAGCAGCAGCGGCGAAGGGGGGGAGGATCCCGCCCGGTACGCCAGGCGCCCGGACGGCGACTGGGCGAACTGCGCGGTGAAGCAGGTCGCGTCGGGGCGCTTCGGCGTGACCACCGAGTACCTGGCGGCCGCCCAGGAGCTCGAGATCAAGATGGCGCAGGGGAGTAAACCCGGCGAAGGCGGCCAGATCCCCGGCCTCAAGGTGACGGAAGAGATCGCGCGCATCCGGCGCTCCCAGCCGGGGATCTCGCTGATCTCCCCTCCGCCGCACCACGACATCTACAGCATCGAAGACCTCGCCCAGCTGATCTACGATCTCAAGCAGGGCAACCCCCGCGCCCGGGTGTCCGTCAAGCTGGTGAGCGAGGCCGGCGTCGGAACGATCGCCGCCGGGGTGGCCAAAGCCTACGCCGACACCGTGCACATCGCGGGGTGCGACGGCGGCACGGGCGCCTCTCCTCTGGATTCGATCAAGAACGCCGGGGTGCCGTGGGAACTCGGGCTCGCCGAGACCCAGCAGACGCTGGTGGCCAACAACCTCCGCGGGCGTGTACGGGTCCGGGTGGACGGCGGCATGAAATGCGCCCGCGACGTCGTGATCGCCGCGATGCTGGGGGCCGAGGAGTTCGGGTTCGGCAGCGCGGCCGTGGTCGCGCTC
>Ga0209805_1001937_pt1 | contig 12187 bp, 8 predicted proteins | sample GraSoiAngelo_148_FD_185905 | JGI IMG/M metagenome (GOLD analysis project Ga0209805, IMG submission 185905) | Grasslands soil microbial communities from the Angelo Coastal Reserve, California, USA - 14_1009_09_20cm (SPAdes) (version 2) | ecosystem: Environmental > Terrestrial > Soil > Grasslands ... | reverse complement strand
GGCAGCGCGGCCATCGTGGGATATCCGACCTTCGCGTTCCCGGACTTCAGCCAGTTCGGCACCACCCTCAGCCTGTTCTTCTTCATCCCTGTGATCCTCGTCGCCGAGAACGCGGGCCACGTCTACGCGATCAGCGGCATCATGAAGCGCGACCTCAGCCCCATGCTCGGCCGCACCTTCATGGGCGATGGCATCGGGACGACCATCAGCGGGCTGCTTGGCGGGACCGGCGAGACGACCTACGCAGAGAACATCGGCGTGATGGGCATCACCCGCGTCTTCTCGATCATGGTGTTCGTGGTCGCGGCGATCTTCGCGATCCTGCTGGGCTTCATCCCGATGTTCGGCGCGCTGGTGCGCAGCATCCCGGTCAGCGTGCAGGGCGGTATCGAGATGTACCTGTTCGGTCTCATCGCGGTGATCGGGGGCAAGATCTGGGTCGACGCCAAGGTCGACTTCTCCAAGCGCGCCAATCTCGCGGTGGCCGCGATCCCGCTCGTGATCGCCGCGGGCATTCCGGCGACGCAGGCCATCCCGATCCACCTCGGCGGCCTGACCCTCACCTTCAACAACCTTGGCCTTGGGGCGTTGAGCGCCATCGTCCTGTACCAGCTCCTGAGGCCGGGTCACGTGCGCGACAAGGAGTCGGAGCCCGCGGAGGTCGTCTCCCGCTAAGCGCCCCCACGCCTGTGGCATTGTTTCCCGATGGCACGGTCGATCGCCACTGGGACTGATCTCGACGCCCTGCGTGCGCGCCTCAGGTCCGGGAGCCTGCCTGCGGAGCTGCTGAAGCCGGGGCCTGACGTGGTGCTCCGCGCAGGCGACCGCCGCCTCACGCGCGACGAGCTCCGGGCCGAGGCGGAGCAGGTGGCGGGTGGCCTCCTTCGGCTCGGCGTGAAGCCCGGCGATCGCGTTGCGATCTACGCAGCCAGCTCCCTGGACTGGGTGATCGCCTACCTGGGCCTGCAGCGGGCCGGCGCGGCACTGGTGCCGATAAACCCCGACTACCACTCGGGCGAGGCCGAGCACATCCTCAATGACTCAGATCCGACGCTTGTCATCGCCGACGCTCCCCGCGCCGCCATCGCCCACAGCCTCGGGCGGCGAGTGATCTCAGTCGACGAACTGCCCCGTGCCGCCACGCCCCCGATGCCCGACCTGACGTCCGAGAGCCTCGCGGCGATCATGTACACCTCCGGCACGACAGGTCGCCCGAAGGGCGCGATCATCGACCACGGCGCTTTCCTCGCGCAGGGTCGCGGGGCGATGGAGGTTTGGCGCTGGACGTCGGATGACGTCCTTGTCCACGCGCTGCCGCTCTTCCATCTCCACGGCCTCGGCATGGGCCTGCATGGGACGCTGCTCAGCGGATCGAGCGCAACGCTGGTGAACTTCTCGCCGGCGGCCATAGTCGCGGAGCTCACGCGAGCGGATGACCAGCGCGGGACCATGCTCTTCGGCGTGCCTTCCATGTACCAGCGCCTGTGCGACTGGCTCGACGAGCACCCGGCCGACCTGTCCCACGTCCGAGTCTTCGTCTCCGGCTCGGCCCCGCTGCCGCCGGCGTTGTTCGAGCGCTGCGAGCGCCTGCTGGGCCAGAAGCCGATCGAGCGCTACGGCATCACGGAAGGTGGAATCGTGGTCACGAATCCCTACGACGGTCCGCGCCGGCCCGGGCGCGTCGGCCTGCCATTCCCAGGCGTCGAGGTGAGGCTGGGCGAGAAGGACGAGGTGCAGCTGAGAGGCGGCCAGGTCTTCAAAGGCTACTGGCGCAATTCGCAAGCAACTGAGGAAGCCTTCACTCCCGATGGCTTTTTCAAAACTGCCGACGTTGGCGAGATCGGCGACGACGGCACACTCGCCATCCGGGGCCGGCTCAAGGAGCTGATCATCTCGGGTGGCTTCAACGTCTACCCGCGCGAGGTGGAGCTGGTGCTGGAGGAGCATCCGGCGGTCGACGAGGTCGCCGTGGCGGGCCTGCCGAGCGAGGACTGGGGCGAGGAGGTCACGGCATTCGTCGTGCCCTCGAAGACGAGTCCCTTCGATGCGGCCGAGCTGATCGCATTCGCCCGCGAACGCCTCGCGGCGTACAAGTGCCCGCGCCGCGTGGTCATGCTCGACAAGCTGCCGCGCAACGCGATGGGCAAGGTCGAGAAATCGAAATTGACCGCGAGATGAACTTCCTCGACCTCACGCAGGACTTCTCCCTGCACACTCCCGCGTTCGCCGGCTACGCGGGGCCCGCGATCCGCTGGGTGAAGCGCCTCGCCTTCGACAAGGCCGGCGGGCAGGAGATCACGATGACGCTGCACGTCAGCACCCACCTCGACGCGCCCGCGCATTTTCTTTCAGGCGGCAAGTTTATCGGCGAGCTGGGCCTGGACTTTCTGATCGGACCTGCCTGCGTCGTGGACCTGGAGCGCATGGGGATTGGCGACTACGACCTCTACGGGCCCGAGCACTTCGAACGCTGGGAGAAAGACACCGGCGTTCGCATCGAGCGCGGCGACATCCTCGTCATCCACACCGGCTATCACCGCTACTACCCGGAGAACTGGACCGACCGCTCAGAAGTCGACGAGACGCGTTACTTCATCCGTCATCCCGGTCCGACCCGCGCGTTCGCGCAGTGGGTGAAAGACCGCGGCGTTCGCTGGATCGCCGTCGACGCCGGCAGCGCGGACCATCCCATGAACACAGTCATCCGCCGCATCCGCGCGGACGAGGCCGAGGAGGCGGAGAAGAAGCTCGGCCGGAGCCTCGATGAGATCTTCCCGAAGGCCGACTACCAAATCATGCACACGCTGCTGTTCCCGCACGACATCGTGCATATCGAGAACCTGGGCGGGCGGATCGACGAGGTGCTCGATCGGAAGATCCAGCTTGGTTGCTTCCCGTGGCGCTTTCAAGGCGGCGAGGCCGCGCTGTGCCGCGCCGTCGCCATGGTCGAATAGCAGATTGAAGCCGGCCCGCTTCGAGTATCACGCGCCGGCGAACGTTCACGAGGCCTGCTCGCTCCTCGCCTCATTAGAGGACGCGAAGGTGCTGGCGGGTGGGCAGTCGCTCGTTCCGCTTCTCAACTTCAGGCTCGCGCGTCCGGCGCACCTCGTGGACATCAACCGCATCTCGAGCCTGGACCGAATCTACGAACGCGATGGCGGGGTGGCAGTGCAGGCGCTGGCGCGCCAGGCTGCCGTGGAGGATTCGGAGCTGGTCGAACGCGCGTGTCCTCTGTTGAGAGACGCGGTGCGGCTCGTGGCTCATCGCGTGATTCGCAACCGCGGGACACTTTGTGGCAGCATCGCCCACGCCGACCCGGCCTCGGAGCTTCCCGCCGTTCTGCTCGCGCTCGGGGGCAACGTGGTCGCTCACTCCGCGCGCGGACGCCGGACGATCGGCGCGGACAAGCTGTTCAACGGAGTCTTCGAAACGTCGCTCGCTCCCGACGAGCTGATCGAGGAAGCCTGGTTCCCAGCCTTCGGCGGCAAGCACGCCATCCTCGAGGAGTCGCGCCGTCACGGGGATTTCGCGCTCGCGGGTGTGGTGCGCGCCGGAGATCGGCTCGCCTTGTTCGGCGTGGCCGGCACGCCGGTGATGGGCGATCGTGGCGATCCAACGCGCGGACTGCAGCCCAGCGGTGACCTCGAAGCCACGCCCGCGTTCCGGTTGCACCTCATCCGCGTGCTGACCGAGCAGGCTTTCGCAGCATGATCGTGAACGGCGTCGAGCACCCGGCTCCAAGCGACGTGCGCCGCTTGCTTTCAGATCACCTCCGGCACGACCTCGGCCTCACCGGCACGCACGTCGGATGCGAGCACGGCGTCTGCGGCTGCTGCACGGTGTTTTTCGACGGCGCGCCAGTGCGCTCGTGCCTCATGCTGGCCATCCAGGCCGAGGGCCACCAGGTCACGACGATCGAGGGCCTGGCCGCCGATGGCGCGCCGCTCCATCCCGTGCAGCAGGCATTCCACGAGACCCACGGCCTGCAGTGCGGCTTCTGCACCCCGGGATTCGTGATGTCGGTGGTCGGCCTGCTGAAGGAGCATCCGGATCCCACTCCAGGGCAGATCGACGAGGGAATCTCGGGCAATCTCTGCCGCTGCACCGGGTACGCCTCCATCCGCCGCGCGGTGGCACGGGCGGCCGAGCTCTCCAGATGACAACCCGCTGGTTCGGTGCACGCGTGCAGAGGCTGGAAGATGACCGCCTGCTGCGCGGTCACGGCCGCTACACCGACGACATAAATGAGAATGGCGAACGTGCGCTCGAATCGGTCTTCGTGCGCTCGCCGTTTGCGCATGCGCGCATCGCCTCAATCGACGTCAGCGCGGCGCGCTCGATGCCTGGCGTGGTCGCCGTGTACTCAGCCGCCGACCTCCCGTTCGGCGACCAGCACCTGCCCATCCTCATCCCCCATCCGAACCTCACCCACGGCCGCACGCAGCGCACCCTCGCGAAGGATGTCGTGCGCTACGCGGGTGAGGCGGTTGCCTTCGTCGTCGCCGAGAGCCGCGCGCTGGCGGAGGACGCGGCGGAATCGGTTCAGGTCGAGTACGAGCCGCTCCCGGTCGTCATCACACCCGAGCTCGCAGCAGCCGCCGAGCACCTCGTGCATGACGACGTCCCCGGCAACGTCGCCGCCGAGATGATCCAGGAGGCCGGCGACGTGGACGCCGCGCTCAAGTCCGCCCCGCATCGAAAGCGCCTGCACTTCCGCTTCGAACGCTCCGCCGCCAGCCCCATGGAGGGACGCGCCGTCTGGGCCCGATGGTCGGCGGCCGAGCGCAAGCTCACCGTCTACGACTCCACCCAGTCGCCGACGTCCATTCGTGGCGGCCTGGCGGTTCTGTTCGGGTTGCCCGAGTCGCATGTCGAGGTTATCGCTCCGGACGTGGGCGGCGGGTTCGGGCCGAAAATCATGCTGTTCTACCCGGATGAGCTGCTCGTGCCCTACGCGGCAATGCAGCTCGGCCGGCCGGTCAAGTGGACCGAGGACCGGCAAGAGCACTTCACCGCGGTCAACCAGGAGCGCGGACAGGTGCACGAGGTCGAGGTCGGGTTCGACGCGGAGGGTCGCCTGCTGGCCCTGAGCGATGACTTCATCCACGACGGTGGCGCCTACACGCCGTACGGGATCATCCTGCCGATCATCACCGCGGGCCAGCTCCCAGGTCCGTATCGGCTGCCCAACTACCGGGTGCGGTTCCGCGACCTTTACACGAACGCCACTCCGACCTCGCCTTATCGCGGGGCGGGCCGGCCACATGCGTGCTTCGTGATGGAGCGGACGCTCGACGCCATCGCGGCCGAGCTCGGGATCGACCGTGCGGAGGTGCGGCGACGCAACTTCATTCAGCCTGATCAGTTTCCCTACGACGTCGGAGTCGCCTGGCAGGACGGCAACACTGTCGTCTACGACAGCGGCAACTACCCGCAATTGCTCGAGAAGGCTCTGAACCTTCTCGGCCCGCGGCCGGAGGGAGATCACATCGGCATGGGCTTGGGCGTCTACGTCGAGGGCACAGGAGTCGGTCCGTACGAGGGCGCACACGTGCAGGTGCTCGTCTCAGGAAAGGTCGTGGCCGCGACCGGAATCCCGAGCCAGGGCCAGTCGCACGCGACGGTGTGGGCGCAGATCGTCGCGGACGAGCTGGGAGTGGATGTGGCGGACGTCGAGGTGTTCAGCGGCGACACGCGCCGATTCCCGTGGGGAGTGGGGACCTTCGCCTCGCGCGGCGCGGTGACCGCCGGCAACGCGATGGGGGTGGCCGCGCGCATGGTCGCCGACAAGGCCCGCCGCATCGCGGCCGACCACCTGGAGGCGGATGCCGCCGACCTCGAGCTGGCCGATGGCCAGGTGCGGGTCAAGGGCGCTCCCACCCGGGGCATGCCTTTGGCCGCGGTTTCGGTGCTCGCCAACCCCGTGCGCTATGCGTTCGGGGGTGGCACCGAGGCCGCGACACAGTTCACGGCCAAGGCGCGCCCTGGCCCCCCGCTGGTCGACGGCGAGCAGCCTGGACTGGAGGCGACAGGCTACTTCAGCCCGCCCGGCTCAACCTGGGCGTCGGGCTGTCACGCGGCCTACGTTCGCGTGGACCCGAAGACCTTCCGGCTGGAGATCCTCAAGTACGTCGTGATCCACGATTGCGGCCGCGTCATCAACCCGATGGTCATCGAGGGGCAGATCGAAGGGGGCGTCGCGCAAGGAATCGGGGGCGCGTTCTACGAGCGGCTCGCCTACGACGAGGAGGGACAGCTGCGCAACGCGTCGTTCATGGAGTTCCTGATGCCCTACGCGACCGAGATCCCGTCCATCGAGATCGACCACATCGAGACGCCGTCGCCGTTGAACCCCCTTGGGATCAAGGGGGCGGGGGAGGCCGGCGTGATCCCGGTGGGAGCGGTGCTCGGGTCGGCGATCGAGGAGGCCCTCGGGGTGCCGATCACAGAGATGCCACTCTCGCCGCTCAAGCTGTTCGAGCTGGCGGGCCGGAAGTGAGCCGCGCGCAGGTCGTCTTGCGAGCGTTCTTCTATCTCTGGTTTTCGATCGTCGCCGGCCTGATCGCGCTCGGGATCACGGAAGTTGTGCTGGAGTTCAGCTACCGAGTCTCGGTAGCGGCTCTTCCCATGTCTGGTCTTCCCGTGTGGCTCTTCGGATCGGGAGTCATCCTGATGCTGCTCGTTTTCGGCCAGTGGGAGCAGTTCGGCGTGCGGGTTCGATTGCTGAAGTGGATCCCTCTATGCCTCGTGACCACCCTGCTCGGACTGGTCGCGTCGTCGATCTATTCGCTGCGCGCCTAGAAAACTCATCCTGGCAGGCGCAGCAGAATGCGCATAAGCTTGCGCACACGTGAGACCGACCGGGTTGGGATTCCGGAGGGACTCGATGGACCTCAGCCGTTGGGTTGGTCGGGTGCCAGGACGATCCCTGATCGCGGTGGCGGGCATGATCATGGCGACCGCGGCGGTCCTGCCGACATCACTCCCGGTTCAGGCCGCAGGGGGAGGGCTCTTCACCGCTCCAGCTCCGGCGCCATCGCCACACGGCGCCATGGGGATCAAGCAAAGCCAGCGGTTTCCGTACAGCTCGCGCCAGCTGCACCAAGACATCTCAGCGGGCACACCGACCTTACGTAACTCCTGGAGCTGGGAGAACCCGCAGCCCGACGGCAATCCGCTGATCGCGATCAGCTGTCCGGCTTCAGCGGTTTGCTTTGCGGTCGGCTCGGCCGGGCCAATCCTTCATACGACAAACGGCGGCAATAGCTGGGCAGTAGGGCAATCCGGCTCCGGCATCAACGCGATCAGCTGTCCAAGCGTCTCGGTGTGCGTGGCCGTCGGCAACTACGGCCGCGTCATGGCCACCTCCAACGCTGGGACAAGCTGGAGCTTACAAACAATCAATAACGGTGCATATCTGGCCGGGGTGGCCTGCCCCTCGACAACTGTCTGCTTTGCCGTTGGATCCGCGGGATCGATCCTGGCCACCGTCAACGGAGGCACTACCTGGCAGGTGCAGCACTCCGGCTTTGGAAACAACCTTTATGCAGTCGATTGCCCGACCGCGACGACGTGCGTCGCCGTCGGCGCCGGCATCAACGGAGTGACCGCCACGACCAATGGCGGCACATCCTGGACCCCGCAAAGCGTCAATGGATTCGTCTATATCGACCTGTTCGGCGTCTCCTGCTGGGGCAGCACGACCTGCGTCGCCGTCGGCAGCGGCCAGGAAATCCTGACCGGCGCACCGGGTAGCTCATGGGCTCCGGAGGCGGGGAATCCGAACATCGCCCTGTACGGGGCAACGTGCGAGACAGCAACGCAATGTCTGGCAGTCGCAAGCGACGGAAAGGTCTATTACATCCAGTCGGTAGGCGCCGGGGCGACGCCTATCCACGGAAGCGCCACGACTCCTGAGACCGGAGCCCTCTACGCGATCAGCTGTCCCGACCCCTCCAGGTGCCTGGCGGTGGGTGAATACGACGCGGTGGTGTCGACATCTACTGGCGGCAACGGGTGGAGCAACCAATCGCCAGGCGTGTTTGCCGATCTGCATGCGATGAGCTGCACGAGCACGACCAGGTGCATCGCGATCGGCGGTCGGTACGCGGAAGTGACAGACGATGGCGGAGCCACCTGGTCGGCCCAGGTCGTGCCAGGCGGCAACTACTACACGACCCTCTACGGTGAAAGCTGTCCGACGGCGTCGGATTGCTTTGCCGTCGGCACAGGAATCTGGACCACTGTGGACGGTGGTACAAGCTGGAGCGCACAGTCCTCGCCTGCCACTAACAACTTGTTTGGAGTCAGTTGTGCGAGCGCCTCATCTTGTGTGGCGGTTGGCGGCGCGGGCAACATCGTGACGACCACAAACGGCGGGACAACATGGACGCCGCAAACCTCCGGCGTAGGCACGAGCACCTCTTTGACGGGGGTGAGCTGTCCAACGGCGATGGTCTGCTTCGTCTCGACCACGGACGGGTCGGTGCTTACAACTTCAAACGGTGGGACCAGCTGGACCCCGCTTGGAACGAACACCACGGCGCTGAACGCGATCAGCTGCGTCAGCACGACCGTTTGCACGGCGGTGGGCGGGACATTCATCTATCCCGGCGCTGACCTGATCCTCACCACAGCCAACGGTGGGACCTCCTGGACTGACGATACTCCGGGCGGCACCAACCAGCCGTTCAACTCGGTCAGCTGCGTAACCATCACCGTCTGCTACGCGGGCGGCGGCACGACTGCTCTCAGCATCATGTACGCGACGACCGACGGAGTGAGCTGGAATGCGCAGACCCTGGCCGATTCCACTCGCAACGTGCTTGGCCTGGCTTGCGCCAGCACGACCACATGCTTTTTGGCCGGTGGCTACGGGTCTATCCAGGGCACCACCAACGGTGGCTCCGGCTGGCAGCTCCTGGCGCCCACAGGCACCCAGACCGACCTGACCGGGATGAGCTGCCCGAGCGCGACCACGTGCTTCGCCGCCGGGTACGACACGGTGGTCAAGACTACGAACGGGAGCACCTGGTTCGTGAACCTGACCACGACTGCTTATCCGCAGGCCATCAGCTGTCCAAGCACGACTGTCTGTTTCGCCATCGGCAATTCCGCGATCGCCACAGTGAACGGAGGGACATCATGGACGACCAGCTCCCTCACGCACGTGTATTACCGCCTGAGTTGCCCAAATACGACGACTTGCTTTGCAGTCAGCTCCGATGCGATGTTCGCGACGACCAGCAACGGGGGTGCTACCTGGAGCGCACCGGCGCCAGTTGGGACGGCCGCGAACATGAGTGCGATCAGCTGTCCGACCGCAACCACTTGCTTTGCCACCGACCACGGCACTCCAGGTCAGGTCTTCACCACCACCAATGCAGGCACGACATGGACCGTCAGCTTCAATCTCTCCAGCGATCCTCAGGCTGGGCTCACCGGACCGTTCCAGGCGATCACGTGCCCATCAGCCTCGGAATGCTTTGCGACTGGCACGGGCGGGCTGATCGCGGCGACCACCGATGGCGGTTCTCACTGGCGAACCGACAGCAGTCCGTCAAGCGCTCAGCTCACCGCCGTCAGCTGCGCATCGCTGAGCACCTGCTCTGTCACCGCGAACGATGGCACGGTGCTCCGCACAACGAATTTCGGAGCTGCGTGGGAGGTTCAGTACACCGGCGGGCTGAACACGCTCGATGCGATCAGCTGTCCTGGGACCGCAACGTGTTTTGTAGGCGGAACGGGTGGTCTCATCCGAGCGACGGGTTCCGGCGGTGGGTCGTGGAGCGTGCGGCGTCCCTCCGGTCTCACGTCCACGATCTGGGCAGCCGGCTGCACGTCCTCAAACGACTGTTATGCGGCGGCCGGAACTGATTTCCTGGTGACACATGACGGCGGCAACAGCTGGAATGCAAAGACGACTTCCGGCACGGATTTTGTCTTCGGCATCAGTTGCCCGGCTGTGAACACCTGCTTCGCGGTCGGGTGGCCCGGCGCGATCTACCGATCGACAGACGGCGGCGCTGACTGGAACTACGAGACCAGCTTTCTGTCCGGCGCGGATCAGACGCTGATCAGCGTCAGCTGCTCGACGGCAACGGACTGCGTGGCGGTTGGCAACCTCGGGACCGTGCTGTCGACCAGCAACGGTGTGAATTGGGCAGCGGATGCGTCCGGCACCACCCAAAACATCCTGGCGGTTGCGTGCCCGGCCACGGGGACCTGCGTCGCGGTTGGGGCGGCCGGATTGAGCCTTACGAAAACCGGAAGCTCGTGGCAGTCGCATGCCTCGGGCACGACCAAGACTCTCTATGGGATCAGCTGCCCGACCACAACGACCTGCTATGCGGTGGGTGCCAACGGCACCCTGCTGAAAACCACGAACAGCGGCGCTGCGTGGTCGGCACAGACGTCTGGCACGCCGAACTTCCTGGTTGGGGTTAGCTGCGCTGTCTCGACGGTCTGCGTGGCCGCCGGCGACTTCGGAACTGCGCTCCTGACACTCGACGGCGTCCACTGGACAGCACTTGCCGTCCCCACCTTCAACTCGTTCCGCGCCGTCGCGTTTGTTGACTTCACGCATGCGTGGCTGCTGGGCTTCGGCGGCACCATCATCGGCAATGCCCAGCTACGAAGGGTTACGCAGGTGCCGCCATCGTCGTCGCTGCCCCGTCCTCCAACGAGTCAATCCTCGCCCGCACCTGTGCTCCCGCGGTAGTAAGCCTCCAGGCCTGAACCTGCATTAGTGCGCAAAAGCGTGATAACCGCGCCGCATAACGTGTAGTTGCGCGCAACCCGGATTAGATCCGGACCACCGCCGCGACGATGTTGCCTCCCGGCGGGCCCTGGTGTGAGTTCCGCTCTCCGCCGCTGACGTAGTTCGTGGTCCTACCTGTGACCGACGCGATCAGCATCCCGCCCAGCGCCTTGCCGATCTGGTACGCGTCAGGGTCGTCGAGCAGCGTGATCCGCTGCCCGCGCACCTGGTCGCTGCCCGGGATCACCGACTTCGCGAACACGTGAACCAGCCGCCCAAGGTCGGCCTCATCAGGCAGCCCGTCTTTGAAATGCAATCCGGCAGAGCGCAGCGCGTTGCGCACGCCTTGGGCGTCGATGAAGTCCTTGGTGACCGCGTGTCCGATGGTCAGCGCGCTCTGCGACCCGGCCGAGTTTCCGAACACCACGACCTCGCCGTGCCGCTTCTCTCCACCTGATGAGGTCATCGCGACTTCCGAGTAGAGGTTCCAGTTTCGCCGCACAACCTCGTCCGAAAGCGCCGCCTCATTGACCTCGCCCAGCGCCAGCCCGACGCCAAGGGCGGCCGCGTCGTTGGCGTAAGAGCCCGCGCCCTCGGGTCCGAAGGTGAGATCGTGCGACACCACCGTCTTGCCTCGCGACTCGGCATCGCGAATGCTCGCGACTGTAAGTCCAGGAACTTTCACCATCACGAGGTGCACGTCGCTTGCGTCGCTGAGACCCGCATCCGCCATCGCGCGTCTGGTCGCCTCGGCCACCTTGCGGATCTGGCCCATTCGGCCGACCTCTTCGGGTGGCATGGGCTCAGAGCCGGCGCGTCCCACCACCAGGCGCTTCTCCTTGCGTGATTCGGATACCTCGACCGTCTCCCGCGTCACAGCGGCGATATGTGGGGTGATCACGCCCGGGCATCCACCGGACAGAACGAAGATGACACGCTGCGCGACGTCGCCGGCGGGGATGCCCAGGAACTTCCCGGTCCAATCACGCAGCGCGACGTCTGCCCACACCCGGCCCCAGTCGTCATGCTGTCCGGTCCCCTCCGTTTTCCCGACCAGCGCCACCAGGTTTTCGGGCTTGATCTTGCCTGCGTCCGCGAGCTCCTGGAGGCCTGTCGTGTCCGACGGCGTCGCCATCGGGATGACGAACATGTCGACCTTCTGCGCCTTCATCTCAGCCGAAGTCTGGCGGACGCTGGAAGCCGAAGCCCGGCATCGCCTCCAGCTGCTCGGCCAGATTGAGCAGGTCCATCTCGCGCCCCGCCCGCGCCACCAGCTGCACTCCGACCGGCAGGTGGTCGTGGAGGCCCGCGGGCACCGAGATGGCAGGCGTGTGGGCGAAGCTCACTGGCAGCACGAACTGAATGTATTTGCCATACGGCTCGCTGAGGAATGGAGGCACGGCGTCGATCGCCATCGGGACGAGGCCG
>Ga0209805_1001934_pt1 | contig 12196 bp, 10 predicted proteins | sample GraSoiAngelo_148_FD_185905 | JGI IMG/M metagenome (GOLD analysis project Ga0209805, IMG submission 185905) | Grasslands soil microbial communities from the Angelo Coastal Reserve, California, USA - 14_1009_09_20cm (SPAdes) (version 2) | ecosystem: Environmental > Terrestrial > Soil > Grasslands ... | reverse complement strand
GCTTAACCTCGACATTCGCTACTTTCACGCCCCAGGGCGCGGTGTGGGTATCGAGAATACTCTGCAGGCGCAAATTGATTTTCTCGCGATGCGCCAGCAGTTCGTCCAATTCCTGTTCGCCGAGGACCGACCGAAGCGTGGTCTGGGCGAATTGCGAAGTCTGATAAACGTAATTGGAAACTTCCACGACTGCTTTGGATGGATCGATCACCCGCAGAAAGATTACGGCGTTGACTTTCAGCGTGACATTGTCTCGCGTGATGATGTCCTGCGGCGGCACTTCGAGAGCTTCCTGCCGCAGCGAGATCCGCACCATGCGATCAACCGGCGCAAACACCAGGATGATCCCGGGACCCTTGGCTTGCGGCAACAGGCGACCCAAGCGAAAGATCACGCCGCGTTCATACTCAGCCAGAATCTTTATGGAGCTCAAGAGATAGAGAATGACGATGATGATGACGATGGTAGAAAAGCCGAATCCGATCTCCATCTGCGCCCTCCGATAAATTGTAAGGAAAGCCCCTGTCGCGGATTGTATCTCAATTTATTGGGTCCAAGCGGCATTTCCAGAGCGTGTGGAGTTGTCAGCCCTGATACGGGAGCGGCAGGCGCGCAACAGAATTTCGTTACGAAGCGTGCGCGGGAGTTTGAGCAGTTTGCGGCACAGTGACGGGATCCACACGTAACTGCAACCCTTCCACACTGCGGACAACCACGCTGGCACCGGCAGGCAGATTGGTGGAGGACACGGCATCCCAGAGCTCGCCATGGACGAAGATCTTGCCCTGGGGGGCCAGCGCGGATTGTGCTATGCCCAACTCGCCGACCAGACCTTGCGCTCCAGTCACGACTTTGTTGCGTCGCGCCTTCAGCGCGATGCTCATCAGGAAGGCGGTAATAAAGCCGAAAGGAATGCTGACAGCCAGGGCGGTTAAAAGGTGGACTCGCATTTCGGGGATGGGCGCATCTACCAGCATCAATGCACCGAGAGTGAGCAGGACGATGCCGCCGATGGTGAGGACACCGTGGCTTACAAATTTGGCTTCGAGCGCGAACAGCACAAACGCTCCCACGATCATGGCCAGGGCGGCAAAGCGTGTGGGCAGCAGGTTAAGCGCGAACGCCGCCAACAAAATGAAAACTATGCCGACGGTGCCCGGTAGCACGGCACCGGGATGGTTGAATTCGGCATAAAGCGCCAACGCGCCGATCGCCAGCAGGATGAACGCGATGTTCGGATCCATAATGAACGCCAGTATCTTCTGCTTCAGCGTCATATCGTACGGCAGGATTGGTTCGCCCGAGAGCTTCAAGGTAATGGTTTGTCCGTTGAAACGCTTGATGGGATGGGCGTCAATCTGCTTGAACAAATCGTCTTCGTTGGTGGCGACGTAGTCGATGAGTTTCTGGGACAGAGCTTCCTGATCAGTAAAAGACTTGGATTCGCGAACGGCGGTTTCCGCTATTCCGGCATTTCGGCCCCGCTTGGAAACCACGGATCGCATGAGCGCAGCCGAATCATTTTCGATTTTCTGCTTCATGACGTCGTCTATCTTGCCTCCTCCCAGGGTGACGGGGTGGGCAGCGCCGGTATTGGTGCCCGGCGCCATGGCGGCCACGTCTGCGGCTTGAAGGATGAAAAATCCCGCCGAACCAGCACGGCTACCGCTGGGAGTGACATAGACAATGACGGGCACGGTCGAGGCCAGAATCTTTTCCATGATGTCGCGCGTGGAGTCGAGTAAACCGCCCGGGGTGTTGAGCTCGATCAATACCGCCCGATACTTGTTTTGCGCGGCGGTCGTGAGGGCGCGGCCGATATATTCGTCGGTGATGGGATGAATTGTGTCATTGATCACAATTTTCAGGACTTGTGCCGACGCACTGAGGCAGAACACAAAAAGCAACGCAAGGCCATGAAGCCAACGGCGGCTGGGTAGGACTATTTTCACCAAATGATTATAGCTACTTCAGAGCAGCGATTTTAGACGGTTTCCTTAAGGCTCCCTCCTCCTCACAAGTTTGGCTCGCGACTTTGGACTCCGACCAGCCAGGCAGGGTTGTGCTGCCGGTGATCAGCCTGGCCCCGCGCTGATAGGTGAAATACGACCATGCCCACTGGATCAGCACAATCAGCCGGTTGCGGAAGCCAATTAGAAAGAAAATGTGGACAAACAGCCATGACAGCCAGGCGATGAAACCTGAAATGTGGATTTTCCCAAACTGGGCAACGGCGGCAGCCCGGCCTATTGTGGCCAGGCTGCCTTTATCGAAATAATGAAAATTTGTGCGTCCTTGGCCGTTGAGTTCGCGTGCGATGGTATGCGCGACGAACTTGCCCTCCTGTATGGCCACCGGGGCGACGCCGGGGAGCATGTCGCCGTGCTCGTCTTTGAGCGCCGCAAGATCGCCCACCACGAACACCTCGGGATGATCCGGCAAACTCAGGTCCGGCTGCACCAGTACCCGTCCGGCGCGATCAACCTGGGCTCCCAGCTTGCCGCCGAGTGGCGACGCGGCCACACCCGCCGCCCACAGGATTACTGCTGCGGGCAGGCACTTCTCGCCCATGCGAATCGCGCCGGGCTCTACTCCCGTTACCATAGTGAAAGTCCGGACATCGACCCCCAGACGGCGCAGTTGATTCTCAGCGCTATGCGAGAGATCTTCGGGATAGGCAGGCAGAACTCGGGGGCTGCCTTCGAGCAAAATGATGTGAGTGCTCCGGGGATCGATGTTGCGGAATTCGTGAGCCAGAACGTGCCGAGAAATCTCGGCCAATGTGCCCGCCAACTCCACTCCGGTGGGACCGCCGCCCACAACCACAAAATTCAGTGACGCGTCGTCGCCGGCACGCCGTTCCGCCAGTTCGAAGGCAAGCAAAACACGACGGCGAATTTCCAGAGCATCCTCAATCGTCTTCAGTCCGGGCGCGATTGGTTCCCACTCCTCGTGGCCGAAATAAGCGTGCGTGGCACCCGCGGCGACGATCAAATAGTCATAAGGGATTTCCTGCTCTCGAGTGATGACGAGATGGCGATCGAGGTCGAAATTAGTGACTTCTTCCATCAGGACTTCCACATTCTTGCGGCCACCTAAGATCCAGCGGATGGGTGCAGCAATTTCGCCTGGCGATAATCCGGCGGTTGCCACCTGATACAGCAGGGGCTGGAACGTGTGGTGATTTTTTCGGTCGACTACTATCACTTGGACGGGACGGCGTGCCAGCAAGCGAGCGGCATTCAAGCCGCCAAAGCCCGCGCCGACAATGACTACACGAGGGGTGCGTTTGCTGTCCATCGTCTCTGCTTATAAGATTCGGTCAATGGCAGTCGGGTCCAAAAGTTTTCCTCGGGATGTTCCTTCCGAACCTTGGGTCAGCAACGCAGAGACGGGGAAGGGAACCGGAACAGTACAAAGCAGTGCAGCAACATTGCTTCAGATCGCGCTTGGCTACATGCTAATCGAGGTCGTGTTGTGGACTCCCCTTGGTCGCTTTCATACGGGAGTCATGATCCTCGCTACCGTTTGCATTTTCCTATTCGTGGCATTCAGCGACTATTCCACGTACGAACTTGGTCTCCGGCTACCGTCTGCTCAACGTGCTTTTACGATACTTGCGATTGGGTTAGCTGCAGCAGCGATGATCATTGCCGTTGCAACTTTGCGAGGACAACCAATTCCGGCGAATCCGGGCTGGCCAAGATGGAATGGCGTCTGGCAATACGCCATCTGGGCCATTGTGCAGCAGTTCATCCTGCAGACTTTCTTTTACCTGCGGCTGGAATCGATCTTAGGCAGCAGGTGGGCGGTGTGGGTGGCGGCGGTTTTGTTTGCGTCAGCGCACATTCCGAATCCAGTTTTAACGGTAGCTACCCTACTGGGTGCCCTGTTCTTCTGCGAGATGTTCCGCCGCTACCGGAGTATCTATCCTCTGGGCATCGTGCATGCGATGCTGGGGCTTTCTCTGGCCGCGAGCTTTCCTGACGCCCTGCTTCGGCATATGCGGGTAGGACTGGGCTACCTCCAGTTTCATTAGGTTTTCGTCTCTTATCAGGTCTGGCTGTGCCCCCTGCTTGACAGTTAGTATCCAACGAGTTTACAAGTAAGTGATCACTTAGTAAGTGAACACTTACCCATGGCGGCGACCCCTCAAATTCGCTTCTCGGCGGCTGATCGTCGCGAGCAGATTCTCGACGTTGCTACCAGTCTGTTTGCCCGGCAAGGATTCCAAGGCACAACCACTAGACAAATCTCTGAGCGGGCGGGGGTGAACGAAGCTTTGATCTTCCGTCACTTTCCCAGCAAGGATGAGTTGTACTGGGCCGTGATCGCGCGCAAGATCACGAGTGCTGCGCCGCGGGAGCGCCTCCGCCAGAATCTCGAGGTCGCCGGGGACGATTTGGCAGTGTTCAGCCGGCTGGCCTCTGAGATTCTGGAAAGAAGGGCCAAAGACCAGACTCTTTCCCGTCTCTTGCTCTTCAGCGCGCTGGAAAATCATCGTTTATCCCACCGCTTTTTTAGCACTTATGTTGCCGAATATTACGGGCTAATGGCGGACTTCGTCCGCAAACGAATCGCGGAAAAGCGTTTTCGTGACATAGATCCTGTGCTCGCCGCCCGCGGTTTTCTGGGCATGGTCATCTATCATTCCTGGATTCAGGATTTATTTGGCGGCAAACGTTTTCAAAAGTTCCACGTCCAAGAAGTAAGCGAAACTCTGGCCCGAATCTGGCTTCAGGGAATGCTTGCGGGTAGCAAAGTTGCACCTGCACAGAGCCTGCCGAAATCTAAAAATGGAATTGGTTCGCGTCGTCCCCAAGCGCAGGAACGTGGAGTTCAGATTGATGGCAAGTAAGATTGTTCATCGCGTGATGAGGTTGTTCCTGTTAGCGGGCCTGCTCGGCCTACTGGCTTCTTGCACAGGTACGAAAGCGGCGTCACCTCCGCCAAGTGCCGTGCCGGTAGTGGCGGCGAGTGTCGAACAGAAGGACATTCCCCAGCAGTTGCGCGCGATTGGGGTGGTCGAGCCCTATTCCACGGTTGCGGTTAAAACTCAAGTAACGGGCGAACTGACGGGAGTATTTTTCAAGGAAGGTCAGGACGTCAGGAAGCGTCAACTGCTTTTTACCCTCGACAAGCGGCCGCTCGAGGCAGAACTGAAAAAGGCAGAAGGCACTCTGGCCAAGGACCAGGCGCAGGCGGAGCACGCCCGCGTTCAACAGCGGCGCTACGAAGCGTTATTAAACGCGGGCGTTGTTTCGAAGGAAGAGTACGAACAATTCCGGTCCAGTGCGAAGACGATGGAAGCGGCAGTGGCAGCCGACAAGGCCGACGTTGAGAATGCCCGCGTACAGCTCTTGTACTGCTCCATTTATTCCCCTATCAATGGCCGGACCGGCGGTCTCATGGTGCACCAGGGCAACGAGGTCAAGGCCAACGACGTGCCCCCGCTGGTAAATATCAATCAGGTCGAACCCATTTACGTTACCTTCACGGTGCCGGAGCAGAATCTGGCGGAGATCAAGAAATATGCCAGCCAAAAGAAACTGCGGGTTGACGCCAACATTCCAAATGATAGCCGCGGAAAAGTGGTAGGCACACTCAGCTTCATTGATAACGCAGTTGACCAGAGCACTGGAACCATCAAGCTGAAAGGACAATTTCCCAATGCCGACCGGCGGCTATGGCCGGGACAATTTGTGGACGCGATCCTCACGCTGCACGATTTGCCGAATGCAATTGTGGTGCCCTCACAGGCGGTGCAGAACGGCCAGCAGGGGCAGTTTGTCTTTGTCATTAAGAGTGACATGACGGTGGAAGCCAGGCCGATCGTAGTCAGCCAGAATGAAAACGGGCAGGCAGTGGTTCAAAGCGGACTTGCTCCGGGCGAACGCGTGGTAACCGACGGACAATTGCGCCTGGTGCCAGGCAGCAAAGTTCAGGTCAAGCAAGCTCTCAATCAGCCGTCCCAACAGGAACCGCAGTCATGAATATTGCGGAACCATTCATTCGACGACCGATCATGACCACGTTGGTCATGTTGGCAATTCTGATGTTTGGCATCACCGCCTACCGCAGCTTGCCGGTGAGTGATTTGCCGAACGTGGATTTTCCTACCATCCAAGTGTCGGCGAGCCTGCCGGGGGCCACTCCAGATACCATGGCCTCAGCGGTGGCCATGCCGCTGGAAAAGCAGTTCTCGACCATTGCGGGCCTCGATTCCATGACCTCTTCGAGTTCGCAGGGCTCGACGCAGATTACTCTTCAATTCAACTTGAGCCGTAGTCTCGACGCTGCTGCGCAAGACGTGAATTCGATGATCGCGAAGGCGTCTCGCGATCTGCCGCAGAACATGCCCAGCCCGCCTTCGTATCAGAAGGTGAACCCCGCCGATCAGCCGATTCTTTATCTTTCTTTGAATTCGCCGACGATGCGGTTGTCTGACGTTGATGAATACGCGGAAACTTTGATTGCGCAACGCATCTCGATGGTCAGTGGGGTGGCACAGGTCAGTGTTTTTGGAGCACAGAAATACGCCGTGCACATCAAGCTCGATCCCAGGGCGCTGGCCAGCCGCCAAATCGGCATTGACGAGGTTCAATCGGCAATCCAGAGCGGCAACGTAAATCTTCCTACTGGGACGTTATACGGAACGCACCAGCAATTCGTTGTGCAGGCCAACGGGCAGTTGAACAAAGCTGCGGATTACGGACCACTCATTGTGGCCTACCGCAATGGTGCGCCGGTTCGGGTGACTGATATTGGCGCTGCGGTTGACGGTGTGGAGGTGGATAAGACTGCAAGCTGGTACTACGACACGAAGGGAGGCATTCGTCGCGCCATCGTGCTTGCAATCCAGCGCCAGCCCGGAACCAATACTGTAGAAGTGGTGGACGGGATTAAGCAACTGCTGCCTACCTTCAAAGCAGTGATGCCGCCATCTGTGAACGTTGATACTTTGTACGACCGCTCGCTCACCATTCGGTCGTCCGTGGATGACGTGAAATTCACGTTATTCCTGGCGCTAGTGCTGGTCATCCTCGTCATCTTCATTTTCTTGCGTAACCTGTCCGCGACCGCCATACCGAGCATGGCATTGCCCATGTCGATTGTGGGCACGTTCGCTGTGATGTATTTGCTGGGCTACTCTCTGGATAATTTATCGCTGATGGCGTTGACACTGTCGGTCGGTTTCGTGGTGGATGATGCGATCGTGATGTTAGAAAACATCGTGCGTCACATGGAACACGGCGAGCGACCGATGCAAGCGGCTCTCAATGGCGCGAAGGAAATTGGCTTCACCATCGTTTCCATGACGCTGTCGTTGGCCGCGGTGTTTATCCCTGTGCTGTTTATGGGTGGACTGGTGGGACGGTTGCTGCACGAGTTCGCGGTGACCATTGGCGTCGCCATTCTGGTTTCCGGCTTTGTTTCTCTCAGTCTTACCCCGATGTTGTCCAGCCGCTTCCTGCGTCCGCCGCGGGCCGAAGGTCACGGAAGTTTCTATACTGCGTTTGAACGTTTCTTCGACGGCTTGCTGCGGCTTTATGACCGTACCCTGCAAGTGACGATGCGTCATAAAGTCGCGACCATGGCGGTTTCCGTGCTGGTGATAGTTGGCACCGTCTATCTGTTCATGGTGATGCCGAAAGGATTCCTGCCGGATGAAGATCAGGGACAGATTTTTATCTTCACCGAAGGCCCGCAAGGGATCTCGTTTGACAACATGGTGCGTCACCAAAACGCCCTGAACGAGGTGGTGGCGAAAGAGCCCTGGGTAGACTCGTACATGTCCACGGCAGCAGGCGGAAATGCGGGGCGTATTTTTGTCCGCATGAAGCCGCGGAATCAGCGTAAGTCAGCGCAGGAAATTATCCAGGAGCTGCGTCCCAAGCTGGCGGCAGTGCCCGGCATTATGGCTTTCCCGCAGATGCTGCCGCCTATCCGCATCGGCGGGAATCTGACCAAGAGCCAGTATCAATTTACTTTGCAGACTCCGGATACCAATGAACTGTACAGTTACGCACCCAAGCTGGAAGCCAACCTGCGCAATGATCCGCAGTTGCACAATATGTTGCAGGACGTTACTAGCGATCTCTACATCACCAACCCACAGGTGAATGTGGAAATTGATCGAGATAAGGCGTCGGCTTTAGGAGTGACGGCGCAGCAGATTGAAGACGCGCTTTACACCGCGTACGGTCAGAGGCAGATATCGACGATCTATGCGCCGAACAATGCGTATCGGGTCATCACCGAACTGCTGCCGCAATACCAGATGGATCCGTCAGAGCTCTCCCTGCTATATGTGCGATCTTCGAAAGCAAGCGACAATGGGCAATTGGGACAGCTGGTTCCCTTGAACGCTGTCGCCAAGCTCACGCGGACGGTGGGTCCGCTGACTATCAACCATCTGGGACAATTGCCGGCAGTTACGCTCTCTTTCAACTTGCGGCCAGGGGTGGCGCTGGGCGACGCGGTGAACGCGGTTAACCGCGTGGCCCGCGAGATGCTTCCGGCAACCATCAGCACAAGTTTCCAGGGAACTGCGCAGGCCTTCCAGTCGTCTCTGAGCGGCCTAGGAATGCTGCTGTTCATGGGGATTGCGGTCATCTATCTCGTGCTGGGAATACTGTATGAGAGCTTCATTCATCCCCTGACCATTCTTTCCGGCTTGCCATCCGCCGGATTCGGAGCCTTACTGACGCTGAAGCTTTTCCACCTTGACCTGAACCTCTATGCCTTCGTCGGGATCATCATGTTGGTGGGTATCGTGAAGAAGAATGCCATCATGATGATTGACGTGGCGCTCGAGAAACAGCGTGAGACAGGGGAGGCGGCGCATGACGCCATTTATCAGGGTGCGCTGCTACGCTTCCGGCCCATCATGATGACTACCATGGCGGCCCTGATGGGCACGCTTCCGATTGCGCTGGGCTTTGGAGCCGGGGCCGAATCGCGAAGGCCTCTCGGGTTGGCGGTGGTCGGTGGCTTGGTATTTTCTCAGCTACTCACCCTATATATCACTCCGGTTTATTACATCTACATGGAATCCTTCCAGAACTGGTTTAGGCATCGCAAGAAGCCGGAACTTATCGTGAACGAAGGGTTCACCAGAGAGCCCGCATTCGCCGGGAAGTCGGGGAAATGAAGCGTTTCGGCATCGCTTCGGGTAACATGACCCCGTCAGGTTCCTGCGAAACGCCTTGCCATCGAAGCCATCACAGACCGAAAGTCATGCCGAGGAAACCGAAGTGGCCGGGACCGGTTCGCCCCATACCGCTTCACAGCGAGTTGCCTCACCGTCTTGGCTTCGCGCAGTTCTTCCGTCGGTTACTGACCTGATCTTTGTTTTGTTGTTGGGTTCTTTGGCAGGTGGAACGCTGGCGCAAAAGCTATTCGGGGATGCCGGCATCGGTTGGCACATCCGCGACGGCGCGCAGATCGTCAGCACACACAGGGTTCCTCGAAGTGATCTATTTTCCTCGACGATGGAAGGGAAGCCCTGGTACGCGTGGGAATGGCTCTACGACGCGGGCGTCGGGATCGTTCATGACCACGCTGGCCTCAACGGCGTGGCATTTCTTAGTGCGGTAATTATCGCGTTTACGTTTGCTTATCTTTTCCATTTGCTGTTGGTGCGTGGCACGATGCTGCCTGGCGCAGTGTTTTTTGTGTTGTTGGCGGCTTCGGCATCGACCATTCATTTTCTCGCGCGGCCCCACTTACTGAGTTGGTTGATGACGCTGATCTGGTTTCAAATGCTGGATTCCGGTGAAGCAAGCTCGATTACCGCCGGCAGTAAGGCAGCGAAGACCTTCTGGCTTCCAGTACTGATGGTGCTCTGGGTTAACTTGCATGGCGGATTCTTGATGGGTCTTGTTTTGCTTGCAATTTATCTTGTCGCCGCCGGAAAGCGATACTTCTCGACTAAGGATAGTCAGCAACGCCTACGGACACGAGGATGGGCGAAGACTTTAGGGACGACGACGGGGTTGTGCGTCCTCGCCAGTTTCATCAATCCGTATGGCTACAAGCTGCATGTCCACGTGTATCAATACCTATCAAATCGTTTTCTGATGGATCATATTGACGAATTTCTTTCGCCGAACTTCCACGGCTTTCCTCAAAAATGCTTTGCGCTGCTCCTGTTAATTACGCTGATTGCTCTCGCGACAGCGCGCCAGCGGCCGCGATTGAGCCACCTGCTTGTGATTCTATTCGCGACCTGGGCAGGTCTGTACGCCACACGTAATATTCCGATTTCATCGATTCTGCTGTGCCTCATTGCGGCGCCAATGCTGTCGCAGGCGTTTGCCGAGGCTGCAGCCGGTAGCGACACTTCGTCGAGATTTCGTGCATATCTTTCGCGCCTGCGATCTTTTTCGGAGCGTATGGGAATCATAGAAGCTCGAGCGAGTGGGCATTTCTGGCCAGCGGCCGTAGTGGTGCTCGGGTTGGGAATTGCTTTGCACCAAGGCCGCCTTGGCTCGCTTCAAATCATGGATGCGCACTTTGATATGAGACGCTTTCCAGTACAGGCAGCTCAGGTCATAGCCGAGAAGCAGGTGCGCGAACCGGTGTTCAGCCTCGATTTATGGGGCGGGTACCTGATCTATCGTTTATATCCGCAATTAAAGGTCGTGGTTGACGATCGCCATGATTTATACGGCGAATCATTCTTAAAGGATTACTTGAAGACGGTACGGGGTGAACCTGGGTGGGACAAGCTGCTCATAGAAAGTCATGTGAACTGGATTCTAGTACCGGTGAGTTCATCACTGACAAGTATTCTGAAAATGACTCCCGAATGGAAGATCATTCACCAGGATGACACAGCGATTCTTTTCGGGCGAGATGGAGGAGTCCACTGACGTGAGGCTTCGCGATGCTGCCGAAAACGGAAAGGGCTTCCTGATTATTGCAAGCTATCGGGTGTCGATGTTGAACCCCAGAATCGCATTGACCTCGACCGGTTGATCGCTGCGCAATACCGGCCGAAACTTCCAACTTGGTAATGCCGCCAGGACTTTGGTCGTCATATCTGGACCTCCCGCCTCGAGCACCCGGATATTTTTAATTAATCCAGAGCGGTCGAGCACGCAGGCGATCACAAGTCTTGAGCGGCCAAGCCCAGCCGGCAGATCGGCACGCATGGGCTCAGGTGCAGTGAGAGCTTGCGAGTAGGAATGGGTCGCTGAACTGGGATCGGCAAATTGCATGACAGCAGTACCGGCGGAAGTCTCAATGTAGATACTGTAGTTATCGCCCTTCAGCTTGTCATAGAAATTAAAAGCGCCGCCGGCCCGCGAACTCGCAATCACGGTGATGCCTAATCCATGTTTCGAGGCCGCAGAAGAGCGTCCCGCGACAGTCGCATCGGTTCCGTTTTCGCCGAAGCTGGGTAATGTGATCGTGCTGCCGCCATGGACAGAAACTCCCGGTATGGGCGGTGATCCTTTGGTACCGCTACCTGCACCGCCGGGGCCTGGATAAGGCGATAACCCGGCACGGGCGGTTGAATCTGAGCCGCGCCCAACGCCGTCTTTTCCGGCACCCGGCCCTTCGCCTTGAAGGCCGCTTCCGGCGCCGTTTCCGCGACCGATGCCAGCGCCGCCACCGGACCCGCCCAATCCCGATTTATCTTCCCCGCCAGGTGACATGGCGAGAGAGCCTGCTCCGCCCTTTCCAGGCACTCCCACCTTCGCTCCCGGCTTACTGGAAACGACGATTCCATTTCCCCCTCCGCTTCCCCCTCCGGCGCTAGGCGGCGCAACCGCTGAGCCGATATCCCTTGCCGCACCCGCTCGAAGCGCCGTCGCCAATGGCGGGGGGAGGCGGGACGATATTCGTGCTACCCAGAATTCCTCCGATAGATTGCTTGTCGAGTGAGCGCGAGCCACCTTGCACGGGAGGAGCAATTACGCTTGTGCTTCCCAGCAGCTCCCCCACTGCTTGCTTGTCCAATGACCGGGTGCCCGCCTGGGTTGGAGGCGGTACGACCTGGGCATTGAGATCAGCGCCTGCGCCGCCAACTGCGCCCAGCTCACGAGTTACGTGGCTGGGGGGTGGCGCGATTATGCTGGGCGCAGGGAGCGAGAGCCTGGCAGTCACGGTCGATTCACGCTCGGGTGCGGAGACCGGAGGCGGGATTATATCCTGGGCGCTAACCACGGGAACATGCAGCGCTGCT
>Ga0209805_1001931_pt1 | contig 12200 bp, 10 predicted proteins | sample GraSoiAngelo_148_FD_185905 | JGI IMG/M metagenome (GOLD analysis project Ga0209805, IMG submission 185905) | Grasslands soil microbial communities from the Angelo Coastal Reserve, California, USA - 14_1009_09_20cm (SPAdes) (version 2) | ecosystem: Environmental > Terrestrial > Soil > Grasslands ... | reverse complement strand
CGACGCGCGCCCCCAGCGAGATGAAGACCTCGCCGCGGGGCGCGATCCACACCCCGCTCTCGATCCGGGAGCGCACGCTGAGGCTCGTCTTCGTGAGCAGCCGTCCGGCTTCGAACAGCAAAACGTACAGGGCCCGGAGCGCGAGCATCAGCGGGTGGCGCGGACGCTCGTAGACCCATCTTCCGAAACGGTAGGCGGCGAGGGCCCAGAACGCCCGCGACGCCAACAGCAGGCGCAGCCGGGCGCGGAAATCATTTGCTCCGTGCATGCGGGAGAAGTGTGCAAAATCCGACCGGATGCCGCGCAAACCGCTCGGAACGTGACCCGCGCTCGCCACCGCCCACCCCTCGTGCGAGGAGGTTAGGAACGATCAGGCAGTCAGGCTAGACCTTTCGCGGATACCCGAGCTTCGACAGCACGCGACCCATGTCTTGGAGCGTGACGGGATCTTCGATGGTCGCCGGCGCCGTGTACTCGATCCCGTCGGCGATCTTGCGGATGGTCCCCCGGAGAATCTTGCCGGACCGCGTCTTCGGCAACTTTGCGACAATCGCGGCTTGCTTGAAGAACGCCACCGGACCGATCCGTTCGCGCACAAGGTCGACCAGCTCCTTCACCAGCTCCTTCTCGTCCCGCTGCACTCCGGACTTGAGCACGACGAACCCGACGGGGACCTCGCCCTTGAGCTGGTCGTTCACGCCGACCACCGCGCATTCGGCGACGTCCTTGTGCGACGCCAGGATCTCCTCCATCGCCCCCGTGGAGAGGCGGTGGCCGGCGACGTTGATGACGTCGTCGATCCGGCCCATGATCGAGAGGTACCCGTCCTGATCGAAGAACCCGCCATCGCCGGTCAGATAGAACCCCGGATAGCGCGAAAGATATGCCTGGACGAAGTTGGCGTCGTCTTCGTACAGCGTCGGCAGGCATCCGGGCGGCAGCGGCAGCTTGATGGCGATGGCGCCGCTCCGCCCGCGCGGAACGTCGGCCCCGGTCTCGTCGAGGACGCGCACGTCGTACCCGGGCACCGGCTTCGTCGCGGAGCCCGGCTTGACGGGGAATTCCTCGATGCCGAGCGGGTTGCCGACGATGGGCCAGCCCGTCTCCGTCTGCCACCAATGATCGACCACCGGGATGCGCAGCTTTTGCTGCGCCCACTGCAGCGTCTCCGGATCGCAGCGCTCGCCGGCAAGGAACAGCGCCCGCAGCGACTTCGCCGGCTGGTACTTCTGGATGAATTTCCCTTCGGGATCCTCGCGGCGGATGGCGCGGAACGCCGTCGGCGCGGTGAAGAGCGTCTGCACTCCGTGCTCTGAAACGACGCGCCAGAAGGCGCCCGCGTCCGGCGTTCCCACCGGCTTGCCCTCGTAGAGGATGGTCGTGTTCCCGTTCAGCAGCGGGGCATAGACGATGTACGAGTGCCCGACCACCCAGCCGATGTCGCTGGCGGCCCAGTACGGCTCGCCCGGCCGGGCATTGTAGAGCGCGCCCATGCTGTACTTGAGGGCGACGGCGTGGCCCCCGTTATCGCGCACGATTCCCTTCGGACGGCCGGTGGTGCCGCTCGTGTACAGCACGTACAGCGGATCGTTCGCGCCGACCGACACGCAAGCGGCCGGCTCCACTGCGGCAACGGCTTCGCTCCAGTCGATGTCACGGCCCTCCTGCAGCTCCCCGGCGAGCTGTGGCCGCTGCAGGAGAATCACGTTGTCGGGCTTGTGCCTGGAGATCGAGATCGCCTTGTCGACCATCGGCTTGTACGGGACCGTCCGGCCCGGCTCCAGCCCGCACGAGCCGCAGACGATCAGCTTGGGCCGCGCGTGCTCGATGCGCGCGGCGAGCTCGTGCGCGGCGAAGCCGCCGAAGACCACCGAATGCACGGCGCCGATGCGCGCGCAAGCGAGCATGGCGATCAACGCCTGTGGAACCATCGGCATGTAGATGACGACGCGGTCGCCCTTCCCTGCTCCGAGCCGGCGAAGCGCTCCGGCGAATCGCGCCGTCTCCTGCAGCAGCTCCCGGTACGTGTACTTCATCGTCTGGTTGGCTACCGCGCTGTCCCAGATGAGCGCGACCTGGTCGCCCCGGCCGGACTCCACGTGCACGTCGAGCGCGTTCTCGCAGGTGTTCAGCTCGCCGCCTTCGAACCAGCGCGGGCGCCGCGGATCGTCCCGGTCGAGCACCCGATTCCAGGGCTTCCGCCAGCGCAGCGCGCGGGCCGCCTCGGCCCAGAACGTCTCCGGTTCCTGCAACGACCGGCGGAAGACCTCGTCGTAGCGGCCCATGGTGCCTCCGTGGAACGCACTCTCCGCGAGCCCTACCTGCGAAATCAAGGCCGTGCTTTTCGGTAGCGTCCGGCTCTACGAATCTACGAATCGCATCGCCCCGCCGGGCCCTCTCCAGAGGAAGAGCCGTGGCACGCGGAGTGAAATCAGGTCGCGCAACGAAGGAGACACACCATGACGACCCTGGGAAAGACGCTGTTCGTCACCCTGAGCCTCGCTGTCCTGATCGGTGGCACGCTCGCGCTCCGCGAACGATCCGAGAAGGCGCCGCGCGCACAGCTCTCGCCGGGCCAGCTGGGGGAGATCCAACCTCCGGCAAAGCCCGCCGAGCCGCCGAAGGCGTCCCGTCCGCCCGTGCACCAGCAAGGCGCGGACACGGGCGCAGAGCCGCAAGATCCCGAACTCGAAGACGGCAGCGGCTCCTGAGCACGAAACTCGACGGACAGGGCGACGCCCGATACGTTCGGGCAGATGGACGACCGACGCAAGTTTCACCGTGTGAACGCACCCGTCTTCTGCCGGCCGCTGGGACAGCCGCTCTTCGGCCGGCGCAAGGCCGTCGACGTGAGCCTCGGCGGCCTGCGCGTCTATGCCGACGACCCGCCGATGCCGGGCGATCGCCTGGAACTGGAGCTGTTCCTGCCCGACCAGAGCGAGGTGGTTTGCACGGTCGAGGTGGTGTGGGTGGACGGCCTGCCCGAAGGATCCCCGGCACGCCACGACGTCGGCGTGAAGTTCGTATCGATCTCGCCTGCCGACCGCGAGCGCCTTTCCGCGGTCCTGAAACCCGAATGAGGGCCGTCAGCGTGCGTCGCTGAACCCGAGCACGCGCCGGGTCCACTGCAGCTCCAGCGCCTCGTCGGCAAAGACCACCGACTCGCCCTCGGCGCGGCGCGCGAGCGCGGAGAAATCCTCCGCCGTGACCGACCCGGTGATTCGTGCGCCTGGCAGCGCCGCGCCCAGCTCTTCCGGCTCGCGCAGCGCATCGCCAGCGCTCTGGTCGCGAAAGACCTGCGCCTTCTCCCGCGCCGCATCGATCCAGTCCGGCGGCTGCGGACCACGCAGGACGACGGCGATGCGGCGCTGCAGATCCTCCCCGCGGTGGCCGAGAACGCGCGAGAGGTAGCTTTCCGGCGCATTGCGCAGACGCCCGCGGATCAGATCGAGCAGATCGAGCGGGAAGGGCGCCTCCGGGCAGAGCACGACATCCAGCGTGGCATACGGGTCGAGGCGCAGCCGCGCGTCGATCGCCCGCAGGATCTCGCCGCGGCGCGTGAACGGATCGGCCGCCCGGAACCAGAGCGCCACGTGCTGCGCGGAAGGCTCCTGCCGCGGGGCGAATCCGTCGAGCCCGCCATCGGCGAGGTGCGGCCGGGGCCACTCATCGAGGCGACGGCCCAGGCGGTCCTCCGCGGCGAGCAGCGTCCCGAGCAGTGCCTCCTCGCTGAACGTCGCGGTGCGGCGGACGCGGTAGGGCGGCGCGGCGTCGAAGGCGACGCCGTCCTGCCCGGCCGTGGCCCGCATGGCCGTGCCCGGCAGCAGCGAGAGCGGGAACACCTGCGCCTCGCCGGCCAGGCCGTTCGCGTCGAGAAAGTCCATCCCTCGCAGCACGTCTTCCGGCGTGTCGCCGGGAAGACCCACGATCAGGTCGACGAGCAGCTCGATGCCTTCGCCATGTAGCATGCGCGCGGCCTCCGCCACCTTCTCCGGAGATCCGCCCCGCCGCACGCGTTTCAAGGTCTCGCGGTTGACCGACTGCAGGCCGATCTCCAGGCGATCGAATCCGGCCTGCTTGAGCTTCCGCGCCTGCTGCGCCGTCAGGCCCTCGGCTCGGATCTCGGCGAAGAAGCTCAGCGCGCGCGCGGCGTTCTCCCGGATCAGCGCGTCGAGCAGCGGCTCGAACTCCGGCCTGTGATTGAACGTCGGATCGAGGAACACCACCTCGCGCGCTCCGCGATCGCGCAGTGCCGCGATCAGCGCAGCGCTCTTTTCCACGTCGAGCACGCGAAGGACGCTCGAAGAGCGGGGATAGAAGCAGAACGTACAATGCGAGCGGCAGCCGCGAACGGTCTCGACATAGGTCGAGCGCTCGGGATCCACCGGGACCAGGTCCGCGAGGTATGGCGACGGATAGTCGGTGAGCGGAAAATTGGCCGCCGGCTGCGGCGCGAAGGCACTGAACCCGAGCGGACCGCGCAGCGCGACGCCCGGGATGCCCTCGGCACTCCTCCCTTCCACGAGGGCGGACATGACGCGAGCGAACGTGTCCTCCGCCTCGCCGGTCACCGCGATGTCCGCACCGGTTTGCTGGAGGATGAACGCGTTGTCCGGGCCGACCTCCGGGCCTCCGATCAGCACGCGCGTGTGCGGCGATCTGCGCTTCACCTCCCGCGCTAGATGCAGGCTTCGCTCGCTGTTCCAGAGGTAGAGGGAGAACCCGAGGAGCTCGGGCTCCTCGCGCGCGATGCGATCGGCGAGCAGCGTGTCGCCGAGGACATCGGTCGCCGCGGGCTCGACGACTTCGATCTGGAGCCGCTTCTCCAACCCGTGCACGCGGGCGGCGACGCCCAGGCAACCGGCCGCAAGCGGCACGTTGCCGGTCGCCGCCAGCGCCGCAGGCGGAGGCACGGGGAGCTGGACGAGGCACAGCTTCTTCACGGCGGCGAGTATAGTGGAGCGGTGTTCGCGCTGACCTTCGACGACGGCCCGGGTCCGTCCACGACGGAGCTGCTCGACGTGCTCCGCGACTCGGGCGTGCGGGCGACCTTCTTTCTGCTCGGCCGCAATGTCGAGGAGGCCCCGTGGTGTGGAGACCCGCGCCGCGCGCGATCGATCGTCGAGCGGGCGGCGCGCGAGGGTCATGTCCTGGGAAACCACACGTACTCGCACCTGCGGCCGGACCGCTGGCGGGAGCTCGCCGCCGACTTGCGGCGCGGCGAAGCGGTGTTGCGCTCGCTGCGGCCGGCGCCGGTCCCGTTCCGCCTGCCCTACGGGATCAAGCGCGTGGAGGGCGCGTTTCCCCTGGGAACGATCGGCGAGCAGATGGACCCGCGCGTGGCGGTGATCGCCTCGATGGGAATCGCGCATCAGCATTGGACCAGCGATTTCGACGACTGGACCCTCGGCGTCTCCGACGGTCCGGCGCTCGCCGCGAAAATGATCGCCCATGTGGAGCAGTGCGCGGCGGCGGGGATCGACGCGGTGCTCGATCTGCACGACTCCGGCACCGGTTCGAGCTTCGGCTACGAGCGCCCCGGGACGGTGGCCGGGGTGAAGCTGTTCCTGCAGGAAGCGGCGCGACGCGGCTGGAGCAGCTTCACCGTGCCACAGGGGCCGTAGGGGTCATCTCCGCGACAACCGGAGCGTCCGTTCGAATCCGTCGTCCAGGACTCGCAAGCTGGCGGTGACCGTCCCGTCGGCGCGGCACTGGTAGATCTCTTCCACTTCCGGTCCGTGGCCGAGCCGCTGCACTTGAATGGCGGCGAGATCGCGTCCGCGCAGCGAAGGGTCGAACGGGAACAGCACCTCGTCCCAGGCCGCGAGATTGCCCTCGGGGCGCCCGCCGTCGATGCGACCGCACTCGACGAAGCGGTAATGGCCCACGTTGTGGGCGGCGCGGTAGCGGCGTGAAACGTTCGTGGGCAAGGGCGTGTCCTTCGGCACCAGCACGTCGAAGGAGATGCGGCCACCGTGCTCGTCCTCGCGGAAGACGCCGAAGTGACGGGTGAGCCGCTCGGTCAGCTTGTACCCCGCGCCCTCGTCGAGGTGGATGGCGAGACCGATGGCGCAGGAGCCGAACGGGTGCGGCGAGCGCCGCACGCGGTGCGAGCCGAACTTGTCGCGCAGCCTCCGGTAGACGGGGGGAAACGAGGATGCGCCTCCGACGACGTAGATACCCGCCAGCTCGGTCCAGGCCACCTCGTCGGCGCCGCGGCGTGGATCGCGCATCGCCGGCTCCATGGCCGCGAGCGTCTGCTCGATCAGCGGAGAGCAGGCGTCGTAGATCTCGTCCACGGCGACCACCGTATCGTCGACGACGAACTTGCGCGTGTTCGGATTCAGCGACTCCTTCTGCTCCCGCACCTCATCGAGCAGCTGGGGGGTGAGCGAGCTGCCGCGGCGTTTCGCCAGCACCAGGCGGGCGATGGCTTCGTCGAAATCGTCGCCGCCCAGCCGGGAGATCCCATTCGAGGTGATCACCTCGTTGGTGCGGCCCTCCATGTGGATGAGCGAGGCGTCGAACGTGCCGCCGCCCAGGTCGTAGACGAGCACGTACTCGCGCTTGGCGGTCACCGTCTCGCGGAAGCGATGGGCGTACTCGAACCCTGCCGCGCTCGGCTCGTTGAGCACCGCCTTCAGGTCGAATCCGGCCCGCCGGTAGGCGTCCATCGTGATCAGCCGCTGCGCGGTGGACGCGTTCGCGGGAACGCTGACCGCCGCCTCGATCTTGTCCTTCTTCCGCAAGCCGGCGTTTGAATGATGGAACAGCTGTTCGCGGACGTGGGCGAGAAAGCGGGTCAATAGATCTGCGAGCGTGAAGGGGCGGTTGCCGATCCGGACCTCCGCCTCCGGATGCCCCTCGTCGAGGAGCCTCTTGAACGACCGCAGCACCGTCCAGCCCGCCTCGCTGCGCCCGAAGTGCACTTCGCCTTCCGGGTCGACTGAGACGATCGAGGGGATGGCGTCCGTGTGCTCGAAGGAGACGATCGGGTAATTCCCCCGATCGACCACAGCTACGACCGTGTGGGTGGTGCCGAAATCGATGCCAAACCGCATGCAGGCAGTGTAGCAATAGATTCGGGGACACCCTACGCAATTCCCCATGCCAACCGGGTTGGCACGAGTTGAGGATGGTGTCCCCGGATCAGTTGAAGCGGGCTGGCTGGTGCAGGGCCTCGCGGACGCGGGCGCGGTATTCGGCACGCGGGATCTCGCGGCAGCCGAGCAGCGACAGGTGCGGCGTGAGCACCTGCACGTCGAAGATCCGGAACCCGCGGTCGCGCAGCCGCTCCGCGCAGGCGGCAAAGGCCACCTTGGATGCGCCGCTGACCCGGTGGAACATCGACTCCCCGGCGAACAGCCCGCCCAACGCGATGCCGTACAGCCCTCCCGCGAGCGTCCCCCCCTGCCACGCCTCGACGCTGTGCGCCCAGCCCAGGCGGTGCAGCTCCGAGTACGTGGAGAGGATGTCCGGCGTGATCCAGGTGCCCTCGCCAGGGCGGTTGCCGCAGGCGCGCATGACGTCGTCGAACGCCTCGTCGAAGGAGACGCGAAAGCCGGCCTTCAGCGCGCGGCGGACGGTGCGCGGCCACGGCTCCATCGCCTGGAGCGGAAAGATCGCGCGCGGATCCGGCGAGGCCCAGGGAACCAGTCCCTGCCGCACCGGCCAAGGAAAGATGCCTGCCTTGTACGCCTCCAGCACCAACGCCGGCGAGAGGGTCCGGCTCACCGCCACCACGTCCTCACCATGCCGCGGCTCGGGAAAGCGCACCCCGACGGGCGGCGGCTCGATCGGCGGATACGGGATCACTGCCGCTCTTCCATTAACGCCGCCGTTGGCGAGTCGCCTACCGCAAAAGTTACCGTCCGCCCTCGCGCTCGCCAATGAGGCGGGCGAGCTGCATCGGGCGCGCCTGCGGGTCGCCGAAGCCCTCCCGGTAGTCGTCCAGGCTCCGGCGGATCACCTCCACCGCCTCGACGCGGTCGTACACTTCGGGAATGCGCACGGTGCGGGCGGGCTCGCCCGGCATCTGCTTGTAGGTGAGGAAGTAGTGCCGCAGCCGCTCGATCAAACCTTCGGGAGCGTCGGCGACGTCGCGCAGGTGTCCGTAGGCCAGGTCGTTCTCGAGCACCGCCACGATCTTGTCGTCGGCTTCGTCGCCGTCGATCATGCGCAACCCTCCGATGGGCCGCGCGCGGAGGAAGAAGTTGGCGTGCGCCATCGCCTTCTCGGAGAAGATGCAGATGTCCATCGGATCGCCGTCGCCGCGGATGTTGCCGATCCCGCACCGTTCCGAGCAACGCTGCCCGACCCGGGTGCCGCAGTACGTCTGCGGAATGAACCCGTAGAGCGTCGGGGGCTGGCTCGAGTAGCGCTGCGGCCGATCGACGCGCAGGTGCCCGCTCTGCTTGTCCAGCTCGTACTTGACCGTGTCGGTCGGAACGATCTCGATGTAGGCCTGCACCACGCCGGCCGGATCCCCCGGCGCCACGCCATGCCAGGGATGCGCCTGGAACATGGTCCGGACCAGCTTCTCCAACTCGTCGGTCACGACCCCGTGCGCCTATCACGGCGACAATGCGTGGTAAACAGACGCCGCCATGGCCAGCACGTTCGAGACCAAAGGACGCCCGTCACGGCAAGACGCGCTCGACTACCATTCCGGCGGTCGGAAGGGAAAGATCGAGATCGTCCCGACCAAGCCGGTGGCAACCTCGCGGGACCTGTCGCTCGCCTACAGCCCGGGCGTCGCCGAACCCTGCCTGGAGATCGCCCAGGACCCGGACCTCTCCTACAAGTACACGGTCCGGGGAAACCTGGTGGCGGTGATCACCAACGGCACCGCCGTGCTCGGGCTGGGAGACATCGGCGCCTACGCGTCGAAGCCCGTGATGGAGGGCAAAGGAGTCCTCTTCAAGAAGTTCGCGGACATCGACGTCTTCGACCTCGAGGTGGACGCGAAGGACATCGAAACCTTCTGCAAGGTGGTGAAGGCGCTCGAGCCCACCTTCGGCGGCATGAACCTCGAGGACGTGAAGAGCCCGGAGTGCTTCATCATCGAGCGGCGGCTGCGCAGCGAGATGCAGGTTCCGGTGTTCCACGACGATCAGCACGGCACCGCGATCATCACCGGCGCCGCGCTGATCAATGCGCTGGAACTCGCCGGCAAGCGGGCCGCGGACGTGAAGGTGGTATTCGTCGGCGCCGGGGCGGCAGCGGTGGGCTGCGCCGAGCAGTACCTGAAGCTCGGGGTGCCCCGCGAGCACATCTTCATGTGCGACAAGTTCGGGCTCGTCTACCACGGACGCCCCGAGGACATGGACGAGTGGAAAGGGGTCTTCGCGCAGGGCAAGCAGCCGCGCACGCTGGCCGAGGTGATCAAGGGCGCCGACGTGGTGGTCGGGCTCTCGACCAAAGGCGTGATCTCGAAGGAGATGGTGACGACGCTGGCCCCGAATCCGATCCTCTTCGCGCTCGCGAATCCGGTGCCGGAGATCCTGCCCGAGGAAGCGCAGTCGGTGCGCTCGGACATCATCATGGCGACCGGACGCAGCGACTATCCCAACCAGGTCAACAACGTTCTCGGGTTTCCCGGCATCTTCCGCGGCGCGCTCGACGTGCGGGCCAAGGCGATCAACGACGAGATGAAGCTGGCCGCCTCCCGGGCGCTGGCGGAGCTGGCGCGGCAGGACGTTCCCGAGAGCGTCAGCGCGGCGTACGGCGGGCAGGTGTTCAGCTTCGGGCGCGACTACATCATTCCCAAACCGTTCGACCCGCGCGTCCTGATCGCCGTCGCCCCAGCGGTTGCGCAGGCGGCGATCGAATCGGGAGTGGCGCGTGTGAAGGTCGACCGGGCGACCTACGCGGAAACGCTGCGCCGCCGGCAAGGGCGCACCTACGAGGTGATGAGCGTCGTCGTTTCGCGCGCCCGGCGGCGCATGACCCGCATCGCGTTCCCCGAGGGGAATCACCCTCGCATCCTGCGGGCGGCGCAGGAGCTCCTGGAGGAGCGCATCTGCACCCCGGTGCTGCTGGGCAACTGCGACCACATCCGCGAGCAGGCGCGGGAGGCGCACCTCGCCGCCATCGACGACGTCGAGATCATCGATCCGCTTCGCAGCGACCGGCTCGAGGTGTACGCGCGCGCCTTCTACGAGCTGCGGCAGAGATCTGGAATCTCCTGGGCGGAGGCGCTGTACCGGATCCGGCAGCGGAACACGTTCGCGGCGATGATGCTGCGCGACGGGGCCGTCGACGGGTTGGTCACCGGGCTGACCCGGACCTATCCGGAGGCGATCCGGCCGGCGCTGGAGATCGTACGCACGCAGCAGGGCCGGCGCGCATCGGGCACGTACATCGTCGCGTTCAAGGAGTCGCTGAAGCTGTTCGCGGACTGCACGGTCAACGCGGATCCGACGGCGGAGGAGTTGGCGGACATCGCGATCTCCACTGCGGAGCTGGCGCGGGCGTTCGAGCTGACGCCGCGGATCGCGATGCTGTCGTATTCGAACTTCGGCACAGATCGGGCCGGCTCGCCGGCGAAGGTGCGGCGGGCGGTGGAACTGGTGCGGGCCCGCCGCCCGGACCTGGAAGTCGAGGGCGAGATGCAGGTGGACCCGGCGGTGGTGCGCTCGGTCCGCGAGACGGAATTCCCCTTCGCCCGCCTGAGCGGGGATGCGAACGTGCTCATCTTCCCCGATCTGAACAGCGGGAACATCGGTTACAAGCTGCTCTGGCGGCTCGGCGGGGCTGAGGTGATCGGGCCGGTGCTGATGGGGATGGCGAAGCCGGTGAACGTCCTGCAGCAGGGCGCTTCCGTGCAGGACGTCGTGAACCTCGCAGCGATGACCGCCGTCCGCGCGCAAGGCGAGCTCACGTACTGACTTCCAACCCACGCCGGCAAATGTTCGCGATCAATCGTAGTCGCCAAGCGACTAATTATCTCCGCCCGCATGCGGGGCCCTGCTGCCCTCCGCCCGCCGCACGGCGTCCTGGGTTCGCGCGCGGTGCTCGTCGCTGTCCGGATCGTCGTATCGGCAGACCTCCTCCGCGATGTTGCTGCCGGTCGTGCGCTCCCTTTCGCAGATGAAGCGCGGGTCGTGCCTCACGTCCACCTTGCCGCTCGCGGCATTCGCTTGCGTACTGTTCAACTGCTTCCTGCTGGAGGCGCAGCCCGTCAGAAAGAGAACCACGACCGCTCCGCACACCCTTGAACGCGACATTCCCCTCTCCTCGTCTCCAGAACGGCCCGCAACGTATTGTGCGCGACGCCCGGATGCAAATCGCGACTGTGTCCGGCTATAGGGAACGCGACGGACGGACGGAGGGCACGCGCCACGTGACCGTCTCCTCCGGGCAGCGTAGTACCCTGCCGGACATGTTCCGGAGGTTGGCACAGGCCGCGATCGTTCTCGCCGCCCTTGCGCTCCTGGCGTTTACCTGGCATTGCGACGAGGCTTGGTTCGACAAGCACGTCTTCCTGCCCCAGCAGTTTTTCATCCCGGCGAGCCGCGGCATCATCTTCTGGTCTCGCACCATGGCGGCCGCTTCGGCCTCGATCCTGTTGCTTCTGGTTCCCTTCTTGCCGCGCGGCGCTTCGGCGCGCCGCCTGCTGGTGGCCGTGTTGCTGACCCTGCCTGCCGCAGAAGTCCTGCTTCGATGGCGCATGGGCCGGCTGATCCGCCCTGACCTGCTCACGGCGATGGACGCGCTCACCGCCTCGCACCCGCGATACGGCATCACTCTTGCCGCCTCCATCGATCGCGTTCAGCCCCTGTCGGGACGCCCGATCCGCTTCCGCACGGACGGCGAGGGCCGGCGGATCTCCGATGCCGCAGTCGACCCGGCATTGCCGTCGCTGGTCTTCACCGGCGAGTCCACGGTAACGGGATTCGGCCTGCAGTGGGAGGAGAGCTTTCCTGCGCTGCTCGGAGCGCGCCTCCACCTCCAGGTGATCAACCTCGCCAGCCCCGCCTATCGGGCGGATCAATCCTGGTTGCGGCTGAAGGACGCGCTGCCGAGGCTCGAGCATCCTGTCGCGGTCATCGGGGTCTTCATGCCCGGCCTCGTCGGCCGCAGCTTCGCCGGCCAGCGCCATCCGCGAGCGCGCCCATCGCCGTCGGGAGGGGTCGAGATCGTGCCCCCGGAGCCTCCGACGCTCTTGCAGCAGTCGGGCATGTACCGGCTCTGGCGTC
>Ga0209805_1001929_pt1 | contig 12205 bp, 9 predicted proteins | sample GraSoiAngelo_148_FD_185905 | JGI IMG/M metagenome (GOLD analysis project Ga0209805, IMG submission 185905) | Grasslands soil microbial communities from the Angelo Coastal Reserve, California, USA - 14_1009_09_20cm (SPAdes) (version 2) | ecosystem: Environmental > Terrestrial > Soil > Grasslands ... | reverse complement strand
CAAGTCGGGGTGGATGTGCTCGAGCTTGTCCAATGCTTGTTGGCCGTCTTCGGCTTCAATCACCTCATGTCCGCAGGTCTCCAGGATTTCCCGTATTAGTTCCCGGTTTGGAAGATTGTCCTCTGCCACCAGAATCTTGCTCATGACTGTCCCGCTGATTTGGCTAGCTTGGAATCTCCTACTGCCTTGTGAACTTCAGCCAACAGGTCCGCCTTCCAGGACCCTTCCTTGCGGAATAGGGCACGGGCTTCGCGCTTCAAGAGTTTCATTTCGGCCTCGCTAAGGTCTTTCGCCGTAACGATGAAAACAGGAATTTCGCTCCACGCCGGATCTTTCTTTATCCTGGCAAGAACCTCAAATCCATCCATCTCGGGCATCATCAGGTCCAGCAATATAGCATCCATACGAATTTCTGCCAGAAGCTGCAGAGCATCCTTCCCGTTAGATGCCAGATGTGGAACATAGCCCACCCGAGTACAAAATATCGCCGACGAGATCAAGTGTTTTAAGATCATCGTCTACCACCAATACATCACTGGAACTCCCATCGTGGGGCGGTGCATGTTTCTGGACAGCCTCCAGAAGCGCTGCCTTTTGCACCGGCTTTACCAGATACTCTGCCGCACCCAAAGTGAACCTCATCTGTTTTTGATCCACCACCGAAACGACAATGACGGGAATGTGGGCGGTCTCGCATGTATTCTTTAGTTGGAACAGCGTTTCGAAACCACTTCCCCCGGGCATCAGTATGTCCAAAGTGATTGCGCTTGGACGCAATTGACGGGCTTTCGCAATGGCCTCGGCACCGGAGCCTATCAGTGCTGTCGCGTAACCTGCAGTTTCCAAGTAACTGGCTATTAGCTCGCGTGCGGGCAGTTCATCATCTACAATCAGGATCAACGGCTTTTCGCCATGCTTTGAATCCACAGTACTGCTGTTAGCTGCCAGAACCTCTAGCATTCCCGACTCAATTTTCGAAAAATCTAAGATGTCGTTTATTAATTGCAAAAGATGACCGGCCCCCTGTTTAATGTGGTTGACGAAACGTTTTTGCTTGTCGTTGAGTTCACCGGCAGTTTGCTCCGCTAGGAGCCCGGAAAAACCGACAATGGCGTTGAGGGGGGTTCGCAACTCGTGGCTCATACTGGCCAGAAATTTGCTCTTCAACTCGGTTGCGCGCTCCACGTCGCGGTTGCGAAGCTCTAGCTCTCGATTGGTAGCAGCTAGGCTTTCCATGAATATGCGTTTTTCTGCTTCGTCACGTTTCCTTTGGGTGACATCAACTGCCACAATTACTTCTGCAGCTCGGCCTGCGAAGATGAGTGCGTAAGAAGTGATCTCCACGTGGATGATGGTTTCGTCTTTTCGACGATGCCGCCAGATCCCAGCATTTTCACTTCCTTCTCGGACACGATCCACATTTGCAAGCAAGGCGGGAACGTCCTCAGGAGGGCGAACCTTTGACGGACCGGGACAAGACGTCGAACGGGATGACGGATTGCTTTGACTTTACGCAGAAGCCTCAGGCACAGCCGACCGTTGCTCCGTAATCTAAGACTAGGATCGGGGCGGCAGGTAGTCGTCCAGATCTTGTTTGAGGAAATTTGCGTCTCTCGCTGATCCGTATTCAAGCAGCACTTTAGAGCGCAGCCTCTGCCAGCTCAGGGACCGTAGATTCTGTCTCCCACTCTGTTGAGGCGGGCACGTGTGTGCGCGCCACGAGCATGTAGATGGACGGCACTACAAATAAGGTAAACAGCGTTCCAATGATCATGCCGCTGACCAACATGATACCGATGCTGTTGCGCGCTCCCGCTCCTGGGCCCTTCGCCAGAACGAGCGGGAAATGACCAACCACGGTAGCCGCGGTCGTCATCAGGATCGGGCGTAACCGTGTGGTGGCTGCTTCGATGATCGCTGCCAGCTTGTCCTTGCCGGTTTCCTGGAGGTGGTTGGCAAACTCCACAATCAGGATTCCATTCTTCGACACCAGACCGACCAACGTGATCAATCCCACCTGGCTGTAGATGTTGAGCGTTGTCAGTCCCAGGAAGGAAAACATCAGGGCACCGGAAATGGCTAGCGGCACCGAGCCCACCAGAATGATGAACGGATCGCGGAAGCTCTCAAACTGCGCTGCCAATACCAGATAGATCAATACCGCTGACAGCAAGAAGGTACCGAGGAACTTGCTGCCCTCTACCCGGAGCTGGCGCGACTCGCCGGCATAGTCGACGGTAAAACCTTGCGGCAAGATCGTCTTAGCCTCGTCCTCTAAGAAGCGCAATGCCTTGTCCAGTGGCACGTTAGGCGGGATCACGCCCTGAATCGTCACCGCGTTGAGCTGCTGGAATTTCTTCAGCTCCCGCGGCTCAGTGGTGGTCTTCAGTGTAGCGAAAGTGGATAGTGGAACCAGTTTGTTGCCGGATCCAGTGACGTAGATTTGCTCCAGTTGATCAGGGGTCAAACGCTCCGCGCGCTTGATTTGCGGAATGACTTTGTAACTCCGGCCCTGAATGCTGAAGCGGTTAACATAGTCTCCGCCAAGCAGCGTGGAAAGATCCTGGCCGGCTTGGGTCAAGTCCACTCCCTGTGCACGAACCTTATCACGGTCGAAGACGACCTCAGCCTGTGGCTGATCGAATTTCAAGTCGGTGTCGGCGAAAATGAAAAGGCCGCTTGCGAATGCTTTCTTCACCAGTTGGCCGGCGAATTCGCTAAGCTGCCTTGGCTCTGCCGCCGAGACAATTACGAACTCAACTGGGAAATTCCCGCCACCCGGCAGCGGGGAAGGCGTCAATGGGATCACACGGATGCCTGGAATTTTCGACAACGGCCCCACGGATTCGACCAGCAGTTGCTGAGCAGTCTTCTTCCGCTGGCTCCACGGTTTGGTCACCATGCCGCCAAAGCCGCCGTTCGGAGAAGTGATCTGAAAGATACTCTCGCTCTCGGGGAACGAATGGTAGACGTCATAGACCTGAGATGTGAACAAGTTCGTCTGATCAATTGTGGAGTTCGCCGAGGACTGGATGACCCCGAAGACGACGCCCTGGTCCTCTGCCGGGGCCAGCTCGCGCTGCGAGAACATGTAGAAAGGCACGATCAACAGGATGACAATCGCCCAGAGAACAAGAACTACGGGTCGGTATTGCAGCGTCCCGCACAGTATTCGCGAATAGGTCTTACGCACGCTTTCGAAGCGGCGGTTGACGAAGCCCGCAAAACCACGCTCGGTGTCTCCCGCGCGCAACAGCCTCGACCCCATCATTGGCGACAGCGTCAGCGCTACTACGCCGGATACGATCACCGCACCCGCGAGGGTAAATGCAAACTCCCGGAACAGCGCGCCAGTCAGACCGCCCTGAATGCCGACGGGCGCATACACTGCGGCGAGGGTGATCGTCATGGCGATGATTGGGCCGACCAATTCCCGGGCTGCATCCTTGGCCGCCTGGAAGGAGGACTTGCCCATGTGAAGATGCCGCTCGACGTTCTCTACCATTACGATCGCGTCATCCACCACCAGGCCGACTGAAAGCACGATCGCCAGTAAAGTGAGCAAATTGATGGTGAAGCCGGCTACCAGCATCAGAAAAACGGCGCCAATCAGCGAAATCGGGATCGCAACAACTGGAATAAGCACTGAGCGGAATGATCCCAGGAAGAGAAAAATGACGACGACCACGATAAGCAGCGTCTCAGTCAGCGTACTCAGCACTTCGTTAATCGCGTCCTGGATATAGGCCGTCGAATCATAGGGAATGCCGGTCTTCATTCCTGGAGGCAATTGCGACTGGATTTCGGGCAACGCTGCGCGGACTTTCTTGATCACCTCAAGTGAGTTGGCGGTGGGAAGCACCCATATACCCATGAACGTCGCGGTCTCTCCGTTGAAGCGGACGTCCTGTTCATAATTCTGTGCGCCCAGCACGACGTCGGCAATCTCGCCCAGCCGGACGACAACTCCCTTGTCTTCCTTGACCACCAGCTGGCGAAATTCTTCCGCGGTGCGCAGATCGGTGTTGGCTATCAGGTTGACCGACACCATGGAACCCTTAGTTTGTCCGAGCGCCGAAAGGTGGTTGTTCTTGGATAAGGCGTCTCGCACCGCAGAAGCGGAAATACCAAGCGCCGCCATCCTGTCCGGCTTGAGCCAAATCCGCATGGCGAAGGTGCGGTCACCCAGAATATCGGCGCGCTGTACGCCGCTGATGGCGCTTAGCTTCGGCTGAACGACCCGCGTTAAGTAATCGGTAATCTGGTTTTGATCAAGACTGGCAGATGAAAAGCCGAGGTACATCGCGGCAAATTGATTGTCCGCGGTTTGCAAGTCGATGACCGGCGCCTGGGATTCAGGCGGCAGGTCATTGCGGACCTGGGCCAGCTTCGCCTGGATCTGAGTGAGCGCCGCGTTGGTATCGTAATTGAGCTTCAGGTGCACGGTAATCGTGCTGAGGCCCTGAGCGCTCGACGACTCCATGTAGTCGATTCCGTCAGCGCTGGCGATGACGCGCTCCAGCGGTGTCGTGATAAAGCCGCGGACCAGGTCCGCGTTGGCGCCCACGTAAACCGTCGTGACCTGCACCACGGCGATGTCGCTGCGCGGATACTGCCTGACGCTCAGAGAGCGGATGGCTTGCAGCCCGGCAATCAGAATCACCAGGTTGACTACGACCGCGAGGACCGGCCGCTTGACAAAAAGATCAGTAAACTTCATTTAGCTGTCCTCAGGCTTGGGAGCCGGATTGTTCCCCGGTTGGATCTTATTGTTGACTTGGACGGCGGCGCCGTTACGCAGTTTGAAGACGCCCGAGCTCACAACCTCATCACCGGGATTGACACCTGAAATGACTGCGACCTGATCTCCGCGCGAACCTTCAACCTTAACGAACTGCTGGCGTACCCCGCGGTAGGTCTTGCCACTCGGGTCTTTAAGATCGGAGACCACGTACACCGAATCGCCGTACGGTGCGTAGTTGATGGCGGTGGTCGGGAGTGCGATGACGGGACGATCTGCGCCCGTTACTATCTCAACCTGCACGAACATGCCGGGACGCAGCTTGCCTCCAGGATTATCGAGGGTCGCCTGCACCTGAACGTTCCGGGTCGCCTCGTTTACGACCGAGTCGAGAGCTGTAACTCGCCCGGTGAACTTGATGCCTCCGACGTCGTTGCTGGAGACGCGTAGGGTACGTCCGACCCGCACCTGGGTGGCTGTCTGCTGCGGCACACCGAAGTTTACATAGATCGGATTTAGCGACTGGAGAGGAACAATGGCTTCGCCGGCCGCCAAATACTGTCCCAGATTGGCCTGGCGCAAACCCAGGACTCCAGAGAACGGCGCCCGGATTGTCTTTCGCGCAATCGTGGCACGGATCTCACCCACCCGCGCTTCCGTCGCCTTTTGCTGGGCGATCGCGTTGTCATATTCCGTTTGTGCGAGGACGCCTTCCTTTACGAGCTGCTGCATGCGATCAAAATTAATGCGGGCAAGGTCGCGCTGGGCCTCCATGTCGGCCAACTGAGCTCGTTCCTGCCGCGTGTCGAGCTCCACGAGCACGTCCCCTGCATTGACCCATTTCCCCGAATCGAAAGCAATGCGGGCGACGGTACCTGGCAGATCTGCGCTCACCGTCACGCCTTGTACCGCTACCGCCGTACCGATCGCATTCAACGTTGCCGGCCATTTCTCCTGTTTCGCCACAATCGTCGTAACCGCCGTCGCGGGAGGCTGGAAGCTGGCGCCGTGCGCGACTGCCGTCTGAATTTGCCGGAATTTCACAAAACCGAGGCCGCCGAGGAGCGTTACCGTCACCGCCAGCATTAGGATCATCCGTTTCGCCATGGGTCCCTCTTATGTCGTGAACAACGAAAACAAGCGCCAATCTTTGTACCGAAGACCACGGTGAGCGGGCAGTTCATGACGCCGTACTCGCGGCCCATTCTCCGAGTGGAAACAAATTAGATGTCAGGCCGCCTGCACCGGCTCCAAAAAGTGAGCAGCGTGGGCCGCGTCGTCTCCGGGCACGACTGGCGTGAGCCGGTTGGCCTCAGCCAAAGCCACCTGCTGGAGCGCCCGGACCTGGGCAATCGCGACATCTTGTTTCGTGCAGTTCAAAAGAATCGAGCACTCTTGAGGCGTGTGACCTTCGAGAATTGACATAACAAAGACAAAGCGTTCAAGCGGCGCAAGCTGAACAACATCTGTCAATGAACCCCCGAAATATGATCTAAGCGCTGCGAGACCAGTGACATGCCCAGCGTCGTTCCGTTGTCCCGGAACCGGTGAGATCATTCGGACTGCATTCTTGATCACCATGCGCCTGCTCCACGAGCGCGCCCATTCCTTGAAAACTGGGTTTCCCTGAACGGAGTCCTCAAGTCCGGCTACGAAGCATTGCTCTGCCTTCGAAGCGTCTGCGGTCAATAGAAGCGACAGGAGGTAGAGCGCGGTCTCGTCTTCCGCGAAAGTCTGGCAGAAGTCCCGCTGGGTCGCGTAAGGTTGAACTCTGGTGGTTGAAACGCCATCTTCTATCTTCCACAACATATGCGCCTCGTATGTAACTGAGGTCTCCTCAGTTGTCCGGAAATCCCGCAATTCTCTGGTCAAAGCTTGCATGAACTTCAGCAGGAACAAAATCGCGATCCCGCAAATGATCCCGACGATAGTATTGACCGCTGCCACGACTCCCGACCCCTTGCGTCATTAGTGCTAGCACTTGCACTTGCGCTCGATTCGCCGAACCAGGTGCTTGTTCAGAATCCCGCCGCAAACGAACTGCGCACCTTCGCGCTTCATCTCGAGCAGAATCATCTCCGCCTGCGGGCTGATTATGGTTACGTTGCACAAGTCAATGACTAGCTGGTGGCCATTGAGCGATAGGTTCCCCTCCTGCCATGCCTTCTTGAGTTCTGTGACCCAGGGCTCGACTAGCTTGCCTTCGAGAACCAACTTGCGTTGCCCCGCGGTTTCAATGGTTGTGATTCTTAGCACGATGTTTTGCCTTTCACTTGAGCAAAGGCAATGCGAGTGCCAAAGTAGAGTCATGATGAGGAGTCTGTAAGGGGTTCAATCGAGACAGATTGGAGACAGGGTGGGTTAAAACCGTGTCGAAAATGTCGAAGGCGTGCTTCGACACTTTCGACGAAACTTACGACACAGCGCGTGGATCGATACCGAGTTTTTTCATGCGGGAGATAAGAGTTGTGCGCTTGAGTCCCATCCGAACGGCCGCACCGTCAGCTCCACCCACGCGTCCTCGTGTTTCCTTCAAGATGTGGAGCAGTTGGTCACGCTCGTTGGAGTCTGGCATTCTGGTCACTGCCTTCTCGGCGGAACCGTTGCCGAGATCCGAGACTGGAACTTCTAAGGCCGAACCACGAGTGAGGATTACCGCTCGCTCGATGAGATTCTCGAGCTCGCGAATGTTTCCTGGCCAGTGCCAGCGCGTCAACTTCTTCATGCTGGCAGCAGGAACCGATTCGATTTGCTTCTCCATGCGGCGAGCGTACTTCTGCGTGAAATAGCGCACCAATAGCGGGATGTCCTCTGGGCGTTCGCGCAACGGTGGAATCTGAATGGGAAAGACATTGAGCCGGTAATAAAGGTCGCTGCGGAACTTGTCTTCCGCGATCATCTTTTCCAGGTTGCGGTTGGTGGCAGCCACCAAGCGGACATCAACCTTCTTCGTACGTGTACTGCCAAGCCGCTCGTATTCCCGCTCTTGAAGCGCCCGCAAAAGCTTCGGTTGAACCTCCAGCGGAATGTCGCCGACCTCATCGAGAAACAGCGTTCCCTGGTCCGCGAGTTCAAGACGCCCCATCTTCTGGGCAATTGCCCCCGTGAACGCGCCGCGTTCGTGGCCAAACAGTTCGCTTTCGAGCAGGCCTGTAGGGATAGCGGCGCAATTAAGCTTCACAAAAGTGCGATCTTTACGCCGGCTGCGATCATGGACAGCCCGTGCAATGAGTTCCTTGCCAGTGCCGGTTTCTCCAAGCAGAAGGACTGTGGAACCGCTGGGAGCAACCGTATCCACCAAGTGCAGAACCTGACGCAGCGCCGAACTCTGGCCAACAATCCCCTCAAAATCTATCTCGCCACGGATTTCCTCTTCAAGATACAGTTTCTCTTGGGCGAGCTTGTCTCTCAGTTCAGCGATCTCGCCAAAGGCCAAGGCGTTCTCGACGGCAATTGCTACCTGACCTGCGACCTGGCACAAGAACTCGATTTCATCGTTATCGAAGTCGCTGTCTTGCCTCCTGCCCAGCGCCAGGACACCAAGCGAACGATCGCGGCTGATTAGGGGCACCAGGCAACCCGACTTCACGCCCTCGCCCACCACCCGCTGGTAGTGCTCGGGGTATCGTTCCTCGCTGGAATCGTGGTGTGCCTTTACCACCGGCTTTCTCGTGCGGAAGGCTTCGCCGGGATGGGTGCCCTCGATGGGGATGAGTGTTTCCTCCCGGAAGAATCCCTTGCTGTCGGGGAAGTCCAGTGCGAAGACGCGCAGATGTCTACCTTCGGCATCCGGGAGCATGACACCCACGACGTCGCAGTTCATCACGCGCCGCACGCTGGCGGAGACAGTGCGCAACAGTTCACGCAGTTCGAGGTTGGAAACGACCTGATTGGTTAACTCCAGGAGCAATTTCAACCGCTCCTGCGTGCGTTGCGAGATGGCAAAGTTCACGGCAGCATCAATCGCCAACGCCACCTGGTCAGCGGCGACCGAGAGAAAAGCGACTTCCTCTGCACAATACGCGTTCGGCTGCCCGCTGCCGACTTCAAGGATTCCGAGTCGCCGCTCGCCTCGCACGAGGGGCAGCGCGCATGTGGAGACGATTCCGAGTCCGGTCAAAAATTCTTTTAGACTTGGAAATCGTGTCTCGTTGTTCCAGTCCCCAATCACAAGCGGTTGGCCGGTTTCGTGCACCCGCGCAGCCGTCAGTTCTATGTCATTAAGGGGGAGCTCCGCTTCCGGAAATTGACGCTTCGTGCCGTTTATGTCAAAGAGACGCCAGCCCAGCTTGCCGCTGTCGCCGTGGTCACACTCAAACATGCTGACGTGAAGATAATCGAAAGGGATCACGCTGCGCAGTTCGCGCGCGAAAACTTCCTCGCAATAGTCACAATCGCGAGCGGACGAGATGGCCTTCGTCGCGCGGAGAAGGGACTCGAAACGAGCAGTCTGCGTCGGGGATCCCGTCTGCAAGAGGGTACTCATTGACCGGCCCTGCACTTCCTTCTTCTGTTTTTCAGGCAGTCTAAGTACGTACGCTGCCGAGGGTGAAGGTCGAACTATCCTAGGCGCTTGCATCATCTGATGTCAGCGCATTGCGGAAAGGTTCGAATTAATGTCGTAAAGTATCGTCACTTGTCGAGAACCGTGTCGAAATAATCGACACCCTTCGACGCACATATTTCGCTCTCGCCAAAAACGTTCCCTAGTCAATCACTTCCGCCGCGCCGTCGATCACTGAGCATTTGGCAGTCTGCATGCCTTTTTGCCCTTCGGCTGCAAGAGTCCGCAGATTGCATTTTAAGGAAAGGAAAGGTTTTTACAAACTATGTGGCGTAACACCATTTTGTCTGTTGTAACCATTTCACTTCTTACGGCAGTGGCGATTGCCCAGGAGTCGCGCTCGGAAATCAGCGTGCAGGGCACGGGGTTCTTCACGAAGGACTCGACCGGACAAGGAATCCGGCAGAGAGCGACCGACACCGGCGGGTTTGTTGTAGGGTACCGTTACAACCTGAACCACTGGCTCGCGGCGGAAACCAACTACGGCTTCGTCCGAAATACACAAGAATATTCGTCATCGCTCGGGACTTCCGGAATACAGAGCGACGTCCACCAGTTCACCGGCGATCTCGTCTTTAAGCTCCCCCATCCCGGCCTCCACAGAGTCAATCCATATCTTCTTGCGGGAGGCGGTGCGCTATTGTTCAACCCCAGGGACAACAGTTTGCTAGCCGGCGCGGGCACACAGGCGAGAGGAACTTTCGTTTACGGCGGTGGCGCCGACTTTCCTCTCAGCAGACATTTCTCTCTGCGCGGGGAGTATCGCGGCCTGGTGTACAAGTCACCGGACTTTGGGCTCACCAGCCTCAATAACGATGCCGTAACGCATACTGCGCAGCCTTCGGCGGGAATTGCTTTCCGCTTCTGAGGGGCGAATTGTGAGTGAGGTTTAGCACAAATAGCCGCTAGCCAGCAAGCCGGCGGCTATTATCCCTTCCCTGGTTCCATAAGAATGTCTGATTAGTCCGTGATCTGGGACCGGTTTATCAACTGCGGAGCCGTTCAAGTAATGCCGTAGTTCGCAGGCACGCCTCGGTTGTCCTCACGGTTGGACTGTATGCTTCAACCAAAGTTCTGGTAATTCTTCCAGAACTCAGGCCAGGGCATGCGCGGGCCACCGCACACAAAAATGTCAGGATGTTCCTGGCTCTCCTCGTTCTGAACATGGTAGGAATTGCCGTTATGTCCGGCCAGCCGGCACGAAGTGAATGTCCTCTCTGCGTATTTGCGCGATAAACCGAGCACGATCAGTGTAGATGGCGCCGCCACGGGATACCCGCGCAGCCACGCCGAATTGGTCCCGCTGATCGGCAGGGGCAGGTGGTAGGCCGGACCCAGAATCTCGATTGCGCCCTGCTCACCGTAGTTTCCCACCAACACGCCAACACTCTCCCGCTGTTCCGGAGCTAAGGAATCTCGAATGCCAGAGACCGTCTTAACCAGTTCGTTCCAGCCGACCTCCTCGCGCAGATCGCCGTTGTTGTGGAGTGCGAAATCCTTGAGCCTGCCGCCGGACGCGAGCGGCAAAACCACCGCACAGATGTACAGACCACACACTGCGAGCGCAGTAAAAAACGTAGCCTCCACCGTCCGCCGCCACAGCCGCGGCAGCAGCTCGACCCAACGCTCGCCAGCAGTCGCCCCCATCGCCATCAACATCGGATACGCCCCTCCCAAATAGTAGCCTCGACCCTTCCCAAACAAGTAGAGCACGAGAGGGACCAAGTACATCCACGCCAACAGACGATATCGCCGGTCGCGCAAGAAACATAGCAAACCAGCGATCCACAACGGCGCCGCAAACGGATTCGTGCAGATGATGAACTGATCACGAATAAATCCATTCGCCCGCCCCTCGCCGATGTCGCGCGCATGAATGTGCTGCAGAAAGTGCAGAGAGATGAAACCATGAAGTATCTGCCACACAAGATTCGGTAGGAAAATCAGCAGCGCCACCGCAATCCCGCTCCAGAACCACCAGCTTCCCAGAAAACGGCGCGCTCGCGTCAGCAGCAACCCACTCAGAATCCCAGCCACAAGAAAGAGCACGGTGTACTTGGTCATGAGGCCAACGCCTACGGTCACGCCAATAGCCAGCCACCATCGCGGGTTCTCCGTCGTCAGCAAGCGAATCACGAAATAGGCAATCAGCACCCACCACAAGTAATCGAACGTCGTATATTGGAACTCCGTCCCCTCGAACAGAGGGAGTGGCGAGAGCGCGACTGCAAGAGCCGCGGTAGTCTGGGCCAGCCGCCCGCCGCCGAGCTCCCGCGCCATTAGCCCGGTCATCAAGACGGCCAATCCTTGCGCGATTACCGAGAAGAGCCTCAGTCCCACCAGCGATACACCAAAAAGCGCAAGGCCAATCCGCTCCAGAAACGGCGTCAATGGCGGATACGGCACGAATCCCCAGTCGAGATGCAGTGCATCGCTCAGAACCTGAAGCTCATCGCGGTGAAAGCCATAGTGATGGTTCGTTAGCACATGAACCAGCGCCACCGTAGCCGCAATTACGACTAGCACCAAGGTGTCGGCACGAGAGTGGGTATCCATGTGCTTCATATTCTGCTCCGCGTTCTTTGACGCGATTCCACTGCGCTCCTCGCCCATCGCTTCTCTCATCGGACCTTCTACGCATGAAGCAACCTTCCGGTTCCAACTTTGAGCTTTCCTAGGCATGCGCTACCAGAAAAAGGATAACTATAATGTGCACCTGCCGGGAGACGGTCTTCGTGGCCGTTGATAAGCATAACGTCCGACTTCACCCGGCCATTCCTGGAAAGCACAACGGGCCAATACGCCCGCCGAGCGGCGTGGACTGTTTTCGTGAGGTTTACTTCGCGGGTTGGCTATCGGTGTTCCTTCACTGGAAGAGGCATCAGTGTAGGTATTACGGA
>Ga0209805_1001927_pt1 | contig 12216 bp, 11 predicted proteins | sample GraSoiAngelo_148_FD_185905 | JGI IMG/M metagenome (GOLD analysis project Ga0209805, IMG submission 185905) | Grasslands soil microbial communities from the Angelo Coastal Reserve, California, USA - 14_1009_09_20cm (SPAdes) (version 2) | ecosystem: Environmental > Terrestrial > Soil > Grasslands ... | reverse complement strand
CCGAAGCTCAGAACGAGAGTCTCGCGCTGAACCGTCCCGCCAGGGGCGGGGTCCCGCCGCGCTCGCGATCGAACAAGTTCAGCACGTCCGCCGTAACCGTGAGCACGTACGGATTCGTCAGGGCCCGCACTACGCCGGCGCGGACGTCCATCGTCGCCTGCCAGGGCGATCCCTCGATCACGCGCAAGCTGGTCCCGAGAGTGGCGGTGGTCTTTGCGTCCCATTCGTAAGCGTACGCGGCATCGAGCTTGATCACGTTCGGAGCGTCCGCCGCGACCGCGCCGGATCCCTGCAGCGACGAGAGCGTGTAGCTCGCCTGCAATAGTGAGCTGGCGGAGAAGGGCTTCGCGAGCGAAAGCGTCGCTCCGTCGTAGGACGTCCGCCCGTCGGGCGCGTCCCGGAAATCCTTGTGGACGTAGTCGAGACCCGCCACGACGTCGCGGAAGATCTGGGACTGCACGCCCGCCGCGAGCTGATGTTCTCGCGTCCTGCGCTGCGACGCGAGCTCCGGCGATTCGAAGAACCGCCCCACGAATGCATATGCCCGCGAGACGCCCCGGCCGCTGAAGTCCCAGGCGACGCCGACCCGGGGCAGGAAGTCGGTCTTCCCCACCAGCTCGTCGCGCTCGAGGCGTACCCCGCCGTCGAGGAACAGGTTCTGCACCGGGCTCCAGGTATCCTCGGCGAACGCGCCGCCGTACCAGCGGCTCGAATTCCCCGCTGAATCGCGCACGCCTTCCGCGCCCCAGGCGAATCGATGCCGCCCGAGGAGCTCGGCGAGATGCGCGACCTGCACCCGCGCCTGCAGCGAATCGGCGTCCGATCCCTGGCGATGCCACCCGGTCACCGCTTCCACCTGCGCCGTCCGATCGAGAAGATCGCCGAGGTAGTGGAGCGAGAAATCGTCGGAGATCGCCGCGAAAGAGAGGAGCTGGCCTTGAGCCGGCCGCAGGGTGAGCTTGCCGATGTACTGGTACTCGGTCTGCACGCCCGAACGGGTCGCCATCAGCACCGGGGCGAATCCGCCATAGAACCAGAGGGAATCGCGCGCGAGCGGGCCACCGAGCTCGGCGCCTCCGGCGAGATTGTAGCGCAGCGTCCGGCGGGGAAGCTCGATCGGCATCCAGTCGAGGAAAGCCGAGCCGTGCAGCTCGTTTCCGCCCGACCGGGTGATCGCCTGGACGACGCCTCCGGCCACGCGGCCGTAGGAGGCGCCGAGCGCAGCGCCGTCGACGTTGACCTCCTGGATGAACTGCTGCACGAGGCGGCGGCCTTGGCGATTCGACGCCGGGTCGGTGACGTCGACGCCGTCGATGCGGTAGCGCGTCCCGCTCGCGGGAGATCCGAGGATCTCGAGCCCGAGCGGGCGCGGCAAGACGCCGGGCGCGGACGCCGCGGCCGGTTCGAAGCTGCGCTCGTCGCGGCCGTACGGAACGAGCTCCAATTGCTCGCGTGAAATCACCGCACCGGTCTGCGCGCTGGTGACGGGAAGGACAGGCGGCTCCTGGATGAAGCGAAACGGCGCCCCGGTGACCTTTTCGGGGTCGATCGAAAGGTAGACCCGGATCGTCCTGCCCGCGTGCACGGCGAGCCCATCCTGGGTGAAGGATTGGTGCGCTTCCGCCTGGACGTTCAGGGTGTAGACGCCCGGCGGCAGCAGTCCGATCTCGAACTCTCCCTCCGCATCCGTGCGGGCGTTCTCCTCGCCCGGCATGGACGGCGAAGCCGCGACGACGGTCGCACCCCCGACCGGCTTGCTGCTCTGCGCGTCCACGATGCGGCCGGAAATGGCGCCGGTAGTCTGTGCCGCCGCGGACGCCGCCAGGAGCAGCCACACGGCGATACAGGGGCGAATCATGCGGAAGCCGGGCACATCACCCGATGTACTCCAGGCAGTCAAGCGGACGGCATTGCGGCGGGGGCGGCATCGGCCCCGGCGCCGCGTGTAAAACATGTAAAGGCACGGCAAGGCAGGTCGCGTTGACAGTAGGTGTCCGCCTGTGTAGGTTCTGCCGCCTTTTCCGCCCGCCCCAGAAGGAAAAGCAAGATTTCGGGAAGCGATTCCGGAGGACGTACCCCGCCATGGATTTCAGTCTCGTTGGAATGTGGAAATCGATGGGCCTTCCAGCCCGCCTGGTCGTCATCACGCTGGCGATCATGTCCGTCTACTCACTGAGCGTGATGGCCGAGCGCCTCTTCAGCTTCTCCCGCGCCAAGGACCAGAGCCGCAAATACGCGGAGAAGTTGCGCGACCTCCTCCCCGGTCACCAGATGATCGAGGCGGCGCAGATGGCGAGCACGATGAAGTACGGCCACATCCCACGCGTGCTCGGCGCCGGCATCTCCGAATACAACCGCGGGCGGGATGCGCTACGGAACCAGGGACCGCACGACGTCGGCAACTTCGACCTGGTCGAGGCGATCAACCGGTCCATCGACCGCGCCACCCTGCGCGTGACCGCCGACCTGCGCCGCGGCTTGTCCGGTCTCGCCACCGTCGCATCGTCGTCGCCGTTCGTCGGGCTGCTCGGCACGGTGCTCGGCATCATCACCGCGTTCCAGCTGATGGCGACTTCCGGCTCCGGCGGCCTGGCTTCGGTGTCGGCCGGTATCTCCGAGGCGCTGATCACCACCGCCTTCGGCCTGCTCGTCGCGATCCCGGCGCTGATGATGTACAACTACCTCACCAACCGCGTCGAAGAGATGAGCGTCGACATCGCCGACGCCAGCAACGAGCTGGTCGACTTCTTCCTCAAGGAAGGGCGGTTCGACGAGCCCCTGACGAACCCGGGCGCCAAGCCCACCACCGCGACCGCCACGGCAGCGAAGGCCTGAGCGATGGGATTCGACGCCACCAAGAGCGGCGTCCGCTCGGACATCAACATCACGCCGCTGGTCGACGTGGTGCTGGTGCTGCTCATCATCTTCATGGTGGTGACGCCGATGCTCCAGCGCGGCAAGAGCGTGGAGCTTCCCAAGGCCAAGCACGCCGTCACCGGACAGGGAGCGGAGCCCGCGTTCATCAGCGTGACCAAGGAGGGCAGCGTCTACGTCGAGCAGGAGAAGCGTCCCGCCACGCAGGAGGAGGTGGTGGCGGCGATGAGGGGCGCCGCCGAGGCCGGCAAGCGCGTGATGATCAAGGCTGACACCGACGCCGATTACGGCAAGGTACGGCCGGTGCTCGACTGGGCGTCCAAGGCGAAGCTCAAGGGCGTCTCGCTGGCTGCCGAAGAGCTGAAGGGAGCGAAGTAGCCATGGCGATGGCAGTCGGCGCCAGCAAGGGGCCGCGCTCGGACATCAACATCACGCCGCTCGTCGACGTGGTGCTGGTGCTGCTCATCATCTTCATGGTGCTCACGCCCCTGATGGAGAAGGAGATCGGCGTGCGCGTCCCCGAGGAGACCCCGCCGGAGATGCTGAACGAGCCGCCACCGCCGGATCTGACGCAGGTCGTGTTCAAGGTCGACGAGGCGGGGATCTGGCACCTGAACAGCGAGACGCTCACGGACGCCAATGCGCTGGAGCGCCTCAGGGCCTACTACCGGCTGGCCAAGAGCAAGGAAGCCACGCAGGGACCGCCGGTCATCTTCTTCGACGCGGACGACAAGGCGAAGTACGTGCGGGCGGTGAAGGCGCTCGACGCGATCCGCGACTCGTCGAGTGGGTGGACGATCGGGATGATGACGGAGAGCATCGAGCAGGAGGCGCAGCAGCCGGCGGCGCCGGGGGCTCCTGGTGCAGCGGGTGGCGAGCAGCAGCCTGGGGCGACTCCGCCGCCTCCGACACCGGAAGCTCCGAAGTAGCGCTCGCGCCCGCACATTCGCATCGATTGGCTCAGCTCTGAACCGACTGCGTGGGTTACGTCCCCTCGCGCGGCCTCCGCCGCGCGAGGTGCTGGGGCTGCAGGTTTCGCTCTGTACCGCAACGGGGTAGTCTCAGGTCGGATGTCCTCCCCCCTCCTCGACATCTCGCGCGTCGCCCTGCGCTTCGGCGGGGTCACCGCGGTCTCCGACGTCAGCTTCTCCGTCGCTCGTGGCGCTCTCAACGCGATCATCGGACCCAACGGCGCCGGGAAGACGAGCCTTCTCAACTGCATCAGCGGCGTCTACCGGCCCCAGCAGGGCCGCATCGTCTTCGACGGCCGCGACATCACGCACCTGGGTCCGGCGAATCGCACCCGTCTCGGCATCTCGCGCACGTTCCAGAACATCGCCCTCTTCCGCGGCATGACCGTTCTCGACAACCTTCTCATCGGCCGGCACGTGCACCAGAAGACCGGCATCCTGGCCGGCGGCGTCTACTGGGGGCGCGGGCAGAAGGAGGAGATCCGGGAACGCGAACGGGTCGAGGAGATCATCGACTTCCTCGAGATCCAGCCCTGGCGCAAGCAGGTGGTGCACACCCTCGCCTACGGGCTGCAGAAGCGCGTCGAGCTGGGCAGGGCGCTGGCCTTGGATCCGCGCCTGCTGCTCCTCGACGAGCCGATGGCGGGGATGAACGCGGAGGAGAAAGAGGACATGGCCCGCTACATCCTGGACATCAACGAGGAGCGCGGGACCACGGTCATCATGATCGAGCACGACATGGGCGTCGTGATGGATCTCTCGCACCGGGTGGTCGTCCTGAACTTCGGGCAGAAGATCGCCGACGGAGCGCCGGAGGAAGTCCAGAGCAATTCCGAGGTCCAGGCGGCCTACCTGGGCGGGCAAGCCGCATGAGTAGCCTGGACACGTTTCCCAAGCTCCTCTTGCAGAACGCGGAGCGCTTCGGCGAGCGCGCCGCCCTGCGCGAGAAGGAGTTCGGCATCTGGCGGCAGACGAGCTGGCGGCGCTACGGCGAGCGCGTGCGCGATTTCTCCCTCGGGCTGCTCTCGCTCGGGCTCGAACGCGGCGGCAAGGTGGCGATCATCGGGGACAACCGGCCCGAGTGGGTGATCGCCGAGCTGGCGGCGCAGTCCGCCGGCGGGGCCTCGGTGGGGATCTACCAGGACTCGACGCTCACGGAAGTCGCCTTCGTGATCGACCACTGCGACGCGAGGTTCGTCATCGCCGAGGATCAGGAGCAGGTCGACAAGATCCTGGGCATGATCGAGCAGCTTCCAAAGGTCATGAACGTGATCTATGCCGACCCCCGGGGGCTGCGCCGCTACGCACACGAGAAGCTGCTCTCCCTGGAAGAGGTCGAGCGGCGTGGGCGCGAGCTGCACGCCAGCGATCCCGGGCTCTTCTCGCGCAGCGTGGCGCAGGGCCAGGGCAGCGACCTGGCGCTGATCTGCTACACGTCCGGCACCACCGGATCGCCCAAGGGCGCGATGTTGACGTTCGCGAACCTCCTGAGCATGGCGCTCAGCCTGCACCAGGTGGATCCCCGCCGCCAGAGCGACGAGTTCGTCTCCTTCCTGCCCCTCGCCTGGATCGGCGAGCAGATGATGTCGGTCGCCACCGCCCTCGCGATCGGGTTCACCATCAACTTCCCCGAGGAGCCGGAGACCGCGCCGCACGACATCCGCGAGATCGGGCCGAACGTGATGTTCGCGCCGCCGCGCATCTGGGAAGGCCTCAACTCCACCGTCCAGGTGAAGATCATGGACACCACGCCGCTCAAGCGCTTCCTCTACGAGCGGCTGATGCCCGTCGGCTACAAGGTGGCCGATCTGCGCTTGGAGAAGGGGGGGGTTCCGGCGCTCTGGCGCGTCCTCTATTTCCTCGCCGACTGGCTGCTCTTCCGCCCGCTGAAAGACAGGCTCGGGCTCTCGAATCTGCGCAGCGGGACCACCGGCGGCGCCGCCCTCGGCCCCGACGTGTTCCGCTTCTTCCACGCCATGGGCGTGCGCCTCAAGCAGATCTACGGCCAGACGGAGATCAGCGGCATCTCCTGCATCCATCGCGACGAGCGCATCCGCTTCCATACCGTGGGCGAGCCCATCCCCGGAACGGAAGTGCGCATCAGCGAGCGCGGCGAGATCCTCTCGCGCAGCCCGGCGGTGTTCGTCGGCTATTACAAGAACGAGGAGGCGACCCGCGCGACGCTGACCGAGGGCTGGCTCCACTCCGGCGATGCCGGTTACCTGGAGGACGGCCAGCTCGTCGTCATCGACCGCCTGAAGGACGTGCTGCGCCTCGGGGACGGAACGCAGTTCTCGCCGCAATTCATCGAGAACCGGCTGAAATTCTCTCCCTACGTCAAGGAGGCGGTGGTGATCGGGCAGGACAAGCCCTACCTGTCGGCGCTGGTGTGCATCGACCAAGGCATCGTCGGGAAGTGGGCCGAGAAGGAGAAGATCTCCTATACGACTTACACCGATCTCTCCGCCAAGCCGCGCGTCTACGATCTGCTGCAGAAGGAGATCGACGACGTCAACAGGACGCTGCCGGCAGCGGCGAAGATCCGCAAGTTCGTCCTCCTCTACAAGGAGCTGGACGCCGACGACGAGGAGCTCACCCGCACGCGCAAGGTGCGCCGCGCCTTCGTCGAGGAGCGATACAAGTCGATCATCGCGGCGCTCTACGGCGACGAGCGCAAGATCGCCGTCGATACCACCATCCGCTACCAGGACGGGCGCACCGCGCGCATCCAGGCGAACCTCGCGGTACGGGAGATGGGGGCGGCCTGATGGAGTTCTTGCTCCAGCTGGTGATCAACGGCCTGGTGGTCGGCTGCATCTACTCGCTGGTCGCGCTCGGCTTCGTCATCATCTACAAGTCGAGCGGCATCCTGAACTTCGCGCAGGGAGAGTTCCTCCTCCTCGGCGCGTACGTCTTCCTCGCCATCGTCACCCAGGCGAACGTGCCGGTGGTGCCGGCGCTGCTGCTCACCTTCGCGTTCTCGACGTTGCTCGGGCTCGCCCTCGAGCGCCTGGTGCTGCGCCCGCTGATCGGCGAGCCGATCATCTCCGTGATCATGGTGACGCTGGGCCTCTCCAGCATCTTGCGCGCGATCGTGCAGGGGATCTGGGGCACCGACACGCGCCCGATGCATGCGGTGTTCTCGCTCGAGCCGATCCAGATCGGCCCGCTGCCGGTCGCCCGCGGTTACCTGTACAGCGCGGCGTCGGTCGCGGTGCTGCTCGTCGCCCTCACCCTCTTCTTCAAGTACGCGCGGCCGGGCATCGCCATGCGCGCCACGGCCGACTCTCAGCAAGTCTCGCTCTCGATGGGCATCTCGGTGCGGCGCATCTTCGCCCTCTCCTGGAGCATCGCGGCCGTGGTCTCCGCCGCGGGCGGCGTGCTGCTCGCCACCATGCGAGGCGGCGTGGACGGTTCGCTGGCGATCCTCGGGCTCAAGGTGCTCCCGGTGGTGATCGTCGGCGGGCTCGACAGCATCGGCGGCGCCATCCTCGGCGGCCTGCTGGTCGGAGTCCTGGAGAACCTCGCCGGCGGCTACCTCGATCCGATCTTCGGCGGCGGCGTGAAGGAGGTCGCGCCGTTCGTCGCCCTGGTCCTGATTCTCATGATCCGGCCGTACGGGCTGTTCGGTAAAGTGCGGATCGAGCGGGTGTGAACGATGTTGAGCGGCGAGTTCCACACTTCGTACGCGAGCGACATGGGCATCTTCCAGACCCGCCGCGCGGCTTGGGTGCTCGCCGCCTTCATCGTCGCGCTGTTCGCGATTCCGTTCGTGGCCGGTTCCTACTGGCTGGACGTGGCGAACCGCGCGGCCATCGCGGTGATCGCCGCCACCGGGTTGAACATCCTCACCGGCTTCACCGGCCAGATCTCGCTAGGCAACGCGGCGTTCCTGGCGGTGGGGGCATACACGACCGCATTCCTGGCCAACCACGGTGCGCCGTTCGTGATCGCCTGCCCGGTGGCCGGAATCGTCGCGGCGTTGGCGGGCATGGTCTTCGGCATCCCGTCGCTGCGGCTCAAGGGGCTCTATCTGGCGATGGCGACCCTCGCCGCCCACTTCATCATCGAGTTCACTTCCTCGCACTGGGAAGCCGTCACGGGCGGCGTGGCGGGCACCAGCATCCCCTCTCCCCGGATCCTCGGATACGATTTCTCCGACGACAGGCGCCTCTTCTTCCTCATCGTTCCGGCCTGCATCGCGCATCTGTACTTCGCGAAGAACCTCTTCCGCACCCGGGTCGGCAAGGCGTTCGTCGCCATCCGCGATCAGGACATCTCCGCGGAGGTGATGGGCGTCGACGTCTTCCGCTACAAGCTGCTCTCCTTCGCGGTGAGTTCGTTCTACGTCGGGGTGGCGGGATCGCTGCTCGCCTACCAGGCGCGCATCATCAGCCCGGAGAACTTCCCGCTCGGGGTCGCCATCGATCACCTGGGAATGATCATCATCGGAGGGCTCGGCAGCGTCCTCGGATCGATCCTCGGCGCCGTGTTCCTCACCTTGCTTCCCGAAGTGCTCCGCCTCGCTACCAGCGCGATGTCCGGAAGCTTCCCGCATCTGGTGCAGCTCTTCACCCCCCTCAAGGTCGCCGTCTTCGGCCTGACCATCGTGCTCTTCCTCATTTTCGAGCCCGACGGCCTTGCCGATCTCTGGCGCCGCGTCCGCAACTGGTTCCGGCTCTATCCGTTCTCGTACTGAAGGAGGAAGACAACATGAAGCTGATCTCATCGGCGCTGTTGGTCCTCTGGCTGGCCGCTTCTGCGCAGGCTCAGCAGGAGATCAAGGTCGGCGGCATCTTCGATCTCACCGGCATCACCTCGGACGTCGGCAAGCCCTACGCGCAAGGCGTGCGCGACGCGGTCGCCTGGACGAACGAGAACGGCGGGATCAACGGCAAGAAGATCCGCCTGGTCGACGTGGACTACGGCTACAAGATCCCGGAGGCGGTGGCGGCCTACAAGCGGATGACCGGAGACGAGAAGGTCATCATGATCAATGGCTGGGGCACCGGGGACACCGAAGGCCTCAAGGCGCAGGTCAACCAGGAGAAGATCCCTTACGTTTCCGCCTCGTTCTCCGCCCATCTCACCGACCCTTCGAAGACGCCGTACAACTTCTTCGTCGGCCCGAGCTATTCGGACGGCCTGCGCGCCTGGCTCCGCTGGGTCAAGGAGGACTGGAAGGACAAGTCGCGCAACCCGAAGGCCGCCTTCTTCTACGGAGACAACGCGTACGGCAAGAGCCCCATCGAGGCCGGGCGCAGGTTCTGCAAGGACACGGGCGTCGACCTGGTCGACGAGGAGATCGTGCCAGGCGCGTTCCAGGACGCAACCAGCCAGCTGCTCAACATGAAGCAGAAGGGCGCCGACTACGCGTACATCAACGTCACGACTACGGGCGTCTCCACCATCCTGCGCGACGCGAAGAAGCTCGGGCTCCCGACGAAGTTCGGCTCGAATCCGTATGGCTTCGGCGAGGCGCTCCCGCAGGTCGCGAAGGAGGCCGCCGAAGGCGTCACCGGCGTCATGGTGGACGTGCCCTTCGGCGAGGACGTGCCCGGGATGAAGCGGCTCGTCGACTTCCACAAGAAGAACCACCCGGATGATACCCACGACACCTTCTACGTGCGCGGCTGGACCTACGTGCAGGTCTGGAGCGAGGCGCTGAAGCGCGCGGACAAGACCGGCAAGCTCAGCGGCGAGGGCGTCAAAGCGGCGCTCGAGACGCTGAAGGACTTCGATCTCGGCGGCCTCACCGCGCCGGTGACCTACACCTCCTCCGATCACCGCCCGACGACCACCGTGAACATCTACCAGATCAAGAACGGAAAGCTGACGAAGGCGAAGCAGTACGAGATGGAACGCAAGCAGGAGTGGCTCGGGCTGTAGCGCCCTGCGATGCCCGCCCTGGTCCCCATGCTCCGGCTCGCGAACGTGGAGGTCGTCTACGACGACGTCATCCTCGTGCTCAAGGGGCTCTCGCTGGAGGTGCCCAGGGGGCAGATCGTGGCCCTCCTCGGATCCAACGGCGCCGGCAAGAGCACGACGCTGAAGGCCATCTCCGGCCTGCTGCGGGCGGAGGAGGGCGAAGTCACCGACGGCGCCATCGAGCTCGACGGCGAACGCATCGAGTCGCTCGATCCGGAGCAGATCGTACGCCGCGGGATCTTCCAGGTGATGGAAGGCCGCCGCGTCTTCGAGGACCTGACCGTGGACGAGAACCTCACCATGGGCGGGTACACCCGGCGCGACGTCGCGGGGCTGAGACGGGATCGCGAGCTCTGCTTCGATTACTTCCCGCGGCTGCGCGAGCGGCGCCGGCAGATCGCCGGTTACCTCTCCGGCGGCGAGCAGCAGATGCTGGCGATCAGCCGCGCGCTGATGGCGCGACCGCGGCTGATCCTCCTCGACGAGCCTTCGCTCGGGCTCGCGCCGCTGCTGGTGCAGGAGATCTTCCGCATCATCGCGAAGATCAACCAGGAGGAGAAGACCACCATGCTGCTGGTGGAGCAGAACGCCAACGTGGCGCTCTCCATCGCGCAATTCGGCTACATCATGGAGAGCGGCCGGATCGTCCTGGACGGCGAGACGGAGAAGCTGAAGTCGAACGAGGACGTGCGCGAGTTCTACCTCGGCGGCGGCGAAGGCAAGAAGAGCTACAAGGCGGTGAAGTCGTACCGGCGCCGCAAGAGGTGGCTGTCGTGAGGCCCGGCCGCATCCTCGATCCCGCTCTCGAGCAGGAGACGGCAGCAGACCGCGAGCGGAGGCTGCAGCGCAGGCTCCTGGAGACGGTCGCGCACGCGCGCGCGCACTCGGCGTACTTCCGGCGCACGCTGCCGGAGCGCGTGGAGCGGCTCGAGCAGATCCCCATCACCCGCAAGGACGACGTCCCCGGCCTGCAGGCTTCGGACCCACCGTTCGGGGGCCTCGTCGCCGTGGAACCTGGCCGCCTGGCGCGCGTCTTCGCCTCGCCCGGGCCGATCCTCGATCCGCAGGGCGACGTCGACGACTTCTGGCGTTTCGGGGTCGCTCTTGCCGCTGCCGGATTCCGCTCCGGCGACATGACGCTGAACTCGGCCTCGTACCACCTGACGCCGCTCGGATTCATGCTCGATTCCGCCGCCCGGACCCTGGGCTGCGTGGTCGTGCCGGGCGGGACCGGTCAGACGGATCTTCAAGTGCGCACCGCTTCCGCACTGCGCGCGACGGCGTATCTCGGCACACCCAGCTTCCTCTACGCGCTGCTCAAGCGCGGGCGCGAGCTGGGAACGCCGCTGCAGATCGAGGTCGCCTTCGTCACGGCGGAGATGCTCCCGGATTCGCTGCGGGCGGAGCTGGAGAACGATTTCAAGGTTCGCGTTCTGCAGGGCTACGGCACGGCCGACCTGGGCCTGCTCGCATACGAGTGCACCGAGAAGGGCGGGATGCACCTGCACCCGGAGTGCATCGTGGAAGTGCTCGATCTGGAGAGCGGCAGGCCGGCGGCACCCGGACAGCCCGGACAGATCGTGGCCACGATCTTCGACCCGGCCTATCCGCTGCTTCGCTTCGCCACCGGCGACATCGGCGCGATGGCGCAACCCGGCAAGTGCCCGTGCGGGCGCACGGCGCCGAAGCTCGCCGGACTCCTCGGCCGCATGGGCGACGCCGTCAAGGTGAAGGGCATGTTCATCCGGGGAGCCGAGATCGAGAAAGCGCTCAAGGCATTCCCCGCCGTCATCCGCTTCCAGGCCGTGGTGACGCGCGATCAGCACCAGGACCAGCTGGAGTACGTCCTGGAGGTGGCGCCGGGCGCGGCCGTGGACGTCGCGCTGGTCGCGGACGCGCTGCGCGACGCGGTGAAGGTGCGGGGCGAAGTGCGCACCGGCTCCGTGCCGGAGAACGCGAAGCGGATCGACGACCGGCGCGTCTGGAAATGACGCCGTTCGCGCTCGACGACATTGGCGCAGGACCGCCGGTGCTTCTCTTGCACGGGTTCCCCACCACGCGCCGGCTGTGGAAGGACGTGGCGCCCCGCCTGGTCTCGGCTGGGATGCGCGTGATCGCACCCGACCTGCTCGGGTACGGAGATTCGTCCGGAGATGCGGACGTCGGCATGAAAGCCCAGGCCGCCGCGCTGCTCGACCTGCTCGACCAACTAGGCGTGCAGCGTGCAGCGGTTTTCGCGCACGACGTCGGCACTGCCGCGGCGCAGATCCTCACCGTACGCGCGCCGGAACGCGTCCGTCGGCTGGTGCTGATGGACGGAGTCTACGAGACCGAGTGGGCGATGGGCGCCGTGGAAAGCATCCGGACGTGGGACCCGGACCAGGCGGCGCGGCTGCAGCCCGTGCTCGCGCGGCGGCTGCGGTCCATTGCCGAGCTTCTCGGC
>Ga0209805_1001926_pt1 | contig 12216 bp, 10 predicted proteins | sample GraSoiAngelo_148_FD_185905 | JGI IMG/M metagenome (GOLD analysis project Ga0209805, IMG submission 185905) | Grasslands soil microbial communities from the Angelo Coastal Reserve, California, USA - 14_1009_09_20cm (SPAdes) (version 2) | ecosystem: Environmental > Terrestrial > Soil > Grasslands ... | reverse complement strand
GGCGGCTGCTGACACGACATATAGATGTTGCGCAGGTGAAGCCGGAACAGGCTGTCCCAGATTTGGTCCATCCCGGAATCGTGGGACCGGCCGAACCACCAGAACCAGTCACTGCCCTCCGCGATCAGGGCTTCCCGGCGCGCCGCGGCGAGCCCGGCCACATCGTCGGCCTGGCGCTCGCGTTCGCTCAGGAAGTCGCGCGCCTCGGCCAGGAGCTCCCAGGCCACGTTGTGTTCCTGGTCGCCGACCCAGGTGTCGAAGTTGGCGTTGATCCAGGACCCCGGATGAATCCTGGCGAGCGATCGCTGGGTTGGAAACTCGGCGAGGAACTCTGAAACGGTGACGGTCTTGACCTCGGGATCGTGGCTGAGCCGGCTATAGAGCGAATGAAGGAAGTCGTTGCCGTTCGCTTCGTAGAAATCCCAGCAGTTTTCGCCATCGAGCGCAATCACCGTGAGCAGGGGTGCATCCTGCTGGCGCCGGCGGATGCCGTGAAGCCGATCGATCAGGTCTTTGGCCGCCTCGTCGGCAGTTGAGTTCTGGTACTCGAAGCCGATCGCGTTCGAAAGTCGGCCATCGCGAAACACCAGGCGGATGGGCCCTCCACTGGTCTCCATCCGATACGGCGCGTACAGCAGTTCCGGTTGCATCAGCTGGCCGTCGCCATCCCGGTTGATCGGGCTACCCGACGAGCGGGCAAGGATGCCTTCATCGCTCAGCATCCATTCAAGACCCTGGTCGGCGGCGAGCCGGGCCACGTCATCCGACACCGCAGCCTCCGGCGGCCAGACCCCGCGGGGGCGAGTCGAAAAGCGACGCGTGTGGGCCTCGATGCCAAGCCGCAGCTGCTCCGCGGCGTCCTCCGGATGCGAAAACAGCCGGCGGGGCATGGCCAGGTCGGGCCGCGCGACGCGGGCGATGCCCAGCTCGGCGATCAGCGGCAGGATCGGATGGTAGTACGGGCTGGTGATCAGTTCAGCCTGGCCCCGGTCTTGCACCTCGCGATACTTCGGCAGGACCTTGCGCTGCAAATCCACCTGGAGATCGAAGACGGGCAGCTTGTCATCCTCGGAAAAGTCCCGTCCCTTTCTGACAAGCTCGGCGATCCGGTCATCAGCGGCCATCACCTCGGGGCCGATCCACGAGAGGTTGAACCATACCTGCAGGTCGCGGAGCTCAGCGTCCGAGAAGAGTTTTGCCATCTCATCGGCGGCGCGCGGCCAGGCCTGCTCTCGTTTACGAACCAGGTCCAGGTAGCGCGGATACTGGCGGACGCGGCGGATCTGGCTCGACTCGGTCATCCAGCGGGCGATGAAGGCGCGCTCGTCGGTCGTCAGCTCGGACACGGGCCGGCGGGCGAGGTCGAGGTAGACGTCGGCAGACCGGCCCTCGACATAGTCTTCGACCTGGGCCACCAGCGCGGGCACCAGGTTGAAGGTTTGCTTGATCGAGGGGTAACCATCGAGCAGCGCCGGCATCTTGTAGTAGTCCTTGGCGCAGCGCAGCCGCACCCAGGGCAAAAGGAAGGTGTTCTGCAGGTCATCCTTGTAGTACGGCTGATGCATGTGCCAGACGAAGGCCACATGCAGGGGTCGCGTCACGGCAAAAGAGTCTATCTAACCGGCCGCTTTTTTTAGCGGTTCGGGCAGCACCGTCTGGTAGACGTAGCGAAGGCGAGGCGAGTATTCGAGGCTGATCCGGTCGCCGGGGCTGAGACGCTCGAAGGTGGCGCGGTTGACACGGAATGACTCGGCCCACAGCCGCTTTGCCATGGCCCGGTCGCCGCCCTGCACCGCGATCCGATAGGTGCGTCCGAAGATCCCTGAGTCACGCCGCATCCCCACCACCAGCCCCACCATGGATGACCGCCGGGCGGTGATATCCATGATGGCGCGCACCAGAACGGAAAGGCCGAGGGGGATCAGGATGGTCGAGACGGCCAGGGTGAAGATCATCATCGTGGTCCAGATGGAGCTGACCGGCCGGAACACCGAGTCGACGAGCCGCGGGCTGACGGCGGCGGCGGCCGCACATCCCAGCGCGACCGAGGCAAGCCCGCCGATGGCCGCCAGGCGCGGTGGCTCGCCCCGGCTGATCGACCACAGATGCCACTTCACCCTGGGGCGCATCGGCCGGCCGTCGGGGCCGACCGCGATCATCAGGTGACCCCAGGGCAGCGCGCCGTGCGCCAGGCGCAGGATCAACAGGGAACCCAACGCCACGGCGACCAGTGACAGGTCGATGACGGCAGGCAATGGAGGCACGGGAAAGGCAGGCACCCCTGCTGTATAACCGGGCGCGCGCGTGCGACCTTGCATCACCTGAATACGGATCGTATTCAGAACGATGACGGCTTTGCCGCGGCCGCGCCGGCAGGGACGGCTGGCCCGGGTACCGGAAGCCGTCCGGTCAGGTCGTGCGGCCCGGCCGGGCCCCGGTGTACTGGCGAATCTTTTCGCGCAGTCTCGGTAGGGGGTCGGTCTTCAGGAAGTACTCATCGCAGCCGGCTCGCTTCGCCTCTTCCGGGGTCGCCATGCCGGCCGTATAGACGATCACCTTGATCTCCGGGGAGTACTTGCTCGCCCGGATTCGCCGGCAGAGTTGCAGCCCATCGATGCCAGGCATCTGGATGTCGGCGACGACAACGGAGGGCTGGGACTCGATGCAAATCCGCCAGGCCTCGTGGCCGTCCCTGGCTTCCATGACCTCGTGGCCATCGAGCTCGAGGAGGGTCCGGAGCATGGTCCGGACGTCAACGTCGTCGTCGGCGACCAGCACCGGGGGAAGTTCGCTCGTAGGTTGAGGAGCCGGGACACCACCCTCACGGAGTCCCCGCATCACCATTCCTCAAGGATTCTATGTTGGCTGAGTATCAGCGGGCAAGCGCTCCTCGTATCCGGGTTTTCCGCGCGTGACGATGTGCGTTACCGGGTAACCGCGGGCGACCATTTGCCGCGCGATGAACCGGCGGTGGCAGCGAAACCAGACGATTTCCGCGCACATGATGCAGGTCGTGGCCCGGGCGACCAGATGTTCGAGCCGGTCCAGCCCCGCGGCAAACGTGGGAGTGGCCATGTAAGCCTGGTAGCCCCCCTTGCGAAATCCACCCAGGTCCTCATCCCAGGCATATACGATGCCGCGGAGCGGCAGCTCCCTGGCCAGCACATCCTGGTTCATCTGCGGGTTTCGGCGTGACCGCGGATAGTGGCGCACGTCGACGAGCTGAACGATGCCGTGGTCCTTCAGCAGATCAACGAGCTCGTTCAGCGTGCGGGTCGAATGCCCGACAGTGAAAACGCGCGGCGCCTCTGAGGTCTCCGCGTGTCTCGCTCCTAGGCGTACTCGTCCATGGCGCGCAGAAAATTCACGTACACCCGCTGTTGTTCGCGCAGGATACCCAGCGCGCCGAGCTCCCACCACTCGTCCGGCGTGAAGTAGGCAGAGACCTCCGCCTGGCTGCCGGCCTTTGAGAACCACTGGATCAGATGCAGGTTGTCCGACTGCAGGAGCCACATCGCGATGTCGATCAGGTGCGGGTGCTTGGTCAGCCTGGCCTTGTTGTAGATGTGATGCATCAAGCGGAAGATCCCCTGTTGCGCCTCGTTGCCCAGGAAGAAATCCATCCCCCCATCGCCGGCCCAGGTGCAGCCATACTCGGGCAGTGGCATCTCGTGCGCGTCCGGAAAGGCGCCGATTGCCTCCGAGGGGGTGAGGTAGCGCATCTTGTTCTTGACCAGGTCGGCATGGAGCGCGTGCATGAAGGGGAAGATGCCGGAGTCCGCGCGATGATGTTCGCCGAAGGTTTCGAAGTCCCAGGCGAGAAAGACGACCTCCCCCATCGCCTGTCGCACCCAGCTGGCGTAGGTGTCGGCCATCAGCGGCCACCCGTTCCAGTCCCGGTTGCTGAACCGGTAGCCGACATCATCGCTCAGTTCGTAGTGGCGGGTGAAGAGCCGCATCTCCTCATTGGGGTAGCGATAGAGATGGGTCGGCTCGCGCCAGCCCATGACCCAGGGCCGGCCGTCCATGACGGCGCCCTTGAATCCGCTCAGCTGTAGCTGGAAATACACGTCGTTCGACATGAACATCTCGGTCGTGTCGGTGATGGTGATCCGCTTCTGGAAGGTCTCCTCGAGCTGCCGCTTGCCCCAGGCCATCCGCTCCGCAAAGGCCGCGATATCGAGATAGAAGATGAACGAGTGATAGGGCTCGACCGCGACCAGCTCGACGTTCTCGTGGCTGACCAGCTTCTGGAAACCGGTCAGCACATCGGGTGAGAAGCGCCGCATCTGCTGGAGCAGCGACACCGAGAAGCCGAGGGAGATCTTCATTCCCTTCTCGACCAGGGACTGGAAGAGCTCGGTGGCGGGCCGGTAGCAGTACTTCGCCACTTTGTCGAAGTAGCGCCGGTCCATCTGCTCATCGAAGATCAGCGCATCCATCTTCTCCGGCGGGGTGCCACGCGCGATCAGCTGCGCCGGCAGCCGCACCCGGCGCGGCTGGTGCGCCACCATGTAGATGACCAGGGCGTTCGGCATTCGCTCTATCCTCTCAAAGCCATGTCATCGTCCGGGCCGGCCGGCAGCTTCAGGCCCTGCTTGATCGCCACGAACTCGAGGCGCTGCAGCAGGATGTCGATGACGCGCTGCCAGGTGTAATCCCGGGCCGTTCGCTGGGCCGCGATCCGCAGGTTGCGAGCGGTATCCGGGTGCTCCGCCAGGTGGGTGACGTAGGCCACGATTTCCGCCGCGTCCTCCGTTTCGATGACGATCGCGTTCTTGAACGGTTCGGCATACTCCTCGCCGGTGGCCCCCACGAATGCAACGCCGCCCGAGGCCATCGCCTCCAGCCCGACCAGACCGAACGGCTCATGGCCGCTGTTCGCCAGGGTGGCGGTGGCCGATGCGTAGAGCACCGGCAGCAGATCGTCGGGTAAGAATGCGGTCACGTTCCAGAGGTCGGCGTCGGCATGCTCCTTCAAGGTGCGGGTCAGGCCGGCGACATCGTCAATCGGTGTCGAGAGCCGTGCCACCCGGAGTCCGCGCTGGGCGGCAAAGTCCAGCACCTCACCGCCGAAGGGCTCGAGCCCACCGCGCATCAGCAGCCGGGTGCCTACACCGCGCTCCTTCAGCTGGGCGACCGCCGCGATCGCCTGGTGCCACCGTTTATCCGGGCTGAAGCGGCCGATCTTGAACAGGAAGGCCGGGGCGCCGGCCGCCGCGCGCACGGCACGCACCTGCGCCTGACTCACCCGCGCCATCATCGATCCCGGGATGCCGTTCGGCACCACGATCGGGTTGACACCCCAGCGCCACATGATGTGCTTCATGTAGCGACTGACCGTCATCAGGGTGCAGGTGAAGGCGAGTTGCGCCCAATTGATGCGGTGAAACGCGAAATGATTGTTCGCATTCCAGAGCAGCAGGCAGCGGTCGCGCAGGCCAGCGAAATAGAGCGCGTCGGAGACGAGCGTCATGGCGTGGGCGATATGCCACTCCTCACCGAGCACGACGACGGTGTTGCCGCGGGCGATCGCCGGCTTGATGTAATCCGTAACCAGCGAATCCGGAAGGCTGCGGTTGAGGTCCGCCACCTTGTCGTCCTCGCCGTCGTAGACCCCCACCGGGTGATACCGGCTGATCCACTGGCTCCAGCGATGGATGAAGAGCCGCCCGTCCAGCGTGCTTTCATCCGCCGGCAAGCTGGGGTCGCCCACGAAGAACAGGTGGGTCTCATAGCCGCGCTCGGCGAGGGCGCGGGAGAGTTCCTTCACCCTCACCCCCAGCCCGCCGGCCTGGGAGTAGACATCGGGGCCCTCGAAGGACAGCAAGATGAAGGTGGTCTTGAGCGGCTCCAGCATCAGGAGACTCGCGTTCCGAGCAGCTGCAGGGCGAAGGCATGGATCTCTAACGAGAGCGACGCCAGCAAGGTGGTGCGTGAGTCCAGTCGAACCGACACCCTGTCCACCGGGCCGCCGTCGAAATCCGTTGCCAGGCCGCCGGCCTCCCGGAGGATCAGCAGCGGCCCGGCCAGGTCGAACGCCCGCACGGGGGCCGGCGTGACCTGGAGTGTGACACCGCCGGCTGCGGTATGGCAGAGATTCAGCGCGGCCGAGCCGAGCTGCCGAACCTTCTCGGCTCGGGCGAGGACGGGGGCCGCCCGCCCTCGGGCATCGGCGCCGGTTGGCGCATCGATCTGCACCAGGGGGATCGAGCGGCCGTCGAAGTTTGGTGCCAGCGGACGGAGCGGCTTACCCTGGTGGTAGGCGCCAGCGCCCGCGGTCGCGTGGAACTCCTCGCCGCTCACCAGGTTCTGCACATAGCCGAGCCGAACGTCCTGAAATCGGTCACCCTCCGTGACGGCCAGCACGACGGCATAGTATGGCAGCCCCATCTTGGCGTTCACGCTGCCGTCCAGGGGATCGACCAGCACCAGCGGCGAGCCGCCGAAGTCGCGTTCGCCGAGCTCCTCTGAGATCAGCCGGAAGCGAAAACCGCTGCGATACGCTTGCTCCAGGTGCCGCAGCACGATCTCTTCAGCGAGCTGATCGAGGTAAATGGTCTGATCGCCGCCGGCGCCGAGGCCGACCACCTCTTTTGCCTTCGCCGACCCGGCCAGCGGCCGAATCGCGGCGCGCACCTCCGCTGCGATGGCACGGAGGATGGGAAGCCAGTCTTGTGAGGTCACTCAGTGAGGCGGCCGGCAGGCCGAGTCGCTATCCTACCCCAAGCCCGGCAGTTCCACGGTGGCCGGCGGCACCTTTTGGACCCTGGCTGAGCTTGCTGCTCCTCGCCGTGCTGGTGAAGGTCCTGCTCATCAGCCTGACGCTGATCGAGTTCGGGGCAAGCCCCGACCCGCTGACCGTCCTCGGCCGGGCCTGGGACCAGTGGGATGCGCAGCACTACCTCTATCTCGCCACCCACGGTTACGCGGCCACCGGCGATGCCCGCAACCTGATCGCCTTCTTTCCGCTCTACCCGGCGCTGATCGGCGCCCTGGCCCTTACCGGCCTGCCGGCCCGCACGGCGGCCCTGCTCATCAGCAACATCGCCGGGGTCGTGGCGGCGATCCTGCTTTATGAAATCGCCCGCGACGACGCGCGTGAGCGCGCGGCCTTTCGATCGGCCGCCTTCTTCACCGTCTTCCCCACTGCCTATTTCCTCCTGGTCGGGTACACCGAGGCGCTCTTCTGCGCGCTCGCCTTCGGCTCGGTGCTGGCGGCCCGGCGCCAGCGCTGGCTGACGGCTGGGACGCTCGGTGGACTCGCGGCGGCGGCCCGTCTGACCGGGCTGGCGCTGCTGCCGTTCCTGCTGGTCGAGCTTTATCTGGCCCGGCACGTCCTGCAGGGTGCCTGGCGGGCGATCGCCTCGCCGCTCCTGGTCGGGCTCGGGCTCCTCGCATACCTGGTAACGAACCTCGTTGTCTTGCACGACCCCTTCGCCTTCCTCGTGGTGCAGCGCCAGCACTGGTCGCATTCGCTGGCCGCCCCCTGGGTTGGTTTTGCGGATGCTCTCCGGGGGCTGACCTGGAGAGTGCCCTGGGAGCGGCTCACCGTCGGCGGCGGAGAGATCGCCGGCGGGATCGTCGCCTACGCGACCGCCACGCTGAGCTGGCTTCGGCTGCGCCCCTCGGACGCCGCGTACGCGACCGCCGTCACCGTGATGGCGACCTTTCTGCCCTTCTGGCTGAGCATTCCCCGCTATCTCCTCAGCATGTATCCGCTGTTTCTGCTCGCCGGGCGCATCCGGAGTCGGTGGATCTATGTCCCGATGGTCGGGCTCTCGTTTATCGCGCTGGTCATTTTCGGGCTGGCCTTCAGCCGGGGCTACTGGGCCTTCTAGTGGATCAGATGCGTCAGCACCGTGCTGATGATCACGTAGATCACGTAACCGACCAGGATCTGCAGAAAGGTCAGATCGAAATGGATGCCCATGATGCCCTGCAGCACCGCGAACGACAGCCCGAAGAGCAGGGCGTTGAGGACGATCACGAACAGCCCGAGCGTCAGGACCGTCACCGGTAAAGTCAGGATCAGCAGGACGGGACGGATGATGGCGTTGACCAGCGCCAGGATCACCGCCATGATGATGGCCGCGCCGAGGATGCTCTGGTGAACCTGCCAGATGAAGTAGAAGACGAACAACAGGGCGGCGACGTGGATCAAAAAGCGCGTCAGCACGCGTGCATTCTAGCCGCGCTATCCCGGCACCGCGTAGATGTCGTAATTCGCTGAGTGCAGCACCAGCCGGAACTGGGCGTTGAAGTAGTTGACGTTGGCGTTCAGGATGGTGCGCTCATCCGGCCCGACCACCACATAGTCGGCGTGGTAACGGTGAAGCACGTCGAGCGCAGCCGGGCCCCCGCTGTAGATTCGGGAGAGATCGGCCTCGCGCTGGCTGTAGTTGATGCCATAGCTCCACAGCCATCCCGGGTAGCTCATCAACACCGACCGTCCCGCCAGGTCAGCGATTGGATTGTTCGGCTGCTCGCCGGTGACGAACACCGCCTTCGGCGGCGTCACCCGGCGTACGTCGGCCGCTAACTGCACCTCCTCCGCGGTGAACCAGACATACGACGGACCCTGCGGCGGCAGGAACTGCATCAGCGACAGGACCCCGGCCAGGACCAGGCTCAGCCAGATTGCGGTGGCGCCGACGGCGCCCAACAGATGACTTCGCCAGAGCCGGACCAGCAGGGCGCCCACCGCCACCGCGCTCGCCAGGTACCAGAAGACAAACAGCTTGCTGTTGTCCCAATCCCAGGGCTGGAACTTGATCAGGTTGGCAACCAGAAAGACCAGGCTGAAGGGGGCGATCAAAAGCCGGGACCGACCACGCAGCGCCAGTGGACTCAGCAGGGCCAGCAGCAGGAGGGGGATGAAGAGCCCGGTGTTCTTGATCCAGAACCAGGGAGGAAAGTCGGCGCCCGACATCCAGCCGATCAACCATCGCGGATACTGGTGCTCGGGCGGCGCGCCCGGGTCGCCCGGCACCGCCATCAGCAGGCGCGGGACGGCGAGCAGCACCGCGACCGCGAAGAACCCGAGCCATGCCGGCCGCGGAAAGAGGAGAGCCCAGCACCCGGTCACGATGCCGACGACCACCAGGCTGTGGACGTGGAAGAGTGGCAAGAGCCCCGTGAGCGCGCCGGCCACCAGGAACGCCACCGCCTCGCTCTTGACCCGCCAGCCCCTCCAGGATCGGCGGACCGTCGCCAGCGTTTCGGCCCAGCGGAAGAACGGCGTCCGTAGGACTGGTGGGGTCAGCAACAAGAGCACGGTCAGCACCACGGCTGCCCCGAAGACGAACGATCGCTGCGGCAGGTAGTACGAAAGGATCGGGTTGTACCACTGGATGTTGACCGGCGGATCGAACCGGTCATAGATGCGTGGGATATGGAGTAGCGTCGTGATCAGCCCCAGGCGCGCCGCATCACCGAAGAAAAACCAGAAGCCCAATCCACCCCCCAGCAGCGTGAGCGTCACGGCGATCACGCCCGCGCCGATACCACCGGTCAGCCGGCGCGCCCAGAGGATGAGCCCGCTCAGCGCCAGCACGGTCATCCCCCAGCTCGGCCAGACCAGCGCGGCCGGGATGCTCCACCCGCCGCCCACGAGCAGGGCGCTCGCGAAGTCTGGCGCAAACGGATATCGAAAGGGTGTGCCGGCGAAGATCGGATTCTGGGGCGGCAGGTTGTGGCCGTAGGTAAAGCTGGTCGTATAGCTGGCATGGAACGACCAGTCGGACCAGGTGTTGTTGTAGTGCGCGAGCCAGGCGTCGGGCGTGACCTCGACGGCGCGGGTGAAGAGGTATCCCATCAGCAGCGCCACGAGCGCCACGGCCACCGGCAACCCCCAGGTCGCCGGAATGAACGCGACGCGGAACTTCGGCAGGTGCCTCCACAACAGGTAGCCGCCGGCCAGAAGCCCGAACGCCGCGAGCAGCAGCACGAGCGCGATGCTGACGCCGATGGCCAGCGCGAGCGCGTAGCCGACCATCGTCATCCCCACGATCGCCACCACCATGCCGACCACCAGCCGCTCCCCGGCCGTCAACCAGGGCGGCCCGCCGGATGCGAGGCCCACTCCGAGGACCAGGCAGCCGGCGCTGAGCGCTAGCCCGGGGAGGTCCAGTAACAAAGACACCAGTTGGGCAAGGGCTTGACGAACGCGAACCAGACGTGGCTGTTCAGCGCGTCAGCGGTGAGCGGCGGCTCGGTCCACAACGGATAGAAGTAGAGAAAGAACCCAATCACCATCACGAGATAGGCGGTGGCCGGCACGGCGCCGCTCAGGCGCAGCGCCATGCCCGGCATGAACCCACGGATCGATCGCAGGTAGGTCAGCCCCAGCGCCAGCCCGAGAAACATGGCGGGCAGGCCGCCCAGCATGTGGTAGAGGAACAGGCCGCGAGGCACGAGCGCAAGTGGCAGCCAGGCGGTGATGAACGCGACCAGGACAAAGGTGGAGACATAGAGCCGCTGGTCCAGCGGACCTGCCAGGTCCCGCCGCTCCGCATCGACGGGATCGAGATCATGTCGCGATAGGTAGTCCTGGATCAGCGCGGGAAGGCCGATCGCGATTCCGACCAGGGAAAGGGTCGCCGCCCACCAGATCAGCGGATTGCCCAGGTTGAAGATCTCAGCCACCAGCGCCGAGCCCGTGGACTGGTCGATGCCGAGTTTGCTGCCGGTGTAGTAGTACACGACTGGCCGGAAGTCGAGCGGCCACGACCACCACGGGCTATAGAAGATGTGGTCGGCCTTCAGGTTGATGTGGTAGATCCAGGTCTGCCGATGCCATTCCGCGATCTCCGTCCAGATGGCGCCGGGATTGACGTGGAGGGGAAGGAACGACAGCGCCGGTTGCGGCAGGTTGGTGATGCCATGGGTGATGGTCAGGTAGCGAGTAAAGCTGAGGCCGTAGACGATGGCGGGCAGGAGCGCCAGGCTGAGCAGGGCAACCCCGGCGGTCGTACCGTCGTACCGAGTCCAGCGGAGGACGAGTCGCAGGCCGAGAATGACGAGGATGGTGCCGTAGGCCGCGAGCGTCGTCCATTTTGCGCCGATCGCGAGTCCGAGCGTGACACCGGTAAGCACGATCATCCATCGCCGTCGCCGGACCGTGTCGGCGTTGAGGTGCAGGTGGAATAGGAGGTAGGCGAGCACCACGAGGGTGATCGGGATGATGTCGATCACCGCGGTCCTCGACTCGACGAACGTCATCCCATCGAACGCCGTCAGCACGCCGGCCGCGATCGCGAAAAAACGCACGGCGAGAAGCTGGCGGGCCAGCAGGTACATCAACGGGATCAGCGCGGTGCCGAAGAGCGCAGGCATGAAGCGCCAGCCGAAGGAGTTGAAGCCGAACAGCTTGATCCCGATGGCGATGATGAGCTTGGCCAGCGGCGGCTCGGGATCAAAATAGTCGCGGCCCAGCAGGTCGTCGTGGGCATCGTTCGCGAAGTACAGTTCGTCGAAAACAAAGGGCGAGTTGGGGGCGATGTCGTTTGGCTTGCCCAGCCCCGGGAGCGACGGGTCCTGGTAGTTGTGTCCGATGCCCCAGGCGGTGATCGGCGCGGACGAGCCGGGATGGGCAAAAATGTCGAGGAAGAACGGGCTGCCGAACCGCAGCACGCCCGCGACCAGCGTGAGGGCGAGCAGCCAGTACAGGTCGTACCGGTCGATCCGCCACCAGCCGCGGCCCGCTCGTCGCACCCGGCGTCCGGTGGGAGCCGTTCTGGCAGCTGGCGCGACACCCATCAGGCGGCCGGCCCGCGGAGCCGGCCCTTCATCTCCGCGACAAATTCGTCGACGTCGATCAGGGGGACGACCACGTCCGCCCCCGCCACCAGTCGCGGCCCTAGCTGCCGTTCCGTTTGCTCGACCAGGTCGTGCTGGCGCCGATCGAGGCGGATGTAGGCCGCCGGTTCTCTGGCCAGCCGTCGCACGAAGCGATTGACGAAGCGCCGCCGCTCGGGGGGCTGGAACGCGACCTCGAGAGGCTGGCGCCGCACCCGAGAGAGGGCGGTGTAGGGCAGCTCGACGTGGCGAAACAGGTAGCGGACCCTGAGTGCGTCGTCGGAGATCTCCACGTACGAAAACCATCGCATCAGCCAGAAGGTGACCAGGATGGCGAGGTCGAGCGTCAAAACGGGAATGAAGGAGATGATTTGCTGCCCCTGTTTCAGGTTCACCGCGACCAGCACCAGCAGGATG
>Ga0209805_1001917_pt1 | contig 12238 bp, 10 predicted proteins | sample GraSoiAngelo_148_FD_185905 | JGI IMG/M metagenome (GOLD analysis project Ga0209805, IMG submission 185905) | Grasslands soil microbial communities from the Angelo Coastal Reserve, California, USA - 14_1009_09_20cm (SPAdes) (version 2) | ecosystem: Environmental > Terrestrial > Soil > Grasslands ... | reverse complement strand
TGTAGAGCGAGACCAGCGAGACGAGTGCTATCACGCCGGCGATGCCCGCGCCCCATACACCCACCGGGCTGCGATAGGGACGGTCGATGTTCGGCAAACGCCGTCGGAGAAAGATGAACGAGGCGCACTGCATGGCATACGAGATCACGGCACCGAACACCGCCATGTTGAGGAGCGAGGCCACAAACTGGCCGGCGGACGCACCGCCGCCCTGGCTGATGAAGTACACGACGATGGCCAGAATGCAACCGACCACCCCGCCGGAGACGAGCGCGATGTGCGGCGTCTTGAGCGTCGGGTGTGTGATCGATAGGAAGTGCGGGAAGTAACCGGCGCGCGACAGCGAGTAGGTGTTGCGACCGTAGGCGTAGATGATCGTGAAGAAGCTGGCGATCAGCCCACAGAGTCCGATCAGTGCCAGCGCGGTCGTACCCACCCCAGTCCCGAACACGGCGATCAAGCCGTCGAACAGTGGCTGTCCCGAGTTGCCCAGGGCCTTGGCTCCGCCACCGACGGCTGGGTTCAGCAGGAAGATCAGGGCCCCCGTGATGATCAGTGTGGTCAGGCCCCAGACGGCGGCCTTGGGGACGTCCCTCTTCGGGTCATGTGATTCCTCGGCCGCCAGCGGCAGCTCCTCGATCGCCAGGTAGAACCAGATGGCGAATGGGATCGCTGTGAAGATGCCCCCGATGCCGAAGGGCAGGAAGAACGAGTTCCCGCTGGTCGGCGCGATGTTGAAAAGCAAGCCGAAATCCAGCTTCCCCGAGAAAACTACAGCGAGGAAGAAGAAGGCAAGGATGCCCAGCGCGAGCACGTTGATCGCCACCGTGAAGCGCATCGTGGCCACGATCCCTCGGACATTGATGGCGACAAAGATGATGTAGAAGACGACGAACCAGGTCACCGGGCTGTTCCACCATGGGTTGCCGGTGACGTTGAAGGGTGGGTTCTGGAAGATGCTCTGCATGAGGACGCCCATGGCGCCGACCACCACGGCAGGGGTGATGACGTACTCCATGTTCTCGGCCAGACCGGTGACGAACCCTCCCCATGGCCCGAAGGCGGAGCGGGCAAACGAGTAAGCGCCCCCAGTGTGAGGAAGAGCCGGTGACATCTCGGCGATGCTGAAGACCAGCCCGTAGTACATGACCGCGATGAAGATGGTGGCGATCAGCAGTCCTCCGAAGCCGCCAACCGCGAGTCCGACGTTCCAGCCGTAGAAGTCGCCGGAGATGACCGCCGCCACGCCCAGCGACCACAGCGACCAGAATGCCGCGTGTCGCTTCAGGGCCCGCTTCGCGAAGTAAGCGGGACTGGCCTCCTGATAGGCAACCGACCCTACCTTGCGCCGTTCTTGAGACAAGTCAACTACCCCCTCCCGGGCTCCTGTGCACGGCCCGGCGCACTGAAGTTGTCTGACGGCTTGAAGCCGTGGGCGAATGCTAGGTGAGGCCCTGGATCTCGTCAAGCGCGGGTTTGGCCGGTGAAGGCAACTATCTGTCGCTTGACCCGGGAAGTTGTCTGACAAGATACTACTCAACTCGATGCCCACCCGCAGCGTCCAGATCAGGGACCAGCTCAGCCAGCGGATCGATCGGGGCGTACTGCCAGCCGGTTCCCGCCTGCCCTCGGAGCCCGCCCTGGCGACTGAGCTCGGCGTGTCCCGCGCCACATTGCGAGAGGCGCTCCGCGCCCTCGAGAGCGAGGGGTTGATCCGCCGCATGTGGGGCTCGGGCACGTTCGTCACCTCAGGGCGCCGCGTGGCCAACAGCCTCGACCTGAACTTCGGCGTCACCGACGCGATCCGGGCGGCGGGCATGGAGGCCGGCGTCGGCGAGGCACGCCACTGGCTCGAGCCGGCCACGGTCAGCGAGGCCAATCGCTTGGAGCTTCAGCCCGGCGCGGACGTGCTGGTGGTGGAGCGGATCCGAACCGCCGACGGCAAGCCGGTGGTGCTTTCGCGCGATATTCTGCCCGGGCGGCTCGTCGCCGAACGGCCCGAGCTCGCGGACGAGATGCTCAAGCGGTCGATCTACGAGGTGCTCGAGCGCGACGTGGGGATCGTCATCTCATATGGCGTCGCGACCTTTCAGCCGGTCACGGCGGACGTCACGGTCGCGCGCCGGTTGGCGGTGCCGAAAGGGGAGCAGTTGCTGGCGATCTGGCAGGTGGACTACACGGAGCAGGGGACCGCCGTCCTCTCCTCGTACGAGTACCACCTGGCAAGCGCATTCGAGTTCACCGTGCTGCGGCGCGGGCCAGGAAGGAGGTCGTCGTGATCCGAAGCGTCGGCAAAGCGATGCGGCTCAAACGCGTCATCGACCGCGAAGGCGTCTCGATCATCTGCGCCCTCGACCACGGCATGACCTCGCCCACCTTCCTCGAGCCGCTGGCCGACATCACCACGCGCACCGCGGAGACGGTGAAGGGTGGGGCGAACGTGATCATGATGTCGAAGGGCATGATCCGGATCGCCGAGCCGGCGTTTGCTCCGACGACCTCGCTCGCCCTCCTGCTCTCCGCATCGGCCAACCCGGACCGCCCCGAGCCGGAGATCGTGCAGATCGCCGAGGTCGAGGAGGCGGCACGCCTGGGCGCCGACGCGGTCGTGCTCTTCACGGCCCTGGGCACCGGCTCGGAGCCGAGCATGATCCGAACCCTTGCCGGCGTGGGCCGGGCGTGCGAGGCGTCGGGCATCCCGTTCATCGCCGAGGCCGAGTTCCCCACCACTTACGCGTCGGTGAGCGAGCTCAAGGACCGCTACGGATTCGAGTACCTCCGACGCAACGTGAGGCTGTGCGGCGAGCTCGGCGCCGACATCATCAAGACCAACTGGCCTGGCGACGAGAAGTCGTTCGCGAAGCTGGTCGACGCCGCCAATGGCATTCCCGTCGTGCTGGCGGGCGGGTCGCGGCTCGAAGACGACGAGCTGCTGCGGCGCATGGAGCTGGCCAGGACGGCGGGCGCCATCGGCTGCTCGGTCGGCCGCAACATCTTCATGCATTCCTCCCCCGAGGCGATCACTCGAGCGCTGTCGCGTGTGATCCGTGAGCGCTGGTCCGCAAGCAAAGCGATATCGGCTTTGCGGGAGGAGCTCGGCACGGTGGCGGCGCGGTGAGGGCGGCGTTCATGACGGCGGTCGACGCCGTCGAGATCCGCAAGGCGCCCGATCCGGAGCTGGACCCCGAAGGCGCGATCCTGCACGTCCAGGCCTGTGGCATATGCGGTACCGACGCGCGCACTTTTTTCAACGGCGATCCCAAGGCGCCCGCGCCGTGGATCCTTGGCCACGAGCCGGTCGGCACCCTCGAGCAGGTGGGTCCGAATGCAGTCCTGCCGGCGGGCGTGAAGAAGGGCGACCGCGTTTTCCTGGGCTCCATCCTCACGTGCGGGCGCTGCCAGTGGTGCATGGACGGTTTCCAGAACCTCTGCGACCAGCATCTGCTTTACGGGTACGAGCCCTTTCCCGGCGCGTACGCCGAGTACGCAACGGTGCCTCCCATCGCGATGAAGAACCTGATCCCACTGCCGCCCGACCTGCCGTCGGACATCGCCACCATCGCCGATCCGTTCGCGTGCGCCCTCAACGGCATCGAGATGCTCGACGTCAACGTCGGCGACAGCGTCGTCATCATCGGCTCCGGCCCGATCGGCTGCTGGCAGGCGATGATGGCGCGTGACCGGGGGGCCAAGCGGGTGCTTCTGACGGACGTCAATCAGCAGCGCCTCGACATCGCGCTGAAGGCGGTTGGCTCTTTCGTCGATGAGGCTTGGGTCGCGGCCGAGGACAACGGCGTCGCCCAGGCGATGGAGGCGACCGGGGGCAAGGGGCCCGAGCGCGTGTGCGTCGCGGCGCCCTCGAAGAAGGCCCAGCAGGCCGCGCTGCAGATGGCCTCCAAGCGGGCGCGGATCGTCTACTTCGCGGGCCTGCCGAAGCACGACCCTGTGAGCGCGCTGGACATGAATGAGCTCCATTACAAGGAGCTCGCGATCCTGGGCGCCTACGGCGCCACCCACCGCCAGTACAGGATCACCATGGACTACCTCGAGCGGCGGCGGAAGGAGCTCGCGGCCGTGGTCACGCACCGGTTCCCGCTCGACCAGATAGCCGAAGCGTTCGCCACCATCCGCTCGGGTTCCGGTCTCAAAGTCGTAATCGTTCCGTGAAGGGCCCCTACGTCATCGGCTGTGACGTGGGGAGCCAGGGGACCAACACCGTCCTGCACGACGCCGACGGGAGTCTTGTCGCCTCGGCATACCGTGGCTACGACGTCTCGTTCCCGCAGCCGGGCTGGGCCGAGCAGGATCCGGACCTTTGGGCGGAAGCCGTGCACGGGACAGTGGCCGAGGTCCTTCGCTCAGTGCCCGAGGGGCCATCGGCGGTCAAGGGGATCTCGTTCGGGTCGCAGCTGGACGGCATGGTCGTGTGCGACGCCAACGGCCGGCCGCTGCGCCCGGCCATGATCTGGATGGACCGGCGCGCCGAGGCAGAGGCGGCAGCCCTGGCCGAGGAGATGTCGCCGCGGGACTTCTACCACCACGTCGGTGCGAACCTGGACTCGTCGCACGCGGTCTTCAAGGCGTTATGGGTGCAACGTCGCGAGCCGGAGGTCTTTGCACGGGCGGCGCGGCTGATGCCACCAGGTTCATATGTGCTCCGCGAGGCGGCGGGCGTAGATGCTGTCGACTACTCGAACGCATCCTCGCTGGCGCTGCTCGACCCGCGCAGCCGGACGTGGTCCGAGCCGGTGCTCGGGGTCACGGGCGTGGACCGGCGCATGCTGCCCGAGCTGACCGGCGGCACGACCGCAGTCGGCAAGGTGACTCGGAAGTTTGCGAGCGCGACAGGGCTGTCGCCGGACACGATAGTGGTCACCGGCTGCGGCGACGAGATGGCGGCCACGCTCGGCGCCGGGGTGTTCGCTCCGGGCGAGGTATGCGACGTCGTGGGCACCGCGGAACCTGTGTGCGCCGTGTCCGCCGCTCCGCGAGAGGATCCGACCATGCTGGTCGAATGCCATCCCCACGCCGACCCAGACGGCTGGCTGCTCGAGAATCCAGGCTTTGTATCCGGCGGCAACCTGCGCTGGTGGCGGGACCAGTTCTGCGACACGGATGACTACGACAGGATCACCGCCCCCGCCGCAGACGTGCCGGCCGGATGTGAGGGTCTCGTCTTTCTTCCCTGCATGCAGGGCGCGATGGCGCCGGAGTGGAACGGTGCGGCGCGCGGTGTGTTCTACGGCTTGACGCTCGCCCACGGCAAAGGGCACCTCACGCGCGCGCTTCTGGAGGGCAGCGCCTTTGCGCTGCGCGACATCCTCGAAGCGATGCGCGACGCAGGGCTGGACGTGCGCCGGCTGACGATAGTCGGCGGCGGTGCGAAAGGCGCGCTGTGGCGTCAGATCAAGGCCGATGTCACCGGGCTGCCGGTGCGCGTGCCCACCAGCGTCGAGACGACGTCAACCGGCGCGGCCATCCTGGCCGCCGTCGGCGCCGGTCTCTTCGCACGCGTCGCGGATGCGGTCAAGGTGTTCGTTTCTTACCGGCCGGACGAGCACGTGCCCGATCTCGAGCGGCACGCGACGTACGACGAGGCCTACCGCCGCTATCGCGACGTGTACTACGCCCTGAAGCCCGTCTTCGCCCAGACATGAGCGCTGTCTTTCAGCTCGAGCTCGATCGCCACTACCCGGTCGTGGTGCGCGGTGACGGTGCGTGGGTCGAAGACTCCACCGGCAAGCGCTACCTCGACGCGATGAGCGGCGGTTCGATGGCGGCCACCCTGGGCCATGGCAGGCGCGACATCATCGCCGCGGCCTCCTCCCAGGCCTCGCGTCTTTCTTATGTGCACAACGAGCGGCTCACCAATCCGCGTCGCGAGCAGCTGGCGGCGGAGCTGGTGGAGATCGCGCCGCCCGGCTTCACGCGGGTCCGTTTCGTCACGGGCGGCGCAGAAGCCAACGAGACCGCGGTCCAGCTCGCGCGCAGCTACCACGTCGAGCGCGGAGATATGAAGCGCTGGCAGGTGATCTCGCCCTCGCAGGCCTATCACGGACCGACCATGGAGACGCTGGCGCTGACCGGACGCCCGGGGCTGCAGCGGCCCTTCGGGCCATACCTGCCCAAGCACCTGCACATACCGCCCAGCACTTGGCGCTTCGACCCGACGGGCCAGGCGGCGCTGGACGCCCTCGACGCGGTGCTCGAGGAGGCGGGACCGGAGAGCGTGTCTGCGTACTTTTGCGAGCCGATCAGCGCCGCGGCGCTGCCCGCCTACTCACCGCCCGAGAAGTTCTGGCGCGGCCTGGCGGAGCGCCGCGACCGTCACGGTTTTCTCATCTGCTACGACGAGGTGGTCACCGGGATAGGCCGGGCGGGCCACTGGTTCGCCGCCGAGAAGCTGCCGCTGGTGCCTGACGTCATCGCCACGGCCAAGGGACTCGGCGCCGGCTACGCGGCGATCGGTGCGGTCCTCTGCACGGACCACGTGTACCAGGCATTCGCAGCCGGGTCGCGCAAGCTCACCATCGGCCATTCCTGGGACGGCGCCCCACTTTCGTGCGCGGTCGGCCTGAAGGTGCTCGAGGTCCTGCGGGACGAGAGGCTGATCGAGAGGGTGCGCGAGCGTGGACCATCGCTCAGGAATGAGCTGGCGTCCGCGCTGAAGGGCAATCCCCTGGTCCACGATGTCCGCGGCCACGGCTTCCTGCTCGGTGTCGAGTACGTCGATCCGCGCGACGGCCGGTCGTTCCTACCGCCCGAGCTCGGGGTCGCTCGGCGGATCGACCTCACGGCGATGGAGCAAGGCGTCATCGTTTACTCCACCATGCCGACGCGGGACGGGTTCGCCGGGGACCAGACGCTCTTCGCGCCCCCGTTCACGACATCCGACAGCGACCTCGAGGAGATGGTGGCGCGTTTCGCGTCGACCGTGGACACGGTCGCGCGCGACATCGCGCGTGAGCTCCGGTGACCGCCACCTGGAAGCCGCGCACGCTGATCCTCCAGCACGAGGCGCCCACGCCGCCTGGCCTGATGACGGCCTGGCTACACGAGCAGAACGCGAACGTGGACACCCTCCGCATCGACGAAGAGGACCGCGAGGTCGACCCCCGCGACTACGACCTGATCGTCTCGCTCGGCTCCGAGTTTGCGGCCTTCGACGATTCGATCCCGTTCATCCCGCGCGAGGTCAAGCTGTTCGAGGGCGGGCGCGCCGCCGACGTGCCGATCCTCGGCCTGTGCTTCGGCGGGCAGATGCTGGCGCGCGTCCTCGGCGCGCGGAACTACCGGTCCGAGCGGTCGGAGATCGGATGGCTGCCGGTGCACTCGGAGGACCCTGACCTGGTCGGCGAAGGGCCATGGTTCCAGTGGCATTTCGACACGTTCACCCCGCCTCCCGGATCAACGGTGATCGCGGAGACTGAGATGGGCCCGCAGGCATTCGTGGCCGGACGCAGCCTCGGGCTGCAGTTCCATCCCGAGGTGACGCCGGAGATCATGGAAGGTTGGGTGCGCGCTTACCCGCACGAGCTCAGGGCCGAGGGCGTCGATCCGGAGGGCCTGCTCGACGAGACCAGGCGGATCGCAGCCGACGCCAGGCGCAGGACCTGGCGCTTGCTCGACCGCTTCCGGGACGCGATAGCAACCCGCGGCCGATGATCACCACCGACCGCACGAGCACCTTTCCCCGTTTTCTCGACCTCGCCTATCCAAGCATCGATCGCGGCGACGGCGTCTGGCTCTACACCGACTCTGGCAGGAAGCTCCTCGATGCCTGCTCGGGCGGCGCCATGGTGTCGAACCTCGGCCACGCGGCGCCCGCGGTGGTCGAGGCCGGCGCGAGACAGGCAGAAGAGATCGCCTACATGTACATGGACCACTTCACCAACCAGCCCCAGGAGGACCTGGCGGCCCAGTTGGTGCGGGTCGCGGCTCCCGAGATGGCGCGCGTGCGCTTCGCATCGAGCGGGTCCGAGGCCAATGAGACCGCGCTGCGGCTCGCACGCCAGTACCACGTGGACCGCGGTGAACCCGAGCGCTGGCGGGTGATCTCGTTTGCGCAGGCCTACCACGGCTCCACGATGGCAACGCTTGCGCTTACGGGTCGCGCCCGCACCCTGCAAGCGCCATACGGCCCGTACCTCTCACCTCACCTGCACATCACGCCCTCGCTGCGCGAGCTCGACGAGCAGCTGGAGCAGGCCGGGCCCGGGACCGTCGCCGCATTCTTCTGCGAACCGGTGGGCGGGGCGGCGCACCCGGCCTACTCGCCCCCGGACGAATTCTGGCAAGGCCTGGCTCAGCGCCGCGAGAAGCATGGGTTCCTGGTCTGCTTCGACGAAGTGGTCACGGGCATGGGCCGGCTCGGTACCTGGTTCGCCTATCAGCAGCTGCCGCTCGAGCCGGACATAGTCACCGTGGGCAAGGGCCTCGGCGCGGGCTACGCCGCGATCAGCGCAGTGCTGTGCAAGCAGCACGTGTACGACGCCATTGCCTCTGGCTCGCGGTCGTTCGACCTCGGCCACACGTGGGACGGCGCGCCTTTGTCGTGTGCCACCGGGATCGCGGTCCTCGACGCGCTGGTGGATCAGCGCCTGATCGAGCGCGTGCGCGTCCGCGGGCCGCGGCTGCTGGAGCAGTTGAAGTCGGCGCTGGCCGGGATCGCGATCGTCGGCGAGGTGCGGGGCCGGGGGTTCCTGCTCGGGTTCGACCTGGTCGACCCTCGGGACGGCAGCTCTTTTCTGCCCGCCCACCTCGACGCCGCGCACCGAACGGAGGACATGGCGCTCGACCACGGCCTGCTCATCGGCTCAACGCAGTCGACGCCCGACGGGTACGCCGGCGACCAGATCCTGCTGGCCCCTCCCTTCATCAGCTCTGACGCGGAGCTCGACGAGATGGTGTCCCAGACGAACGCGGTGATGCGTGAGGTGGACGCGTGGGTGAGCCGATCTCTGTAGACCATGCCGAGTTCGTGATGCTCGGCATGCCCGACGTCAACGGGTCGCTCCGCGGCAAGGCGCTGCGGCCGGAGGCGTTTCAGTCGGCCCTGCGCCACGGCACGGCGATGACCGACCTGCTGCTCGGCCTCGACCCAGTTGACACGCCGATCTCCGACTATGAGCGCTTCGGCATCCGGTCGGGCGCGGCAGACCTGATCCTGGATCCGGACCCGTCGACCCTCCATCCGCTCGAGTGGCGCCCGGGGTGGATGGTTTGCATCGGCACGCCGAGATGGCCGGACGGACGGCCGTGCGAGCTGGCCTCGCGCGAGGTGCTGCGCAGAGCACTCGAAGGAATGTCGACTCTCGGCTTGGAAGCCGTTGCCGCCATCGAGTACGAGGTGCGCGTGCGCGACGGCCAAGGCCGGTTCGCGTCCAGCGGGATCAGCTACAGCCTCGCGGAGCTGGGCGGCCTCGATCAGCTGCTGTCGCGTCTGCGCCCGGCCCTGTCGGCGCTCGGCGTGGAGCTCACGGCGGTCCACACCGAGGCGGCTCCGGGACTGCTCGAGCTCAACCTCGCCGCCCGGCCGGCGCTGCAGGCGGCCGACGATGCCGCGTTCACCAAGCTGGCGGTCAAAGAGGTGGCGGCATCACTCGGTATGCAGGCAACGTTCCTGGCCAAGAGCGCTCAGGGAGAAGAGGGCTCGAGCGGACACGTCCACCTGTCGTGCTGGCGCGACGGCGGCAATGCGTTTGCGGCCGGCGAAACCACCATGGGCTCGGCCATCGCGGGCGTGCTGGATCACCTGCCCGCCGCGTCGCTGCTGCTCAACCCGACGATCAATTCGTACAAGCGCCTCGTGCCCGGCTACTTCGCCCCGATCAACGTCAGCTGGGGGACGGATAACCGGTCATGCGCGGTGCGCGCGATACCGTCCCCGAGAACCGAGCTGTGCCGCATCGAGTGCCGGCGGCCGGGCGCTGACGCGAACCCGTATCTGGCCCTCGCGGCGCTCATCGTTTCCGCCGCCGACGGCTTGCGCCGCAAGGCGACCCCGCCCGAGGCGGTGGCGGGCGACGCCTACGCACGCGACGACCTCGCGATGCTGCCAGGTTCGCTGGAGTCGGCCCTGCGCTGCTTCGAAGTGGACGAGACGTTTCGCCGCGGGCTAGGGGAAGAGTTCAGTGATTACTTCGTCACGTCGCGACGGTGGGAGCTGAAGGCGTTTCAGAACACCGTCACCGAGTGGGAGCGGAACCGCTACGAGCGGGGCGTGTGACTTCCCGCCCGCGCGACGAATCTCTCGAAGAGCTTGCGCGCCCACGGCATATCGCCTGTGAGCTCCTCGGGATGGCACTGCACGGCTACGACCAGTCCGTCCCTGGTCTCGACGCCCTCGACCGTGCCGTCGTCTCCGCGCGCGGTCTCGACCAGGCTTGGCGCGAGCTCTCTGACGGCCTGGTGATGCAGGCTGTTCACGCGCAGCGTGCTTACGCCCGCGGCGCGTCCCAGCTCTGAGGACGGGCTGACCGCGATGCTGTGCGCGAGATGACTGCGCCCGATGGCACGCGCGTCGTGTTGGTCGAGGTGCTGGACGAGCGAGCCGCCGAGCGCGACGTTGATCACCTGCTGGCCGCGGCAGATGCCGAGCACCGGCAGCCCTTCGCTACGAGCCTGCTTGAACAGGCGCACTTCCGTGTCGTCGAGCTCCCGGTCCACCTGGCCGAGCCTTTGGTCCGGCTGCTCGCCGTAGAGGGCCGGGTCGACGTCCCAGCCGCCCGGCAGCAGCAGGCCGTCCACGTCGGGCAGCTCGCGCGTGTCGACCGGAAGGTCGACGGGGACCGCCCCGGCCGCCTGTACCGCCTTGCGGTAAGGGATGTAGTAGTCGTCCCCGCGACGCGGGCTCGTGGTGATGCCGATCCGCGGCGCGTTAGGCTTGCTTCTGGTCTTGACGGCCATGTCAAGAATGTACCAGAAGAAAGCTAAATGCGCAAAAATGTAACGAACGTTACAGGACGGATCGCCAGCGTGGCGGATCTCGTCCGCCAGCGCCAGCCCGAGCTCAGCCCTGCCGAGCGCAAGCTGGCGCGCGTCCTCCTGGCCAGCTATCCCATCGCGGGCCTGGAGAGCGTGGCGAGGTTCGCCGAGCGGGCGGGCGTCAGCGCGCCCAGCGTCACCCGCTTCATCGGCAAGCTGGGCTTTCGCGGTTACCCGGAATTCCAGAACGCACTTCGCCTCGAGGTGCAGGCAAGGCTCTCCTCGCCGTTGGCCCGCTTTCAAGCGGAGCACACGACGCAGGGCACGGAATCGCTCGTCAGCAGCTCGCTGTCGGTGGCCAGGCACAGCCTTGAAGCCACCCAAGACCTGATCTCGCACCACGACGTGGACGATGTCGTCGCCGTCCTCGCGGACGTCAAGCGGCGGATTCTGGTGCTCGGCGGCCGCGTCAGCGCATCCCTTGCTCGCTACCTGGCCGGCCAGCTTCATCTTCTTCGTCCTGGTGTCAGCCTGGTCGAGACCGAGAAGACGGCCGCCGCGCAGCAGCTCATCGACCTGCGGAAAGGCGACGTTCTGGTCGTGTTCGACTACCGCCGCTATCAGGCGGACTCGATCGAGAGCGCGCGGCTGGTGTCGGCGCAAGGAGTGGACGTCGTTCTCTTCACGGACCCCTGGCTGTCGCCAGTCTCCGCGTTCGCGCAGCAGGTGCTGGTGACGAGCGTCGAGACCCTGGGGCCATTCGACTCGCTGGTGAGTGCCACCGCGGTAGTCGAGGCGGTCGTGTCCTCAGTGCTGACTCGGCTCGGGCCCCGTGCGCAGTCGCGGATGCAGAGCCTCGAGCGTCTGAGCGGCAAAGTGGTAATCGGCAGCTCCGAACCGTAGTCCGGCGACCGCTTAGTCTTAAGGGCGGGTTGAGCGCGCTGAACGTCTGGCTGCCCCTCGGGTCGAGCGTTTTGAGCTTCCTGTTCGCCGCCTTCGTGCTCGACCAGTGGTGGCAGCGCCGCCACAGCTTTCAGCTCGTATGGGGCATCGGCCTGCTGTGGTACGGCGTCAGCGCCGGCACCGAGTTCATCGGCAGCGCCTTCGGCTGGAGCGAACCCCTGTATCGCGCCTGGTATCTGATGGGGGCATTCTTCGTGGCGTCGTATCTAGGCGCAGGCACGATCTACTTGCTGGCCAAGACGCGATTCGGATACTTCGCGGGCGCCACCATCGTCATCGGAGGCGTGCTTTCGTTTGCGTTCACGCCGCTCTATCCGGGGTCTCGGACCGCCGGCACGATTGCGTTCGC
>Ga0209805_1001916_pt1 | contig 12243 bp, 11 predicted proteins | sample GraSoiAngelo_148_FD_185905 | JGI IMG/M metagenome (GOLD analysis project Ga0209805, IMG submission 185905) | Grasslands soil microbial communities from the Angelo Coastal Reserve, California, USA - 14_1009_09_20cm (SPAdes) (version 2) | ecosystem: Environmental > Terrestrial > Soil > Grasslands ... | reverse complement strand
CACCTCGAAAGGTCCGGTCGCGCGGTGGCTCATGGGCAGTCTCCTGAAAGCCCCGTCAGTCGGGCATCGGCGTCAGCTGATCTATGAGCGCATCTTCGAACCCGAAGTTGCGCAGATCCCGCACCCGCTGCGGAAAGAGGATGCCGTCGAGGTGGTCGACCTCATGCTGCACGACGCGGGCGTGAAAACCCTCCACGGTCCGGTCGATCGGCGCTCGCTGCGCGTCGAATCCCCGATAGCGCAGGCGGCGGAACCGCGGCACCAGGCCCCGCATCCCGGGCACCGACAGGCACCCTTCCCAACCCTCCTCCTGCTCCTCGCCGAGCGGCGTGATCACCGGATTCACGAGCACGGTGTAAGGAACCGGGGCGAGGTGCGGGTAGCGCGGGTTGTCCTTGAGCTCGAAGATGACCACGCGCGCGCTCACCCCGATCTGCGGAGCGGCGATGCCGGCGCCGCTCGCCGCCCGCATGGTGTCGTCCATGTCACTCACCAGGGCGGCGAGCTCGGCGTCAAAGCTCGTCACAGGACTCGCCACCTGCCGCAGCAGCGGCTCCCCCATCTTCAGCACGCGCTGCACCGCCATCGCCGGAGGCTCCCTCAGGCGCGCCGCGCCGGAGCGCCGCCCCGGGCGGGGTCACCGGTGACCACGGCGATCGAGACGCGATGATCGCGAAACACCAGCGGCCGCTCCCGCGCGGGGGCCGGCGCCGCGGAGCCTGCCTGCTCGGCGCGCGCCACGGCGGCGGTCACGAGAGCATGATGCGGCGACAGATCACACACCGGGTCGGCGTTGTCGGGATCGCCGGTCAGCAGATACGCCTGGCAGCGACAACCGCCGAAGTCGCGGCCCCTCTCCGGACAGCTGCGACAGGGCTCTTTCATCCAGGCTTCGCCGCGAAAGCGGTTGAAGGCCGGCGAGTCGTACCAGATGGTGCGGATGTCCGAGTCGCGCACATTCGGCAGATCGAGCCCCGGGAGCATGCGCGCCGCGTGACACGGCATCGCCGTGCCGTCCGGCGCGACCGCGAGAAACACCGAGCCCAGGCCGCTCATGCAGGCCTTGGGCCGGGTCTCGAAGTAGTCCGGCACCACGAAATAGATACGCATGCGGTTGCCGAGGCGCTCACGGAAACGCTGCGTGACGCCCTCGGCGCGCTCGAGCTGCGCGCGGCTCGGCAGCAGGTGCTCACGATTGAGCCACGCCCAGCCGTAGTACTGGGTGTTGGCGAGCTCGACGTACTCGGCGCCCATGGCTTCGGCCAGCTCGAGGATCTCGCCCACGTGATCGATGTTGAGCCGGTGCAGGACCACGTTGAGCACCATCGGATAGCCGTGCTGGCGGATGAGTGCCGCCACGCGCGACTTCAGCTCGAAGGTGCGGGTGCTGCTCAGGAAATCGTTCAGCTCGCGCGTGCTGTCCTGGAATGACAGTTGGATGTGATCGAGCCCGGCCGCCTTGAGCGCGCGCATGCGCGCTTCGCTCATGCCAACCCCCGAGGTGATGAGATTGATGTAGAAGCCGAGCGCGTGCGCTTCGGCGACGAGCGGCTCGAGGTCCTCGCGCACCAGCGGCTCCCCACCCGAGAGCCCGAGCTGCACCGCGCCGAGCGCGCGCGCCTCACGCAGCACCCGGATCCAGTCGGCGGTGGGCAGCTCCGGGCCGGTATCGGCGAAGTTCGTCGGGTTGTAGCAGTACACGCAATGCAGCGGGCACCGGTAAGTCAGCTCGAGCAGCAGCCAGAGCGGCGGGCCAATGCCGTGCGCGGTTTTTTCCCGCGGCGGCCCGACGGGCGGTGTGGCGCTCATGCGCGCAACTCCAGCCAGCGCTTGTCCAAGGCCAGCGCCACGAAGGCGCTGACGTCCCCCGACAGCCCGGTGAGACCGTAGGTGCGCTCCAGGTCCGCCACGATCTCCGCCACGGTGCGCACGCCATCGCAGCGGCTCATGATCGCGCCGGCGCTGCCGTTCAACTTGACCATGCCCTCCGGATAGAGCAGCACGTGCGCCTCCTGCGCGGGCTCCCACTGCAGGCGCAGCCCAAAGGCGATTGCTGGCCTGGCGCTGCCCGGAATGTCGCTCACCGTGTCACCCGTAGGCCAGCGCCATGGCGTCGTTCATCTGCCAGAGAACATCGAGCTTGAACTCGAGCACTTCGATCGCGCGCTCCTGTGCCGCGCGCGTGCGGCAGCGCTCGAGCGTCAGCGCCAGGCTGTACTCGACGTCGCGGCCCGCCCCGCTCACGCGGCTCTGGAAGTATGCCAGCCCCGCGGGCTCGATCCACGGGTAATGCTGCGGCCACGTGGCGAGGCGCTGGCGGTGAATCTCGGGTGCGAAGAGCTCGGTCAAGGATGCGCACACGCCTTCGAGCCAGGGAGCGCGGCGCGCGAAGCTCACGTAGGCATCGACGGCGAAGCGCACCCCCGGGAGCAACTGGGCGAGGCTCTCGACGTCCGGACGCATCAGCCCCACCGCCTCGGCGAGCCGCAGCCAGGACTCGATCCCGCCGGGATCGTCGCCATGACCGTCGTGATCGAGAATCCGCCGCACCCACTCGCGGCGCACGGCGCGATCCTCGCAGTTGGCGAGTATGGCGGCGTCCTTCCTCGGAATGTTGATCTGGTAGTAGAAGCGATTCGCGACCCAGCCGCGGATCTGCGCCGGAGTCGCCGCGCCCGAGTTCAGCATCACGTTGAACGGATGGTGGATATGATAGCGTCGGCCGCGCTCGCGCAGCTGCCGCTCGAATTCCTGATCGCTCCAGGCGGCACCGCTCACAGCTCGATCTCCAGACCGTCCCAGGCCACCTCGACGCCGCGGCGCGCGAGCTCGGCGTGCTCGGGCGAGCCCTCGTCGAGTATCGGGTTGGTGTTGTTCACGTGGATCAGGATCCTGCGGCAACCGGCCGGGAGCTTCTCCAGCCACTCGAGCATACCGCCGGGGCCGCTCTGCGGCAGGTGGCCGATCTCGCGCGCGCGCTTGCCCGAGGCGCCGACACGGATCATCTCGTCGTCGCTCCAGAACGTGCCGTCGAGGAGGACGCAGGCGGCGCCCTGCATGGCGCGCCACATTGGCTCGTCCATCGATACGAGACCGGGCGCGTACACGAGTGCCCGGCCGCTGGCGCCGTCGCGCAGCTCGAGCGCGACGTTGTCGCCCGCGACCGGCGATTCGCGATGCGGCGAGTACGGGGCGGCCTTGCCCGTCACGGCCAGCGCCCGCCACCGCAGCCCCTCGATGCCGTCGACGGCGAACTCGGCGCCATCGGCCCGCATCTCGCGCCGTTCGACACCGCAGTAGTGCGCGAGGATTCCGAAGATGGGATTGCCGCGCGTCAGATCCGCGTACACGGGATCGGTGCACCAGATCCGCAGCGCACGCGTGGACTCGCGCAACATGAGAAGACCGACGGTGTGATCGAGCTGTCCGTCGACGAGAACGATCCCGGCGATGGCCGTGTCGCGCGGAGCGCGCGCGGGCTGCAGCACGGCATTCGCCTTGAGCTGCGCGAGGATGTCGGGTGAGGCGTTGACGAGCGCCCACTGGCGCTCATCGCCGCCGCTCACGGCAATCGAGGACTGGGTTCTCGGACGCGCCCGCAGGGTGCCGTTGCGGACGCCCGAGCAGTTACGGCAGTTGCAGTTCCACTGGGGAAAGCCGCCGCCGGCAGCAGACCCCAGCACCCTGATTCTCACAACCCATCGAGGCTATACCGGATCCGGGTAGTGCCGCAAAGTCCCGGAGCCCCGACCCCGCCGCAGGCGTTGCGCTAGCGCTCGAGGCCGCGCGCGACCGACACGCGCCGCGTGAGCCGCTCGAGCGAGCGCCGCGCCGCCGCCTTGGTGATGTGCTTGCACCACAGCGGCTCGCGTGCATTCTCCCGGCCGCGAAACTTGTCGCAGTCGCACGTCCACAAGATGCGGTCGTCCTGGGTCTTCAGCACCTGCACCGTGCGGCTCGGAAAGCTGTAGGTTCCGAGCACTTCGTTCGGAGTGTCGGGGCGGCGCCGGAAGCGGATGGCCATGCGGGAGAGCATAACGCACCTGTCCTGTGGATCGCCTGTGGATTACTTGTGTATACGCTGGGGAGCGCCTGAGAGCAGCGCGAGGCGTCGCTTCACGACGACACGATCTTCGCCTTGATCGCCTCGTACTCCGCATCGGTGATGAGCTTCGCGTCGAGCAGCTGCTTCGCTTCGCGCAGACGGCGCACCGCATCACCCTCGGCGCCCGCCGCCGGCGCAGCTGCCGCCGAGAGTACCTGGATTCCCCCGGATCGCGCCCGCAGCTCCTCGAGCTCGCGCACCCGGCGCTTCTCGCGCCAGGCCTGATCCTGGGCCTGGCAGATGCGGTACACGGCCTGAGCCTGCTCCTTGAGCAGTCCCTGGAACTCGACGCGCTGCGACCCTTGCGGGCCGAGCGAGGCGAGATCGGTGGCCTTGCCCGCGCGCAGCGCCAGATCCGCGCTGATCACTCCGACGTGCAGAGTCACCTCCTCGAGATCCTGCCAGCGGATGGTGGAGACGTCGAAGCCGCCGAGGAGCTTGCGCATGAGCACGACGAGCCGGCCGCTGGTGGCGGCGATGAGCAGCCGCCGGTGCGTGAGCGCGAAGAGACGCCGCTGGATCGCCCAGGCCTCGAGCGACTCGCCGGGAATCAGCACCGAGCGCAGATCCGCGAGCGGTCTTTCGGCGTCCTCGTCCATCACAGCAGGGTCGGTCACGCTCGGGTATCCCGAACAGGAAAGAGTTATGTTATTTCTTGTTGACGATCTCGGCCCGAAACTCGCGCAGCTTCGCCTTGATGGCGCGCTCGTTCGCCGGACCCATGCGGATCAGCAGCTTCTGCCCGGCCGAGCGCCCCTCGAGATCCGCATCCGCGTACTCGTACATCACCCGGGGCTGCACCAGAGGGATCGGCGCCTGCACCACCGGCGCCTGCAGCAGATGATCGATTACCTCGACCAGGCGGTCGTTGAAGTACCTGCCGGGGTAGCCGAGGTCCTCGTAGGACTGCTGGAAGAGCGGATAGAGCCGCCGGTAGACGAGCGCCAGCGCCTTGACGTCCGTGCCCTGCACCGCCTTCACGAGCGGCGCGTAGCGCTCGAAGTTGGCGTCGCTGAGCGCCGTCATCTCGCCCTGCGTCGCGATCGCGGTCGCCCCCGGTGTCGGCCTCACCGGCCGCAGCTCCACCGCCACCTTCTTGCGCGGCAGGTTGTCGACCGTCGCGACGATGTGCCGCACGATGTTCTGCGGCACGAGAAGGCGCTCGACCGCACCGCGGCCAAGCACGCCGGCGATCGAATCGCGCGCCAGCGTGTCGCTGTCGTTGAGCGCCGGCAGCGCGGCGGCGGCGGCCTCGTTCGCCGCCGGCAGCGGGTTTGCGATTTCGGGCTCGGTGCTCGCCGGCGGCGGCGGCGTGGCGCTCACCGGGGGCGGCGGTGCGGCGGGACGGTGATGTGCGACGTACGAGTACCAGAGCCAGAAGCCGAGCGCGGCCGCGGCCACTACTGCGATCAGCATCACGACCTTGCGGCGCGCGCCCGCTTCCAGATCCTCGGATTCCCACATCAATCGCTACCCTGGGGCCGCCAAGACGAGTCGAGCACTTTACTCCCCTTTCCCCCTCGAGGCCCGCCGGCCCGCTGGCCATACAGTCATGCCGAATGTCGCTGACTGTACGGCGCATGAATCACGCGTTGGCGACTCCTCGTGACGGCGCGACTGTGCTTCAATGCCCTCGTGTCCGCCGAGTTTCATCCTGCCGTCGCCCGGTGGTTCGCGCGCACCTTCGCGGCTCCTACGCCGGCCCAGCGCGCCGCCTGGCCGGTGATTGCGGCGCGGCGCCACGTGCTGATCGCCGCCCCGACGGGCTCGGGCAAGACGCTCGCCGCATTCCTCGCGGCGATCGACGAGCTGGTGCGCACTGGCGTCACCGCCGGCGCTCTGCCGGACCAGACGCTGGTGGTGTACGTCTCCCCGCTCAAGGCGCTCTCCAACGACATCCAGCGCAACCTCGAGGCGCCGCTCGCGGGCATCCGCGCGGAGCTCGCCGCGCTCGGCCTGCCGGAGATCGAAATCCGCACCTTCGTGCGCACCGGCGATACCCCGCAGCACGAGCGGGCGCGCAGCGCGAAGCGCCCCCCTCACATCGTCGTCACCACGCCCGAGTCGCTCTACATCCTGCTCGGCTCCGAGTCCGGGCGGCGGATGCTCGCGAGCACACGCACGGTGATCGTCGACGAGATTCACGCCATGGTCGGAGCCAAGCGAGGAGTGCATCTCGCGCTCTCGCTCGAGCGGCTCGAGTCCCTCGCCGGCCGCCGGCTGACGCGCGTCGGCCTCTCGGCCACGCAGAAGCCGGTCGAGGAAGTGGCGCGGTTCCTCGTCGGCACGCGGAATCTTCTCGCCGACGGCGCGGCCGACTGCACCATCATCGACTCGGGACACGTCCGCGAGCGCGACCTCGAGCTCGAGATCCCCGCCTCACCGCTCGAGGCGGTGATGTCGGGGGAGGTGTGGACGCAGATCTACGACCGCCTGGCGGAGCTCGTGAGCGAGCACCGGACGACGCTCGTGTTCGTCAACACCCGGCGGCAGGCCGAGCGCGTCGCGCGGCATCTCTCCGAGCGGCTCGGCGAGCAGCACGTCACCGCCCACCACGGCAGCATGGCGAAGGAATCCCGCCTCTCGGCAGAGAGCCGGCTGAAGCGCGGCGAGCTGCGCGCGCTCGTCGCCACCGCATCCCTCGAGCTCGGGATCGACATCGGCGAGGTGAACCTCGTCTGTCAGCTCGGCTCGCCGCGCTCGATCGCGGCACTCCTGCAGCGCGTCGGCCGCTCCGGTCACTCGGTGGGCGGCACTCCGAAGGGAAGATTGTTTCCGCTGTCGCGCGATGACCTGGTCGAGTGCGCGGCGCTCCTCGCGGCGGTGCGACGCGGGGAACTCGACCGGGTGGCGGTGCCCGCGAAGCCGCTCGACGTCCTCTCGCAGCAGATCGTCGCCGAAGTGGCGGCGCGCGAGTGGGACGAGGCGGGGCTCTACGACCTGCTGCGCGGGGCGTATCCCTGCCGCGACCTCGAGCGCGCCGAGTTCGACGAGGTCGTGCGCATGCTCGCGGAGGGCTACAGCACGCGCCGCGGCCGGCACGGCGCGCTCGTCCATCACGACGGCGTGAACCACCGGGTGAAGGGACGGCGCGGGGCGCGACTCACCGCGCTCACCTCCGGGGGCACCATTGCGGACAACGCCGACTACCAGGTGATTCTCGAGCCCCAGGCGCAGTTCATCGGCACGGTGAACGAGGACTTCGCGGTCGAGAGCCTGCAGGGCGATGTCTTCCAGCTCGGCAACGTGTCTTACCGCATTCTGCGCGTCGAGCAGGGCCGCATCCGGGTCGAGGACGCGCGCGGTGAGCCGCCTTCGATCCCCTTCTGGCTCGGCGAGGCGCCCGGGCGCACCGATGAGCTGTCGGCGAGCGTCTCGCGGCTGCGCGGCGAGCTCGAGGCGCAGCTCGATCGCGGGCTCGAGGCGGCGTGCGCGTGGCTCTCGGCCTCCACGGGCATGTCCGCCCCCGCCGCGCAGCAGCTCGTCAACTATCTCGCCGCGGGGCGCGCCGCGCTCGGCGCGCTCCCGACCCAGCAGACTCTCATCTTCGAGCGCTTCTTCGACGAAGCCGGCGGCATGCAGCTCGTCATTCACTCCCCCTTCGGCAGCCGCATCAACCGCGCCTGGGGGCTCGCGCTGCGCAAACGCTTCTGCCGCTCCTTCAACTTCGAGCTGCAGGCGGCGGCCACCGAGGACACGATCGTGCTGTCGCTCACGACGGCGCACAGCTTCGAGCTCGCCGACGTGGCGCGTTACCTGCATTCCAACACCGCACGCTCGATCCTCGTGCAGGCCGTGTGCGCCGCGCCCATGTTTCCGGTGCGCTGGCGCTGGAGCGCGGCGATCGCGCTCGCCCTGCCGCGCTTTCGCGGCGGGAAGAAAGTGCCGGCGCCGCTGGCGCGCATGGCGGCGGAGGATCTGCTCGCGGCCGTCTTCCCGGACCAGCTCGCCTGCGCCGAGAATCTGCCGGGCGAGCTCGAGATTCCCGATCACCCGCTGGTGCGCCAGACGCTGCGGGACTGCCTCGAGGAGGCAATGGACGCCGGCGGATTCGAGCGGCTGCTGCGCGCTCTTGAATCGGGCGGCATCCAGGTGCTGGCCCGCGATCTCACCGAGCCCTCCCCGCTCGCGCTCGAGGTGCTCTCGGCGCGACCGTACGCCTATCTCGATGACGCGCCTCTCGAGGAGCGACGCACCCAGGCGGTGATGAGCCGGCGCTGGCTCGATCCGCAGAGCGCCGCGGACTTGGGCAAGCTCGATGCCGAGGCCATCCGCCGCGTGCGCGAGGAGGCCTGGCCGGATGCGACGGATGCTGACGAGCTGCACGATGCGCTGCTGTGGCTCACGTACCTCACCGATGCCGAGGTCGCGCGCGGCGCGGGCTGGACCGACCTGATCGCCCAGCTCGCCGCGCAGCGGCGCGTGACGCACATCGTTGGCGCGGGCGCCGGAGTCTGGGTCACCGCCGAGCGGCTGCCGCTCTTTGCCGCACTCTTCCCCGCGGCGCGTCCGGAGCCCGCGGTGACGACGCCCGCGGGTCGCGCGCAGACCGTGGGCAGCGAAGCCGCGCTCGTCGAGGCGGTGCGCGGGCGGCTCGAGGGTTTGGGGCCGACGACCGCCGCCGCACTCGCCGCGGAGCTTGCCATGCCGACCTCGCGCATCGAGACCGCGCTCACCGCGCTGCAGGCGGAGGGCTTTGCGATGCGCGGCGCGTTCACGGACACGCCGGCCCCGGAGGGCGAGTGGTGCGAAAGGCGGCTGCTCGCGCGCATCCATGGCTACACCGTCAAGCGGCTGCGCGCAGAGATCGAGCCCATCGAGGCGCGCGACTTCGTGCGCTTCCTCCTCGACTGGCAGCGCGTCACGCCCGCGCTTCGCATGGAGGGTCCCGATGCGGTGGGCGCGGTGCTCGCGCAGCTCGAGGGCTTCGAGGCGCCGGCGAGCGCCTGGGAGACCGAGATCCTGCCCGCGCGCATCGGCGAGTACGAGCCCGCCTGGCTCGATGAGCAGTGCCTCGCCGGGCGCTTCGTGTGGACGCGCCTCGCCGCGCGCCGGGCGGAGCCCGGCCGGGGCGCCGCTCCGGTGCGCTCGACACCGATCGTGCTGCTCGCGCGGCGCAACTTGCGACTCTGGTCGTCGCTCGCAGGGACCGTCGAGGTCCAGAATCTCTCGCCGCCCGCGCAGCGCGTGGCGGAATATCTCTCATCCCACGGCGCCTCGTTCTTCGATGAGATCGCGCCCGGGAGCTCGCTCCTGCCCTCGCAGGCCGAGGAGGCCCTCGGAGAGCTCGTGGCGCTCGGCCTCGTCAATTCCGACAGCTTCGCGGGGCTGCGCGCGCTCCTCGTGCCCGCCGATCGCCGCCGGCCGCTCGGCGGGGGCCGCAGGCGCCGACGCATCGCGCTCTTCGGGATGGACGCCGCCGGGCGCTGGTCGAGGATCGCGCGCCCGGACGCGCCCGCCCAGGCCGATCACGGAGGGGGCGAGGAGCTCGTCGAGCACCTGGTGCGGACGCTCCTGCGTCGCTGGGGCGTGGTGTTCTGGCGGCTGCTCGCGCGCGAGGCCGAGTGGCTGCCGCCGTGGCGCGACCTGCTGATGTGCTGCCGGCGCCTCGAGGCGCGCGGCGAGATCCGCGGCGGGCGCTTCGTCGCCGGCTTCAGCGGCGAGCAGTACGCCGCGCCCGAGGCGATCGCGCTGCTGCGCGAGGCGCGCCGCAAGCCGCGCGAGGGGCATTACGCTTCGCTCTCGGGCGCCGATCCGCTCAATCTCGTCGGCATCCTCACGCCCGGCGCGCGGCTGCCCTCCCTGAGCGGCAACCGCCTGCTGTATCGCGACGGCGTGCCGATCGCGCTCCTCGCCGCGGGCGAAGTGAGCTTCCTCGAGGAGCTCGCCCCGCAGCAGCAATGGGAGGTGCGCAATGTACTGCTCCGCCGCCAGGTCCCCGCGGTGCTTGCCGATCTCGCCTGAGCCGGCGGGGCCACATCGTGGCGCACGAGCATTGATATCGGGCTCATGTGGAGCGTATCTCGAGATGCGCACGCAGGCGCCTGGACGGCAGGACATCTTCGACCCGGGAGAGCTCGGCAATAGTGACGAGACGCTTTCTGAGCGCGTCGCGAAGTGCCTCGATGGCGATCTCGGGGCCGACCAGTCTCTCGAGCCTGAAGCAGTCTGCGACGGAACGGGCCGGGCCTGTAATGCGCGCTGGCACTCCCTCGAACTCGACATCCTTCACGCCGTAGGTCCACGCGGGGCCGCTGAAACGGACGATGCGCAGCCGCAGCCGTCGCAGGCGAGGCGGGCGGGCCTTGTGAGGTATTCCGAGCCACACGTGGGCGGGGGCCTGCGATCCGATGCCGTGCACGCGCAGCGCCGAGAGCAGGCAAACGATGCTGTTCGGCACGCGGGCGCAGGCCATCGCGAGGGAGTAATTCTCCGTGGGCTCCGCATCGAGGAGGCGGTAGAGGCCGCGCGTGACGTGCTCGACAACCCGTCGGCGAACGAGGGATGGCAGCTGATCGGGCGTGAGTCCGGCTTCGCTCAGCTGGCTCGGACGAAAGAATGCGCCCAGCCCGGCCGCGTGCAGCCGCTCGTTTGCACGGTCGGCCGCCAGGTGATGACGCGAAATGTAGGCATACTTATCATCCATGCCGGCATTTTGCGCCAAATGCCCGACGGTGGCACTATGATGCAGCACCTCTCCGCAGGGCGGCGCTTTGCCCCCCTTACGCAGAGCTGCCCGTCACCTCAGCCAGCATCCGCACGATGTCGCTCTCGATGCTCCAGGTCGAGGCCCGCTCCCAGTCACGTCTTCTTATTTATGTGCTTCCTGCCACTTCCTGACCGCGGCCATGGTGTTCTCGACGTGCTGGTCGGGCTTCATGGCCGTATAGGAGTAGATGATTTCCCCCGTCGGCGCGACCACGTAGGAGGTGCGGTTGGCGTACTCGGGGTGATCGGGCAGCACCGAGTCGTAGGCCTTCATGATCCCGCCGTCCGCATCGGAGGCGACCGCGAACTTGTTGCGACACTCGCTCACCGAGAAGCGGTCGAGCTTCTCGATCGGATCGTGCGACACGCCGATGACTGTGGCGCCGAGCTCCTTGAACTTGGCGGTGGCCTCGGCGAACTGATGCGCTTCCACCGTGCATCCCGGCGTGAACGCCGCCGGATAGAAATAGAGCACCACCGGTCCCTTCTTCAGCGCATCGGCGAGAGAAAACTTGAATTCCTTGCCCGCGAGCGATGCGAGGGTGTTGATATCCGGAGCCTTCGCGCCGTTGGGCAGAGCGGCGTCAGCCGCGGGGGCGGTGAGCGCCAGGGCGAGCGCCGCGATGGCGGGCGCGGCCCGGGTGAGCGGGGGAACGGATGGGCGTCGCATGTTGGTCTCCGTCGCGATGCAGGCAAGAGCTCTCCTCGGGGAACGGCGATCATCGGCCAAGAAGCGCCTTCGCGCCAGTGGCGCGCGGCGATGAGCGTTCCGCTGCGTAACCGACCAACTCGACATAGCCGCGGCCGGCGATGCCCGCTCCGCCCCGCGTTCCGCTGACGTCCACGGCGCCCTCCCAGTAGGTGGGAGCGCTCCGGAACTCCTGGTCGGCGAGCACCGGGCGCACGCCGACCTCGAGCGAGAGCGACGGCACGCGGATGCGCCAGCTCGAGGGGTAGCGGGTCCCGCGAGCGTTGCTCCAGTGATCGAGGACGTCGATCGCCACCTCCTCGCTGGTCAGCGGGCGTGAGGCACCGGAAGGCTCGACCCACGTACCAGCGCTGTGCCGGTCACGGGTTCCGTCCCGGTTTCGCAACGCGTAGAACATGAGCGTCGCGCCGTCATTCAGCTGCAGAGCGAACCAGTCCCAGCCCACCTCGCGTGCCCCGAGCGCCCCGCTCCCCCACTCGCGATCCAACCACGCGAGGCCCCGCACGGCGACGGGATGATTGTCCCGGACCAGCCGGCCACCCACCTCGAGGCGCGGAATGGAGTAGTAGAAGCTCGCATCGCCCGGCTCGGCCGACTTGCGGCTGAAGCCTGCCTCACCGTTGAGAACCGGCGGGGTGAGGGGCTCGAGGACAAGGTCGACCTCGTAGCCGGGCTGCGCGGCGCGCAGCGTCCAGGTGGCACCTGACACGGTCGCGCCTGA
>Ga0209805_1001913_pt1 | contig 12252 bp, 12 predicted proteins | sample GraSoiAngelo_148_FD_185905 | JGI IMG/M metagenome (GOLD analysis project Ga0209805, IMG submission 185905) | Grasslands soil microbial communities from the Angelo Coastal Reserve, California, USA - 14_1009_09_20cm (SPAdes) (version 2) | ecosystem: Environmental > Terrestrial > Soil > Grasslands ... | reverse complement strand
AACTTTCCAAAATATCCAAACGAAAGTGCGGGGTGATCCCATTTGTAGAAACGAATCACTGGTCCGATGGCGATTTCCAACAACGCTTCATCAATCGCCATGTTGAGCGCTGCCGCTCGGGAAGCGATATCGTGATAGATGTCCAGCGAAGCGAATAAGGGCTTTGTCATCTGTAGCGAATTTATGACCCTCACCTGCCGGCCAGCCGGCTTCCTCTCCCTCAGGGAGAGGAGGGAGGTGAGGGAAATTCTACTGAAACTCTCGCAAAATTCTTTCGACGGCTTCGCGCGGATTTTTGTGAGCGGTGATCGGCCGGCCGATTACCAAATAATCAGCACCGGCCTTGATCGCTTCGCGCGGCGTCATGAATCGTTTTTGATCGCCAGGCTCCGACCAGCTCGGTCGAATTCCGGGAACGACAATTTTGATCTTGTCGCCGAATTCGGCTCGCAGCGATTTGATTTCGTGTGGACTCGCCACCATTCCGTCGATCCCATTTTCAATGCCAAGTTTTGCCAATCGCACCACCTGTTTGTCGAATGTGTCTGAAATTCCTGTTTCGCGCAGCGTTTGGTCGTTTGCGTTTGTCAAAACAGTCACACCCAGGATCGACATGTTATTTGTACGAACCCCAGTCGCGGCGCGAATCATCTCCGAACCACCGCTGAGATGAATCGTCAGCATCTGCAAACCGAGGCTGCTTGCCGATTCAACTGCTCTCGCAACGGTGTTGGGAATATCGTGTAGTTTCAGGTCGAGAAAAATTTTGACACCGGTGGCCAGGACCGCGCGCACGATTTCGGGACCTTGGGCGGTGTAAAGTTGGAGGCCGATTTTGAAAAACGAGATCTTATCGTGCAACTGCTCGACGAGAGAGAGCGCTTGCCCTTTTGTCGCTACATCGAGCGCGACAATTATCTTGTCACCTGCTTTTGTCATTCCAATTTCCATTTGTCATGTCGAGCGGAGTCGAGACATCTCTTAATATTTCCGACTAACAGTAGAAATTCCTCCACTTCGGTCGGAATGACAAAGTAGTGATTCGACATGACAATTGAAATGAGCGCAATGCAAGTTCTCGCTCCAGCAAAGATCAATCTCTCTTTGAAGATCCTCGTCCGTCGCAGCGACGGCTTTCATGAAATTGAGACGCTGATCGCTCCAATTTCGCTCTACGATAAGATCGACATCGACCGGCAGTCGCGGTGGATCGATTTCTCTTGTGACGACCCAACGGTCCCGAGCGGCGACGAAAATTTGATCGTGCGCGCCGCGAAGGCTTTTTTTGAGAGAACAAAAATTAGCGGCGGGGTGACAATCAAACTTCAAAAACAAATTCCTCATGGCGCCGGACTTGGTGGCGGGAGTAGCGACGCAGCCACGACTCTGCGCGCGCTCAACGAACTCTTTGAGACGAAGCTCTCACGGGAAGAATTGGTGACGCTTGGATCGACCATCGGGTCGGACGTTTCGTTTTTCCTTTTCGAATCAGCCGCCATTTGTAAAGGCCGGGGCGAAATTGTCAGCCCAACGAAGTTGAAAAAGAAATTATCGATTCTGCTGTGCAAGCCGGCGTTTTTGGTTTCGAGTGCATGGGCTTACTCGCGCTGGCAGGATTCAAAGGAAATTCCCGGAATTTCATACCAGTCGCAGAATTTCGATGGTCAAACTCTTCTGAATGATCTTGAGCGATCGGTCTTCGAGAAATTTGTCTTTCTCGCGCAACTGAAAGCATGGCTGCTGAAACAGGTGGAAGTCCGCGCGGCGCTGATGTCGGGTTCAGGCTCAACTGTTTTTGCGGTCCTGCGTCCGAAGGTAGATGTCAATCTTCTGACGAACCGGGCGCGGAAAGAACTCGATCGTGAGATTTGGACGAGCGCGTGCGAAACGATCTGATTATTCGCCAGCGCTGTGGCGCAAAGTTGCTTTTGAATATTCGCGATTCAGTTTGGCGATGAAGCTCGCGCTGATCTCCGCCGGGCAAACCGCTTCGCATTCGTAAGTATTGGTGCAATTGCCAAAACCTTCGGCATCCATCGCGCGCACCATAGCGACCACACGTTTGGTTCGTTCCGGCTCGCCTTGTGGCAGAAGGGCGAGGTGAGAAACTTTTGCCGCGGTAAACAACATCACCGACGCATTTGGACACGCGGCGGCGCACGCGCCGCAACCGATGCAGGCCGCCGCTTCCATCGAAAGGTCGACATCGTGCTTTGGAATCGGAATTGAATTCGCTTCCGGCGCCGAACCGGCGCGCGCCGAGATGAATCCACCTGCTTGAACGATGCGATCGAGTGCGCTTCGGTCGACCACCAAATCCTTGATGACTGGAAAAGATTTCACCCGGAACGGCTCGACAATGATCGTTTCGCCATCGCGAAACTTGCGCATGTAAAGCTCGCACACCGCGCCCGGATGATCCGGACCGTGCGCTTCGCCGTTCACGGTCAGCGAACAAGTCCCGCAAATTCCTTCGCGACAATCGGAATCGAACGCGATCGGATTATGACCGCCGAGAACCAAACGCTCGTTGACGATGTCGAGCATTTCGAGCAACGAAGCTTGCGCGGGAATATCGGGCGCGTCGTAATCGACGAGCTTTCCCCGCGACTGTCGATCTTTCTGCCGCCAAACTTTGAGTTTGAAGTTCATTTATAGCTTCGCTGGGCGAGATGCACGGTTTCGAAGTGGAGCGCTTCGCGATACAGCTTTGGTCCCGCGGTCGCGGGATTGCCTCGAAATTCCCAGGCAAAGACGTCGGCGAAGTTCTCGTCATCGCGCAACGCTTCGCCTTCGGGCGTTTGATGTTCTTCGCGAAAATGCGCGCCGCACGATTCATTGCGCGCGAGCGCGTCCAAACACATGAGCTCGGCGAATTCGAGAAAATCTGCGACACGACCGGCCCGCTCGAGTGATTGGTTGAAATCTTCGCCATCGCCGGGCACTCGGACTTCGCGCCAAAATTTTTCGCGCAGCTCGGGAATTTTTCTGAGCGCTTCTTCTAACCCATTCTTGTTTCGCGCCATTCCGCATTTGTCCCAAAGAAGCGTGCCGAGCTCGCGATGGATCGAATCGAGCGAACGCTTTCCGTTTATTTTTAACAGATTGTCGATCTTGGCGCGAACGTCGTTGTCTGCCTTTTTAAATTCGGCATGATCGGTTGATGGCCGCTTACCCATTTGTCCGGCGAGATAATTGGGCAGCGTATACGGCAAAACAAAATAACCATCGGCCAGGCCTTGCATGAGCGCACTCGCACCCAACCGGTTCGCGCCATGATCGGAAAAGTTCGCTTCGCCGATCACAAAAAGGCCAGGAATGTTGCTCATCAAATTGTAATCAACCCACAGCCCGCCCATCGTGTAATGCACGGCGGGATAAATGCGCATCGGGACATGGTAGGCGTTCTCGCCGGTGATCTTTTCGTAAACTTCGAACAAATTGCCGTAGCGTTCGCGAATGGTTTGTTCGCCGACGCGTTTGATCGCGTCGGCGAAATCCAAATAAACGCCACGGCCACCAGGGCCAACGCCGCGGCCTTCATCGCAAACTTCCTTGGCGGCGCGCGATGAAATGTCGCGCGGCGCAAGGTTGCCGTAGCTCGGGTATTTTCGTTCGAGATAATAATCGCGGTCAGCCTCCGGAATTTCGTTCGGCGCTTTGTTGCAGTCTTCCTTCTGCTTCGGGACCCAAACGCGTCCGTCGTTGCGCAACGACTCGGACATTAGCGTCAGCTTCGATTGATAATCGCCGGAATGCGGAATGCAGGTGGGATGGATTTGGGTGAAACAGGGATTGGCGAAGAGCGCGCCTTTTTTATAAGCGCGATACGTCGCGGTGACGTTGCAGCCGCGCGCGTTCGTGGAGAGATAAAAAACATTTCCGTAACCGCCGGTGGCGAGAACGACCGCGTCCGCGGCGACGTTGTCGATCTTACCGGTGCGCAAATTCCGGGTGACGATTCCCTTGGCATGTCCATCCACAACAACGATGTCGAGCATTTCGGTTTGAGGAAACATTTGCACGGTGCCGGCGGCGATTTGCCGGCAAAGCGCCTGATAACACCCAAGCAGAAGTTGTTGGCCGGTTTGTCCGCGCGCATAGAACGTTCGTGAAACCTGCGCGCCACCAAACGAACGATTGGCGTGAAACCTGCGCGCCACCAAACGAACGATTGGCGAGTAAGCCGCCGTATTCGCGCGCGAACGGAACGCCTTGCGCGACACATTGATCGATAATGTTCGAGCTGACTTCGGCGAGCCGATAAACGTTGGCTTCGCGTGAGCGGAAATCGCCGCCCTTGATTGTGTCGTAGAACAAGCGATAAATGCTGTCGCCGTCGTTCTGATAATTCTTTGCGGCGTTGATTCCACCTTGCGCGGCGATGGAATGCGCACGGCGTGGCGAATCCTGATAACAGAAACATCTCACGCGGTAACCGAGCTCGCCGAGTGTCGCCACGGCCGAACCGCCGGCCAGACCGCTGCCAACCACGATGATCTCAAATTTGCGGCGATTGTTTGGACTAACGAGTCGGGAATGGTCCTTGTGACTCGTCCATTTGCGATCGAGCGGGCCGGATGGAACTCGGGCGTCGAAGTTGCCGATCATAATTGTTGCGCCGGTTTGATGTATCCGAGCAAGACCGCGATGGGAATCGAGGTGTAGCCGACGAAAAGCAGCCAGGCGACAATTCGTCCGCCGATGGCGAGCCGCGGCGTCAATCTCTGATTATTTAAGCCGAGCGATTGAAAAAAACTCGATGAGCCGTGGGTCAGATGGAGCGTGAGAAGAAAGAGGCCAACGATGTAAAAGCTCGACACGTAGACGTTTTGAAATCCGTAAACCATCATCGAATAAACGTCGGAGCGATTGAGCGGATCGAGTTTAAGAAGCGGAAACTGCGGATTGAATTTGCGCGCGGTGAAATGGAGAAGATGAAAGATGATGAACGCGAGGACAACGAATCCGCTGACGACCATGTGACGCGAGGCCCAGCTGGCCTTCACAAATTGCCGGTCGATGTACGGCTCGGGACGGGCGCGGCGATTTTCGATCGCGAGCAGGATGGTGAAATAGATATGCAAAATCACCGTAATCAGAAGGAAGACACGGATGAGCCAGAGCAGAGGACCTAAATCGCGGAGATGCTGGGAGTAGGCATTGATCCATTCCGGGCCGAGAAAAATTTGCAGGTTGCCTAACAAATGGCCGATGACGAACAGAATTAGAATCACGCCGGTCCCGGCGACGATCATCTTTCTGCCGACCGACGAGTGACAAAAATCCGAAATGAAACCGCCGCGTTTTGTCCGCACGGTTGCGGCCGCGGCTGATTAAATGGCCGATGACGAATAGAATTAGAATCACGCCGGTCCCGGCGACGATCATCTTTCTGCCGACCGACGAGTGACAAAAATCCGAAATGAAACCGCCGCGTTTTGTGCGCACGGTTGCGGCCGCGGCTGATTGCGGTTCCGATTTTTGATCGATCATCTGCTTCCAGGTTTCACGGCGGGAATGTTCGCGAGATCCGGTGGCAATTTATCGGCTGCAAAGTTCTCGACATTCATTTCGACCAGACTGACGAACGGGCAACCAAAATCCGGTTTCTTGTTTCCGCTTCGATCGACAATTACCCCAACGGCTGTGACGGCTCCGCCGTGCGCGCGAACGATATCGATCGTCTCCTGAACGCGGCCACCGCGAGTGACGACGTCTTCGACGACGATGAATTTTTCGCCGTTGTCGATCTTGAATCCGCGGCGCAATGCTAATTTACCATCCTCTTTTTCGGTAAAGATGTGGCGTTTGCCTAACGAGCGCCCAACTTCCTGGCCGACAATAATTCCACCGAGGGCAGGGGAGATGACGGAGTCGCAAACAAAAGCGCGCAACTTCTCCGTGAGCATTTTGCAGACGCGCTCAGCGATATCGGTGTGCTGAAGGAGAATGGCGCATTGAAAATATTCCCTGCTGTGTAATCCGGAGCGCAAAACGAAATGGCCATCGAGTAACGCGCCGGTTTTTCGGAACAAGGCGAGCAGTTCTTTGCTCATCAAGATGTCGACCTTGCCACGATCAATGTTAGCCGGAAGTATCGGCTGCAACCTCGCTTGACGAACCTTCGTTGCCGGCCACCGCGATCGCATCGATTTCCACGCGCGCGCCTTTCGGCAGCGCCGCCACCTGCACAGTCGAACGCGCAGGCGGGGCTTGCTTGAAATAAGAACCGTAAATTTCATTCACGGTTTGAAAGTCGGCGAGATCCACGAGGAAAATCGTCATCTTGGCAATGTTCTCAAAAGTCAGCCCTTCGGCCTTCAAGACGGCCGTGATGTTGTCGAGAACGCGGCGGGTTTGGACGTCAATGCCGCCAGCCACGATTTGGCCGGTCTTTGGATCCAGCGGAATTTGCCCGGCGCAGTAAATTGTCGATCCAACGCGGACGGCCTGAGAGTAGGGCCCGACGGCTGCGGGTGCGTCGGAAGTGGAGATGATTTTCTTCATGCGCTCGATTGTAGCTGTAAAAGCACCTCGCACAACGTCCGCAAAGGGCACAACGCCGAGGGCATGGCGGTCATCCTGAGCGAAGCGAAGGATCTCACTGTCGGTGATCACCCAAGTTTTCCAGCGCGATCAAACACCGATTGGGAGATCCCTCACGTCCGTTCGGGATGACAGATCAAGAATCTCAACGATATTAACAGCTAAATGGTTGGTTGGATTTTAAAGAAGATTGTTGGCTCGAAAAATCAGCGAGAACTCAGGCGATTGGCGCCGATGGCGCGCCGGATCAACGAATTCGACGAGCAGTTCAAGAGCTTGTCCGACGATGCTTTGCGTGCGAAAACGGCGGCCTGGAAGGACGAGCTGACGAAGATTTCGGACCCGGAGGAGCAATGGAACCGGCTCGATGAGATTTTGCCGGAAGCGTTCGCGGTCGTGAAAAACGCTGCGCGTCGCCTGAAAGAGCGACGTCATAGTTTCACGGTCTGCGATCAGCCGATGACATGGGACATGGTGCACTTCGATGTGCAACTTTTGGGCGGAATAGTTCTGCACCGCGGCCGAATTGCGGAAATGGCGACAGGCGAAGGAAAAACCTTGGTCGCGACTTTGCCGCTGTACTTGAATGCTCTCACCGGGCGCGGCGCGCATCTTGTAACGGTGAATGATTATCTCGCTCGCCGCGACGCCGAATGGATGGGGCAGCTTTACACATTTCTCGGGCTGACTGTTGGCTGTATTCAGCACGATCAGGAGCCGGATGTTCGTCGTCAGCAATACGCCTGCGACATCACGTACGGAACGAACAGCGAGTTCGGCTTCGATTACTTGCGCGACAACGGTATGGCCACCACACGCGAACAGCAGGTCCAGCGCGGTTATCATTACGCGATTGTCGACGAAGTAGACTCGATCTTGATCGACGAAGCGCGGACGCCGCTCATCATCAGCGGCCCGGCCACGATCTCGACCCATCAGTACGACAAATGGAAACCGCTGATCGAGCAACTAGTGCGCAAACAGACAATGTTATGCAATCGCGTAGCCAGCGAAGCGGCGGAGAAATTTGAGCAGAGCGATGTCGAAACTGCCGGACGTTTCATGTTCAAAGTAAAATTGGGTCAGCCGCGTAACAAGCAATTGCTCCGGATGATGGAAGACCCGGACAAGCGACGCGCGATCGATAAAGCGGAGCTTTCGTTCTACACCGACACGCGCAAGGAAGAATTGTTCCAGCTCAAAGAAGAATTGTTTTTCACGATCGATGAGAAGTCGAACGAAGCGGACCTCTCGGAGCAAGGCCGAGCGTTTCTGAACCCAGACGATCCGAATGCGTTCGTGTTGCCGGATTTGATCAATGAATTCACGGAGATCGATTTGGACACAACGTTGTCAGACGAAGAGAAAGACAAAAAGAAATCGGAACGACAACAGCACTGTGACGAGCAGGCGGAGCGAATTCACAACATTTCGAATTTGCTCCGCGCCTACTGCGTTTTCGATAAGGACGTCCAATACGTCGTTGAAGAAAACAAAGTCGTCATTGTCGATGAATTTACCGGCCGAAAAATGCCGGGGCGGCGGTGGAGTGATGGGTTGCATCAGGCGGTCGAAGCAAAAGAGGGGGTGCAGATTGACCGGGAGACGCAAACGCTGGCGACAATCACGATCCAGAATTATTTTCGGCTTTACCAAAAGCTCGCCGGTATGACCGGCACGGCGGAAACGGAGGCAGCCGAGTTTCATGACATTTACAAGCTCGACGTCAATGTGATTCCGACGAATCGGCCGGTCGCGCGCAAGGATCACAACGACCGGATCTACAAGACGCGCCGTGAAAAATACAACGCAGTCATCAACGAGATCAGGGAGCATCACACCAAACAACAGCCGGTGCTGGTCGGAACGGTAAGCGTGGAAGCGTCGGAGTTATTGAGCCGGATGCTGAAGCGCGAAAAAATTCCGCACAATGTGTTGAACGCGAAATTTCACATGCAGGAAGCGGAAATCGTGGCGCGAGCCGGCCAGCCGGGCACGGTGACGATTTCAACGAACATGGCCGGTCGCGGCACCGACATTAAACTTGGGCCCGGCGTACCTGATCTCGGCGGATTATTTGTTCTCGGAACCGAACGACACGAAGCGCGCCGGATAGATCGACAACTTCGCGGACGTTGCGCGCGCCAGGGCGACCCGGGTGGATCACGCTTTTATGTCAGCTTCGAAGACGATCTGATGCGCAACTTCGGCGCCGCTGATCGGATGACGAAAATCATGGAGCGGTTTGGTCTCGAAGAAGGCCAGGAGCTCGAGCATCGCTGGTTGAACAAGTCGGTCGAGACGGCGCAGAAGCGCGTCGAACAGCGCAATTATCTAATTCGCAAACGCACACTCGATTTCGACGACGTGATGAACATGCAACGCGAAGTCGTTTACACTTATCGGAACGAAGTGATCGATTCGGAAGATCCGCGGACGCTCATCTACGAAGTGATTGATGAAGCCGTGCCGGCGAAATTGAAAGAGTATCTCGAGGTCGATGAGCCGAACTACGGCGGACTGATCCATTGGGTGAACACGACGTTTCCGCTCGGCCTGACGAAAGACAAAGCGCAGTTCGACACGCGCAATGTCGATGAAAACGCGCAGTTCTTGATTGGCAAGGTCAAGGAAGCTTACGAACGGAAGTCGAGTCACGAAGAGCCGACTGCAGTGAAGAGTCTCGAGCGCTACATCATTCTCAATGCGATCGATCGTCTCTGGCAGGAACATCTCTACGCGATGGACGCGCTCCGCGAAGGCGTTTATCTCCGCGGTTACGCGCAGAAAGATCCGCTGATCGAATACAAAACCGAGGCTTACGACATGTTCGTCGAGCTGATGGCGAACATTAAGAACGAAGTGCTGCACAATCTTTTCCGGAGCACATCAAATCTGCAGGCGTTCGAGAATTTCCTCGCTAGCCTTCCGCAATTCTTGCTCCGCGAAGATGCGCCGACGGCGCCAACGGCGAACGCGCCAGCGCGCGCGCGTCAGCTTCAGCCGGTTGGTGCGATGGCAGGAGTCGCGATGGATGGGGATGGCGCGGGCGAGGTGTCGATCGATCTGCCAGTGCGGCGTTCGCTCCCAAAAGTCGGACGAAACGAACCGTGTCCGTGCGGGAGCGGTAAGAAATACAAGAACTGCTGCGGCCGGACGGCTTAATTTCGAAAGTGCTCGCTTTCGAAATCGGAGATTTGTTTTATTCTAGAAATCCTTCGCATTGATCATGCAAAAAATTCATTCGCGGCGAAACGTTGGCCTCCTGCTCGTTGCAACTTTGCTCGTCGGCTGCGCAATCCACCGCCCCACGATTCGAGAATATCGCACCGACGAGACCGGCCGGACCAGCGTCGCGAACGTCACCGAGGAACAATATTGGAAAGAGCGCGTGGATGAACGGATCGCGGCCGAGATTGCCAAGGAGAAGCCCGAGGCCGGCTACGACACCTGGCAAAATTACTGGCGCTGGTGGTACAGCGTTCTGCGTCGAAAGAAGAAGCCGCCGTTTAAATCCGACGAGTTTAAGAGTTCGGCAGACCTGGTGAATTACATCAAGGAAAAGCGACGGGCCAAAGGCTTGCCGACTTACGAGGACTGACCAAGAAAATTACAAAGTAGAAAGTAGAAAAGTTTCGTCACGTTGGGCACGCTAGCGACCGAATGGGAAACGGCGAAGCGATTGAATCATATGTACCGGCGCGGCTCGACCGGATGCCGTGGAGTCGCTGGCACTGGTTGATCGTCATCTCGCTCGGAGCGACCTGGATTCTCGATGGACTTGAGGTCACCCTTGCCGGTTCGTTAGGCGGAATCTTGACGCGCCGCGAAACGCTCGCGCTTACCGACACCGAAATTGGCGCGAGTGCCACCTTCTATCTCACCGGCGCCGTGATCGGCGCGCTTCTGTTTGGCTACGGAACAGATCGATTTGGTCGAAAGAGATTATTTTTCATCACCGTTGCGGTTTATCTCATCGGCACGGCGTTGTCCGCCTTCTCATGGAATTTCGCGAGCTACGCTTTCTTTCGCGCACTGACCGGGGCGGGCATCGGCGGTGAATACGCTGCGATCAATTCGGCGATCGATGAACTGATTCCGGCACGGGTGCGTGGTCGGGTGGACTTAATGATCAACGGCTCTTACTGGGTCGGCGCTGCTCTCGGTTCTGGTGCGACGCTGTTGCTGCTCGATCCGAATCGATTTCCGATCTGGTTAGGCTGGCGTTTTGCCTTCGGGATTGGCGCGACGTTGGGCTTGATTGTCATTTTCTTTCGTCGCTGGATTCCGGAAAGCCCGCGCTGGTTGATGATTCACGGGCGAAGCGCCGAAGCGGAAAAGATCGTGGACGAAGTCGAGCGCAGGATTGTGTCCGATCCTGAAACATTGCCGAGACATGATTCACCGCCAACGCGTATTTACACGCGAACGCACACGCCGTGGCGAGAAATTTGGAACGCAGTCGCACACGAACATCGAGATCGGTCTTTTCTCGGTTTCGTGCTGATGCTGACGCAGGCGTTTTTCTACAACGCGATCTTTTTTACGTATGCGCTCGTGTTGATGCGGTTTTACAACGTGCCCGAAAGTAAGGTCGGAGGATATCTGCTCCCATTCGCATTGGGGAATGTTCTTGGCCCGGTCGTGCTCGGACATTTCTTCGACACGATTGGTCGCAAACAAATGATCGCCGCGACTTATGGGATCTCTGGGATTCTACTCGCGCTGACGGGCTGGTTGTTTCAGGCGGGACTTCTGAATGCTGAAACGCAGACGATAGCTTGGACGGTCATCTTTTTTATTGCGTCCGCGGCGGCTAGCTCGGCCTATTTGACGGTGAGCGAAATTTTTCCGCTCGAAATTCGCGCGCTGGCGATCGCAATTTTCTACGCAGTCGGAACTCTCACCGGCGGCGTGTTCGCGCCGTTGCTCTTTGGTTGGATCATCGGCACCGGGTCGAGCGGCGCGCTTTTCGCAGGTTATCTTGCAGCCGCCTTCTTGATGATTTTGGGAGCGATTGTTGAACTGTGGATTGGCGTCGCGGCGGAACGCCGGCCGCTCGAACACGTGGCCGCGCCGTTATCGAGCCGGCACTGAAAGCTGGCAGGTATGAATCGGCCCGGCCGGCGTCAACTCGCTGCAATAAAGGTGAATCGCATCGACGCGAAACATTCCGGTGTCGAGTTCGGCATTCGACTTTAGAAATTTTTGAAGCACGCCGCCATGGGCATCGCGACAGCGCGCGAGCGTGATATGCGGATGCCAGGGGCGCAAATCGGCTTCGACTCCGGCGGCCAGTGCTGCATCCTGCACCCGTTTATGAAGTTGAAAAAGATGTGGATGACCTTTCCCAACGCCAATCCAAATGATTTTCACGTGACCCTTGGGCGGAAACGTGCCGATGCCTTCGATCGGCAGAAAAAAAGCGCCAAATTCAATCGCGCTCAGTTTTTCGCGCAACGCAAGGTCGACATCTTCCGATACATCGGGAAAGAAACCGAGCGTCAGGTGCATTTGATCGCCGGCGATCCAACGGACACCGCGAATATGGGGATTAAGATCGACCAGAACTTTTCGGACTGATTGCGGCGGATCAATTGAAACGAAAAGACGTTTCGTGTTCACTTGCGCAGTCGAACGTCCGCGCCAGATACTGCTTCATTGCCGCTTTGGCCGACTCGCGGTGGTAAATAACGATTTGCC
>Ga0209805_1001911_pt1 | contig 12255 bp, 11 predicted proteins | sample GraSoiAngelo_148_FD_185905 | JGI IMG/M metagenome (GOLD analysis project Ga0209805, IMG submission 185905) | Grasslands soil microbial communities from the Angelo Coastal Reserve, California, USA - 14_1009_09_20cm (SPAdes) (version 2) | ecosystem: Environmental > Terrestrial > Soil > Grasslands ... | reverse complement strand
TCTCGAGCCGCGAGGGGATCCCCAGCTGCCGCAGCATCACCGCCATGGCGGTGGCGAAGTCCTGGCAATACCCGCGATGGGACTGGAAGAGGAAGTAATCGAGGGGCCGGACGCCCTGGGGAGCCGCCGGCGGCTTGAGAGTGTAGGTGAAGTTACCCTTGGCCAGGAACCAGCTCTCGATCGCCTTGGCCTGGTCGTAGGGGTTGGTCGCGCCGGCACTCTGCACGATCTGCTCCGCCTTGAGCAGGATCCGGTCATCCTGCGCGGCGTAGCCGCCGGCGCTCTTCTGCCAGTAGAGCGTGCGGTAGGGATCGATCCAGGCGGGATAATCGGTCGAGGCTTTCCGCAGGCTGGCGACGTCGGCCACCGTCACCACCGCCTTGACCGCGTAGCCGTAGGGGGTGCGCGGACTGTCCGCCAGCTGGACGTGGTCGACGGTGGAAAAGGGCGCGGGCGGCGCCGCCTGTTGGTCGAGGATGCCGCGCACGTTGACCGGGTGCGAGTCGACAGAGACCGGCTCCCCGGCGCTGAAGACCGTGGCGTCGAGCGTGCTCGCCGGCACCAGGGTCTGCACCGAGATGTCGACCTCGCGGGTGAGCCGCGGATCGGCGGGCAGATCGGAGCGAGGGATGGTCTGCCTGGCGCCCACCCGGAGTGACGAGCGTACCGCCAGCCCTCCGCTGCTGCGCAGCTGGTACCAGCTGATGCCGTCCCAGCCCCCCAGCGCGATCCCGCGCCAGTAGGGGTAGAGCGGGTTGACGGAACCCGAGACGAACATCACGGTCGAGGGCCTGGCGTCGAGCTGGGCGCCGGGATGGACCGTCTCGCTGTAGCCGACCTGGGCGCGCCCCACTCCCACCCCGCCCGCGCCGATGCCGAAGGGATGGAACTCGACCGTGTGCACGGTGCCCGGCACCAGCAGGCTGCTCACGTCCGCACTGCTCAAGGGCGGGAGGATGAAGGCCACCGCCAGCACCATCACGATCGCCTCCGATCCCACCTCGCCGAAGTTCCAGCCGGTGTCGGAGGCGCGGGGCACGCGCCGGATCCGCCAGTGGTCCTTGAGGGCGACGAAGTTGAGGCGGAGCAGGATGGTGGCCGCCAGCGCCAGCCAGAGCGCGGTCAGGAAATACATGAGCGGGCTGGTGTCGTTGAGCACCTCCACCGCCAGGATCGATCCGCTGGGCAGGAGGGCAGCCAGGCCGTGCCGGCGGCGGAAGGTCCACCAGGCGGTCCACAGCCCGCTGGCCACGACCAGCGCCACCAGACCCGCCAGCAGGAGCTGCGCGGTCGAGAGACTGAGACTCGACCCGAAGGCGACGATTGCCTGGACCGAGAAGGTAGTCATGCGGGCGCCGGCGTGCGGCGGCGTGTAGAGCAGGAGGAGGGCGCCGACCGCCGCAACGCAGGCCAGCAGGAAGAATCGCCCCGAGATCGGGCTGATCGCCAGAAGCCAGCCCAGGCAGGTCGCCAGGAACATGGCCGGGATGAGCACGTCGCTGCCCGCCACCCAGGCCGAGCGGTCCAGCGCGGTGGCCACGGTCCAGGCCAGGATCACGACCAGCACCAGCAGGAGCCAGCCGTCGCGGTGGCGGAAGGCCAGGAGTGGGGTTTCGTGGCGGCGGCGGAGGATCAGCAGGCTGCCCTCCTCGGCGCGCAGCCGGACCACGCCGAAGGCCAGCAGGGCGCCGGCAGCCGCGATCGCCAGGACGAGCAGTGTGCCGCTAGAGATTGACCACCCTCCGCTCCGACGCGGGCTCGAGGTCGTCCGCCGAACGCACCACCCACCAGCTCAACGCCTGGTCCCAGCGGCCGATCTGGGGCAGGCTCGGCTGAGAGCCGCCGAAGCCGCGCGGGTCGAGGTAGACCACCAGGTTGCGATGGCCGCGAATGCCCAGATCGAGAAGCGCCTGGACCCAGGAGGGGTCGCCCGAGGGGGTTATGACGATGGTGCCGCCCCGGGTGCGCCAGTGCTCGCGCTGCGCCTGGAGCAGGCTGGCCAGGGAGTCGGTCCCGTCCGCCTGGGCCAGGGTGAACTGCTCCAGCAGGCGCTTACGCTGCTGATCACCGCGCGCGGCCTCGATCAGGTTCAGCGCCCGGTCGTTGGTGACGAGTCCCACGGCGGCGCCCCGGCGCAATCCGCTGTCGGCGATCGAGGCGGCCAGGCTGATCGCGTACTCCAGCGTCGAGTTGGGAGCCTCACCGGCGTGGACGCGGGCCTCGAGGTCGAGCACGATCCAGGCATCGCCGCCCTCCCGGGTCTCGAAGCTCCGGCTCATGAGACGCCCCAGCCGGGCCGAGGAGGACCAGTGGATCCGCTTGAAGCTGTCGGTGGGCACGTACTCGCGGATGGTGGTGGCGTTGGGCGGAAGATCGACCAGGCGCCCCCGGGTCTGCTCGTCTCCGGCCACGCTGGGCGCCAGCGCCTCGAGGTGGGCAACCGAACGCAGGACGGGATAGACCACCACCGAGCGGCTCCCGGGTACGCGCAGGGTGCGGGGGAAGAGGCCGAAGGGGTCACCGTAGCGGAGCTCCACCGGTCCGAAGGTGAAGAGTCCGCGCTGCTTGAACTCACCTCGCGCCGTCCAGCCGCGGGAGCGCCTGCCCTTGAGGGCGAAGACCCGTCCCGGATCATAGCCGGGCAGGCTGGAGAAGTCGACCAGCTCCAGGGCGGCGACCGGGACCCAGGAGCGGTTCTCGACCGAAAAGCGCTCTTCGAAGGGATCCCCGACCTGGAACTGCCCCTCCGGGCTCAGCCGCTCCAGGCTCAGGTTCTCGCCCACGATCCGGCTCCAGACCCAGCTCACGACCAGGAGCAGGACCAGGGCGTAGAAGAGGCTGTAGGCAAGCCGGATGCCGGTGATGTAGGCGAAGAAGAGGAGGAGCGCCAGGGCGGTGACCAGCGGGAGCCGGGGCAGCCGCATCAGCTTGCCGCGCGGCGCCCGTAGCGTGAGACCACCGACGGAGGAGGCACCGGCTCGGTCTCCAGGATCTGGCCGATCACGCGGGCCGAGGTCAGGCCGCGAAGCTCGGCGTTGGGCTTGAGGATGACGCGGTGGGCGAGAACCGGGAGGGCGAGCGCCTTGATGTCGTCCGGGGTCACGAAGTCTCGCCCGTCGAGGGCCGCCCGGGCCTGCGCGCCGCGGAAGAGGCCCAGCGAGCCGCGCGGGCTCGCCCCCAGCCCGACGTCGCCGTGGGCCCGGGTGCGGTGCGTGACTCGCGCGATGTACTCCTTGAGCTGGTCGTCGACGTAGATGTCCTGGACCTCCTTCTGGCCGGCGAGCACGTCAGCCGCGGAGGCGACCGGCTCCAGCTGCTCGATGGGAGACTCGTGCTGGAAGCGCTCCAGGACCTTGACCTCATTGGCGACGTCGAGATAGCCGAGGTTGATGCGCAGCAGGAAGCGGTCGACCTGGGCTTCGGGCAGGGGAAACGTCCCCGCGAACTCGATCGGGTTCTGGGTCGCCAGCACCAGGAAGGGAAGCTCCAGAGGATAGGTGGTCCCGTCGACCGTGACCTGCCGCTCTTCCATCGCCTCGAGCAGGGCCGATTGAGTCTTGGGCGTGGCCCGGTTGATCTCGTCGGCGAGGAGCACCTGGGTGAAGATGGGTCCGCTCCGGAACTCGAAACGCTGGCTCTGCGGGCTGTAGATATTGACTCCGGTGACATCCGCGGGGAGCAGGTCGGGGGTGAACTGGAGGCGCTCGAAGATGCACCCGAGCGAGCGGGCCAGCGACTTGGCGAGCATCGTCTTGCCCACCCCGGGGACGTCCTCGATCAGGATATGGCCGCGGGAGAGGAGGGCGATGACACAGAGCTCGATTTCCGACTCCTTGCCCACCAGCACCCGGGACACGTTGTCGACGATGCGGGCGCCGAGCCCGGCTACCCCGCGATTCTCAACCGCCATGTTTCCTCCTGCCCGGTTTGTTTCGACTGCGACTCATCGACTACTGATCCAACGTCCGCCTGGTTCCCTGGTTACCGGATCATCCGCCGGCGGGCGCTCCGAGCCAGCCAGCCGCCCAGGGTGCCTCCGGTCAGGATCAGAACGTCGTTCACCACCAGGCTCACGGTACCCAGGTCGCCGGTACCGATCGGCCCTACGGACCCGGCCAGCTGGGCGACGGCGATGAAGGCGATCGCGACCACGATACCGTTCCAGACTGAGGCCGAATCCGGTCCCAGGTAGCCGCCCAGGAGTCCGCCGGCCAGGAGGCCCATGGCATCGGAGCGGTGGCCGCCGAAGAGGACGGTCGCACCCGCCAGCTGGGCGACGACTGCCAGCACCAGGCCCATCCCGGCCGCGAACCAGTCGACCTGCCGTGCCCCGGCCGGAGCCCGTTTGGCCATCCAGCCCAGTCTAGCCGGGCCATGGTTAGAGAATATTGAGAGCCCGCAATCCGGCCGCGCAGCAACCGAGATCCCTCGGCCGGCCGGGCCTCAGAGCTTCTCGAACCTGTCCACGGTGACGATGAAAACCGTGGCCCCACCCACCTGGACCTCGACCGGGTAGGGGACGAAGAAGTCGCCCGGCTCGACCAGCGGCGGCATCGGGTTCATGTACTCGCTGCGAGTCCGGCAGTTCTCCTTGATCAGGGCCAGCACCTCGTCCACCCGCTCGTCGTCGATGCCGGACATCAGGGTGACGTTCTTGTGCTGCAGGAATCCACCTGAGCTGGCGAACTTGGTGACCGAGATGCCCCGGTCGTTGAGGGCGTCCATCAAGGCGGCGGCATCCTCCTGGTGCACGACCGCGATCAGGAGCTTCATGCGCTGCGCCGCGCCCTCTGACCGAGCGCCTCATGAACCAGCTGAAGGACGTTGGACGCGACTGTGTCGGCCGGGAGTGAGGCGTCGACCTCCCTCCACCGCGCCGGCTCCTGGGCGGCAAGCTTCAGGTAGGCATCATGGACGAGCATGTGGAACCGGACGGTCTCGTCGTCGAGGCGGTCCCTCTTCTCGTGAGCGATCCGATCGAGCCCCTGCTCGACGGAGAGATTGAGCAGGAGGGTCAGATCGGGCTCGAGACCGCCGGTCGCCAGCTCCTGGAGCCGGGCCAGCGCGACGCGGTCGAGGCGCCGGCCGTAGCCCTGATAGGCGATCGTCGAGTCCGTGTAGCGGTCGCAGATCACGATCTCACCGGCGTCCAGCCGCGGCCGGATGACGTCCCGCACCAGCTGGGCCCGCGCGGCGGTGAAGAGCAATGCCTCGGTCCAGGCCGTGATGCCCGCCGCCTGCGGATCCAGGACGATGGCACGGATCCGTTCTCCGGTCGGCGTCCCGCCCGGCTCGCGCGTGGTGAAGACCCGGCGTCCCTCAAGGCGGAGGGCCGATGCCAGCCGTTCGATCTGCGTCGATTTGCCGGCGCCCTCGGGGCCTTCGAAGGTGATGAAGAACCCGGCCGGGATTTCATCGGCGCTCATATCGATGGCCGGAAATATACGCGGTCAATCCCCGGTCGTGTAAATGCGCAGCCGGCGGTTCGGCTCCTTGCCGGTCGATCGCGCGGTGAGCTCGTGGCGTTCCACCAGCTGGTGCTGGAGGCGCCTCACGTAGGCGTTCTGCGGGGACAGCTCGACCATGGCGTTGGTCGCCTTGGCGCGGTGGATGCCTTCGATCGTCTCCTGAAGCGCCGACTCGGTGGGATCGGGCGTCTCCAGCTGGTACATGCGGGTGAGCGCGTTCTTGATCTGGGTGATGGTATTGCTCTTGAGCACCTGGATCGGGATGCCGTCGACTTCCGCTTCCTTGATCGGCGAATCCTTCCTCCGGTAGTAGTTTTTCAAGGTCAGGATCAGGTCCGCGTCCTCGATGTGGTTCTGCACCCGGACCGGCACCTTGAGGTCTGAGATGGCCTGTTCCAGGTAGTTCCGGCTGACGCCGTAGGGGAAGATGCTGAGGGCCTCGTGCACCCCCCGTGTCCGCGCCGGCTCCTGGGGCTCCCGGACCGCTGAGGTGCGCATGGCGGCGGGTTCGGCCACCCGGGCCATGATCGCTCCGTCGGCGCCTCGGGTCCGCATCTGGGGCGGCTTGATGATGCCCCGGAGGGCGGCGTCGACCACGTCGGCCAGCGGCTGGTGGACGGCCAGCCGGTCCCGATCGTGGATCTCGACCAGGACGTCGAAGGTCGGAGGGGATTTCCGTTCCAGCACCGACTTCTGCGTCCCCCGGCGCCGGGCCTCCTCATCGGAGAGGGTCACGGTCTGGATCCCGCCCAGCAGGTCGTTGAGCGTCGGGTTCACCATCAGGTTCTCGAGCGAGTTGCCGTGGGCGGTGGCCACCAGCTGCACCCCACGCTCGGCGATGGTCCTGGCCGCCGCCGCCTCCAGCTCCGTGCCGATCTCGTCGATGACGATCACCTGCGGCATGTGGTTCTCGACCGCCTCGATCATGACCGAGTGCTGGAGGGCGGGCGTGCGCACCTGCATCCGCCGGGCCCGTCCGATCCCGGGGTGCGGGATGTCGCCGTCGCCGCCGATCTCGTTGGAGGTGTCGACGATCACCACCCGCTTCTTCATCTCATCGGCCAGGACGCGGGCGCACTCGCGCAACATGGTGGTCTTACCGATACCGGGGCGGCCGAGCAGGAGGATGCTCTTGCCCCCCAGCACCATGTCCTTGATGATGTCGATGGTGCCGGTGATGGCGCGCCCGACCCGGCAGGTCAGGCCCACGATCTGGCCGGAGCGGTTGCGGATGGCCGAGATCCGGTGCAGCGTTGTCATCTCCGAAGGAGCCTACCCGGGTGGCGACGAACTCCAGGTCCTCCTGGGTCACGGGAGTCTCGTCGAGCAGCACCTCGCTGTCGGGAAACCGTGCCTCGGGCTCGCGTCCCAGGTCGAGCACGACCTCCAGCAGCAGGCCCTGGTTGTCGAGGCGCCGCACCGCCCGGTTGATGTGCGGCGGCAGGGCCTGGAAAAGCAGGTCCAGCTCTGCCGGGTCGGCCCGGGCCAGCCCGTTGGGCGCGCGTGACGGGCTCGGGATCATCCGTATTGCGGCACCAGCCGCTTCTCCCCCAGGGGGACTCGCCGCCGGGCCGGGACCTTGAGAGCCAGCTCCTTGAACATCAGCAGCTGCGAGGCGATCACCTCGAAGCCCTCCCGCTGGAGGAGCGCGATCGCCTCCTGATCATTCTGCCGCAGGCTGCACCACACCGGTCCCGGATGCCGTTCGGCGACGTAGGCCAGCCCCTGCTGGACGATCGCGGCGAGCAGGTCGCGCGGCTCGGGCCGGGCCATGAGGCCCAGGATCAAGGGACGGCCGCCGCCTCCGGGAGTGATCCCCAGCCAGCCGATCACCTCCACCCGGTCGACCACGAACTGCCGCCGCCGCACCGGCCGGGGCACGGCCCCCGTCCACCAGCCCAGCTGGAACGTGTCCCTCCATTCCTTGAAGGAGGAGGCCAGCACCTCGACCACCTCTTTAGGGGTCACCGCCCGGTAGAGGAGATAGAGTGAGAGCTGGTCCGACTTGCGCATGGCGCGCCAGCCGGGAACCTCGGGCGCCTGCCGCCGGGACACCGACTCGGCGAGCAGAGCCTGCTCGACCCCGACTGCCCGAAAGCCGCGGGCTCGGAACAGGTCCGCCACCGGGTCGCCGACTCCCACCCGGACGATGAACCGGGTCACGCCCCGCGCCAGTCCCTCGTTGCAGAGGTGATCGAGGAGCGCAGTGCCGGCGGCGAAACGGTCGAGCCCGGGGGCCAGCGACAGGTTCAGGATCTGCCACGCTCTTCGCCCACGAAGACGTGGTCCGCGGGCGAGGCCAGCGGAAGCACCGAGGCGAAGGTGTGGTTGAGGAGGAACCACAAGCGCCGCGAGGCGAGCTGGCGGAAAGATGCCGATCGCCCGGCCGCCTCCCGGTCCTGCTCGCGGAAGAGCGCCTCGATGGCACCCAGGTCCTTGAGCTGCGCCGGGCGGATCTTCAGGCTCACGACCCGTTGGCGCGCAGACCCAGGAAATACTGGTGCCAGCGGCGGTCGGGCGTGAGCTCGGGATGAAAGGCCAGCGCCAGCCGGTTGCCCTGTCGCAACGCCACCGTCCGTCCGGCATGGACCGCCAGGACCTCCGCCTGGCGGGCCGGCTCCACCACCTGGGGGGCGCGGATGAATACCGCTGGGCCGCTGCCCCCGATGGCTGGCGATTCCACCTCCGTCTCGAAGCTGTCGATCTGGCGGCCGTAGGCGTTGCGCTGCACGGTCATGTCGATCAGGCCCAGCGGCTCCTGGTCAGGGCGCCCGTCCACGACCCGGTTCGCCATCAGGATCATGCCGGCGCAGGTTCCGAGCACCGGCATGCCCTCGGCGCTGCGGGCTACGATCGCCTCCCGCAGGCCGGGCTCCATCAGCCGCGCCATGGTGGTGCTCTCACCGCCAGGAAGGATCAGCGCGTCGACCCCGTCCAGGTCGGCGCGCAGCCGCACCGGCCGGCACTCGACCTCGCAGGCGCGCAGCGCCGCCATGTGCTCGCGGAAATCCCCCTGCAGGGCCAGGACGCCGATAAGCCGCCGGGCCGGCCGGGAGCTCACCAGCCTCTGCCGGCGAGCAGCTCCTCCTGCGGAATCGCCCCGATCTCGAGTCCGCGCATCGGCTTGCCCAGGCTCTTGGAGGCATCGGCCAGGATGTCGGGCCGGTCGAAGTACGTGGTCGCCGCCACGATCGCCTTGGCGCGGGCGGATGGATTCTCGGACTTGAAGATTCCCGATCCCACAAAGACGCCGTCGCAGCCGAGCTGCATCATCAGGGCCGCGTCGGCCGGGGTCGCGAGCCCGCCGGCGGCGAAGTTGACCACGGGAAGGCGGCCCAGCCGGGCGCACTCTTCGAGCAGATCGACCGGCGCGCCGATCCGCTTGGCCTCCATGACCAGCTCCTCCGGTCCCATGCCGTGGAGACGCCGGATGGCCGAGGTGACGGCCCGCACGTGCCGGACCGCCTCCACCACGTTGCCCGTGCCGGCCTCGCCCTTGGTGCGGATCATGGCCGCCCCCTCGGCGATACGCCGGAGCGCCTCGCCCAGGTCCCTGCAGCCGCAGACGAAGGGCACCTTGAAGGGATGCTTGTTGATGTGGTGCTCCTCGTCGGCCGGGGTCAGCACCTCACTCTCGTCGATGTAGTCGATTCCCAGCGACTCCAGGATCTGGGCCTCGACGAAATGCCCGATCCGGCACTTGGCCATGACGGGGATGGTGACCGCCTCGACGATGGCGGTGATCACCCCGGGGTCACTCATCCTGGCCACCCCGCCTTCCTTGCGGATGTCGGCCGGAACCCGCTCCAGGGCCATGACCGCGACCGCGCCCGCATCCTCCGCGATCCTGGCCTGTTCGGGGGTGACCACGTCCATGATCACGCCCCCCTTGAGCATCTCGGCGAGCCCCGCCTTGACCTTCCAGGTGCCGCGCCGGTCGGAGCCGGTTGGCGCCTCGTCCACGCCTCCATTGTACCGCTGGGAACCTAGAATTGATCCCATGCGGGAGGCCTCACGGCGGCCTTCGTTCCGCCGGCCGCGGCTGCGGGTCGTCGGGCCCGGTTGGCGCCCCCGCCAAGCCCTGGGGCTGCTCCAGCTCCTGCTCCTGGCGCTACTCGGCCTTCCCGCGCTGCTGGGAGTGGTCACCGTCGCCGGGCTGGCGCTGACGCCGCCGGTCGACGACCTGCGGCCGCGGGTCGACGCCGTCCTGAGCGCCCATGGCGGGACCTACGTCCCCATAGACGCCGTCCCGGACCAGCTGAGCGAGGCCCTGATCTCGATCGAAGACGAGCGTTTCTACCAGCACCGCGGCATCGACACCCAGGGCCTGGTCCGCGCCCTGCTCGCCGACCTCTACCACCGCCGGGCTTTGGAGGGCGCGAGCACCCTGAGCCAGCAGCTGGTCAAGAACCTCTACCTGCAGGGCGACGACGACAACTGGCGCAAGCCGCAAGACCTGCTCCTGGCCCTCAAGCTGGAGGCGAAGTACGACAAGCACACCGTCCTGGCGGACTACCTGAACTCGGTCTACTACGGGCACCAGGCCTGGGGCGTTGGACGCGCCGCCCGGGTGTACTTCCACATGGCTCCGGCGCAGCTGGACCTGGCCCGCGCCTCGATGCTGGCCGGCCTGCCGCAGGCGCCCTCCTGGCTGGACCCCTATCGCAACCCGTGCGCGGCCCGCGGGCGGCAGTTCGCCGTCCTGGCGCAGATGGCCCACGTCGGCTACATCACCGCCGACCAGGCGGCGAAGGCCTACGCCGAGCCCATCGGGTTTCCGTGCAAGTAATCGGCTTCGAGCTCAGAGACTTACCGGGCGAATTGCGGCTCGCGGACGGCCCGCGCGCGGCCGGCCGCAAATTCCAGTGCGGCCGAGTTGCCTTGCACTGGCCTGCTCGCCGCGCGCCCTGGCTCGCCACCGCTGACGCGGCGTCTCGCTCCTTCTAAGAGCCATTAACTGCCCGAGGCGGCTTTGACGAAGCCGGAGAAAAGGCGCTGGACCCAATCCAGGTCCGAGATCTCCTCCGGATGCCACTGGACGCTGATCAGGAAGCGGTGGTCGGGCGCCTCCAGGGCCTCGATCACGCCGTCCTCGGACTTTCCAGTGATCCTGAGAGTCGGCGCCACCTCCTTGACCGCCTGGTGGTGAAGGCTGTTCACCTCGACGTCGGTCTCGTCGATCAGCTGCGCCAATCGAGAATCCGGGTCGAGGCGCACGTGGTGGATCAGCCCGCTCCGGCCCTGGCCGTGGCGGTGCGAATGCTCCACCTGTGTCGCCTTCTGATAGATCAGGTCCTGGTAGAGGGTGCCGCCCAGGGCCACGTTCAGCACCTGGAGCCCGCGGCAGATGCCCAGGGTCGGCAGGTCGTCGCGGACGGCCCAGCGCGCCAGCTCCAGCTCCACCCGGTCCCGCTCGGGCTCCACCACGTTGAGGTCGCCGATCGGCCGCTCGCCGTAGCGATCGGGCGCGACGTCGTCGCCGCCGGGCAGGACCATCCCGTCCAGGCGGCGGTAGATCGATTCCAGCCTGTCGGCGTCATGGAGCAGCGGGATCAAGACCGGCGCCGCGCCCGCTGCCTCGATGGCCCGCACGTAGGCCTGGTTGACGCCGAATCGCGCCGGCCTGGCCTCTGCTGGAATGGGCACGGTGGGCAGGCCGATGACCGGGTAGCGGCCCCCGTTCTTCAACTGCTGAAGGTGAAAGCCCGCAGCCTGAGGGCGGGGACTCGGGAGCAGCCGAACAACTCGCCGGACGCCTGCAGCTTGGAGCCGGACCCCACCGCCTCGGTTCCGCTGAGCGCCTCGAGCATGCTCTGGGTGAAGCGCAGGTCCTTGACCGGCCGCGTGATCCGGCCGTCCTCGATCAGGAAGGTGCCGTCACGGGTCATGCCGGTGATGATGGAGGCCTTGGGATGGACGATCCGCACGTACCAGAAGCGGGTTACCCAGATCCCCCGCTTGATCCCCGCCGCTAAAGAGGACCTGGGCACGTCTCCCGACGCCATGAAGGTGTTGAGGGGAAGGGGCCCGTCGGGATTCGGGGCGGGGAGCCCGTGGCCGGTCGACCGCCGGCCCGCGCGGCGGGCCGTCGCCTGGTCGTAGACCACGTCGGTCGCCACTCCCTTGACGATCAGGTCGACCCGCTGCTTGGGCGTGCCCTCGAAGTCGAACGGTGCCGGCAGCCCGCTGGGGTCCAGCCCGTCGTCCCAGATGCTGATCGAATCGGCCGCGATCTTCTCCCCCAGCCGCATGAAGCTCCGCTCCTCCTGCAGCGCCAGGGCCGTGAAGCCGGTGTAGTTCATGAACTCCAGCATCTCGGCCACGGCGTACTCCTCGAGCACCACCTCGTAGGTGCCCGGATCGACGGGCGTCGCCGCCTGGTTACGGCGGGCCTTGTCGATCACCTCGGCGGCCAGCCCCTCCTTGTCCAGGTCGCGCAGGTCGACCGCCGCTCGATCGGCATAGCCCGAGCCGCTCTCGCCCATCACCACCGACGAGGCCGTCGCCTGGGTCGAGCGGTGGTGGCTGAAGAGCCCGTGGGAATTGGCGATCGCGAACTGGGCCGCCGTGGTGCTCACGGCGCCGAAGGCCTTGAGCCGGTTGCGAGCTGACTCACGGCAGATGGCCTCGACGAAGTCGGCTCGCTCCTCGGGCGAAGCGGCGGCCGTCGCCTCCGACCAGGCGTTCACCGGCCGGACGGGCGCCGGAGCGGGCATGGGGACCGGCTCGGAGGGCGGCTGCAGGGAGGCGATGGTCAGCGCCCGCTCGAGCACGTCCGCGACGGCGG
>Ga0209805_1001908_pt1 | contig 12260 bp, 9 predicted proteins | sample GraSoiAngelo_148_FD_185905 | JGI IMG/M metagenome (GOLD analysis project Ga0209805, IMG submission 185905) | Grasslands soil microbial communities from the Angelo Coastal Reserve, California, USA - 14_1009_09_20cm (SPAdes) (version 2) | ecosystem: Environmental > Terrestrial > Soil > Grasslands ... | reverse complement strand
GATCGGCGCCCTGATCGTGCTGGCCACTCTATTCGCCACATCGATCCGGAGCTCTCGCATGCAGATCTCATCCGCCATCAGAAACCTGCCCGAGCCGGCCGGCCGGCGCAAACGATCGGTGTGGAGGACAGTGTTCGTCACCGGTCTAGGCCTCGGCTCGCTCGCGGCCCTCGTCCCCGGCAACCTGTCGATCCGCCTGGGCGGCGGGGTGGGCCTGGTGATCCTGGCGTCGGCGCTGGTGGGCGGCCGCATCTCAGACCGATTGCGGGCGACTTTGGCCGGAGCTGCCCTGGCGATCTGGGCAGCTGCGGCGGTGGCCGCCGCCGCAGCTGTCTTCAGCTGGGATCCTCTCGTGCTCGGCCTCAGCGCCCTTGTCGCTGTCTTCGGGCTCAGCCTGATGGTGGCATCCAACCTGCGAATGCTGGAAATCCCGGCAGGCATGCTGCAGGGCGGAGTTCGGGCGACCCTGAGACCGTCTCTCGCCTACCTCACACGCCGGCCCTTACGAGCCGGCCTGGGCATCGGAGCCTTTGCGATCGTGCTGGCCCTGATGACAATGTCCTCGGTGTTTGTCGCCACCTACCTGGACCAATCCCGCAGCACCCTGAGTGAATTCGACATCCGCGTCAGCGCGCCGACGACGGCCGGCGTGACGATTCCAGATTCAGTCCGTGCCCACATCCTCAGGGACGTCGCCATGCCGACCCGACCGTATCGCGGCGAGGTGACGTTGAGCACCAACCCCAGCGCCCCTCAGGAGGATGTCTACCTGCCCCTCTACTCGCTCACCCCCGACCAGCTGGCGGCCGGACCATTCCAGCTGGCCAGTCGCGAAAGTCGATTCAAGAGCGACGCCGAGGTGTGGGCGGCCATGGCGCAAGACCCTCACCTGGTCGTTACGCCCGTCTACCAGAATCCCGGCATGACGCTCACGCTGGCGGGACCGGACGGGCCGGTGCACTTCCGCGTGGCGGGCGCCACGAGGACGATTGGGCTCTGGGGCCTGGCTGGCTCCGAGGCCGCGATGGCGCGTTTCGCCACGCTTGGGGTCGGCACGACCATCCTCGCCAAGACTGCGCCCGGCGCCGACGCCACTGCGGTGGCCCGCCAGATCCAGCGGGAAGTGTTCGGCCAAGGAGCCGAGGCGACGACCATCAAGGAGATGTTCGAGGCCGCCGCCCGCGGCCCGCAGGCCGGTGTTGAGGCGATCCAGCTGGTCATGGGGATTGGACTTCTGGTCGGGGTTCTGAGTCTGGGCATTCTCGCACTGAGGGCAGTGATCGAACGGCGCCGCGCCATCGGCATGCTGCGAGCCCTCGGCTACCGGCCAGCTCAGGTTCTGGCGGGCATTGTCTCGGAGGGATTGATCACGGCCACCTGCGGTGCTTTGGTGGGGATTGGAATCGGACTGGTGATGGGTCTGATTTCCCTGCATGCATTCTTGGGTGGCGGCAGCCTCGCGATCGACGGCTCATCGCTGGCGCTCACCGTCGGCCTTGTCTATCTGGCAGTGCTCGTGGTCACAATCCCGCCGGCACTGCGCGCCGCGCGCCTGCCCGCCGTTGAAGCCCTGCGCGTGGAGTACTGAAATGCGCCAATCGATGGACGACCACATCGTGCAGGCCCGGCGCCTGCGCAAGGTCTACAGGGGCGCCAACGAGGTCGAGGCCTTGCGCGGCATCGACCTCGAGGTCGAGCGCGGCGAGATGGTGGCCATCGTCGGCCCGTCCGGTTCCGGCAAGACCACCCTCCTCAACTGCCTTTCCGGCCTCGACGCGTTCGACGGCGGGCAGGTCGTGGTCGACGGCCAGGACCTCTCCACGATGTCAGACCGTACGCGCACCGCCTACCGCCGCGACCACATGGGCTTTGTCTTCCAGGCCTTCAACCTGCTGCCCGTGCTCTCCGCGGTCGAGAACGTGGAGATCCCGCTCCTGCTCCAGAACGTCAGCTCGCGCGACTCGCGACGGCGGGCGCTGGAGATGCTGGAAACGTTGGGCCTGGCGCATCGGGCCAATCACCGGCCCGACCAGCTGTCCGGCGGGGAGCAGCAGCGCGTGGCCGTGGCGAGAGCGCTGGTTCACAAGCCCGCGGTGGTCTGGGCCGACGAGCCGACCGGCAACCTCGACACCGAGGTAACGCTCGTGATCGTCGAGCTGCTGGTGCGCATGAACAGGGACGGCCAGACCGTCGTCCTGGTCACCCACAACCCGCAGGTGGCCGAGCGCGCCCGGCGAACCCTGCGCATGCGCGACGGTCGCATCGAATCGACCAGTGGGGAACCCGTGGGAGCGGTCCGGTGAACCTGACGTTGGTTGTGGTCGGCGTCTTTCTTGTGACTTACGCGGCGCTGTTGGTGATCGCCCTGCGCCGGCCCCTGTTGGCCCGGCTGGCGCTGCGAGAGGCGCTGCGGCGGCCGGGCCAGTCCGCCATCGTGGTGTTGGGCCTGATGGTCGGAACCGTCGCCATCTTTGCGATGCAGGTTCTCGGTGACTCGTTCTACGAGTCCCAGACGCGGGGCGCCTTCCTGGCCTGGGGTCGAGTCGACCTTGTCGCCGCCGACGGAGGCCGCTTTTTCGACCCCCGTGTGGCAACGGCACTCGCTGCTGATCCTCGCGTGAGCGCGTCCCTGGCCGGGGTGCAGGCCGGCGTCGAGCTGCCCAGCTCGGTCGTCGACCTCGATCGCGGCAACGCCAAGCCCCTGGTCATGTTGGTGGGATTCGACCCGGCCACCCAGCGTCCCTTCGGCAGCTATCAGCTCACCGACGGAAGGACGACGCTGGGACAGGACCTTGGCCCGGACGGCGTCCTGATATCAGCCTCGCTGGCCTACGCCCTCGACGCCCATCCCGGTGATCGCCTCCATGTCTCCATCGGTCCCCGGCAGGCTGTGGAGCTCCGCGTCGCGGGCATCGCCCAGGCTCAGGGCCCGGGGATCTACACGCTCCGGCCGGCGCTATTTTCGCCGCTGGCCAACCTGCGGCCGATGCTCGGAGACCAGGGCATCAACGTCATCCGGCTTACGGCTCCCGGCGACGGCCGGGCCGAGCTTGACCGGGCCCACGACCTGGCACCGCAAGTGAGGGCGACTCTGCAGGCCCTTCCCGGTGGGCCTGGCCTGAAAATCCTCGAATCGAAACGCCAGGATTTCGACGCCCAGGTCAAGCAGGTCGATGGAACCCGTGGACTCTACACCGCGCTCAGCCTGTTCGTCGCCCTCGCCGGCGCAGCCCTGGTGGTAAATCTCGGCCTCGCCCTGGCTGAAGAGAGGCGGCCACGACACGCCGTGCTCAGAGCGCTCGGGCTCGGCCGGGCCGCCATGGTCGCCATGTCGGTGCTGGAGGGAGCTGTCTACAGCCTGGCCGCCGCCGTGTTGGCGCTTGTTCCCGGCGCCCTCTTCGGCCTCGCCCTCGTCGCGCTGTTGTATGGGCGAGTCAACAGTGTGGCTGTGGAGAACCGCGCGGCGCCGGTGCAGTACGCCGTTACGCCCGGCGCGATGGCCCTATCAGTGGCAATCGGCGCCCTGATCGTGCTGGCGACGCTTTTCGCCACATCGGTCCGCAGCTCCAGGATGCAGATTTCTTCGGCCATCAAGAACCTGCCCGAACCATCGCTGCAGCGGAAACAATCGGTCTGGAGGACCGCGCTCCTGGCCGGCCTCGGCCTGGGCTCGCTCGTCGCCGTGGTCATCGGCATTCTGCCGATCCGGCTCGCGGGCGGTGTCGGCCTGGTGATCCTGGCGGCTGCCCTGGTCGGCGGCAGGATCTCAGACCGCTCGAGAGCCACCATGGCGGGAGCTGCCATCACTGCCTGGGTGGTGGTCAACCTGGCCACCGTCGAGAACATCGCAGCGCCGGAATCAGGCCCCGCGAATGTGGTGGGCATGATCTTCGCAGTGTTCGGGCTCAGCGTGGTCGTGGCCTCCAACCTGCGTGTTCTCGAGCTCCCTCTGGGCTGGCTGCAAGGCGCGGCCCGGGCGACGCTGAGACCGTCCCTCGCCTACCTGGCTCGACGGCCTCTCAGGGCCGGCCTGGGCACCGGCGCGTTTGCCCTCATCATGGTCCTGATGACCATGACCGCGGTCATCATCCCGACCTTCAACGGCCAGTTCCGCACTGCTCAGAATGAGTACGACATCCGCGTCAACGCGCCGACGAACCCTGCGGTGTCCCTTCCCGATTCCGTGCGTCCCCAGATCGCGCGCGAGGTTACGATGCAGACCAGGCCCTACCGCGGGGAGGTGAGCGATAGCACCGGGATCACGCTGCAGGACCAGTACCTGCCTCTCTATTCGCTGAGCCGTGCCCAGCTGGCGGCCGGGCCTTTCGAGCTTGCCGGCCGGGACAGCCGTTACAAGAGCGACGCCGAGGTCTGGCAGGCTCTCGCCGACGACCCGCACCTGGTGGTCTCACCCAGCTACACCGTCGCCGGCGAGACGCTCACACTGGCAGGACCAGAAGGACCAGTGAAGTTCCGGCTGGTGGGAGTTCTGAGGAATGTCGGGCTCTGGGGCCTGGCCGGGTCCGAGGCCGCGATGGCGCCCTTCACCACTCTGCCGGTCGGCACGACGATCCTGGCCAAGACGGCTGCCGGCGCCGACGCAAGGTCAACCGCCCGACAGATTCAGACGGCAGTCTTCAGCCAGGGCGCGGAGGCGACGACCGTCAAGGAGATGATCGACTCCGCCTTGAGCGCCGGCCAGGCCTTCACGGACATGGTCCGGCTCGTGATGGGGATCGGACTCCTGGTCGGGATCCTCAGCCTGGGCATCCTCGGGTTGAGAGCGGTCATCGAGCGCCGCCGCTCGATCGGGATGCTGCGGGCTCTCGGCTACCGCCCGGGCCAGGTCCTGGCCGGGATGGTGACTGAGGCGATGATCACGGCCACCTGCGGTGCACTTGTCGGGATCGGGGTCGGAGTGCCCATCAGTGCTGTCCTGGCGAACGGTTATCTTCCAGGGGCGCGCCTCGAGGTCGATGTTGCGACGCTGGCGCTGATCGTCGGAGTCCTCTATCTGGCCGTGCTGGCGGTCACCATCGTGCCGGCCTTACAGGCCGCCCGATTGCCCGCTGTCGAAGCTTTGCGCCTGGAGGACTGAGCAGAAGAGCCTGACGTGCCTGACCTCAGCCGGCTCGCCAGCCCGACCCTTCTTCTGGCCGTGCTCGTGGCGGCGATCCTGGTGATCGCTCTCGCCGCCTCGGCTGCCTCGGCCCTGACGCGCCGGCGCAGAGAGACGAAGAGCCTTTCCGCCATCGACTTCGTGCGCACCTCATTCGCCAGCCAGCTCGCTCGCGGCGTGCCGATGGGCGAGCTCCTGCTCCAGATGGTGGAGGCGCTGCGGGACGGCTTCAAGCTGGACGCCGCAGAGCTCTGGCTCTGCGAGGGAGGCAGCCTGCGACTCGCGGCGGCCGAGCCGCGGGCCGAGAGGCAGCCCATCCCGATCACGCCCGCCGAGGAAGCCATCGCCGCCAACGCCCATGTCTCGAGCGCCAGCTGGGCCAGAGTCTGGATGCCGGCTCTGCTCGAAGGCAGGGACCATGCAACCTTGCGGCTGGCGCCGGTCAGCAACAGCGGTCAGCTGTTCGGCCTTGTCGTGGCCGAGCGGGCTCGCAAGGGCGAAAGCCTCGCGACCGAGGTCGATGTCACCCTCGAAGAGGTGGCGCGTGAGCTGGGCGTGGCACTGAAGAAAGCGCACCTCGACTCGTCGCTGCAAGAATCTCTCGCGCAACTGCGCCGGCAGGCGGCCGAGCTGCAGGCGTCGCGGGGACGGTTGGTCGCGGCCGCCGATGCCGAGCGAAGACGCATCGAACGCAACCTGCATGATGGCGCCCAGCAGCACCTCGTCGCCCTTTCCGTCAAGGTGCGGCTGGTCGAGCAGTTAGCGGAACGCGACCCCGAACGAGCGAGGTCGCTGATGAACCAGCTCCAGGATGACGTCAGGTCGGCCATCGAAGAGCTGCGGTCGCTCGCACATGGAATCTACCCGCCGCTGCTCTCCAGCGCGGGGCTCGGTGTGGCCATGAGTGCCGCATGCAGGAATGCGCCGCTTCCGGCCAGCGTCGAGGCGGGCGGCGTCGGCAGGCATGCCCCAGAGGTGGAGGCGGCGGTGTATTTCTGCTGCCTCGAAGGGCTTCAGAATGCCGCCAAACATGCAGGTGCCGGAGCGTCAGCCCGCGTGCGGATATGGGAGGAGGCGGGTGGCCTGCTGTTCGAAGTCAGTGATGATGGCGCCGGCTTTGCCCCCACCGACCATGCTGATGGCGCCGGCCTGACCAATATGCGCGACCGCCTGGGGGCGGTCGGTGGCTCGATGAGAGTGGAATCAGACAGCCAGGGAACTCGGATCCAGGGTGTCGTGCCGGTGAGCGCCCCCAATACCAATCGAACCCCGGCTGTCGCCCCGGATCGGGCCGGATGAGCTATCGCTGTGGGTCACATATATCTATATGAGGACGCGCGACAACTCGGCTGCGCTCGTCGATCAGCGCGTTGTAGTGCGGTTGTAGTAAAGCCGGAAACCGACGGCACGCCGAAGCCGATTTTAAGGTTCGGATTTGGCTCCGGGACAGGGATTCGAACCCTGAACCTTACGGTTAACAGAGCGCTGCAGCGCGTTCAGAAACAACGATCCGCATTCGCTGAGTGATGCTGAGTGCCGTCAAATATCGCCGTTTGCCATCGGCGTTGCTGTACGACAAGGCCCTGGGGTGACAACGATTCCTGTTGTGTCCTCCACACAATTTCACGCGCCTCGCCTCCTTTCGCTTTTTCTACCGTTTCCTCCTGGTCCACGAATGCCTGACAGGCCGTGATCCGGCGCAGGATTCTCACGCGGCCTCTGGCGCCGACCCAAGACCTGACTGTGCTTCGCGGAGCGGGTCGGGAATGCGGCCGCCGAGTCGAAGCAGGACGGCTCCGGCCAGCACCGCGGCAAGCGCGCCACCCCACCAGATGGCGTCTGGCGAGGTCTGCAGGAGAAGGCCACCAATCGCCGGGCCGAGCGCCAGGGAGATGCTGAAGGTCAGACTGTAGAGAGACAGGTAGCGGCCGAGAAGATGGGCTGGAGCCATGTCCGCGACCAGTGGCCCGAGAACGTTAGTGTGTACGCATTCGCCGATTGCGAAGACGATCGCAACGCCGGCGAGGAGACTGGTCGCAGCGAGCTCCGAGTGGATGAGCGTTGCTGGCAGCACCGCGAGCAGGCTGACCGCAAAAATCGCGCTTGCCGCGGCGAAAGCGTGTGTGCGTCGCATCCGTGTCACTACGCGCACCGCTGGGATTTGCGCGATGACGACGAAGGACGTGTTGACGAGAAAGAGGATCCCGATCGCGGCGGGGCTGAGCGGTGTGTGGGCCTTTGCAAATGGTGGCAGGATGTTGGAGAAGAACGTGTGGCCGACTACGACGAGCACGATATTCGCTGCGATCACGGTGAGGAAGAGCCGATCTCGAGCGATGGCGCGAAAGCCAGTTCCGTCGGCGTCTGTCGCTGTGACGGTCTCGGCTCGCGGGCTCGGTACGGCGGCGAGCACGATCAGCGCGAATGCGGCGTAGGTGACGGCGTCGAAGAAATAGAGCGTTTGGAACGAGCTGAGCCGCTGTGCGGATGCGACGATGAAGCCGGCTACGGTCGCGCCGGAGCCGATACCGAAGTTGCCCGAGACGCGGTTAAGTGCGAAGGCGGCCGTTCGCTGCTCGCGCTTGACCAACCTGATGGTCAATGTCCGGTTGGCCGTCCCTGTCGCGCCGATTCCGGCTCCGCTGACAATCGAGCAGGCAAAGGCCTGCCAGGGACTGTCTACGTAGGCGAAGCCGGCGTAGCCTAGGGCGCTCGCCAGGAGTCCTGCGACCAAGATCGCTTTGGCGGAGTACCGGTCGAGCAGCCCTCCCGTCGGCGGGGCGGCGATTGCGGCCGTCCCCATGGTAGCCGCGAGAACCAGTCCGGCTGTCGACGTTGAAAAGCCTCGTATCTGGTGCAGATAGATGATCTCAAACGGAAGAACGAGCCCGTAACCGAAGTAGTTGAGGGCGTTTCCCGCTTGAAGGATGAGCACGGGGCGAGGGAGCCCGGTGCGCCAACCCGCGATGAAGTGTGAGACGCGGCGGTTCATCCGCCTAAAGGCCTTGCCGCGGCGCGAAAGTCGTACGGGGCAGCCGGGCAGCGGCGAGCAGGTGATGCGTGGTCATACTTCAATGGCGCCGCCGACTTCTCGCAGATGATCCCGGAAGGTCAGCGAAGGCGTCTTTTGGCGCTCAGCAAGGTACGTATCAAACTGAACCTGGTTGCGCAGGGAAATGCCTCCACGCATGCGCTCGGCTTGACGCGCTTCAGCGTCGCGGATCGTCTCTGCGAGCGTGAAGACATCCGCTGCGACGGCCAATGGAACGAAAAGCACCCCATCGTCATCGGCCAGGACCAGATCCTCCCTGTCCACCGTCCAATCTCCCACGGTCGCACGCTCCAACGCGCCGTCAGGACGTAGATCGAGACGTTGAGGGCCGGTCGGGATCGCTCCAAGGCTGATCACAGGCAACCCAATCGCACGTATGTCAGACGTATCGCGATGCAGGCCCCAGATCACGATGCCGTCGAGTCCAGCCGCGTGGGCTTCAAGGACAACAAGATCGCCTACGCAGCTTTCGTCGAGCCGTCCGCCGTTGTCGACCACCAGCACGTCGCCCGGAGCAGCCTCCTGCAGCGCTTCCAGGAAGATGTCGACGCTGCCGGCGTGTCGAGCAGGGATTACACGCCCGGCCAGGCGGCTTCCTGGAACAACAGCTTGCAAGAGCGCGGGGGCGCAGCGCACCGGGGTCTGAGCGCGAATGCACGCATCTGCCAGATGGGCGGTAGTCAGTGCTGCAAACCGCTGCCGAATATCTTCGTGATCCATGCGTGTTCTCTCACTCCCACCCGTCACGCATCAAACCCATAGCCGGTGAATGAGCGTTCGCCCCTGCGTCACGGGCAGCGCCCCTCAGTGACCAGGTGGGGGTTCATCTGCACACACCTCGTGCACGCCGACCCCATCGGCGACGGCAGGTGGTTAGCGAGCGAATTTGCGCCGACGTAAAGGTCAAGCGCGATCAGCGCGTCTCCTCGACGACGGCCCAGGCCTCGATCTCGACCCTCGCAGCGAGCGGGAGCGCGGAGGTCGCGAAGGCGGTCCGTGCTGGCAGCGATGAGCCAAAGAAGTCAGCGTAGGGACCATTCAGAGCCGGCCAGTCCGCGAGGTCAGCCAGGTACACGTTGACTTTGATGACTTGTTCTCTTGTCACACCGGCGTCGGCGAGCACGTTGCCGAGATTGCGGAGCGTCTGCTCGAGCTCGGGTCCGAAGCCGCCCTCGACCATCTTCCCGTCGTCGCCCAGGCCGATCTGACCTGACGTGGCGATCGTCTGTCCAATCCGACACCATGGGCTGTACGGTCCGACCGTCTTTGCCATGAATCGCTCCTCCTCTATTTCGTCTCGGCCTGCGGGACAAACTGCGCGACTCCCTTTCCGAAGGACCAGTTCTCCCCATGAACCTCGCCCAAGTTGATGAACACGTCGTCAGGACTCACTCCCACCGTCTCCGCCAGCGGCTGCGCTGCGCCATAGGTACTCATTCACCCCCTCCCGTTTTGGGCTTTCGAATAGGACCGTCGAGTCACACATCGGACCGTAGTAGCTCTCGATACCGACTGTCTTGAACGATCGTGCGACTGGATGGGCAACTACCGTCCCGACTAACTTCGGGGGCTGCCCCTATGACGGGTTCAATGAAGCACCGCGAGCGCGGTCGCGCCGACGAGGGCCACCGCAAGCGCGGCGTTTATCACGCGGGCTCGACCTGAGTCGCGGAGCAACGGCGCGATTGATGTGCCGGCGACGAGCCATATCGCGCAGATCGCAATGATCATCGCGGTCAGCACCGCGATTTTGGCGGCAGCGTCGGTTGTCGTGTCGTCGGCGAGGTGGCCGCTGGCGAAGACTGCGGCGATGGCGACCCAGGCCTTCGGGTTGGCGATGCCGAGGAAAGTTCCCCCCGCGACCGAGAACGTGCTCGAGGCTGCGGTCGGTTCCGCGAGTGGCGGTGCGGTCGCGATGTGGTACGCCAGCCAGAGGATGTACGCCACCGAGATCCCGATCAGGATGGAGCCGATCGCGGGAACGGCCAGGAGCGCGGCCGTAATTCCGGTTGCGACCGCCAGGAGCACGATCGTTGTGCCAACGATGATCCCGATCAGGTACGAGAGCGATCGCCACACGCCGTAGGCCGAGCCGGCGGCCATAAGGCTGATGGTCGCGGGACCGGGACTGCCCATGATTGCCAGCGAAATGAACAGTAGCGGCCCGACCGATCCCCAGCGAATGCCATCGACCAGAAGCAGCTCAGGCACTGCGGGCGCTATACCTTTGTCCCATGCCGCAGACGCTAGGAGGTATCGATGCCGGCGGTCTTGAACAATCCCGCAGCCGGCGGTCGGACTCGATCAGGTTCGGACCGAGTGCGCACGGGATCGAACGCGCCGAGGTGTACCTCTCCACATGCGCATTCGAGCCGCATCGGCACGACACCTACGCGATCGGAATTACGACAGCCGGCGTGCAGACGTTTCACTACCGCGGCTCGCGCCGCATCTGCCTGCCGGGTCAGCTCCACGTCCTGCATCCTGATGAAGCGCACGACGGCGCAGCGGGAACTGACGGCGGGTTCGGCTACCGAATTCTCTACATACCGCCCGAGCTCGTTCGTGACGCTTTGGCCGGTCGCGCGCTGCCGTTTGTCGCCGATCCCATTCAGCAGCTGGTACCGGCGGCCGGACTTATCGCCTCCCTGCTTTCCGATATCGACGAGCCGATCAATGAGCTCAGCTCCGCTGAGATCGCCGTCGCGGTCGCCGATGGCCTCGTTTCGTTAAGCGGCCACCCCGACCGCCGGAAAGCGGCTATCGATACTAGGGCGGTCGAGCTCGCGCGCGACTATCTCGCGGCCCACGCACGTGAGCAGACCTCGGCCTCGATCCTCGAAAAGATCGCGGGTACTGACCGCTTCACGATCGCTCGCCACTTCCGATGGGCGTTTGGGACGAGCCCCGACCGATACCGTACGTTGCGCCGTCTGGCGCTGGCGCGGGCTGCGATAGAGAGCGGGCAATCACTTGCCCGAGCTGCTTCCGAGGCCGGCTTCGCTGACCAAAGCCACATGACACGTCAGTTCAAGCGAACCTATGGCCTGACACCCGGTCTCTGGATGGCCCTCACAACAGACTCGTCGCGAGAGACTGGCGCGAGAGTCCGGAGCGGGTAGCCAGCCAAGGGCGTAAACCTCCGCGGTGGGAACTCTCAGCTCGTCGGGGGACTGCCGGATTAGGTCCGGCAAGCCGCTTATCAGTTTCGCGACCCAGTGCTCGCCATCACCTGAATCTCGCCCGTGCCACGGGTGATCAGCCGAGTAGGGATGAGACGATGGACCGCCGGCGACTCGTCGCCATCAATCCGGCGAAACAGGAGCCTTGCAGCGGCCCGACCCATTTCGACGGGATCTGGAGTTATCACAGTGACCCCACCTGCCGCCAAGTCGACATGAATTAGGTCGTCGAAGCCAACGAGAGCGACCTGCCGGTCGAGATCCAGGCGCCGAAGTACTCGATAGGCGCCAAGAGTGATCAGACTCTCGCTGGCGAAGAGCGCGGTTGGGCGTTGCGGCTCTGACAAGAGTTCAGCGGCGGCTTTCTCGGCTGCGTCGGTGTCATGAATGTCAAGACGCACTAGCTGCTCGTCGATCGACCAGCCCTGTGCGCTGAGTTCATCGAGGTACCCCCGATATCGACGCGTAGTCCTGTCCGAGGCAAGACCTCCCAGGTACCCGATGTGGCGGTGGCCGTTAGCGATGAGGTGTCTCATTCCGAGGCGGGCGCCCTGTAAGTCATTCGTGACTACGTGATCCGAGTCGAAGGTCGATCCGAGCTGATCAACCAAAACGATTGATGTTCCAGCCCGATGTTCCGCAAGAAGGAGGTCAGTGTTCTGGGTAGTACCAACGACTATCAGGCCATCGACCCGGTGGCAGCTGAACGCCCAAATCAAGTCGCGATCGCGGTCCTCGTCGTTATGGGAGCTTCCAGAAAAGACCAGCACACCGCGGTTGAGGGCTATGGATGCGATTTCGTCGAATAGAGGCGAGACAAGCGCGTTAGCCGCGTCTCGGAGAATCAAGCCAATGGTGGCGCTCCTACTGTCGATCCGCCTTAGGCTGCTGGCTTGCAGATTGTGCC